>Ga0256406_1000732_pt1 | contig 57584 bp, 53 predicted proteins | sample RumenRJG_03DNA_FD_185986 | JGI IMG/M metagenome (GOLD analysis project Ga0256406, IMG submission 185986) | Bovine rumen microbial communities from Lethbridge, Alberta, Canada - RJG_03 | ecosystem: Host-associated > Mammals > Digestive system > Stomach > Rumen | place: Canada: Alberta | collected...
GATGTCTTCATCAGCTGGGGTAAGGAAACCATCCGGAAGTATACACAGGATGAGATCCGCAGCATCCTGAAGACACTGTCGGAAGACAGATCCTATGGCATGGTGCTCCGTGCGAAGGGCATGGTAGAGGCTAAGGACGGCAGCTGGATCTATTTCGACATGGTTCCGGAAGAAGCGGATGTCCGCAGCGGCGCACCGGAGTACACCGGTCGTATCTGCGTCATCGGTTCCGACCTGAAGGAAGACAAACTGGCAGAGCTCTTTGGCATTGCCTGATGTCATTGCCTGACGCCGGTGCAGCGAAACGGATGTTTTTACACATGCAGATGTGCCTGCGCAGTGCGCATACCGGTTTATCAGATGCGATGTATTATACATGCGATCATGCGGGCAAAGCCTGCGTGACCGTTGCATAACAGAATAGGCCGTCGTCGTATGGCGCCGGCATGGTGGTTTGTATGGATGAAGAAGAAATTGAAGTCCCGATTTATGTGGTTACGGGATTCCTGGAGGCCGGCAAGACGACCTTCCTTAATTTTACGATGCGGCAGGATTATTTCCAGCTCGATGAGCCGACGCTCCTGATCAATACGGAGGAAGGCGAAGAGGAATACGATGAAAAGGACCTGCTGAAGTATCACACGCTGGTGGAGACTGTGTCGGAGCCGGAGGAATTCTCCTATGACAGGCTTCGTGAGTTCCAGAGAAAATACGAGCCGGGACGGGTCGTTCTCGAATTCAATCCGCTCTGGGATGTGGACAAGCTCTGGCAGATGAAGCTGCCGCGTGGCTGGGGCATCGTGCAGCAGATCGTTGTCATCGATGCTTCGACGTTTACGGTCTATCAGAAAAATATGCAGTCGCTTTTCGGCGCCATGGGCAGAAATGCGGATATGGTGCTGTTTAACCGCGCTTCGACGGATATGCCGCTGGCCAATTTCCGCCGCAACTTCAAGGCGGCGAATCCGGCCGTGGATGTGCAGTTCGCCGGAGAGGACAATGCGCCGATCGATATTTTTCAGGATTCCGTGCCTTACGATCTGAAGGCGGATGTGATCGACGTCGACGATACGGATTACGGCATCTTTTTTGTGGATCTGCAGGATAACCCCGATCGTTATAAGGGCAAGACTGTCCGCTTCAAGGGACGCGTGCTGAAGAGCAGAGAAGAAAATTCCGAATTCTTCATGCCGGCGCGCGAGGTCATGACCTGCTGCGCCGCAGATATGCAGTACATGGGGTATCTGTGCAAGAGCAAATTCGCGGCGAAGCTGAAGCAGGGAAGCTGGATCCGCCTGACGGCAAAGGTCGGCTACGAGTATGTACCGATGGCCAAAGACACGGAGCCGGTATTTCAGGCCATCCGGATCGAGAGTGCGGAGAAGCCGGCGGTGGAAGCCGTGAGCTTCAACTAAGTGTATAAGTCTGACGAAGTCGGGCCAGGTATGAGCATGGAGCGCCGCGCAGACTTATACAGTACAGGGGAGGACACCATGTATCTGATCGCAGGGCTCGGGAACCCGGGACGCAAATACGAGAAAACAAAACACAATGTGGGGTTTGAGGTGATCGATGAACTGATCGAGCGCTATCACGTGCCCTACGGCGGCCTGGATCGAAAGGCGCTCTACGGCAAGACGGTCATCGGCGGGCAGAAGTGCATTCTGATCAAACCGATGACCTATATGAACCTGTCCGGCGAAGCGGTCCGCGCCTATCTGGATTATTACAGGATGAACCCGGAGACGGATCTGATCGTCATCTACGATGACATCGATCTGGATCCCGGGCAGCTGCGCATCCGGAAAAAAGGAAGCGCCGGCGGCCACAATGGCATGAAGAACATCATAGCCATGACGGGCACCGATGCTTTTGCCAGGATCCGCGTGGGAACCGGGGCAAAGCCCGAGAACTGGGATCTTGCGGATTATGTGCTGGCACCGTTCGGAAAGGACGAGCGGAAGGCGGTGGACGAGGCGGAAAAAAATGCCGCCGATGCCGTGGAACTGATCGTTCAGGGCGATATGGACAGAGCGATGAATCTGTTCAACCGGAAGCCGGAGAAATAAGGAATGAGAGTACTGAGAGACTGAAGCGCTGAAGAACGGAAGCTTTGAGGAATAGAAGTGCCGGGGAACCGAAGTACTCAGGGGTTGAAGCCATAAGGAATTGAAGAAATGATAGAAGCACTGAAGCTTCCGGCCGGGGAGATCGTGGAATCGGATGAGATTCTGCAGAGCTGCGCGGAGAAGGGGATCACGGAGATATCCGGGTGTATTGATTCTCAGAAAGCGCACCTCGCAGCGTGCCTTCACCCGGAGGGCGGCGCATCTCTTCTCGTTTCTGAAAATGAGAAGAAGGCGCGTGAGCTCTTTGATGACATGCAGCTTTTTGCGCCGGATGTGATGTATTTCCCGCGGAGGGATCTTCTCTTTGAAGGGGCGGATGTCGAGGGAAATCTGCTGACAAGGCAGAGAATTCAGGTTATCAGAGCACTGATCGAGCAGGAGAATGTTACCATCGTCACCAGTACAGGGGGATGTATGGACCACCTCCTGCCTCTTCGCGTGTTTGAAAAAAGCATTCTGCGCATTGAGACAGGCGGCACGCTGGATCTTACGAAGACGGCTGCCGTGCTCGCCCGGATGGGCTATGAGCGGACGGCGCAGACGGATGCCGCCGGTCAGTTCTCGATTCGCGGAGACATTCTCGACATCTATGATCTCACGGAGGAAAAGCCGTGGCGCGTTGAGCTCTGGGGCGATGAGGTGGATACGATCCGCACGTTTGATCCGGACAGCCAGCGTTCTCTCGGTGAACAGAATGCAATCAGCATTTTTCCGGCGACGGAGTGGATCGGCAGAGATCAGAAAAGCCTGACGGACACGTTCCCGGATTATCTGCCGGAGGGAAGCATTATTTTTCTCGATGAGCCGATGCGGATCATGGATGCCGCGAAGAGCATCTCGGAGGAGTACCGGGAGGCTGTCCGCCGGCGTGCCGAAGAGGGAAAAGCAGATCCGGCGGCGGCAGACCGGATGATCACCGATGACATGCTGGCAGCGGATCTGGAGCGCAGGCGCTGTACGGCACTCTGTCTCATGGAGCAGCACCATCTGCCGATGGAGATCCGGCGCCGCTTTTCCGTGACGGCGAGGGCCGTCAGTCCCTACAACAATCAGTTCGGCATGCTGGAAAAGGACCTGAAGCGGTGGAAGGACAACGGAAACCGCATCATCCTGCTGTCGGCGTCGAGATCCAGGGGAATACGGCTGGCGGAAAATCTGACTGCAGACGGCATCTCCGCGTTTTTCAGCGAAGATGAAAGCAGGAAGCTGAATCCTGGCGAAATCATGGTGGCGCACGGGTCGATCGCCCGCGGTTTTGAGTATCCGCTGCAGAAGTTCGTGGTCATCACGGAGTCCGATATCTTCGGCGCGCAGCGCGTGAGAAAAAAGCCCGCAGCCCGCACCGAATCGGATGCGCAGAAGGTCATTCACGATTTTTCCGAGCTCTCCGTCGGTGATTATGTCGTACATGAGGACCACGGCATCGGTATTTACCGCGGCATGGAGAAAGTCACCTCCGACGGTACGACACGTGATTACATACGCATCGAGTATGCGGGCGGCAGTTCGCTTTTTATTCCTGCCTCCCAGCTGGAACTGCTGCAGAAGTATTCAGGCGCCTCGGAACAGCGCCCGAAGATCAGCACGCTCGGCGGCAGGGAGTGGGGCGAGTCCAGGCGGAAGGTGCGCAGCGCGGTAAAAAATATCGCGAAGGAGCTCGTCTCACTGTATGCGGCGCGGAGCAACGCGGAGGGATTCCGCTACGACCCCGACACGGAGTGGCAGCGCGAATTCGAGGAGATGTTCCCGTTCGAGGAGACGGAGAGCCAGCTGCGCGCGATCGCGGAGACCAAGAAGGACATGGAGAGCGGAAAGGTGATGGACCGTCTGATCTGCGGCGATGTGGGCTACGGCAAGACGGAGGTCGCAATCCGGGCCGCCTTCAAGGCCGTGCAGAACCAGAAGCAGGTCGTGCTTCTCTGCCCGACAACGATCCTTGCCCAGCAGCATTACAACACCTTCACGCAGAGAATGAAGGACTTTCCGGTGCGCGTCGATCTGCTCAGCCGCTTCCGGTCGTCTGCCCAGCAGCATAAGACACTGAAGGATCTGGAGAAGGGCATGGTCGATATCCTGATCGGCACCCACCGTGTCCTGTCCTCCGATGTGAAGTTCAAGGACCTGGGGCTGCTGATCATTGATGAGGAGCAGCGCTTCGGTGTGTCCTCCAAGGAAAAAATAAAGGAGTTCCGTAAAAACATCGATGTTCTGACGCTCACGGCGACGCCGATTCCCCGGACGCTCCACATGAGCCTGATCGGCATCCGGGATATCAGCATGCTGGAGGAGCCGCCGCTCGACCGCATGCCGATCCAGACCTATGTCATGGAGTATGACGATGAGATCGCCAGGGAGGCGATCAGCCGCGAGCTCGCGCGGGGCGGACAGGTTTACTTTGTGTACAACCGGGTGCGCGGCATCGCGGAGATGACGAAGCGGATCCGTGAGCTTGTGCCGGATGCGGTGGTGGAATATGCGCACGGCCAGATGGATGAGCGTCAGCTGGAGAAGATCATGGTCCGCTTCGTCAACGGGGAGATCGATGTGCTTGTCTCGACGACGATCATCGAGACAGGTATGGATATTCCAAATGTGAATACGCTGATCATCGCCGATTCCGACAGGCTCGGCCTCTCCCAGCTCTATCAGCTGCGCGGACGTGTGGGACGGTCCAGCCGGAACGCCTATGCTTTTCTCATGTATCAGAAGAACAGGGTCCTGAAGGAAACGGCGGAAAAGCGTCTCGCTGCGATCCGCGAGTTCACGGATCTGGGCAGCGGCGTGAAGATCGCGATGCGTGACCTTGAGATCCGGGGCGCCGGCAATCTGCTCGGCGCGGAGCAGTCCGGTCACATGGAGAGCGTGGGCTACGATCTCTACTGCAAGATGCTCCGTGAGGCTGTCCTGGAGGAAAAAGGCGGCGAGCCGGAGGAGGAATTTGAGACTTCCGTGGATATTCAGGTCACCGCTTATATTCCTTCGACCTATATTGAGGAAGAAAATCAGAAGCTGGATATTTACAAGAGGATCTCTTCCATCCGGAACGAGACGGAGGCGGAAGACATGCTGGATGAGCTGCTTGACCGCTTCGGTGAACCGCCGGCAGAGGTGCGGAGCCTGATCGACGTCGCACTTCTCCGGGAGGAGGCGCACCACGTCTTCATTACGGAGATTCGTCAGACGGGCGATGAGATCCGGTTTACATTCCTGAAGGATGCAAAACTGGACGGAACGGTGATTCCGGAGATGGTGAGTGATCCGGCCTATGGCGGACGGCTCAGCTTTCATCCCGGTGAGGCGCCGTATTTCCTGTATATCCGGGAAAAACAGCCGGCCCGGCCGGTACGTGCGGGAAGAGCGGCAGGTCCGCGCGGCATGCGCCGTCCGATGCCCGGTCTGAAGACGGCGGGCACGAAGACAGCTGCCGGAGCGAAAACGGCTGCGGGTCCGGCAGCTGCTGCCGTGCGGCAGCCGAAGCGGAAGAGTGTGCTGCAGGAGACGAAGGCGCTGGTGCAGGATATGCAGCGGATGCTGCCTCGCTGATAATTTCGCGCGGATGGAAGCACCTGCGCTTACACAGTGGCGGGCGGAAGCGTTTGCACTGTCACATTAACTGAACAGTGAACTGTGCGGGCGCGGTCTGGAGCTATTTATGTGTTGCCCCGCACGCGCAAAAAGGCTATAATCGGTGAAGCGGTCTGTTTTTCAAATCAGATGCCGGAATATCACGCGTCAGGTATATGTGGGTGATAAACATATAGTACTGCGTGATGCGTTGTTCGGATCTGTAGTGAAAGCAGCCGCAGATTGAATATGGTAACGGAGGAATTTTTTCATGAAATACAGAAATAAGGCACTTGCTGCCGGACTGCTTACGATGTGCCTGGCAGGGTCCATGCTGGCAGGATGCGGCAGTGTGGATGGCTCGGCGACGGCTATGGTGGTCAATGATGAGAAGATCAATCTCGGAACGGCTGCGTTTTATCTGAATTATCAGGTGGCGGAGACAACAAGCCTTCTGACGAGCTACGGCATGGGTACGGTCGGCAATATCTGGGATAATGTCTACCAGGTGGCTACCTCTTCTGCCGAGGAGCAGACGTACGGTGATAACCTGAAGGAGACGTCGCAGAAGAATCTGATCCAGGCGATCGTTCTGCGGCAGCATGCGGATGAGTATCAGGTGACGATTCCGGATGATCTCCAGACGAAGATCGATGAAGCTGCTTCCTATACCTATTCGCATAACCAGGATGCGCTGGATGCCATGGGTACGACAGAGGATGACATCAAAACCTGCCTTGAACTGTCCACGATCCAGAGCCTCATGTATGATCCGATGGTAGCTGACACAGACAAAAATGTGTCTGATGATGAGGCTGCTGAGTCTACGATTACATACGCCCGTACAGCGCTGACAACGACGGACAGCTCCACGATGACGAAGTCGGAAAAAAGCGATGACGAGAAAAAACAGCTGCATGATGAGCTGCAGGAACTTCTGGATATGACGAATCAGTCTGACGATCCGGCAAGCTATGACATGAAGACGGCCGCTTCAAATCTGGATTCCACGAACATCGCCTGCACGACATATTCTTTTGACAAGGATGATGATGTGATGCCTTCTGAGGTGCTCGATGCGGCAAGGTCGCTGTCTGACGGCCAGCTCTATGATGGTGTCATTGATACCGGCGATTACTATTACATTGTCCGGATGGACAAGGTTCACGATGATGAAGCTACGGAAAATAACCGCCAGACGATCATCTCCCAGCGAGAGCAGGATAATTATCAGAGCAAGCTGGATGACTGGGTCAATGCTTCGACAGTGACATTGGAGAAGCCGTGGACAAAGCTGGTGGTATCTGATAAAAACGGCTATAACGTCAAGGCGGCGACAACCTCTGCGTCGGGCAGCGAAGCTGTTTCGTCGACATCAGCCAGCACGTCTGTTTCGTCAACTTCGGGCAGTGCGTCAACTTCATCGACATCAGGCACATCTGCTTCGTCCTCAGCCGGCAGCACATCTGCTTCATCGACAGCCGGCAGTGTGTCTGCTTCATCGGCAGAGTAAGGTTCTATCTGTGTGATTTGCCATCAGATCCCGGACATTTTTGCCCGCCTTCTGGTGGCTTTGTTATCATAACGGCAGAGACTGCATGATTATGCTGACACAGCGTGAAAAAGAGTCTGGAAAGGATACGATATGTACAATGATCTGTTTTCCATAGGTCCGTTTACCGTGCATATGTACGGAGTGATGACGGCAGTCGGGATCATCTGCGCTTATTTTATTGCTTCACATCGCGCAAAAGTAAAGAGACTGACACAGAGGAAGAGCGATGAGATCTTCGGCCTCGCTGTTTTTATGATCCTCTTCGGCTATCTCTGCTCGAAACTTCTCTATATTGTCACGATCATTCCCTATCTCATGGATGGGAGCATGACACTGTCCGGCGCCATTACCGGCGGATGGGTCATCTACGGCGGCCTTTTCGGCGGTCTTCTCGGTGGTATTATCTACTGCAGATGGCGCAAAGTTGATTTCTGGGAATACATGGATATTGCCGTGCCGGCGGTTGCTTTTGCCCAGGGCTGCGGAAGAATCGGCTGCTTTTTCGCAGGCTGCTGCTACGGACTGGAGACGGACAGCAGCTGGTTTTACCTTGAGTTTTCGAACTCTGCCTTCGCGCCGAACCACGTGCATCTGATCCCGACGGAGCTAATCATGAGTGCGGGCGATTTCCTGCTGTTTTTCGTACTGCTCTGGTATGAGAAAAAGGTGCAGAAACGTGAGGGTGAAGTTCTCGGACTGTACCTGACGTTATACAGTATCGGCAGATTTATTGTCGAGTTTTTCCGTGGCGATACGATCCGCGGGCAGATCGGCATTCTCTCCACATCGCAGTTCATCGGTATTTTTGCCGCGGCTGCAGGGCTGATCATTCTGATCGTTCAGCGGCACAACGGCCGGCCGGTGGAGGAGCTGCTGGCTGAGAATATCCGTGAGTGCGAAGCTGCAGAGAACGCGACTGCGGAGACTGAGACAGCAACGGAGGCTGAGACGGTAACGGATACTGAGACGGCAACGGATACTGAGACGGCAACGGAGACTGAGACAGCAACGGAGCGCTCAGACGTTGCCGGAGAAACAGACTCAGCAGCTGCGACAGAAAAAACAGATAACAACGAATCGACGGATGTGTAACCGTCGAAACGAACAGGTAATGACGGGTCGGCGGACATGCGCCGGGAGGATAAAAAATGAGTGAAAAGCAGAGCATTATGGATATCGATACAGTTTCTCTCGATGAATCAGATCATTCTATTGTGATCATCGATCAGACACTTCTTCCTTATGAAACAAAGACGATTCATCTCACAAGCCAGAAACAGATCTGGGACGCTATCTATACACTTCAGGTTCGCGGCGCGCCTGCCATCGGTGTGACAGCGGGATTCGGCATGTATCTGGCAGCACGGGAGATCGCGGAGAAGGCGGATTCTTTCGATGATTTTTACACAGCGTTCAAAAAAGCTGAGGATTACCTGGATTCTTCCCGCCCGACGGCGGTCAATCTCTCCTGGGCACTGAAGCAGATGGATAAAGTGGCGCTCGCCAACCGGGACAAATCACTTCCTGAAGTGGTTGAGGCACTTCATCAGGAGTCCGTGCGTATTCAGGAAGAGGATATCCGGGCATGCCATAAGCTCGGCGAGTACGGCCTGACCCTTGTGAAGCCGGGTGACGGACTGCTCACACACTGCAATGCCGGAAAGCTGGCGGCGACGCGCTATGGCATGGCGACGGCACCGATGTATCTGGGACAGGAAAAGGGCTACGGTTTTCATGTGTACTGCGACGAGACGCGGCCGGTTCTGCAGGGTGCCCGCCTGACAGCCAGGGAACTGATGGATTCGGGTATCGATACGACGGTGATCTGCGACAACATGGTTTCCTCTCTCATGAAAGAGGGAAAAATACAGGCAGTATTTGTCGGCTGTGACCGCGTGGCGGCAAACGGCGATACGGCCAACAAGATCGGCACTTCCGGCGTTGCGATCATTGCAAAGCACTATGGTGTTCCCATGTACATTATGGCACCGACATCTACGATCGATATGAATACAAAGACCGGAGATGAGATCCACATTGAGCAGCGCAATCCGGATGAAGTCACGGAAATGTGGTATAAGAGAAGGATGGCGCCGGAAGGCGTGAAGGTTTACAACCCTGCCTTTGATGTGACGGATCATGAACTGATCACGGCTATTGTCACGGAGTTTGGTATTGCGAGAGCGCCTTACACCGAGTCATTGAAGCAGATGATGGAGCGCAAGGCGGAGGCCGGCAGACAGCAGTAATTCTGTGGAACGGATATACAAAGACCGGCAGCTGACAGCAAAGCTGCCGAAAACAGGGGGACAGAGCGGAGGTCAGAAGGAAGCTGCGATGGAAGATACAGGAAAAACTGAGAAAACAGAAAGGCCGGATGACGTTCAGAACCTGACCGGTGAGCTTAACCGTTATATGGAGAACAAGAAGATCATGGAGCCGGACACGAATACGTCGAGGCTGGTCGAGGCTGTTCTGGACAGCTACGAGCGGTACCCGATCAGCACAAGGCTGCACGTCTCCAGCATACTGAACCGCAATCTGATCATCGATGTCACGGAAAAAATCCGCCAGATTCTTTTTCCCGGGTATTACGATGAAAACCGCATCCGTGGAGAATACGTGCGCTATATCGTCGGCGACAAGATCGAGTATATTCAGTACCATCTGACCAAGCAGGTGGCGATCGCGCTCGGGACCGATGAGATGTGTGCGGACTGCAGCAAGTCTGTTCTTCTGCAGCGAGCGGAGAAAATCGTGAATCAGCTCCTCGAAAAAATACCGGATCTGCGTGAGGTTCTTGCGACGGATATTCAGGCTTTCTACGACGGTGACCCTGCGGCTTACAGCTATGATGAGATCATCCTGAGCTATCCCGGCCTGATGGCGATTTCCATTTACAGGATCGCACATGAGCTCTGGCAGCTGAAGGTGCCGCTGATTCCGAGAATCATGACGGAATATGCGCATTCGCACACCGGCATCGATATTCACCCCGGCGCACAGATCGGCCGTTATTTTTTCATTGACCATGGCACGGGCATCGTCATCGGTGAGACGACGGTCATCGGCGATCACGTGAAGATCTACCAGGGCGTGACGCTCGGCGGTCTTTCGACGCGGAAGGGTCAGCAGCTCAAGGGCGTGAAACGACATCCGACACTCGGCAACAATGTCACTGTTTATTCCGGCACGTCTATTCTGGGCGGTGAGACGGTGATCGGTGACAATGTTACGATCGGCGGCAATACATTTGTCGTGCGCTCTGTGCCGTCAGACATGACGGCAATGGGCCGTGCACCCGAGCTCGAGTACAGGAGAGGCGGAAATCAGAAGGACGAATTTGATGACTATGTGATCTGAGTCTCGTTGAGCAGGAACCGGACATACAATAAACACCCATACAGTTTTCTGTGAGTGCTTCGCACGCCAGAAACTGCCTGCGTGTCGACATTTCAAACAACATAACCGCACGGAAGCACACATGACAGCAATCAGTGCTTTCCGTGCGGTTTTCTATGCATGGGATCGTGAGAGCGCGTAGCGATCCTGTTATCATACTTATGACACCTGTATGATATGTTGCGTGCTCCAGAATACAGATGCGGTCTGTGTGTTGATTTGGATGAAAAATTGTGTGGTTTTGTGTGAGATGTTGACAATTTGCATACCACATCCTATACTGAAAAAGGTCTGATATTGTCGGCTTCGAAGCCGTATCCGGGATTCTGCGAATATTTTCTGCGTGGAGATCCCGATGACGATTCGAAGCGTTTATATAATGCTGGACGGGAGGCTTTATTTTTCATGGATGAGAACAGACTGGCTGAGAATATCGTGAGTCAGATCAGGGGCTCGGTCTCCCTCAGCACGGCGAAAAAACTGATGGAACGCGTGGAAGATTATGCGCGCAGCAAGGGTATGGCGTGTGTGATCGCTGTGGATGATGCGCATGGCAATCCGGTGGCTGTCCATGTCATGGAAGATGCTTTTCTGGTGAGCTATGAGGTTGCGACGCAGAAGGCCTATACGGCTGTTGCCGTAAAAATGCCCACGACGGAGGTGCATAAGCTTGTACAGCCGGGCGGTACATTCTACGGACTGGAGTCCATGGAGCGCGGACGGATCATCGGTTTCGGCGGCGGTGTTCCGCTGAAGATCGGCAATAAGGTTGTCGGCGGCCTCGGCGTAAGTGGCGGCACCGGAGAACAGGATGCCGATATTGCGGAATACGGCGAGCGTATTTTCCGTGAGATGACAGGACAGACATCCGGAAAATAAGATGACATGTGCGCTGCGCACATATGACGATATAACGTAAGGCTTTCTGCTTTATCGCTTTGCGATGTATGCAGCAGGCCTGAGGTGAACAGGATACCGGTGATTTGACTTGCTGAAGGACAGCAGAGAATGAAGGTATACACAAAGAACGGGGACAACGGCAGAACCCAGCTGCTGAACGGCCAGAGTGTTCTGAAGACAGACGACAGGATCGAGCTTCTCGGAACCATTGATGAGCTGAACAGCCATATAGGACTTGCGAAGGTTTTGTCGGAGGATGATCTCCGGGTTCAGCTGACGCATATTCAGAAGACACTGATGCATATCATGTCCGGTATTGCGGCCCCGCTGAAGAAGGAATTCCGCTTCGATGAGAAGGAAACGGAGCAGCTGGAGGCGTGGATCGATCACATGGAAGATTCTTTCCCGCGTCCGAAGGATTTTGTCCTTTACGGCGGATGTGAGGAGTCGGCGAGACTGGACGTGGCCAGATCCATTGCAAGACGTGCCGAGCGGCGTTTCCGCGTGGTGGCGCAGAAGTATGTGGCGGATAAAAAAGCCATGCAGTACATGAATCGCCTGTCAGATTTTCTATATGTCGCAGCGCGGTATGCTGATTATCGGGCGGACAATATCCGCAGCGAGGGTGTGCGACAGGAAGTTATCCGGGATGTCATGAAAACCAGCGGCAGACGGAAGATCGAAAACTGATGCATAGATGCATCGGCAGAAACAGGAACTGATGCGTCAAAGCCGCATCGGCGAAATCGGAAACAGATGCAGCGTTCGTGCAGACGGGATACGGTGTCAATGAGGGTATACAGACTGGCCGATCTGACGGTCGGTGTTGATACGGAGCAGGCGGGCGCAGAGCTCTCCTCTTATATACAGAAACAGATGGAGCCTTATCGGACAGAAGAGCCGGGCAGAGGACGTCCTGATATCATCGTGAGGCTGACGCCGGCGATGATTGATGAAGAGAGACGTCTGGAGGGAACGCAGTTTCCCGACGAATACCTTGCCTCTATCGCAGTCTACCGGGCATTTTGTGAGCAGGCCCTGTACCGGGACGTGCTCTTTTTTCATTCTTCAGCGGTGGCTCTGGACGGAAAGGCCTATCTTTTTTCCGGACCCTCCGGCTCGGGGAAATCCACACACGCAACGATGTGGAAGAAGGCTTTCGGCGATGCGGCACTGATCGTCAATGATGACAAGCCGCTGATCCGTTTTCTGGGTGATCGCGTATATGTATACGGAACGCCCTGGGACGGTAAATTCCATCGAAATGTGAATATCCGCATGCCGGTGCAGGCTGTCTGCTTTATCGGCAAGGCGGAGCGGACGGAAATACACAGGATTTCATGGCGGGAAGCACGGGAACTGACAGCGGACCAGTCTTTCCGTGCAGCCGGATATGAGCACAGAACGCAGGAAAACGGTCTGATCAATATGCTGATCAACCGGGTGCCGGTTTACCGGATGCAGTGCCCGATTTCCGTACAGGCGGCTATCATGGCGCGCGATGTCATGAGCCGCGGTTGACAGACCGGGGACTGTGCGTCGGACACAGCGTGCCGGCTGCAGAACGGAATCGGCGCTGAGTACAGTATTCCGGCTGCAGAATTGAATGCGTGCCGGATACAGCAGTCGGCTGAAAATCCACTTCGGAAGGGCTGACAGGAGGAACAGCAGGATCATGTATACATGCGATATGCATACGCATACCATAGCGAGCGGTCACGGGACGAGTGCCACGATCGCGGAGATGGCAAAGGCCGCTGCCGCAAAAGGCATGACGATCCTTGGCATCACAGATCACGGTCCGGGAACGATGGCGGCAGGGACAACGTCTTATTTCCGCGGCATCTCCAAATCGGCACGGCTTCGTTCCGGCATTCGGGTCTGCCTCGGGGCGGAATCCAATATCATGGATTATGACGGACGGCTGGATCTGCCGGACGATATCCTTCAGGATCTTGACTACGTGATCGCGAGCATCCACTACGGATGCCTGAAGCCGAGAGGCCGGGAAGCCAATACACGGGCCTATGCGCTTGCCATGCGCCATCCCTGTGTAAAAATTATCGGCCATCCGGATGACACACGTTATCCTCTGGACTATGACCGCCTGGCGGAAGCAGCCGGTGAATACGGCGTCGCACTCGAGGTAAACAATGCCTCTCTTGCGCCGGACGGATGGCGGGGCGACGTGCGGCCGAACATACTGGCCATGCTGAAGGCATGCAGGGAGAAGAAGGTACCCGTGATCCTTTCCAGCGACAGCCACGGACCGGCGCATATCGGAGATTTTACGTATGCGGAGAGAATTGTCGAAGAGGTGAATTTCCCCCGCAGCCTGATCCTCAATGCAGACCCGGCGCATATGCTTGATTTCCTCGGCGTCGGTGAGGCGGACCGGAAGGTGCCGCGCTACAGGGATCCTTTTGAAGAGACACACTATATTCCGTAAGCTGAAAAATGAGCTGCCCATGCTGTAGGTTTTTTATCTGCCGGAGCGGAGTTCTGCACCGGCGGGGACGGCGCAGCGGCATTATTTTTGACAGAAGTTATACAGCATTCACGGACACAGCAGCAGAAAGAATGAACAGGAGAGAGTAATGGGCTATACGGATCATATGACGCCGGAGACCAAGCAGCGGATCATTCAGGAGCTTGTACCCGGCAAACAGATCACACTCGCACATGTGATCGCCGGACCGGTGCCGGAGATGTACACGAAGCTGGGCCTGGATCCGACGGTGGACTACGGCAATGCGGCGATCGGCATCATGACGGTCACCCCGTGCGAGACGGCTATTATTATGGGAGATATCGCTTCCAAGTCCGCCGGCATCCAGCTGGGTTTTGTCGATCGTTTTTCGGGAACCCTGATCATCACGGGCACGGTGTCAGAGGTGGAAGCCGCGATCCACGCTGTGCTGGACTATGTGGAGGGTGAGCTGGGATACAGCTGTGTACCACTCACAAAGACCTGATGAGAAAAATAGCCCTGATGGGCCGGAGTGAAGCAGGAAAAACAACACTGACGCAGGCACTGAAGGGTGAGAAGATCGCATACCACAAGACGCAGTACGTCAATCATTTTGATGTGATCATTGATACGCCGGGTGAGTACGCGCAGACGAAATGGCTGGGGCACGCTCTGGCCATGTTTACCTATGAGGCCGATGTCGTGGGACTTCTGCTGTCGTCGACGGAACCGTTTACGCTTTTTCCGCCGGGGTGTACGGCGGCGTGCAACCGGGAGGTCGTCGGGATCGTGACGAAGATCCACCATCCTTACGCCAATGTGCGGAGAGCTGAGGGATGGCTCAGACTGGCCGGGTGCCGGAAGATATTTTTTGTCGATTCAAAGACCGGGGAAGGCGTCACTGATATTCTCGAGTATCTGAGGGAGCCGGGAGATGTCATGCCGTGGGAGAGAGTCATATCCAAACCTGTGAACCCCACATAATTCTCACATAAAACAACACAAAACAACGTCGATCTATTGACAGATTGCATACCTACTTCTATAATGACAACAGGATTTGCACCAGAAGATCCATGAATCCACATGCCCGTTCTGCCGCAGGAGACAGGGCGGATTACAATGAGATGCAGCAGAAACATGAACCAATAAATCAAGGAGGAGCATCAAATGGCAGTAAATGAGTTCGAAATCAAGAAACAGATCTGCGACATCGGCAAGAGAATCTACAACCGTAACATGGTAGCAGCAAACGATGGCAACATTTCTGTAAAGCTGGATGATCATACCTTCCTTTGCACACCGACCGGTGTATCAAAGGGATTTATGACACCTGAGTACATCTGCAAGGTTAACGAGAAGGGAGAGGTAATCCAGGCAAATCCGGGATTCAGGCCTTCATCGGAGATCAAGATGCATATGCGTGTATATGAGAAGAGACCTGACGTAGGATCTGTTGTTCATGCTCATCCGGTATATGCCACATCCTTCGCTATTGCAGGCATTCCGCTGACACAGCCGATCATGCCGGAAGCTGTTATCGCTCTCGGATGCGTACCGATCGCTCCTTACGGAACACCTTCCACCAATGAGATCCCGGATGCAGTTGAGAAATATCTCCCTTATTTCGACGCTGTACTTCTGGAGAGCCATGGCGCACTCACCTATTCCACAGATCTGCTTTCCGCATATATGAAGATGGAGTCCGTTGAGTTCTACGCACAGCTGCTGTATCAGAGCAAACAGCTCGGCGGCCCGAAGGAATTCGACAAGGCTACTGTTCAGAGACTGTATGAGATTCGTCGTAAGATGGGTCTTCCGGGCAAGCATCCGGCAAACCTCTGCCAGAACAAGGGCTCACTGAACTGCCATAACTGCGGCAGCTGCGAGAATGACGGCCTTGGCCAGCACACAGGTTCCACCTATGCACACGGCGCTGAGAACAATTCCGTAAGCGCTGATCAGGTTGCTGAGATCACTAGAAAAGTTATGGAACAGCTGGGAATGAACTGATCAGAAACTGATCATACGTGAAAAATTCAACTGAAGGAGGGTTTCATCGTGCCAGTTGATGAAAGCATGGTACAGAGCGTCGTTCGTGAAGTCATGGCGAAGATGAGCATCAATGATTCCCCGAAGGGAAAACATGGTATCTTCGCAGATATGAATGATGCGATCGCAGCGGCTAAGAAATCGGAGCAGATCGTCCGCAATATGTCGCTGGATCAGAGAGAGAAAGTTATTCAGGTTATGCGCCGCAGGATCCATCAGGAAGCAGAAGTGATGGCCCGCATGGCGGTTGACGAGACCGGAATGGGCAATGTCGGCCACAAGATTCTGAAGAATCATCTCTGCGCTGACAAGATTCCGGGAACCGAGGATATCACGACAGAAGCTTATTCAGGTGATCGCGGACTGACCCTTGTGGAAGAGGGGCCGTTCGGTGTCATCGGTGCCATCACACCGTGCACCAATCCGCAGGAGACCATCTTCTGCAATACGATCGGTATGTTCGCTGCAGGCAATACCGTTGTTTTCAACCCGCATCCGCAGGCTGTAAAGACAACGATCTATGCGATCAATATGATGAATGAGTGCTCACTCGAGGCAGGCGGCCCTGACAACATCGCCGTTACCGTTGAGAAGCCCACACTCCAGACAAGCGGTATCATGATGAAACATCCTGATATCAACCTTCTGGTAGCAACCGGCGGCCCTGGCGTAGTTACCGCGGTTCTTTCCTCCGGTAAGAGAGGCATCGGTGCAGGCGCCGGCAATCCTCCGGCACTCGTTGACGAGACCGCTGATATCCGCAAGGCAGCAGAGGATATCGTCAACGGATGTACATTTGATAACAACCTCCCCTGCATCGCAGAGAAGGAAATCGTAGCGGTACAGTCCATTGTCGATGAGCTTCTTCATTACATGGTGACCGAGCAGGGATGCTACCTGGCTTCCAAGGAAGAGCAGGATGCACTGATCCGCACCGTTATGGATGAGAAGGGCAAGCTGAACCGTAAGTGCGTAGGCCGTGATGCGAGAACGCTTCTTGCAAAGATCGGTGTTAACGTAGGACCGGATATCCGCTGCATCACATTCATCGGCGAGAAAGAGAACCCGCTGATCGCTACAGAGCTGATGATGCCGATCCTCGGTATCGTTCCGGCTACAGATTTTGATGATGCACTTGAGAAATGCGTATGGCTTGAGCATGGCAACCGTCATTCCGCACATATCCATTCTCATGATGTCGTACGTATCACCAAGTACGCAAAAGCAATGGATACGGCCATTCTGGTTAAGAACGGACCGAGCTATGCTTCACTTGGCTACGGCGGTGAGGGATTTGCAACCTTCACGATCGCTTCCAGAACCGGTGAAGGCCTTACAAGCGCAAGGACATTTACGAAGAGAAGACGCTGCGTAATGGTAGACAGCCTCTGCATCCGGTAACGGAAAGGAGAAAGACATGGCAATGGATTCACAGAATATTGAGGAGATCGTCAGACAGGTGCTTGCCGGTATGAGCGGCACATCTGCAGCTCCGGCTTCTTCATACAGCGCTTCGAGTGCTGCTGCAGGTGTTCCGAAGACGGCGCATGTAGCTATGCTCACAGCACTCCAGCATTTTGATGTGAAGGAATTCCCGATTCCACCGGTTGGCGATGACGATATGCTCGTAAGAGTAGAAGGTACCGGTATCTGCGGTACAGACCAGCATGAGTTCAAGAAAGATCCGTTCGGCCTCATCCCGGTTGCACTGGGACATGAGGGCACCGGCGAGATCGTACAGCTCGGCAAGAACGTAAAGACCGACTCCGCAGGAAAACCCGTGAAGGTCGGCGACAAGATCGTCACCTGCATGATGTTCAAGGATGATCCGGACATCACGATGTTCGATCTGAACAAAAAGAATGTCGGCGCAGCTGATGTATACGGACTCATTCCGGATGATGACACCCATCTCAACGGATGGTTCTCCGATTACATTTTTATCAAGGGCAGCAGAGGATCAACGTTCTTCAATGTATCCGACATGGATCTGAAGAGCAGAATCATCATCGAGCCCGCAGCCGTTCTTGTACATGCTGTAGAGCGTGCGAAGACGACCGGAATTCTCCGCTTCAACAGCCGCGTATGCGTACAGGGCTGCGGACCGATAGGACTTCTCTGCGTGGCAGTACTTCGTACGATGGGCATTGAGAACATCGTAACCGTTGATGGCAATGAGTCACGTCTCGAGTTCTCAAAGAGACTGGGCGCTACGAATACCGTCAACTTCATGCAGTACAAGGGCATTGACAATCTGGCAAATGCCGTGAAGGACGCTTTCGGCGGACATCTTGCAGATTTTGCTTTCCAGTGCACGGGTTCTCCGATCGCACACAGCAATATCTATCATTTCATCCGCAACGGCGGCGGTCTCTGCGAGCTGGGATTCTTTATCAACAACGGCGACGCTACGATCAATCCTCACTTTGATCTCTGCTCCAAGGAGATCAACCTTGTAGGATCCTGGGTATACACCCTGAGAGATTACGCGACGACGTTTGACTTCCTGAGGAGAGCAAAGGAGATCGGCCTTCCTGTTACGGATCTGATCACCGACGCATTCCCGCTGAACAAGATCAATGAGGCGCATGAGTTTGCGCTCGCCCAGAAGGGACTGAAAGTTGCCGTAACGAACGTTCCGCTCGACGGCAATACAAACAATCACTGATCACATGATGCATGTGATTCCGCCGGACCGGAATTCTGAGCCGTTTCCGGTGTATAATACAGGAAACAGGAAAGGAGCGCAGGCACAGATATGGCACAGGCTGTTGGTATCCTGGAAGTATTCGGACTTACATGTGCTTTTGTAGCCGCCGATGCGGGATGCAAGGCAGCCAATGTTCATCTGGAAGTGTTCGACAAGAACAAGCCAGCGCATGCCGACGAACTTCCGGTTCCGCTTCTGGTAACCATCAAATTCCGTGGAAATGTATCGGAAGTTGAGGCGGCTATGGAGGCAGGAATCAAAAAAGCAAATGAAATCAGCGGCGTCGTTCAGCATTATATCATTCCGAATCCGGATGATCCGGGTGTGGAGAAGATGCTGAAGATCAGTGCGCTGGATAAGTTTTAACAGGAGGACAGAAAAATGTCACAGGAAGCTTTGGGAATGATCGAGACCAGAGGTCTTACCGCTGCGATCGAGGCGGCCGATGCCATGACAAAGGCTGCTGAGGTTCATCTGGTAGGAACCGAGAAGATCGGATCAGGACTTGTTACCGTTCTGGTAAGAGGCGATGTAGGAGCTACCAAGGCAGCCGTTGAGGCCGGAAGCGCAGCTGCTTCCCGTCTGGGCGAGCTCGTAGCTACCCATGTCATCCCGAGACCGCACGAAGATGTTGAGTATATTCTGCCGCACAATCTCGAGTAATCTGCAGAAGTAAGCCGCGGGCCTGTTGCAGTAATTGCAGCGAATGACCGACGGTGATATTCTGAAAGACATCGAAAACTGTGCAGCAGGAAGGACAGGAAACCATGGGTGGAAAAGCGTATGGCTTCGTTGAGATCGTAGGCGTTACTGCTGCCATGGATGCCGTAGACATCATGTGCAAGGCTGCAGACGTGAACCTCGCATCCTGGGAAAGGAAGCTTGGCGGTCGTCTGGTAACGCTGATCATCGAGGGCGATGTCTCATCGGTGACGACGGCTGTGGACGCAGCTGTCGAAAAAGGAATTAAAAAACCTACGCTGCATGCGGTCATCGCGAACCCCCATGAGGAAATCGTCAAAATGGTTCAACTGAGCGCAAGCAGATGGAGAACGGTAGGAGATTACGCATGGCGGAAATAAAGAGGACAAAAGTCGGCGCAGCCGGCGGCCAGCAGCAGGCAGCGGCAGAAAAGAAGCAGCCGCAATCCAAGAAGCCCGAAGCTCCTGCGAAGACGGCCACAGAATCAGTTACCAAAGCGGCTCCGGCCGCAGCGGCAGCGGAAGCAGTTACCAAAGCGGCTCCGGCCGCAGCAACAGGCACCGCAGCCGCACCGGAGAATACAAAGGCAGATAATAAACCAGTAAAAGCGGCAGAGCCCGCAAGACACTATGTCAAGGAGGAAACTACAATGTCACAGGAAGCTTTAGGAATGGTTGAAACCAGAGGTCTCGTAGCTGCTATTGAGGCAGCCGATGCAATGTGCAAAGCTGCTAACGTTAACCTGATCGGTACCGAGAGAATCGGTTCCGGACTCGTAACCGTTATGGTTCGTGGAGATGTAGGCGCTGTTAAGTCCGCTGTTGAGGCTGGTGGCAACAATGCTTCCCGTCTTGGCGAGCTGGTAGCTACGCACGTCATCCCGAGACCGCACAGCGATGTTGAGATGATCCTGCCTCATCTGGATAAGTAATTTATTCGATCAGAAACCTTCAGGCGGACAGAACTCCTGTCCGTCTGAGCTGTAGTCGAAAGCGGCGATTGCCGCAGACTTATTATCAGAGGAGAAAGGTGTCGTCATGGACCAGAATCAGGTAGAAGAGATTACGAGATTGGTCTTTGAGGCCATCAATCAGAGCGAAGAACGCGATAACGGGTTTCTCGTTCCGGTAGGCGTATCTGCCAGACATGTCCATCTGACACAGGAACATGTAGAGGCTCTTTTCGGCAAGGGATATCAGCTGACGAAGAAGAAGGATCTGATGGGCGGCCAGTTCGCATCTAACGAGCAGGTTACGATTGTCGGCCTTAAGCTTCGCGCGATCGAAAATGTCCGCATTCTCGGACCTGTCAGAAGCAAGACACAGGTTGAGATTTCCGCTACAGATGCCCGCACGCTCGGTATCAAAGCACCGATCCGTCAGTCGGGAGATCTGAAGGGAAGCGCTCCGATCGCCATTGTTGGCCCCAAGGGAGCTCTTTATCTGCAGGAGGGCGCCATCGTCGCCATGCGTCATATTCACATGACCCCTGCGGATGCTGAGGCTGCCGGACTTAAGAACGGAGACATTGTTTCTGTAAAGGCAGATAATGAACGCGGAACGATCTTTAATCATGTGGTTATCCGTGTAGATCCGAGCTTCAGTCTTGAAATGCACATCGATACCGATGAAGCCAATGCTGCCGGTATTAAGCAGGGAGATACCGTACGTATCATCCGCTGAAAAGCAGGGAAGGCTTAACTGTCAGATACAGAAATCAGGTATCGATACAGAGATGTTCTTAATCGCAGCCGAGCCGGGTGCACCGGGAGATCCCGTTCCGGTTGCGGCTGCGTACTTTTGTCATTCCGGAGATCATCCGGTGTCGTAACTTATGAAATTAACTGGAAGAGCATTTGTATCTGCCATGCGATATGGGCATGAAGATTTCAGATGGTTTTTTCCCGGTAGGAGGAAATATGATAGCAGGCAAGGTCGTTGGCAGCCTGATCTCTACCCGCAAGAGCGAGAAACTGATCGGTAGCAAATTTATGATCGTTGAGCCTCTGCGTCATATGGCAGCCGATACGCGTCAGATCATTGCCATAGATCTGGTAGGCGCTGGTATCGGGGAATATGTGATCGTAGTTCAGGGGAGTTCCGCCCGCATCGGAGCGGATATGCAGGATGCCCCTGTGGATGCAGCCATTGTGGGTATCATCGATGACGGCGGCGTGTTTGAAAGCGGCGCAGAAGAAGACACATAACGGTTGTTCAGCATTCTTAAATAGAAAATAACCCGTCGGCCTTTACTGTCGGCGGATAACCGGAATGGAGCAGTGCATGGATATTGATTTCGAAGAATTTCAGAAAAGACTGCGTGAGGGCGGCGTCGTAGGTGCCGGTGGTGCCGGTTTCCCGTCCTATGCAAAACTGAATAAAAATGCAGATACCATTCTGTTAAACTGTGCGGAGTGTGAGCCCCTGCTTCAGCCGCACAGAAGACTGATCACGGTGCATGCGGATGAGATTATCGCCGGTCTGCATATGGTTGTGCAGGTTACCGGAGCAAAGCAGGCTGTGATCGGCGTCAAGGGAACCTATAAAGAGGCCATTGCGGCGATCAGGAAAGAAGTGGATAAATATCCGGAGATCCACATTCACTATCTCCAGGAAGTATATCCCATGGGTGATGAGGTTGTACTGATCTATGAGTGCACCGGACGTGTTGTGCGTCCCGGCGGACTTCCCATCGAGCAGGGGTGCATTGTATACAATGTAGAGACAATGTACAACATTTACCGTGCTGTTGTGGAGAGAAAGCCGGTCACCTTCAAATATCTGACGGTTATCGGTGAGGTCACCCATCCGGTTACGGTTCCGGTATCTGTCGGCTGCAGCTTCAAGTCTGTCGTCGACCTGGCGGGAGATGTGACGTGCAAGGATCCGGTTTATTTTGTCGGCGGACCCATGATGGGACGCATTCAGCCCCCGTCAGGGCGTGTGACGAAGACGACAAATGCAATCCTCGTACTGCCGCAGGACCACCCCGTTGTCATGAAGAAGAAACGGAAAACATCCATTGATCTGAAGCGGGCGGCATCCATATGCTGTCAGTGTGAGACATGTACGAACATGTGCCCGAGACATGCACTGGGTCATCCGATCGACCCCGCGCGTTTCATGCGCTCGGCTTCCAATGCTGATTTCCAGGATCTCAATCCGTTCCTGAATACGAATTTCTGTTCCGGATGCGGCGTGTGTGAAATGTATGCATGTCCGCAGGATCTGGCACCGAGGACGCTGATCGGTGAATACAAAGCCGGACTGAAGAAGAAAGGGATCAAACCGCCGAAGGTTGAGGCAGTTCCGGTCCGTGAATCCAGAGAGTATCGCAAGGTTCCAGAGGAGCGTCTGATGGCACGTCTCGGACTGTCGAAGTATGATCTTCCGGCTCCGCTGGATGATGAACTGCAGCCGGAGGATACGGTTACCGTTATGCTTCGGCAGCATATCGGCGCACCTGCGATCCCCATTGTAAAAATCGGCGATACGGTTGAATACCGGCAGATGATAGCGAAGCCAGGTGACGGTCTCAGCGTTGCCATGCATGCATCCCTTCCCGGCGTTGTCACCAATGTGACAGATGATTATATCCGCATTGAGAAGAGATAGAAAGGACGAGCACTGTAATGAGCAGAGCAATCGGAATGGTTGAGTTCAAAAGCATACCGACCGGCATCACGGCAGCTGATAAGATGGTCAAGACTTCGGAAGTCGATATCGTCGAAGCGCAGACGGTATGCCCCGGAAAGTATATCGCCATCATTACCGGAGATCTTAGCGCTGTTAAAGCCGCAGTTGAGGCGGCAAGCACCGAATACGAATATGATCTGATCGATAATTTCGTTCTCGGCAATCCGCATGAGTCGCTGTTCCCCGCAATCTATGGAGCTACATCAGTAGACCATGTCGATGCACTCGGCATCCTCGAGACATTTGATGTCGCTTCTCTGATCGAGGCAGCAGATATGGCAGCAAAGACGGCAATCGTCAATGTCATTGAGCTTCGTCTCGCAAAGGGTATGTGCGGAAAATCATTCATGGTCATCACCGGCGAGGTTTCCGCTGTAACAGCTTCCATCGAGAAGGCAAAGCAGCTGTCGGGAGAGAAGGGGATGTTCCTCGATTCTTCCGTCATCGCACATCCGGATGAGAAGATCATTCGCACCATCCTGTGATACGCAGCCTGCATACATATCTGATAATAGAACAGGAGTACGATCGTGCTGGCACTTGAGAGAAGGAATCTGATCCTTGAAGAGCTCCAGGATGAGAAACGTGTGGTTGTCAGTGAGTTGAGCCATCGGTTTAAAGTATCTGAGGAGACGATACGAAGGGATCTGGAAAAGCTTGAGGCTGACGGATACGCCACAAAGAGCTATGGCGGCGCAATCCTTAATGAGAATGTGGGCTTTGATATGCCGCTGACGATTCGCAGCAGAAAAAATGTAGCGGAGAAGCAGAAGATTGCAAATATCGCGGCAGAGCTCGTGCACGACGGCGATCATATCATGCTCGACGCCAGTTCCACAGACCTGTTTATCGCCAAGGCACTCAGGAATAAGCAGAAGCTGACGGTTGTCACGAATTCCATTGAGATCCTTCTCGAGCTTTCGGAGATACCTGACTGGAACCTGATCTCCACGGGCGGCATGCTGAAGAGCGGATACCTTGCCCTGGTCGGAACCATGGCAGAGGAAACCGCGGAGAATTATTTCGTTGACAAGGCTTTCATATCCTGTAAGGGCCTTGATTATGAGCGCGGGATCATGGATTCTTTTGAGACGTTCTCCCGTATGAAGAAAAAAGCGCTGCAGTGCTCGGCGAAGAGCTATCTGGTGCTTGACGGCAGCAAATTCGACAGTACGGCTTTTACCCGCACGGCAGGTGTGGAGGAAGTCAGCGGGGTTATCACGGACAGAAGGCCGGATGATCGCTGGACAGAACTCTTCCATAAATCAGGTGTAGAACTGATCTATCCTGGCAGCGAAAAGGATCATGAATAAGGACATGATGATCAGAGCCCGTTGTCTGGCCTGGTGTCTGCAAAAGACTGATAATACATAGCTTGTTCGACTTTTTTCGGACAACAGAAATTACATATGACTCCTTGACAGAGGATCCCCTTCATGCTATAGTTTATTGGCGACTGAAAGGCGGGTCCTTTTTTTTTACGCTTTTTTTAAAGAGGCGGTTAACGTGACCGTTTCCCCTTGCGCAGGAAAGAAGCAGATCTGGTCTTTTTGTTGCGTATAAAAAGTGTCTGAATAAATAACAGTGTGGGAGGTAACCGTCGATGCGTACAAGAATTACACTCGAGTGCACAGAATGCAAGCACCGTAATTACAATACGACGAAGGATAAGAAGAATCATCCTGAGCGTATGGAAGTGAAGAAGTACTGCAGATTCTGCAGAAAGCATACGGTTCACAGAGAAACGAAGTAATCGGGATGTGTCGCCTGTCAAAGGTAGTGGAATGGAGATTATTATGGCAGATAACAATACAGCTGTCGAGAAGACGAAACAGACGAAAGCTGTGAAGAAAAAGAAAGATAAAAGGAACAGCTGGACCAAAGGGCTCAAGACCGAATGGGACAAGATCGTCTGGACAGACCAGAAGACGCTGGTAAAACAGACAGGCTCTGTCGTCGCTGTTTCTGCAGTCCTCGTTCTCCTGATCACACTCATCGATAATCTGGGATTGCAGCTGATCCAGCTGATCATCAAATAAGGAAAGGTGAATTTGATGTCTGAATCATCAGAAGCGAAATGGTATGTGGTTCATACATATTCCGGATATGAGAACAAGGTAAAAGCCGATATTGAGAAGACGATTACCAATCGACATCTGGAAGAGCAGATCCATGAGGTGCGTGTGCCGATGGAAGATGTCGTCGAAGTCAAGAATGACGTCAGACGCACAGTCCAGAGGAAAATGTATCCGGGATACGTGCTTGTGAATATGGTCATGAATGATGATACCTGGTACGTTGTTCGGAACACCAGAGGCGTGACGGGCTTTGTCGGACCGGGATCCAAACCTGTTCCGCTGTCAGCTGCGGATATGGAGCCGCTCGGCGTCAAATCTGAGGAGAAGATCCTTGTTGATTTTGAGGTCGGCGACGAGGTTGTCGTGATCGCCGGTGCATGGAAAGATGCGAGCGGGAAGATCACATCGATCAACCCGAACAAGCAGAAGGTCACGATCCTTGTAGAGATGTTCGGCCGTGCGACGCCGGTAGAACTTGGCTTCGCAGAGGTTCGAAAGGCCGGTTGACGGCCGGTGGGAGGGAAAATCCCCGCAAATACCACATTATATTAGGAGGTGCCGAAAATGGCAAAGAAGGTAGAAGGTTACATTAAGTTACAGATTCCCGCAGGCAAGGCTACTCCTGCTCCGCCGGTAGGCCCGGCCCTTGGTCAGCACGGTGTCAACATCGTACAGTTCACCAAGGAGTTCAATGCCAGAACAGCTGACAAAGGCGATCTGCTGATCCCTGTTGTCATCACTGTTTACACCGACAGAAGCTTCAGCTTCATCACGAAGACTCCGCCGGCAGCGGTTCTGATCAAGAAAGCATGCGGAATCCAGAAGGCATCAGGCGAACCGAACAAGACAAAGGTCGCTGTTCTGAAGAAGGATCAGCTTCGCGAGATCGCTGAGACCAAGATGCCTGACCTTAATGCTGCAAGTGTTGAGAGTGCCATGAGCATGATCGCCGGCACAGCCCGCAGCATGGGTATCACTGTAGAAGAATAATCCGTTCGCTGAAAGCGCAAAGATGGCATAGCGCCGGAACGGAAGAACCGCAGAAACGGCCGCCCGTCCGTCACGGTATCGGGCAGTCGTCATAAGAGAAAGTGGAAGGGACGTCAGGTCCCGCAACTACCACAGGAGGAAAAATAATGAAACACGGAAAGAATTATGTGGAGGCTGCCAAGGCAGTCGAGCGTGGCAAACTGTACGAGCCGGAAGAGGCAGTTGCTCTGGCAAAGAAAACGGCAAGAGCTAAATTTGATGAGACCATTGAAGTGCATATCCGCACAGGCTGCGATGGACGTCATGCAGATCAGCAGATTCGTGGCGCTGTCGTTCTGCCGAATGGTGTCGGCAAAACTGTCCGCGTTCTGGTTTTCGCCAAGGGCGCAAAGGCTGATGAAGCCAGAGCTGCAGGCGCTGATTTCGTAGGAGATCAGGATCTTGTAGAGAAGATCCAGGGCGGCTGGTTTGATTTTGATGTCGTTGTTGCAACACCGGATATGATGGGCGTTGTAGGACGTCTTGGTCGTGTACTCGGACCGAAAGGCCTGATGCCGAACCCGAAGTCCGGTACGGTTACGATGGATGTAACAAAAGCCATCAACGATATCAAAGCAGGTAAAGTTGAGTACAGACTGGACAAGGCAAACATCATCCATGTAGTCATCGGCAAGGCTTCCTTCGATGAGGCGAAGCTTTATGAGAACTTCCAGACACTGATGGCGGCAATCAACAAGGCAAGACCTTCAGCACTGAAGGGCCAGTATCTGAAGAGCGTTTCCGTATCTTCAACAATGGGCCCCGGCGTGAGGATCAACCCTATGAGACTTGTCGGCTGATATATTGAAAATAAGTCTGATCCAGGCGCAAAGCCGTCAGACCGACTGAATGAAAACGGGACTGCTGCTGACGGGCGGCGGTTCCGTTTTCAGTAGTTTCGGAGTACAGACGCCTCCACCCTTGAGACCTGTTGCGTAATAGCTGTCGGCAGATTTGAATAAATTCTAATACACCCTTGACAAATATAGCACCTCGTGATTTAATACAATTTGTATCGCGCCGAAGACAGCAGGTGTTCCCATAAAGGAACGTAAGCACAGCATGCGCCTGCCGAGGACAGCTTCCTGAAAAGGATTGTTCCGCATGTCTTTGGACATGCGTTTTTTATTGCATAAGTTCGTGCGCTGGTACACAAATTCTATAAGGAGGTATACCAGATCATGGCAAAGATTGAACAGAAGAAGCCGATTGTTGATGAGATCGCACAGACCATCGACGGCGCACAGTCTGTCATCATCGTCAACTACAGCGGACTGAACGTTGCTCAGGACACAGAACTCCGCAAGACTCTGAGAGAGAACAATGTCAGGTATAAAGTATACAAGAACCGTATGCTGAACCTGGCGTTCAAGGGAACTGATTTTGAGCAGCTGACGAACGATCTTAACGGAACAAATGCCATCGCCGTTTCCAAGGAAGATGCTACTGCTCCTGCAAGACTGATCGCTCAGTTCGCCAAGAAGAACCCGCAGATCGAGTTCGTATCCGGCGTCGCAGAAGGCAAGTACTATGATAAGGCCGGTGTGGAAGCTCTCGCTGCCATCCCGTCCCGCGAAGAACTTCTCGGACGTCTGCTTGGTTCCATCCAGGGACCGATCGCAAGCTTCGCACGTGTCATCAAGGCTATCGCAGATCAGGGCGGCGCAGATGCTGCTCCGGCCGCTGAAGCCGCACCGGCTGAGGAAGCTGCACCGGCGGCAGAATAATCTGCTGTCACCGTACGCTTTTGCAGCAGCACAGACTGCCGTCAGCGTACACAGATATACAGCAGTTTGCACTGCTGTCGTCTTAAGCGTGAATGCAGCAGAATGGTCTGCTGCCACTTAACAAAAATAATCATGGAGGATATAACAATGGCTAAGTTAACCACTGAAGAGTTTATCGCTGCTATCAAAGAGTTATCTGTAACTGAGCTGAATGACCTCGTAAAGGCTTGCGAGGAGGAGTTCGGCGTATCTGCATCCGCAGGTGTTGTAGTTGCTGCTGCAGGCGCAGGCGCTGCTGAGGCTGCTGAGGAGAAGACCGAGTTCAACGTAGAGCTGACTGAGGTCGGACCTAACAAGGTTAAGGTCATCAAGGTTGTTCGTGAGATCACCGGTCTTGGACTGAAGGATGCCAAGGATCTGGTTGAGGCTGCTCCGAAGAACATCAAAGAGGGCGCTTCCAAGGCAGAGGCTGAGGACATCAAGGCTAAAGTTGAGGAGCAGGGTGCTAAGGTTACTCTTAAGTAATCCAGACCTTCGATTTTCGTTTCAACGAACAGAGAGGCTGTCGCGAAAGCGGCAGCCTTTTCACATCTGCGTGAAAATGCATAAAAGGGATAAAGCACGATTTGCGGGTTTTATCCCGTTATCGCAGTGTTTGCCACACCTCATCACATGCTTTGCATGTGCGAGGATGCGGCTCTCTGCCCGCGAAAAAAAGAGCCGGCGCATATCCGTGCGTCGGCTCTGTACTCTCTGTATTTGACATGTGTAAAAATGGCGTGTAAAAATTTCGTCAGAAAAATTTAACAATTATCCTTGCATGTCAACGGAAATTATGTTAGTCTATAAAATGCACTATTTTGGGGCGGTATGCCTTTCCTCTTAACCGAAAAAAAGAGATTTTTCCTTCTTTTCCGGGGTGTTAAGGGGCAGTGCGATTCAATGGTCACTGCTTTTGACAAGTCAATATTAAATCACAAGAGGTGAAACGTCAATGGAGAAAAACAGGATACGCATGATCCACAGCGGCAGAAATGTGCGCATGACTTACCAGAGACAAAAAGAAGTCCTCGAGATGCCTAACCTCATTGAGGTCCAGAAGAACTCTTACGACTGGTTCCTCACGGATGGTCTGAAAGAGGCATTTGACGACATTTCCCCGATCGAAGATTTCGGCGGTAAGCTCAGCCTCGAATTCGTAGATTTCAAGCTCTGCACTGATCCGGAAGACATGAAATATACGATTGAAGAGTGCAAGCAGCGGGATGCTACCTATGCCGCGCCTCTGAAGGTGAAGATCCGTCTTCATAACAAGGAAAAAGACGAGATCAGCGAACATGAGATCTTCATGGGCGATCTTCCTCTTATGACAGAAACCGGTACGTTTGTCATCAACGGCGCCGAGCGTGTCATCGTCAGCCAGCTGGTGCGTTCTCCGGGCATCTACTATAATATCTCCCACGATAAACTGGGCAAGGAGCTGTTCGCCTGCACGGTTATCCCTAACCGTGGTGCATGGCTGGAATACGAGACGGATTCCAATGATGTCTTCTGGACTCGTGTAGACCGTACCCGTAAGGCGCCGATCACTGTCCTGATCCGTGCGCTCGGCCTCGGCACCAATGCGGAGATCATCGATTACTTCGGCGAAGAACCGAAGATCATGGCAAGCTTTACCAAGGATACGGCTACGAATTATCAGGAAGGCCTTCTTGAGCTCTATAAGAAGATCCGTCCGGGCGAGCCGCTCGCCGTGGAAAATGCCGAGAATCTGATTCACGGCATGTTCTTTGATCCGCGCCGTTATGATCTGGCAAAGGTAGGCCGCTATAAGTTCAACAAAAAGCTCGCGCTCCGCGGACGCATTGCAGGCCATGTGCTGGCAGAAGATGTCGTCAGCGAAGAGACAGGAGAGATTCTGGCAGAGGCCGGTCAGAAGGTTGACCGCGCGCTGGCGGATGATATTCAGTATGCCGGTGTTCCCTATGTGTGGATCAAGGGCAGCGACCGCAATATCAAGGTCCTCTCCAATATGGAAGTAGATGTCACCCGGTGGGTGGATATCAGCAGAGAAGAGGCAGAAGAGCTCGGCATCACGGAGGAGGTGTATTATCCTGCACTCCGCGAGATCCTGGATCAGTATCAGGATCTGGATGAGATCAGGGAACAGCTGAAAGCGCACATCCATGATCTGATTCCGAAGCATATCACGAGAGACGATATTTTTGCTTCCATCAACTACAATATGCATCTGGAGTATCACATCGGCAACGAAGATGATATCGACCATCTGGGCAACCGTCGTATCCGCTGCGTGGGTGAGCTGCTTCAGAATCAGTACAGAATCGGCCTTTCCCGTCTGGAGAGAGTCGTACGTGAGAGAATGACGACGCAGGATATCGATACGATTTCCGCGCAGTCGCTGATCAATATCAAGCCGGTGACGGCAGCTGTCAAGGAGTTCTTCGGATCATCCCAGCTGTCACAGTTCATGGATCAGAACAACCCGCTCGGCGAGCTCACGCACAAGAGAAGGCTTTCCGCTCTCGGACCCGGCGGTCTGTCGCGTGACCGTGCAGGCATGGAGGTGCGTGATATTCACTACACCCACTACGGACGCATGTGCCCTGTAGAGACGCCTGAAGGCCCGAACATCGGTCTGATCAACTCACTGGCATCCTATGCCAGAATCAATAAATACGGCTTTATCGAGGCTCCTTACCGCAGAATCGACAAGTCTGAAGATCCTTCCAATCCGGTCGTGACAAAGGATGTTGTCTACATGACCGCCGATGAGGAGGATAATTACCATGTGGCACAGGCAAACGAGCCGCTGACACCGGATGGACATTTTGTTCATCACAACGTATCCGGTCGTTTCCGTGAGGAGACACAGGCATACGAGAGAGGTATGTTCGATTTCATGGATGTATCTCCGCGAATGGTCTTCTCCGTTGCGACGGCGCTGATCCCGTTCCTGCAGAACGATGATCCGACCCGTGCACTGATGGGATCGAACATGCAGCGTCAGGCCGTACCGCTTCTTTTCACGGAGACTCCGGTTATCGGAACCGGTATGGAGGAGAAGACGGCATATGACTCCGGCGTGTGTGTCATTGCGAAGAAGGCAGGTACCGTTACCTATTCCACATCGTATGAGATCCGTATGGATAACGATGACGGAACAAAGAATGTGTACCATCTGATGAAATTTGAGCGCAGCAACCAGAGCAACTGCTACAACCAGCGTCCGATCGTCAATAAGGGCGATCACGTGGAAGCCGGTGAAGTGATTGCGGACGGACCGTCCACCTCGGGCGGCGAGCTTGCACTCGGCAAGAATCCGCTGATCGGATTCATGACCTGGGAAGGTTATAACTACGAGGATGCGGTTCTGCTCTCCGAGCGCATGGTGCGCGACGATGTGTACACATCCATCCACATTGAGGAGTATGAGTGCGAGGCGCGTGACACAAAGCTCGGACCGGAGGAGATCACGAAGGATGTGCCGAGTGTCGGCGATGATGCGCTGAAGAATCTGGATGAGCGCGGTATTATCCGTATTGGCGCAGAAGTCCGTGCCGGAGATATCCTGGTCGGCAAGGTTACGCCGAAGGGTGAGACAGAGCTGACGGCAGAGGAGAGACTCCTTCGCGCGATTTTCGGTGAAAAGGCGCGTGAAGTCCGTGACACATCTCTGAAGGTTCCGCACGGCGAGTACGGTATTGTCGTGGATGCGAGAGTGTTCACGAGAGAGAATGATGATGAGCTCTCCCCGGGCGTGAATGAAGCAGTGCGCATCTATATCGCTCAGAAGAGAAAAATATCCGTCGGCGACAAGATGGCCGGACGTCACGGCAACAAGGGTGTCGTTTCACGTATTCTGCCCATCGAGGATATGCCGTTCCTGCCGAACGGACGTCCGCTGGATATCGTACTGAACCCGCTGGGCGTGCCGTCCCGAATGAATATCGGACAGATTCTGGAGATCCATCTGTCTCTCGCTGCAATGGCGCTTGGCTTTAATGTCAGCACACCGGTATTTGACGGTGCTACCGAGGTGGATATCGGAGATACCCTGGAGCTGGCGAATGACTACGTCAACTCCGAATGGGAAGACTTCGAGGCCAAGTACAAAGATGTGCTTCTGCCGGAGGTTATGCAGTATCTGTATGATCACAGGGATCACCGCGCGGTATGGAAGGGCGTGCCGATCTCGAGAGACGGTAAAGTTCAGCTTCGCGACGGACGTACCGGTGAGCCTTTTGACGGCCGGACGACGATCGGACACATGCACTACCTGAAGCTGCATCATCTGGTAGACGATAAGATCCATGCGCGTTCCACAGGTCCTTACTCACTGGTAACGCAGCAGCCTCTCGGCGGCAAAGCCCAGTTCGGCGGCCAGCGTTTCGGAGAGATGGAGGTATGGGCGCTCGAGGCTTATGGCGCGGCATACACGCTGCAGGAGATCCTTACCGTCAAGTCGGATGATGTTGTAGGACGTGTAAAGACATACGAAGCGATCATCAAGGGAGAAAATATCCCGGAGCCGGGTATTCCAGAATCCTTCAAGGTTCTCCTCAAGGAGCTGCAGTCTCTTGCCCTCGACGTACAGGTGCTCGACGAGAAGGGCAACGAGGTCGAGATCATGGAATCTGTAGATTACGGCAACACCAGCTTCCGCCGGATCATGGAGGAAGACGAGCGCAACAGCAATCGTTCCGCTGACACGAAGGAGCTGCGCAGTGCCGGATTCAGTCAGAAAGAGATTTCCGACGAAGGATTTGTCGATTCTGACGAAGATGTGGATACCGATGACGAGAACGCAGATTCCGAAGAAGAGATCGAGGACGATCAGGAATTCATGGAAAGTCTGAACGATGACGAGGACAACGAGTGATCGAAAGGAGCATATACATGCCTGAGACATATAAGAAAGAAGAGCCGAAAAAGCAGCTGAATTTTGATGCGATCCGCATCAGGCTCGCGTCCCCGGAGAAGATCCGCGAGTGGTCGCACGGCGAGGTGAAAAAGCCCGAAACGATCAATTACCGTACCCTGAAGCCGGAGAAGGACGGACTTTTCTGCGAGCGCATTTTCGGACCTGTCAAGGACTGGGAGTGTCACTGCGGCAAGTATAAGAAGATCCGCTATAAAGGCGTGATCTGTGATAAGTGCGGCGTAGAGGTCACAAAGGCCTCTGTGCGCCGTGAGAGAATGGGACACATTGAACTGGCGACCCCCGTTTCCCATATCTGGTATTTCAAGGGTATTCCGTCCCGCATGGGTCTGATCCTTGATCTGTCCCCGAGGACACTGGAGAGAGTCCTTTATTTTGCCAGCTATATCGTTCTTGATCCCGGTGAGACAACTCTCGACAAGAAGCAGGTGCTCACGGAGCAGGAATATCAGAATGCCGTAGAAGAATTCGGTTCCAATGCTTTTCGTGTAGGTATGGGTGCCGAGGCGATCAAGGAGCTTCTCTGTGAGATCGATCTGCAGGCAGAGTATGACAAGCTCAGGGAAGAGCTGGAGACGGCTTCCGGACAGAAGAAGGCACGTATTATCAAGAGGCTGGAAGTATTCGAGGCATTCCTTGAGTCGGGCAACCGTCCGGAGTGGATGATCCTCGACTGCATCCCTGTGATTCCGCCGGATCTCCGTCCGATGGTACAGCTGGATGGCGGCCGTTTTGCTACTTCTGATCTGAATGATCTGTACCGTCGTATTATCAACAGAAATAACCGTCTGAAGAGACTTCTGGATCTCGGTGCGCCGGATATCATCGTGCGCAATGAGAAGAGAATGCTTCAGGAGGCAGTGGATGCCCTGATCGATAACGGCCGTCGCGGAAGACCGGTAACAGGCCCCGGCAACCGCGCGCTGAAATCCCTGTCGGATATGCTGAAAGGTAAATCCGGACGTTTCCGTCAGAACCTTCTCGGCAAGCGTGTCGACTATTCCGGCCGTTCGGTTATCGTCAACGGTCCTGAACTGAAGATCTATCAGTGCGGTCTCCCCAAGGAAATGGCGCTGGAGCTCTTCAAGCCGTTTGTCATGAAGGAACTTGTTTCCCGTCAGATCGCGAACAACATCAAGGCAGCCAAGAAGATGGTTGAGAAGATGGATTCGCAGGTGTGGGATGTCCTGGAGGATGTGATCAAGGAGCATCCTGTGATGCTGAACCGTGCGCCTACGCTGCACCGTCTCGGCATTCAGGCCTTTGAGCCGGTGCTCGTAGAAGGCAAGGCTATCAAGCTGCATCCGCTTGTATGCACTGCTTTCAACGCAGACTTCGATGGAGACCAGATGGCTGTTCATCTGCCGCTGACCGCGGAGGCACAGGCAGAGTGCCGTTTCATGCTGCTTTCACCGAACAACCTGTTGAAGCCGTCTGACGGTGGTATCGTGGCCGTTCCTTCACAGGATATGGTACTTGGTATCTATTATCTGACACAGGAGCGCAAGGGTGCCGTCGGTGAGGGAACCTTCTATAAGGATCTCGATGAAGCGATTCTTGCCTATGAGAACGGGTACGTCAAATATCAGTCAAGAATCAAGGTGCGCCGCTATGGCAAAGACGCACAGGGAAATGATATTTCCGCTGTAATCGAGAGCACACTTGGCCGGTTTATTTTTAACGAAGTGATCCCGCAGGATCTGGGCTATGTAGATCGTACCGTGCCGGGCAATGAGCTGGTTCCGGAGATTGATTTCATGGTCAAGAAGGGTGATCTGAAGAAGATCCTTCAGAAGGTCATGGATCTGCACGGGGCAACAGTTACCGCTGAGGTGCTGGACCATGTAAAAGCCATGGGATATCATATCTCGACGCGTGCCGGCATGACGGTTTCCATCGAGGATATGGTGGTACCGGAGAGCAAAGAGACGCTGATCGAGGAAGCAGAGAAGAAGGTTGATGCGATCAACCAGAACTTCAAGTTTGGTCTCGTAGATGAGAAGGGTCGTTACAAAGAGGTTATCGAGACCTGGACAGATATGGGTTCCAAGCTGGAAAAGGCCGTTAAGGATAACCTGGATCAGTACAACAATATTTTCATGATGGCCGATTCGGGAGCCCGTGGTTCCGATAAGCAGATCCTCCAGCTGGCAGGCTGGCGTGGCCTGATGGCGGATACGACCGGTAAGACCATCGAGCTGCCCGTAAAGTCGAACTTCCGTGAGGGTCTGGACGTTCTGGAGTACTTCATGTCTGCACATGGTGCCCGTAAAGGTCTGTCCGATACGGCGCTTCGTACCGCAGACTCCGGTTACCTGACCCGTCGAATGGTCGATGTATCGCAGACCCTGATGATCCGTGAGCCCGACTGCTCTGCGAACCGGAAAGAGATCCCCGGCATGTGGGTTGAGGAGATCACGGACGGCAAGCGTGTCATTGAGACGCTGCAGGAGCGTATCAACGGACGTTTCTCCTGCTACGAGATCAAGGATAAGGACGGCAATGTGATCGTAAAGGCAAATCATATGATCACACCGAGCCGCGCACAGAAGATTACGACGATCGGTGTCGATGAAGACGGCAATCCGATCACGAGAGTCAAAGTCCGCACAATCCTTACCTGCCGTTCGAAGATGGGTATCTGCTCCAAGTGCTACGGCTCGAACATGGCTACGGGCGAGGTGGTCCAGGTCGGCGAGGCTGTCGGAACCATCGCTGCGCAGTCAATCGGAGAGCCTGGTACGCAGCTGACCATGAGAAACTTCCACACCGGCGGTGTTGCCGGCGGTAACGATATCACACAGGGTCTTCCCCGTGTCGAGGAGCTTTTCGAGGCACGTAAGCCGAAGGGACTTGCTATCATCACAGAGATCAAGGGTGTGGCACGTCTTCAGGATACGAAGAAGAAACGCGAGGTTGTTGTCACCAACGATGAGACCGGTGATTCCAGAACCTATCTGATTCCGTTCGGTACCAGACTGACGAAGAAGATTGAGGAGAACGCCGACGGTGTCAGCCTTGAGGCCGGCGATCCGATCACCGAAGGTTCCATCAATCCGCATGATCTGCTCAAGGTCAAAGGACCGGAAGCTGTACAGGATTACCTGCTCAGCGAGGTTCAGAAGACTTATCGTCAGCAGGGTGTTGATATCTGCGATAAGCACATCGAGGTCATCGTGCGTCAGATGCTTCGCAAGGCACGCGTGGATGATCCGGGTGACACGAACTTTATGACCGGCCGTATGGTGGATTACCTTGACATTCTGGATGCCAATGATGAGGCTGAGGAAGAGGGTAAGAAGCCCGCAACATTTGAGAGGATTCTTCTCGGAATCACCAAGGCTTCGCTTGCGACGGATTCCTTCCTGTCCGCAGCATCGTTCCAGGAGACGACACGTGTTCTGACCGATGCAGCGATCAAGGGTAAGGTTGATCACCTCGTAGGTCTGAAGGAGAATGTCATCATCGGTAAACTGATCCCCGCCGGCACCGGCATGAAGTATTACCGCAATCTGAAGCTGAACACCGATGAGGAGTTCGAAGCAAAGAAGGCCGCTGAGGAAGCGGCTGCAAGAGCTGAGGATGAGGAGGAGATCACCGTTGACGATACGCCTGAAGAGGATACCGTTGAAGAAAGCGTAGATCAGAGCCTTCTCAGTGATGACGCTGCAGATAATAATGAGGAGCTCACGTTCGACGAGTCCGATGAGGACAGTGAGCAGTAATTAGAAAGCATTACACAGAAAATTGAAGCTGGTCTTCGTGTGGAAAATTTCGTGTAATGTGTAAATAAAAAAATAGAGCTCCCGGATTTCCGCGTGGGAATCTGGGAGCTCTTTTATTTACGCGAACAGTGAGCCGCAGCCGAATGCGAAGTATTCGTGTGCGGCGAGCGTCGCGATAGCGAGATAAAACTCGCGCAGCGTGTTTTATCTCGTTTACGCGAACAGAGAGCCACAGTCGATCACGAAGTGATCGTAGCAGCGAAGCGTGTTTTATCCTGTTTAGCCGATGACATCGGCCATGTCGTACATGCCGGCGGGCTTACCCGCGAGGAATTTGGCTGCCTGGATGGCACCGTTGCCGAAGATGGCGCGGGAATAGGCGGTGTGCTTGAATTCGATCACTTCGTCCTGGCCGGCGAACATCACATCATGGATGCCGACGATCGTACCGCCGCGGACGGAAGAGATACCGATTTCCTTCGGATCACGTTTTTCGGTGCGGTCATGACGGCTGAATACGAAGTGATACTGACCGTCAAGTGCCTCGTTCATGCTCTCTCCAAGGGCGAGAGCTGTGCCGCTGGGGGCGTCGAGCTTGCGGTTGTGATGTGCTTCGACGATCTCCATATCATAGCCAGCGGGAGCAAGTGTTTTTGCGGCTTCCTTCAGCACCTTCATCAGCAGGTTGATGCCGAGCGACATGTTGGCTGAGCGGAGAATGGCAGTCTGTGCCGAGGCTTCTTTTACCTGCGCCAGAATCTCATCGGTAAGGCCGGTGGTGCAGAGAACCAGCGGCAGTTTTTTCTTCGTACAGTAGCTGAGAAGTGCGGGAACGGCGTGAAAGTTGGAAAAATCGATGCAGACGTCGGCATCGACGGTGCAGGCGTCGGGTGTGGCAAATACCGGGTATTTACGAACGGCGGCATCAGGGGCGATGTCGATGCCGGCGACGGTTTCCACATCGCTGTCCGCCTCCATCAGGTCCGTCAGGACCTGTCCCATATGTCCGTTGCATCCGCTTAATAAAACTCTGATCATATCTGTATCCTTTCCGGGTATAAAAGGCCCTGAGTGAAATCGCGGGTAAAACCGCATGGGAAATCGCATCCGTGATATTCGCTGTTGAATACAGGCTGTCGGCCTGTATATCAGCTGTATGACAGATAAGACACGGTGACAGCTGAGTGAGGCCGCCACCGTGTCTTTATGTGCACATGCCGCGATGGAAAATCGCGAACTGCTTCAGCGTATTCGGATTGTGTCGCAGCGGGTTTCATAAAAAGGCGAAAAACAGCCGGCCACGCAGAAGACTTCGAAGCAGTCTCTGTCAGTCCTTCAGCTGAATGCCAAAGCTGGTCAGTGCCTTGCGGAGAACCTCCCGATCAGCTTCTCCCATTCCGTACAGCGGTCCGCGGAGCGGTCCGACGTTGAAGCCCATCATGTTCATGGCTGTCTTGACGGGAATCGGGTTGACCTCGCAGAAGAGAGCGCGGATCAGTTCCAGTGCCTTCAGCTGCATGCTGCAGCCCTTCTTCATGTCGCCATTCAGCATGGAAGCGCACATGTCGTGCGTATACTGCGGAGCGACATTCGAGAGAACGGAAATCACACCGAGGCCTCCGAGCGACATGATCGGAATAACCTGATCATCATTGCCGGAGTAGAGCTCGATATCATCACCGCAGAGCTCCTTGACCTTTGCAATCTGAGAAATATCGCCGCTGGCTTCCTTGATTCCCCGTACATTCTCTGCGTTGTGGCAGAGGTATGCGGCTGTCTCGGGCTTGATGTTGCAGCCGGTGCGGGACGGCACATTGTACATGATGATCGGAGTATGGATGGCATCCGAAATTTCGGTATAGTGACGTTTCAGACCGTCCTGTGTAGCCTTGTTGTAATAAGGTGTCACAACAAGACAGGCATCTACGCCGTAACTCTCAGCCTCTTTGGAAAGGTTGATGGCTGTATATGTGCTGTTGGAACCGGTTCCGGCGATCACCGGGATCCGATGATTTACCGTCTCAACGCAGTGCTTGACGACGGCCATGTGCTCCTCCTCGCTGAGCGTCGCGGATTCACCGGTCGTGCCGCAGATCACGATAGCGTCTGTACTGTGCGCAATCTGCCATTCAAGAATTTCATCAAGCTTGGCGTAATTCACTGTAAGGTCATCGTTCATGGGAGTGACGAGGGCTACAGCTGCACCTGTAAAAATGGACATGAAAATCCCTCCTTGAAGTTAATATACATGTCTTCAGTTTAGCACGGAATCAGCATAAACTCTACACAAATAAAAATAATTGTGCTATAATCACCGCGTTGTCAAAGAATAAACAATGCAGCAGTGCCGCGCTTCCGGCGGCACACACAGTATAATTGCTGTACAGTAAGAGAGGTAAGTACAATGAAGATCACGAGGAATGATATCCGGAATGTTGCCATTATTGCCCATGTCGACCACGGCAAGACCACACTGGTCGACAAACTTCTGCGGCAGAGCGGAATCTTCCGCGATAACCAGGAAGTCCAGGAACGTGTCATGGATTCCGGTGATATCGAGAGGGAACGTGGTATTACCATCCTCTCCAAAAATACAGCTGTACATTATAAGAATACAAAGATCAACATCATCGACACCCCAGGCCATGCCGATTTCGGCGGCGAGGTAGAGCGTGTCCTGAAGATGGTCAACGGGGTTATTCTGCTCGTGGACGCTTTTGAAGGTCCGATGCCCCAGACACGTTTCGTCCTGCAGAAGGCACTGGCGCTCAATCTGAAGGTAGTCGTTGTGATCAATAAGGTAGACCGTCCGAATGCCCGTCCGACGGAAGTAGTCGATGAAGTTCTCGAGCTGCTGATGGATCTGGGCGCAAATGATGAACAGCTTGACGCACCTTTCCTCTATGCTTCTGCGAGAGACGGCTGGTGCACAAACGAGCTGGAGGACGAGAGAAAGGATATGACACCTCTGTTTGAGGCGATCCTGAAATATATTCCGGCACCGGAAGGTGATCCGGATCTCGGCATTCAGATGCTGGTCAGCACGATCGACTACAACGAATATGTCGGCCGTATCGGCGTAGGCAAGATCGACAACGGCACCCTGAAGCTGAATCAGGAAGTCCTGCTGATGAACCACCACGATCCCGATAAGAGGGAGCGCGTAAAAATCAGCAAGATGTATGTGTTTGACGGCCTGAAGAGGATTGAGGTGGAGCAGGCAACGGTGGGCGAGATCGTCGCCGTGTCGGGTATCGCCTCCATTCATATCGGCGATACGCTCTGCGACCCGGAGGATCCGAAGCCGATTCCGTTCCAGAAGATCGAGGAGCCGACGATTTCCATGAATTTCGTCGTCAATGATTCCCCGCTCGCAGGAACAGAGGGAACCTATGTGACATCCCGTCATCTGCGCGATCGTCTTTACCGCGAACTCAATACGGATGTCAGCCTTCGCGTGGAGGATACGGATTCCGCGGACTGCTTCAAGGTATCCGGACGTGGCGAGCTGCATCTCTCCGTACTGATCGAGGAGATGCGCCGTGAGGGATATGAGTTCGCTGTCAGCAAGGCGGAAGTTATTTATAAATACGATGAAAACGGGAAGAAGCTGGAGCCGGTTGAACTCGCCTATATTGATGTGCCGGAGGAATATTCCGGTTCTGTCATTCAGTCACTTTCCGAACGCAAGGGCGAACTGATCAACATGACAGCAGGCAACGCCGGTGTCACCCGTCTGGAGTTCCGCGTTCCGTCCCGTGGACTGATCGGTTTCCGTGGTGGTTTCATGACTATGACCAAGGGTACAGGTATCATCAATACGATTTTTGATGCATATGAGCCGTATAAGGGAGATATCACCTTCCGCAAGACCGGATCGCTGATCGCTTTTGAACCGGGCATCTCCGTGACTTACGGCCTGTTTGCGGCACAGCAGAGAGGCACACTCTTTATCGGACCCGGAGAAAAAGTATACAGCGGCATGATCGTGGGCTCTTCTTCCAAACCGGAAGATATCGAGCTGAACGTATGCAAGACGAAGCATCTGACCAATACGCGTACTTCTTCGTCCGATGAGGCACTCACGCTGACGCCGCCGCTCCGCCTGTCTCTGGAGCAGGCCCTGGAGTTCATCGACAGTGATGAGCTGCTTGAGGTAACGCCGAAGAGCCTCCGCATTCGTAAGAGAATTCTCGACTCCAGGCTGAGAAAGCGCTCGGAGATCAGCGCCAAGAGCAAGAAGAGCTGAATCAGCTGAAAAGACAGGAAGAGCAGCTGCATGCTGTCATGTCTGCGACGTATGATAAAAACCCCGGCAGTGATGCCGGATTGCCGGATGAATATAAGAGAATAAGAGAACGACACCCCGATGTTATTCATAACGTCGGGGTGCCGTTCTGTTTCGCAGTTTATATAGGCTCGTGATTCGCGAATTTGCGCAGAACTCTCTGGATTCTGTCGCGGGGATCGAGAAGAGAACTGATGGATCCGTCGTGGTTCAGCGTATCGATCAGGAGAGCGATATATTTGCTCATATCGCAGCTGATGTAATAAGGCTTCAGCAGCAGTTCCGGCTTCTGGTATACCAGATTGGTCGTGACCAGTTTGGTGAACCAGCCCTTGGCGTAGGCCTCATCAAATTTTTTCAGTCCGTTGGTGAAAAGACCGAAGGTGCAGCAGATGTAGATGTTCTTTGCCCCGCGCTCCTTCAGCAGACGGGCGGTGTCGATCATACTGCCGCCGGAAGAAATCATATCGTCGACGATGATGACGTCCTTGCCGGTCACGTCTGCGCCGAGGAACTCATGCGCGACGATCGGATTGTGGCCGTCCACGATCGTGGAATAGTCTCTCCGCTTGTAGAACATACCCATGTCGACGCCGAGGTTGTTGGCAATGTAGATCGCGCGCTCCATTGCGCCCTCGTCGGGGCTGATGCACATCAGATGGTCAGAATCAATCTGCATGTCCGGTTCCGCGTGCCGCAGGATATTTTTGATGAACTGATAGGAAGGACGGATCGTCTCAAAACCGTGGAGCGGAATGGAGTTCTGTACTCTCGGGTCATGCGCGTCGAAGGTGATGATGTTGTCGACGCCCATCTCCACAAGCTCCTGCAGGGCGATGGCACAGTCGAGCGATTCACGACCGGTTCTGCGGTGCTGGCGGCTTTCGTAGAGGAAGGGCATGATGATGTTGATACGGCGGGCATTGCCGGCGATCGCGGAGATCACGCGCTTGAGATCCTGATAATGGTCATCGGGGGACATGTGGTTCGTAAAACCGCACATGGAATACGTCAGCGAGTAGTTGCAGACATCGACCATGAGGTAGATATCATCGCCGCGGACGGACTCGCCGAGGACAGCCTTTGCCTCACCGGAGCCGAATCGCGGCACATCCGTCGGGACGATATAGGAGCTTCTCGCATATCCGTCGAGTTTTCCGATCTCGCTTCTTGCCAGAGCGCGGCCTCTCCGCCAGCTGACGAGGTAGTCATCTACTTTTTTGCCGAGAGAAGCACAGCTCTGCAGCGGAATAATACCCAGACGACCAACCGGTTCAGCTTCATAATACTGGAATTTGTTGTCAGCCATTTCCGTTTCCTCCTAACTTTTGCTGTATCCGAAGATCGTTTCCGGACAGGTGTATCAGTTTATAGGAACCCATCATACGGGAAGCTGTCCTCTCTGAGAACGATTCACGGAATCCGGCGAGCGACAGATTGGTCGATATGACAGTGGACCGCCCGCTCAGAATACGTTCGTTGATGATCTGAAAGATCTGGGAGCTGACGAAATTGTTGACGATCTCAGCGCCGAGATCATCGATGATCAGCAGATCCATGGAAAAAATATTGTCATGCGCCTCGCGCAGGCTGGTTTCCTGCTGAAAACGGTACTGCCCGAGCAGATCGGAAATCTCGTAGGATGCCATGTAGAGGACGCTGAAGGATTTTTCCAGCAGCTCCCTGGCAATGCAGTGCGTGAGGAAAGATTTCCCGACACCGACGTCGCCGTAGAGCATCAGATTTTCTCCGCTGGGAAAGTGCTGCGTAAAGGCGCGGCAGCTGTCGAACGCTGCTTTTGCCTCATCCCGTGGGGTTCTGCCTGTTTTCGGATCGGCATTTGTGTCATCATACAAATCCAGACGGAACGTGCCGAAGTTTTCCCTGTCAAGGATATCGCCGAGGTGGGAGTCCCGGTAGAGAAGCTCCGACTCCAGCTTTCGGAAGCAGGAGCATTTCTTTCCGCCAATATAGCCGGTGTCATGACACTTCGGACAGACATACACAGGTTCCAGATAGTCCGGCGGCCAGCCGTGAATCTGCAGAAGTGCCTGCCGCTCCTCTTTCAGATCACGGATCATTGCGTCCAGGTCGATGTCACCGGCATCCGGGCTGCCCAGCAGATGCCTGGCCTTCTGAATGCCTGCGTCGGCGATCTCGTTGTCGATCTCCTGCAGTCTGGGCACGGCAGCAAAGGCTTCATCACGCCGCCTGTCGGCTTCGTGTCTGTCACGGAGCTGTCTGTCGTTGTAGATCTGCATGATCATATCATATTGTTCATTCGTCAGAGCCATATGATTTCCTTGTCATGGATGGTTAAGAATTCCTGTGATCCGTAAGGGCCTGCTCCAGTTTGTCATAGTCGTAATCGCGCTGATGAAAATTGGAATTAAAGCCGGTGCCTGCAGGCTTTTTGCTGCTGGTATGGCTGCTGTCTGTGCTGCTCCTGCGCGGTGTCGTGGCGGGCGCATGCTCCGCCTCATACTTCTTAACTTCTTCCAGAGAATGGCAGCCTGCATTCCGCCAGTCCGAGAGAATTCTGTCGGCATAGGGAAAACTCGGCTGCGAAGTCTTGGCTATCGTGCGCTGCGCGGCCTCCGCGATCATCTCCATCGTGCTCCCGTACTCGTTCAGCCATTTGTCCATCTGCTGAATTTCGCCGGGGATCGGGTTGCGGTTTCTGATGCCGAAGCAGCTGAAGATCTTGAAATACCTGCTCAGATAGAGGTTGTTCTGATCCTTGGCCTCCTGCATCGTCCGGATGCCCGCATCGTTCCAGGCAAGACCGACTTTTTCTATATAATTGAAATTTCTGTGGCCCCGTTCCACACAGTATTCCACGAGGTAATCGATCAGATCCGGCGGAAAGTGCAGTACGTCGTAAAAATAAAGGATCCGTCGCATATCCGTGGATGTGAGCGGGCGGCCGATGTATTTTTCCGTGACGAACAGGATCTGCCGGGCGTCCTCATCGTCTTTCAGGGCACGGACCCTGGAAGTGGAGATCTGCGCCGTCTCATCCTGCTGTTTGTCTTCCTCTGCTTCGCTGTCTTCTGTCTCGGCATCAGGATCAGACTGCGTCACGTGCAGGCTGTTGTTGACAGGGAGAAGCTCGATGCCTGCCAGCGTGCGGTTTTTGCCTGATCCCGTGTAGGAGAGCTTGAGGAGACCGGCGCGCTGCCAGTAATTCAGCGCACGCTGGATATCCTTCTCTGTACAGGAAAAAACATCTGCCAGCGTGGACAGCGTGGGATCCGGACCATCCTTGTGCACACAGCGGAGAAGATACAGGTAGATTTTTACAAACTCCCCGCTTGAGCGGGGCATATAGTAATCGACAAAGTCGTCCGGGACGAGTGTGACACCCGCCAGACGGCTGTCTCTGATCGTAAGCATTCCCATGGCATTCTCCACTGATGGCTATATAATTCCGGAAACAGTGATCCCGTCATGTATTCAGCAGATTTCCGGAAACCGGTGATTCTGTCATGCGTTCTGCGTATTGCCGGATACCAGCGCCTCGCCGACGCGGACGATATTGCCGGCACCCATTGTGATGACAAGGTCGCCTTCCTTGACATGGGCGCGAAGGTAATCCTCAATTTCCGCGAAGGACGGGAAATATTCGCACTCTGTGCCGAGTTTCTGAATCTCATGCTGAAGGTCGGCAGAGGAGACGCCGTAGATATCGAGCTCACGCGCCGCATAAATATCAGCCAGAACGACATGGTCCGCGAGAGAAAGCGCTTCGGCGAACTGCGGAAGCAGTGCCTTTGTGCGGGTATATGTGTGCGGCTGAAATACGCACCAGATGGTTTTGTGCGGAACGCGCTGTGCGGTGTTCAGTGTCGCGCGGATCTCTGTCGGGTGGTGCGCATAGTCATCGATCACGACAGCACCGTTGCAGGTACCTTTTTTCTCAAAACGGCGGTTCGTCCCATGGAAGGATTCAAAACCCGCCTCAATATCGCTGACATTGATGCCGAGAACACCGGCCAGTGCGATCACGGCGAGCGCATTGCTCACGTTGTGTTCGCCGGGAACCTGCAGATGGAAGGTGCCGACGGGTTTGCCGTTGTGCAGTGCCCGGAAGGATGCATGACCGAGCGTATCAAAGGTGATCATGTCGGCCGTATACTGTCCGCGGTTGCTCATCGAGAAGGTCACGACGTGGCATTTCAGATCCTTGGTGATCATCTTGTATGCCGGGTCATCGGCGTTGATGATCAGGGTTCCGTCTTCCGGAAGCAGTTCGGCAAATTTCCGGAAGGAATGGCGGATATCCTCGAGATCCTTGAAGAAATCGAGATGATCCGCGTCGATGTCCAGGATGATGGAAATTTTCGGGAAAAAGCTCAGAAAGCTGTTGGTATATTCACAGGCTTCCATAAGGAAGGTATCCGTACTGCCGATGCGGTAGTTGCCGTGGATGAGCGGAAGAATACCGCCGACAGAAATCGTCGGATCAAGGCCGGCCTGCATCATGACATGCGCTGCCATGGAGGTGGTCGTTGTCTTGCCGTGTGTGCCGGACACGCAGATCGGCGTCTGATAATTCCGCATCATCTCACCGAGAAGCTGAGCACGGGTGAGCATCGGGATATTTTTTTCCACAGCTGCGGCGTATTCCGGATTGCTGGGGTGAATGGCTGCTGTATAAATGACGGCGTCAATATCATCGGTGATATTTTCAGCCGCCTGCGGATAATGAATGACAGCGCCTTCCTTCTCGAGGCGTCTGGTGAGTTCTGTCTGTTTGGCGTCAGATCCGGAGATCTGGAAATTTCTGGTCAGAAGAATAGCGGCAAGACCGCTCATGCTGATGCCGCCGATACCGATAAAATGCAGATGGCACGGTTTATCGAACTGAATCTGATACATGGCTGAAAACCTCCATGCCGGCCCTGCCGGCATTATATCCATACCCCTGAAACCGCCGGGGTCATTATCATTTTCTGCGTTTTCGCGCACCGCTAATTATACATATTCCGTTTTTATATTGCAAGACAGCCGGCGGTGGCAGGGCTGCCGTTGGTTACAGCCAGGCAAAATTGAACTCCTACAGAAACAGTTCACATTCTTTAAGCCTTATGATATACTAATAAAATACAAGCGGGATCGGACTTTCCGGGCTGCATTCGACGATAAAAATGTCGGATCAGGCTGACATCGCGACAATGACAGATGTGTATCGGGTTTCAGGGGTTTTTACATTGTCAGGGAGGTGGCTCTTGTGATCAGGAAAGAAATGATCGCCATGATTCTGGCTGGTGGCCAGGGTTCCCGTCTGGGTGTCCTTACGGCCAGGATGGCAAAACCAGCCGTGGAGTTCGGAGGTAAATACAGAATCATTGATTTTCCTCTGAGCAACTGTATTAATTCCGGCATAGATACTGTCGGTGTTCTAACCCAGTATCAGCCGCTTAAACTGAACAGCCACATCGGCATCGGCATACCATGGGATCTGGACCGAAATGTGGGCGGCGTATCTGTGCTTCCTCCCTACGAGAAGAGTACAGATACAGAATGGTATACGGGCACAGCAAATGCCATTTACCAGAACCTTGCCTATATGGAGAGCTATCATCCCGATTATGTGCTGATCCTCGGCGGTGACCATATCTACAAGATGGACTATGAGGTCATGCTGGATTATCACAAATCGAATCACGCTGATGTGACAGTGGCCTGTATGCCGGTTCCGCTGGAAGAGGCCAGCAGATTCGGCATCATGATCACGGACGGGCACGGCCGGATCACGGAATTTGAGGAAAAACCGGAACATCCGCGCAGCAACCTGGCGTCCATGGGCATCTATATTTTCAGCTGGCAGACGCTGAAGGAATCTCTGATCGCACTGAAAGATCAGCAGGGCTGTGATTTCGGCAAGCACATTCTTCCTTATTGCAAGGATGCAGGCAGGCGGCTGTTTGCCTATCAGTTCAATGGTTACTGGAAGGATGTGGGAACGCTCGGCTCCTACTGGCAGGCCAATATGGAGCTGATCGATATCGTTCCGGAATTCAATCTCTATGAGGAATACTGGAAGATCTACACCAAGGGAGATATCATCCGGCCTCAGTACGTGTCATCTGAGGGCTCTGTGGACCGCTGCATTATCGGTGAGGGCACGGAGATTTACGGAGAAGTCCGCAACAGTGTCATCGGTCCCGGTGTGACGATCTGCAAAGGTGCTGTCGTTCAGGATTCCATCATCATGCGGAATTCCCGCGTGGGTCCGGGTGCGCATATCAGCAAGGCTATCGTGGCTGAAGAGGCACAGATCGGAGACAACGTGGAGATTGGCATCGGGGAGGAAGCTCCCAATGTCTTGAATCCTGCCATCTATGCCTGGGGACTTGCCACGATCGGGGAAGGTACCGTAATCCCCGAAGGGATGAAAATAGGAAAAAATACTGTCGTCTCCGGAAAGACACTGCCGGAAGACTATCCGGACGGTTTTCTGCCGGGAGGCGGAGCACTTCTGAAGGAAGGCGGTGAGCTGCCATGAGAGCACTGGGTATCATTCTCGCCGGCGGTAACAGCAACCGGATGAAGGAACTTTCCGAGAAGCGGGCCATAGCGGCCATGCCGATCGCCGGAAGCTATCGCTGTATAGATTTTCCGCTGTCCAGCATGAGCAATTCGCACATTCAGAAGGTAGCTGTGCTGACACAGTATAATTCCCGTTCACTGAATGAGCACCTGATGAGTTCCAAGTGGTGGGACTTCGGCAGAAAACAGGGTGGCCTGTATGTTTTTACGCCGACAGTCACATCCACGAACAACTGGTGGTACAGAGGAACGGCTGACGCCATTTATCAGAATCTTAAATGGCTGAAGGAAAGTCACGAGCCGTATGTGATCATTGCGTCAGGCGACTGCGTGTACAAGCTGGATTTTAACAAGGTTCTGGAATATCATATTGCCAAGCGTGCAGATATCACAATCGTGTGTACAGAGTGCCATGATGATGATCCGAATCGCTTTGGTGTACTCAGGATGAATGAGGACTTCCGCATCGAGGAATTCGAGGAGAAACCGATGGTGTCCGATTCCAACCTGATTTCAACCGGAATCTATGTGGTCCGCCGCCGGCATCTCATTGAAATGCTGGAGCGCTGCGCAGAAGAGGGGCGCTATGACCTCGTAAAAGATATCTTTATCCGCTACAAGAACCTGAAGCGGATTTATGGATATAAAATCAATACGTATTGGAGCAACATCGCAACGGTGGAATCTTATTACAGAACAAATATGGATTTCCTGAGACCTGAAATTCGAGATTACTTCTTCAATCAGTATCCTGAAGTGTATTCGAAAATCGATGATCTTCCGCCGGCAAAGTACAATCCTGGCAACATGGTCCGAAACAGTCTGATATCAAGTGGTTGTATTATCAATGGACAGGTTGAGAACTCAATTCTTTTCAAAGACGTATATGTAGGCAACAATTGTGTGATTAAGAATTCTATCGTCCTGAACAATGTCTATCTCGGCGACAATACGCATATTGAAAACTGTATTGTCGAGAGTCGTGATACGATACGGGCAAATTCGTATTATTGCGGCGAAGACAGAATCAAAATCGTTATCGAAAAAAATGAACGATACGCGTTCTAACCCGTTTAAGAGAAACGGGGAGGGGGATTGAATGAAAATCACAGACATCAGGATTCGAAGATCAAGCAAAGAAGGCAAGATGAAGGCTGTTGTCTCCATCACATTTGATGATGAATTTGTCGTACATGACATCAAGATCATCGAAGGAGAAAAAGGGCTGTTCATCGCCATGCCCAGTCGGAAAACCACAGACGGTGAATACAGAGATATTGCTCATCCGATCAACTCGGAGACCCGCGAGGTTATTCAGAAGCTGATCCTTGACAAGTATCATGAGATACTTCTGGAGAATCCGGGCACTGAGACAGAGATGCCGCAGGGCTGATCGCGGACCTGAGGAAATAGCTGGTTACGCGGCAGGATGGACGCCGACAGCCGGAATGACTGCAGGGGCGGACCATACAGGTAACGCACGTACACAGCGACGAATGAACAGCGGACAGGGGCGCACAGGATAACTGTGCGCCCCTGTCTGTTATACTTTATTGTAGCGACGCGGGAGCACGCAGTGCGAAGCGGCGCGTAGACTTATACAATATGTGGCACTATTCATAGTATGTGGGTTTACGGTGCAGAATTGCGGAAGTGCAAAGCACGGAGCAATCTGCAGCTTATGCAGTTCGGTGGCATTCATTTTGGCATGGAGTCTGCCCGATGACAGAACGCAAGGCTTTAACGGGCGGAAGAGTATGATACACTGTATGTATGATAACTCAAAAGTCATCATACACGTTGCACTTGTGCAGAAGTGGTGAATGACTTGTTGATCCGGTTATCATACTTATGACACCCTCATCTGTGTATCTGCAATATGCAGCATGAGGGGCAGCACATGAAGAGAATCGCAGACAGCACAGCGGACAGGGAGACAGATATTTCATGACAGCAGAACAGAAGCTTCCGGCTGAGTTTACGGAGCGGATGAAGAGAGATCTGGGAGATGAATTCGGGGCGTTCATTTCCTGCTATGACAGCCCGCGGCGACGGGGACTCCGCGTGAATACCATGAAAATGACGCCGGAGGAATTTGCGGAAAGAGCACCTTTTCCGGTGAAAAGAATACCGTGGGTTGACAATGGATTTTTCTATCCGGATGATGTCATGCCGGCACAGCATCCATGGTATGCGGCGGGCGTCTATTACCTGCAGGAGCCGAGTGCCATGACACCGGCGTCCCGGCTGCCGGTCAGGGAGGGTGACCGCGTGCTGGATCTGTGCGCTGCGCCGGGAGGAAAATCGACGGAGCTTGCCGCGCGTCTGCACGGGACCGGGCTGCTCGTATCCAATGATATCAGCGTATCCCGGGCAAGAGCGCTGCTCCGCAACCTGGAGCTCTTCGGCGCGGAACGGATGCTCGTGACGGCTGAGACACCGGAAAATCTCGCCGGCGTATTCCCGGGCTATTTTGACAGGATTCTTGTCGATGCGCCGTGCTCGGGAGAGGGTATGTTCCGCAAGTCGCCGGCCGTGCTGGAGGCCTGGAGCCCTGAACGCACGACAGAGTGCAGCCGGACGCAGAGGCAGATTCTGCAGAGCGCGTGGGAAATGCTGCGCCCGGGCGGCTGGATGATGTATTCTACCTGTACATTTACACCGGAAGAGGATGAACAGGTCATTGCCTGGTTTCTGCGCGAGCATACAGATATGGTTATGCAGCCGATCGAGCCTTATGACCCGGGGTTCAGGCCCGGACGGCCGGCGTGGGCTGACGGAAATCCCGAACTGGAAAAATGCGTTCGTATCTGGCCGCATGTCATGGAGGGCGAAGGACATTTTCTTGCCCTGATGCGGAAACAGACCGGGGAGCGGGATACACAGGCTGCGGGAGACCGGAAGCAGGCAGAAGAACGGTATGCATCCGTGTCGGAAAACGCGAAACAGATGAGCTGCACGGAAGGCAGCGGGAAGTATACACTGGCAGGTGAAGCTGGCAGGAGGGGTGTACAAAGAAATAACACAGCCGGCTATGGCGAACCGGAAGATAAGAGAACGGAAGACAGAAAAGCAGCCGGTAAAAAGGGAAGAGACAGATCAGCGAGCGGTGCACAGGCCGGCCGGAAACGTGGAACGGCAGCTGAGAGGAGAGCGGCGTCTGCCGGATCGGATGACAGGCAGCTTCTGGAAGATTTTCTCAGAGGAACAGAGATCTCGGCTGAAGAAGTGGTGCGTTATGGCGACCGCGCCTACCTGACGCAGGATCTGCCGGATGGCGTGAAGCGGCTGAATTTTCTGCGGAACGGGCTGTTCGTCGGAGAGTGGAAAAAAGGAAGATTTGAGCCGTCCCAGCCGCTGGCGCTCGCATTGCATCAGTATCCTTCGATGCTGAACCTTTCCTCTGAGGATGAACGTGTGAAACGGTATCTTCGGGGAGAAACCCTGCAGCTGGATCCCGAAACGGATGGAGCGTGCAGCGGATGGACGCTTGTATGTGTGGACGGATTCGGCCTCGGCTGGGCAAAAATAACCGGACATGTCGTCAAGAACCGGCTGTCCCGGTCGTGGATGCAGAACTGATGCTGGCATGGCCGGCTTATTGCGGGTTTTCTGAATTGCCAGCATGGCGGCCGGCTTATTGCGGGTTTTCTGAACTGCCAGCATAGACGGCCGGCTTATTGCGGGTTTTCTGAACTGCCAGCATGGCCGGCCGGCGTTTACGGATTTTCCGGGACGTCGGAATGACTGGCCAGCTCCTCGCGGATCTTCAGGCCGGTGGGTGTCGCCGCGAGGCCGCCGGTACCGGTCTCGCGCAGCGATGTATCCATATGACGCCCGATCGAACGCATGGCGTCAATGACTTCATCCGGCGGTATGCGGGAACATATGCCGGCCAGAGCCATATCTGCCGAGGTGACCGCATTGACGGCACCGACGACATTTCTTTTTACGCAGGGGACCTCTACGAGGCCGGCTACCGGATCGCAGGCAAGACCGAGCAGGTTCTTCAGCGCCAGCGCGGAAGCGTGGCAGATCTCTTCCGGGGTGCCGCCGAGAAGCGAGACAAGGGCACCTGCCGCCATGGCAGAAGCTGATCCGATCTCCGCCTGACAGCCTCCCTCTGCGCCTGCGAGAAAAGCGCGGTTGGCGATCACGCCGCCGATGCCGCCTGCCACGTAGAGAGATTCGGCCATCTGTTTATCGGTGAAACTGTATTTTTCCTGCACGGAGAGGAGAACCGCGGGCAGAACACCGCAGGATCCCGCTGTCGGCGCTGCGACGATTCGCTTCATGCAGGCGTTGGACTCGGCGATGCGGAGCGCACGCTCCATCACGGAGGCGATGAGGTCTCCGCAGATCATACGCCCTTCTTCACGGCGCTGATGAAGCTTTGCCGCATCCGTGCCGACAAGACCGCTCTGTGAGCGAAGACCGGGGTCATAGCCGGTGTCGGAGTCCTTCATGGCCTGATAGGCGGTCTCCATGGAGAGCAGGGATGCCTCTTCGGTAATATCCTGTTCACGCATGTCATCCAGCTGAACGAGCTTCCAGAAGGAATTGCCGGATGTCTGCGCTTCGTTGCAGATTGTTTCCAGTGACTGGTACATGATTATCCCCATTCCGCCGCTTTTTGAAAGCGGCATAGATTTACACAGACGGCACCGGGTCGGCGAGTGACAGGTAGGTCACCTTGATGACGCCTTCCAGGTGTGCAAGCCAGCGGATCGCTTCGGCAGGCACTTCCTGATCGCACTCGAGAACCATGACGGCATTGCCGCCACGGTTGAGACGGTTGAGCTGCATTGTCGCGATGTTGACGCTCTTGTGCTCCAGCATGGAGGTGACCTCAGCAACGTGGCCGGGCTGGTCGATGTTATGTACGATCAGCGTAGGAAAATCGCCGCTGAAATTCACGGCGATGCCGTCGATTTCCACGATGCGGATCTGTCCGCCGCCGATGGAAGAACCGACAATTTCCAGTTCCTTGCCACTACAGCCCTTCAGGTATATTTTTACCGAGTTGGGATGAAAGTTATCGCCGAGATCGATGCTTCCGAAGGAAAAATCAAGGCCGCGCTCCCGCGCGATTTCGAAACTGTGCGGGATGCGGGGATCATCGACTTTCATACCGAGCAGACCGGCTACAATGGCACGGTCGGTACCATGACCGCGGCCGGTTGCCAGAAAGGAGCCGTGGAGCAGGATTTTTGCCGAAGTGATTTCTTCGGCAAGCAGTTTGCGCGATACGATCCCAATCCTGACGGCTCCTGCTGTGTGTGAGCTGGAAGGGCCGACCATAATGGGACCTATAATATCTGTCAGAATCATTTTTGCCTCCGATGCAGAGTAACTCATATGCATTGAACAGAGTTACAAACTGGATAAGATTGCAGACTGAATACGTTTGTCGGAGTCACAAACCAGATAAGACTTCAGATGGAATAAGTTTGCGCGCCGTTTCACCATATGCATTTGAGCCGCTGCAGTTTATATGCATCATATCATATATCATCATCTGACGTTCGGAAAAGAATGCGGAAAAAAATATGTTTATTTCGAAAAAAAGTGCGTTACGATGGCTTTGGCAGTGTCTGAAATGTAACCAAACATGGCAAGTTTGAAAAAAGTACTTGCAAAACGTACGAGTTAGATATAATATATCGATGTTAGCAGAATCTAATCGCTACCTGCTGACTCGCTGCAGATACGTAAAAGGAACGTTTTGATATATCCCTCCTCATAAAATATTCCTGCTATGTATCTGTGACGGCGTTCGGTGTCACAGACAATATATGAATGCTGCGCAACCCTTCACTGTGATAAAGCCGACAGGTACTGATGTCTGCGTCTGCGTGCAAGGCGCCTCAGAGACCTGTACTGCGCAGCCGGTGTCTGGTACAGAAAGGGGGTGGAACCCGTGAATTTAATTTCTGTCGTTATCCTGATCGTTATCGCACTGGCGACTGTTCTGGCAGTCAGATACGCCTTAAGACATCCTAATCCGTGCGATACATGCGGTGGAGATGATCCTTCCTGCACACGGGAGAATTGTGTCCACCCCCTGGATGAACGCCCGGGATATTACCGCGATAAAAAGCTGGCGGATCTATGGGAAGAGACAACAAAAAACAAATAAATCGCCTTGCTATCAGTTAGAAAATAGAATAAAATCTAACTAATGTTAGAAATATTTGAAAAACAGTGAGGAGTCTGAAAGCATCCGGCAGACGCGGTTAAGCGCGTATAGAGAGTGGCAGACAGCTGGATCGACATTTGGAAAGGTGGCGAACAGCTGATTCAGCAGTCGGATGAAGAGAACCTCAATCGTAAGGCGGTGATTATTTTGAAGATACAGAAATCGGCGGAAGACTATCTGGAAGCAATGCTTATGCTGAAGGAAGAAAAGGGCTATATCCGCTCTGTGGATATCGCTGACAAACTCGGCATTACGAAGCCCAGTGTAAGCTATATGGTAAAAAATCTGCGTGAGAACGGATACCTGACAATGGATCATTCAGGTTTTATCACGCTGACGGACAGCGGTATGGAGATCGCTGTGAGAATCTACTCAAGGCACAAGCTTCTGACGGAGGCTTTTGTCCTGATCGGAGTGAATCCCGAGACAGCAAGGGATGATGCCTGCCGGGTTGAGCATGATATCAGCGATGAAACGTACAACGCGTTGAAAGAGATTGTCGCCGATGAGGAAGTCAGAAAGAAACTGAAAGAGGAAGCTGTGACGGTAGGGAAATAAGGGGGTTTTTCACAAAGTCTTCACAGGATAAACGAAATCCCGTCACAATTGAGCCGTATCCTCTGAAGCATAGAAACGAGCTGAAAACCGCTGCAACGGTTGGAAGCCAAACCCGGAAGCTGCTGCAACAGTCAAGGGCGCAGACATACGTTTCTTTTTCATACATTATCGACCGGGCAACCGGTCAAAATTCTCCTTCCCCTTTCAAAACAGGAGCGGCCGAAAGGCCGCTCCTTTCTGTACTCGGTGCTTTGTACATTAAAAATGCACATGTTCCTGTACGCTTGCTTTTCCCGCCAGTACATTGCGGTAATCGGCAAGATTCTTGCGGAGGAGGTTCGGTGTATCGAGCTCATACGGGCAGCGGGATGCGCAGAGCCTGCAGTTGACGCAGTCATCGATTTTGTTCATCTCTTCCTGCCAGTGCGGAGAAAGCCAGGAGTCAGACGGTGCGCGTCGGATCATCAGAGATATCCGGGCACACTGATTGATCTGAATGCCGACGGTGCACGGCATGCAGTAGCCGCATCCGCGGCAGAAATCACCGGAAAGTTCTTTCTGTTCGCTGTCGATGAAGGCGCGGATCTCATCGTCCATCTGCGGCGTCTCGTCCATGAAGGAAAGCCACTCATTCAGCTCACTCATGCGCTGGATACCCCAGATCGGCATGACATTGTCAAATTGTGTCATGAAAGCCATGGCCGCCTTCGAATGATTGATGAGACCGCCGGCAAGGCCCTTCATGGCGATGAAGCCGACATTGTTTTTGCGGCAGGTTTCCACAAGCTCGAGCTCCTTACTGCCCGCGAGGTAGCTGAACGGAAACTGGATCGTCTCATAGAGACCGGATTCGGCAGCTTCCATGGCGATGCCGATCTTGTGTGCCGTTCCGCCGATGTGATGGATGAGGCCTTCTTCTCTGGCCCTGAGCATGGCCTCATACATACCGGTGCCGTCACCCGGCCGGTAACACTGACCCATCTGATGAAACTGATAAATATCAATGTACGGCGTTTTCAGTTTATCCAGTGATGTGTGCAGATCCCTGAAAAAATTATCCGGCGTCTTGGCCGCTGTCTTCGTGGCGATAAAAATGTCCTTCCGCTCCGGCCTTATATAGTCGTCCTCAGGCATTCCTTCCGCAGAGCCGAAGGCAGCACCGAGCTTTTCTTCCGAGTCGGAGTAGGCGCGGGCTGTGTCGAAAAAGCGGATGCCGCCGGCATAAGCCGCACGCAGAATTTCCACTGCCTCTGATTTTGATACACGCTGGACAGGAAGTGCGCCGAATCCGTTCTGCGGGGCTGTGATGCCTGTTTTCCCCAGAGTAACCTGTTTCATATTCCGTGATCCTCCTTTGTCGTATACAGGAATGCGCACTGTGCGCATGGCCGGTTATTATTTACGCGAACAAAAAGTTGTCTGCATGATTTTACTTTTTCCTGTTTAAATACTGAATATACTCATTTCCCCATATCTCAAGTGAAGATAACACAATCTTGAATTTTTCGCCGATCTCGCTCAGACTGTATTCGACCCTGGGAGGGATCTGCTGATATACTTTTCGCACGATTAATCCTTCGTTCTCCAGTGTTTTCAGCTGTCTCGACAGGGTAGTATGTGTCATTTCTTCCGGCATTCTCCGCTGAAGTTCATTGAAACGGACCGGCCCGTCTGACAGCAGGTATTTGATGTCTGAGGCAATGGAGAGAGATTCACGTATTTCTCTGGCACCGGTTTTTCTGAAAAGAGAGACTGGTGCTTTTTCTGTACGTCCGTCGGCGCGCAGAAAAAAACCTGCAAACGACTTAATTAAGTCATTTGCAGGCTTTCGACCACTTAAAAATCGAGGTGACTGGATTCGAACCAGCGGCCTCTACGTCCCGAACGTAGCGCTCTACCAAACTGAGCCACACCTCGATTGCTGATGAAATCAGCGAAAATAATAATAGCAAACTACTGATGGAATGTCAACAAGATTTTCAAATTTTTGAATTTTGTATTGCCTGATCCATACAGCCACGAGTAAAATACTATGGGAATATTTTTCGTGACATAGAGTGTCCCTTACTGTAGCGACGCGGGAGCACGTAGTGCGAAGCGGCGCGTAGAATTATACAGTATGTGGTGCTATTCATAGCATGTGGGTTTATTGAGAAACATACGGCCGCTGATACAGAAACATGTGACCGTTATACATAGAAATACAAAGAGGTAAAAATGATTAATCTGAAATCTGCCAATTTCATGGGCGATGGCATGGGCGCGCTGCTGCTTCTGATGATCATTTTCAGCGGCAGAAGAAATCGCAAGGGACGCGATTTCACACAGAAAATGTTCTTCCGGTGTGTGGGCTTTACGGGCATTGAATGCCTGATCGATATCATGAGCTATGCCGTGGACGGCGCTTCTTTTGCCGGTGCGAGGACCTTAAACTATCTGAGCAACACGTTCCTCGCGATCGGGCTGACGCTGCTCTGCTATCTGTGGACGGTGTATGTGCGGCATAAAACCGGAATTACCGAAAAGGAAGGTCTCGACAGAACGGAGAAACGGCTCCTCCTGCCGGTGGCTGCGATCGCTGTAATCTACATCGTCAATCTGTTTACGCCGATCGTTTTTATCATCAATGAGCAGAATCAGTACACGCGGAGCGGATGGGGCTTTATAGCTGCCATGATCGTGGACTCCGTTTTTCTGCTGGGCAGTTCCTTTCATGGCGCCGCGGCCATGCGGAATTCCAGAAATTACCAGTTCTTCCCCGTGTTTTACTTCGAGATCTTCACGTTTTCCGGCGTTGTCCTGCAGATGCTCTTCTACGGGATCTCTCTAATCTATTCGTTTTCAGCGATAGCGCTGGTGGGTGTTTACTTCGAAATTCAGAAGGAATATTCCTATGTGGATCCGCTGAGCGGTGCGTATAACCGGCAATATATGAATGTGTATCTGTATGCGCTGTGCAGAGAGTACCAGGAATCAGAGTCGAAGAGAATGAATACAACGCTCGCCTGTCTGCTGCTTGATGTGGACGGCTTTAAAAAAATAAACGACACCTACGGCCATCTGGCAGGCGACCAGGCGATTCAGGATATCGGCGGTATCCTCCGTGCGTCAGCACCGGAGAAGGCGGTCTGCGCGAGATACGGCGGAGATGAGTTCGTCATGATTCTTGAGGTGAAGGACATTCATGAGCTGGACGAGGTGACGGAAAGGATCCAGACCCGCAGAAGAGCGCTGAATGCAACGGGAGTAAATCCTTACCAGCTTCATTTTTCCATCGGAAGAA
>Ga0256406_1000733_pt1 | contig 57485 bp, 47 predicted proteins | sample RumenRJG_03DNA_FD_185986 | JGI IMG/M metagenome (GOLD analysis project Ga0256406, IMG submission 185986) | Bovine rumen microbial communities from Lethbridge, Alberta, Canada - RJG_03 | ecosystem: Host-associated > Mammals > Digestive system > Stomach > Rumen | place: Canada: Alberta | collected...
GGGTGTTCCAAGAATCCATGAACGTCAATATAGTACATGAGCATTATCCTGACCATTGTAGCAAGCCCGGAGAAGCTCCATGACCGCGTAGTGCTCTTTTGCAGCAGCATCAGCAACAGATTGGCTGTCAGTGTCACCCAAATCTGTATTTTGATGGCGTTGGCACTCTCGCCATAAAAATACCTTAACGGGAAGTCCTGTTTCAGTTGCTTAAATAGCGACTCTGTTTCCCATCTAGCGTCATACGTGGCCACTATTTCTTCATAAGCCGTCTCCAAATCATTTGTAAGCAGCCTCGTGAGTTTCGGCTTCTTGGGATTTTTCATATTGACGTAGGTTATTTAACAGCTGTCCCAGTATCGGCTGTCCGATAAAATGTGTACTTTTGCCCATAGTTACTTGTTTTTTGAAATACAAAAGTAACACAAAAAAGCTGGATTCCAAGCGAGGAATTCAGCCTTAATTTTGGAAAGTCCTGGTCAATGCCGAGATAATCTATCGCGAGTCGACCAACGGCTAAACAGAACGGTTGCATTTGTAGACTATCACTCCAACTCTCAAATGAGTCAAACTTCTTTACATCGGATGCGAAAGGTGCCGAATGAGGTTGCAGAAGTTGACCTTTCGCGTTGTAGAACCTCATCTTTTGCAGTCCAAAAGGTAACCTTTTGCAAGCCCAAAGTTGCCCTTCTGCGAGCACACTGACTATCAAACAGTTACAGAGCGGAAATCTTTGGCTTTACACATGAGCAACCATTGTAAATTTCTTTACACTCAATGGACCAAAACAAATATACATCCACCACCGCCCAAGCATCTATGACACCCACCGCAGGGGCGTCCCTCGTGGGCGCCCGGTCCACGTGCATCAGCTCCGTTAGCCGTCAACGTACCAACGATGCAGGCATTCTGATTTATGAAAGAAGGCAATCATTAATTTATCAGCCTTCATTTGTTATTACCAAAATTTATATTACCTTTGCAAAAACAATCAAACCAATTAAAGACTATGATATTATCAACGACACCGACCATCGAAGGTCACACCATCAGAGAATACAAAGGCGTTGTAACAGGAGAGACCATCATCGGAGCAAACTTCGTGAAGGACTTCTTCGCATCTATCCGCGATGTCATCGGCGGACGCTCGGGAAGCTACGAGAAGGTTCTCGCCGAGGCTCGCGACACTTCCATGCAAGAGATGGAGCAACGTGCTTCCTACCTCGGAGCAAACGCTATCGTCGGCATCGATATTGACTACGAGACCATTGGCGCCAACAATTCCATGCTTATGGTAGCTGTCAGCGGTACTGCCGTTGTTCTGTAGCTATAGCTTTATAACGGTACAACGTCTGCTGAAACGCAGGCGGATAAAAAGGAGGAAGGCACATGACAGAACACTTACTGACAGTTACGATACGACTAATCGTGGCAATGGCGCTGGGCGGACTTGTAGGACTGGAGCGTGAATACCGTGCCAAGGATGCCGGGTTCCGCACCCATTTCCTCGTGGCTCTTGGCTCGGCACTGTTCACCCTCATATCTATCTATGGATTTACAGAGGGCGTCAAGGATACATCACGTGTGGCAGCGCAGGTCGTTTCGGGCATAGGCTTCCTCGGAGCGGGGCTCATCGTTTTCCAGCGAAACGTCATCCGGGGACTCACCACGGCAGCGGGCCTGTGGGTAACGGCGGCTATCGGAATGGCATGCGGTGTGGGACAATACTACATGGCGGTAGGCGTCACGGTGCTCATGCTTGTCGGACTGGAACTGCTAAGCCACTTTATTCCGCATATAGGGACGGAGACGGTGCAGCTATCGTTCTCCTCAGCATCACGAGAAAAAGCCCTGAACGCCATCGCCGACATACGTCGGCTTGTGCTTGACGTCCGTTCGTATGAAATGAAGGAGAAACACACGTCACGCGGAGAGATTTACGAGATACAGCTCGAGGTACGCATGAGGCGCGGACAACGCACCGACGGACTCTTCGACTTCCTGCAAGACTTCGATGATGTATCACTGTTGAATGACGAATAGCATATTATAAAATGGCACGAAGAAGGAGAAACTCAACCATAAACGCCCTTACCATTGTTCTTGCGGCTATATTGGTAGGCTCGTGGAGCTACTGCCGCGGCAACAAATCGGATAATGAGTCTCACGGCAATGCTATCGAACAGACGGCTCAACGGGAAACGGAGGAGACTGGCGACGGAACTTTCGACACCGACACGCTGACAAACGAGAACGCCGGCAACGATGATGCGGAAGTTGCGTCAGCGTCACCGGCGAACCCGGTATGTGGACTACCCGAGACGGGCAATGGCGTTCGGGAAATTCTTTTGCGGCGTTATGCGTACACATGCTCGTTCAATCCAGACACCAAAATACCAAACTGGGTGGCATGGGAGTTGACGGCTGAGCATACAAACGGACCATACAAGCGTGGCGGCATTCAGTTTCAGGAGGATGAAGGCGTGACGACGCAGGACTATGTACGCTCAGGCTACGACCGTGGCCACATGTGTCCGTCAGGCGATAACAAGTGGAACGAGACGGCTCAGGAGCAGAGTTTCCTCATGACGAATATATGTCCGCAGAACCATAACCTCAACGCCGGCGACTGGAACGAAATGGAGATGCAGTGCCGCAGGTGGGCAGAGCGCTTCGGAAGTATCGACATTATAGCCGGTCCGATACTCTTCCGTAGCAAGCACAAGCGCATTGGAAGAGGGGTAACGGTGCCGGAGGCTTTCTTCAAGGTCGTCTACTGTCCGTCGAAGCAGATGGCTATAGGCTTTATATATAGGAATGAGGAAGGCAACAGACCAAAGGGCGACTACGTGAACAGCGTAGCGCAGATTGAAAGAATTACGGGGTTCCGCTTCCTGACGGCGTTGCCGGAAGCTAAGGCGAAGAAGATTAAGGAGGAGGCAAACCTTGACGACTGGTACTAAATGAGGTGTTTACCTTAATGAATGATTTAGATATATGATGAATTTACTCAAAGAATTACACCGTAAGGACCACAAACACATACTCGGCGGTCTTGATATCTTTAAATACATTGGGCCCGGATTGCTTGTCACCGTGGGCTTCATCGACCCGGGAAACTGGGCAAGCAACTTCGCTGCGGGCTCGGAATTCGGCTATATTCTGCTATGGGTAGTTACGCTTTCGACAATTATGCTCATAGCATTGCAGCACAACGTGGCGCACCTTGGTATCGTTACGGGCCTGTGTCTCAGTGAGGCAGCGACGAAGTACACGCCCGCTTGGGTGAGCCGACCTATCATTGGCAGTGCTGTCCTCGCAAGTATTTCTACGTCAATGGCTGAAATCCTTGGTTCGGCAATTGCCTTGCAGATGCTCTTCGGTATACCAATCGTGTGGGGCTCGGTCATAGCCGTAATAACCGTTACTATACTGCTCTTCACCAATACTTACAAGCGGATGGAACGGGCTATAATCGGCTTCGTGTCAATTATAGGACTGTCGTTCATTTATGAGCTGTTTCTGGTCGATGTCGACTGGGGTACGGCGGCGAAAAGCTGGGTTGTTCCGTCTATACCGGAAGGCAGTCTGCTTGTCATAATGAGCGTTCTCGGCGCAGTGGTGATGCCGCACAACCTCTTTCTACATTCCGAAGTCGTGCAGAGTCGCGAAATAAACAAGAAGGGAAAGGAGTCGGTTGAGCGTGCATTGCATTACGAATTCTTCGACACGCTCTTCTCGATGATTGTTGGTTGGGCAATAAACAGCGCCATGATAATACTCGCCGCCGCCACATTCTACAAGAACGGGACTGAGGTTACTGACCTCGCTCAGGCTAAGGACTTGCTTACGCCGCTACTAGGCAACAACGCCGGAAACATATTCGCTATTGCCTTGCTGCTTGCCGGTATATCAAGTACGATAACAAGCGGCATGGCTGCGGGTAGTATCTTTGCCGGAATGTTCAACGAATCGTACAACTCGCGCGACCCGCACTCCGTCGTCGGTATCGCAATATCATACGGCGTTTCACTGCTGATAATACTTTTCATCGGCGACCCGTTCAAGGGATTGCTCGTCTCGCAGATGGTTCTGAGCCTTCAGCTTCCGTTAACCGTGTTCCTGCAAGTTAGCCTTACGTCGTCAAAGCGTGTCATGGGAAAGTATGCCAACAAACCTTGGAACACTTCCCTACTCTACTTCCTTGCTACCATCGTTACCATTCTCAACATCTGGCTTGTAATAGATGCATTGATATAAAAAACCTCCCCCGTTCCCTCCGTGCGAAGGTGAGAACGAGAGAGGTCTTCTGTATGTTTTGTTGGAAGCTGTTCTAATTTATCTTGAATGTAATTGGAAGATAAAAGCGGGCAGCTCATTCTTGCTTGCTTCTGAACTTCATCGGCAACGAGCTTGGTATTTCCGACCTTGATATTTCCTACGCTGTAGTTGTCGCCGACATGTGAGAAGAACACGATGAGCACATTGCTGTCTTTCTTAGCTGTAGTCTCTTCATTGTCGACAGTAGCCTCGGCGGTCGTGTCGCTGCCTGTGCTATCAACAGTCTTTATGTTCGTATTACTCTTATTGACATTGCATGATACCGATACCATGAGCCCCGCTACGACGAGAGCCATAAACTTCGGAAGTGTCTTAATTGTCATTCAAAGTTGATATTATACGTTGCTATTGATTATAGTGATAATGTCTGCGATGACGAAGATAGCCCAAATCGTTCTGGTGACGGTATGCCTCACGCTCGAAGCGTATGTTGTAGTACGCTTTCAGGCTGTTATGATATTTAAGGAGCAGGCAAAACCACTCAATGACGTACCACAGGTAAAAGCCGACGAACAAGAGTTCGCGTTGCTGTGCCGTATGTATGCGCTCATGGTTAAGCTCCACCGCCGTCAGTCTTTGCACCGAAAAGACGACTCCAAATAGGTTGATGGCGTAAAAGCCACCACCTACCGGGAATCGTCTTATGTGTATTATCTTCGTCATTCCTTGCCAACATCAGTGCTTAACTCGTTGCAAAAATATGAAAAATCTTTGGGAATGACAAATCAATTGACAGTTTGGATGATGTTTCCTTTCTTGTCATACCACTTACCCTTTAGTGGTTGGCCTTTCTTGTTGAAAGTTCCGGTGAAGTAAGAGCCATCGGATGCGACCCTGTAAGAGCCGACATTGAAGTGGTCATTGGTAAATGAGCCCTTGTAGTTGTCGCCATTCGGGAATGCGAAAGTACCACTCTTGCACTCCATCAATCCGTTCTTCATCTCGCCTTTATAGGTTCGTCCGTCAGTAAACACGGCTGTTCCGCGCCCCGTTGGAACATTGTCAGCAGTGACTTCACCAGTCCAGGAGTATGTGTTCGACGGCGATTTATACTTCATAGCTGTCACACTGTGAGTGACCGTAGCAGCAGAATCAAGCGTATCGGCTACCGCTGTGGTGTCAGCCGACGAGGTATTGCCTTTTGAACTTCCTATATGTGACCATGCAACAAAGCCAATGACGATAAGGATTACTACCAATACGACCCACAGCCATAAGCGATGACCGTTGGAAGAGTGCCCTTCTTCATAATCAACATCATTTTGTCTCACTGTGGGTTGAGGGTTTGGATTCGGCTGAGGCGTAGGTCCGGGCTCAGGATTTGGTACGTCTTTTAAATTATGGATTGGTCGATCATGAGGTTGATGGACGTCAGATTGATTATTGTTGCCCGTCAGATTGGTTTCGAACACTGTCGCCTCGTTCTCCTGATTGTCAGCAACGTTATTGCCAACGGGAGCCGGTTCGTTAACGACATGCTGATTATTGTTGCCGAAATTCTGATTGATGAACGCGTAAATCTGCTTAACGTTCTGCGGACGCTTGCTCCGGTTGCCCTGCATAAGCCACAGAACGAGGTTCCGCATAGGCTGACTTACGGTCGGAGGCATCGGCAACGACATGTGCTTATCGGGCGATTCGTCATACAGAACATCAGAAGGCAACGGCGGTTTGCGTGCCGAGAGTAGATTGTAGAGCGTCGCGCCAAGTGAGTAAAAGTCCGTCCAAGGTCCTATTTTCTCAAGATTCTTCTCCATTTGCTCCGTCGGAGCGTACCCGTTTGTAAAGCTAATGCCCGTCGATGTCGAAGCCTCATCCTCACGGCTAAGCTGCTTGCTGGCACCGAAGTCAATGACTATGGCAACGTGCTGCTTGTTGAGCATGATGTTAGCGGGCTTCAAATCGAGGTGGAAAACACCTTGTTTGTGAACCTCGTCGAGAGCGTTGAGCACCTGAGTGAGTATGTCGAAGACCTCAGCCTCTGACATCGGGCCTCCCAACTGGCTCATTACATCACGCAGACTAGTACCTTCAATATAGTCCATGACGTAATATATCGTGCCATTCTCTTCGAATAAATCATGCACACGGACAATGTGCGGATTGTTGAGCTTGCGCAACCGTACCGCTTCCTTTTTGAATTTCCGCTTCTGCGACTCAAATGTATTGAGATTATCGGAGTTGTTTACGCTCACCGTTACACTGTCGCCGTTGCGCTGGCTCACTCCTTTAAGGAAGAATTCCTTGATGGCATAGACCTCGCCAAAGTTGACATTGGTAGCCACGTAGGTATTGCCGAACCCTCCGGAAGCGAGGTAGCGGTCAATGCGATACGTGCCACGAAGCATCGTTCCGATGGCAAGCATGCCGCTGTATTTATTGTTTTCTGTCATATTCTATGCGTTGTGAGTTAATGTTTAGTTAATCGTTAACCAACTTACCGAGCTCCGAAGCAGTGAACTTGACATCCATTGTCTCTCCAGAACTGGCTCCCTTGAGTCTTACATCGAGACCGTAGCTGGAGTTCTTTATTACTAGTAAGAGAGCTTTATATGTAGCGTCAGAAGACTTCATGACTTCTGCCATGCCGGAACGGTACTCCGACTGCAACTGCTTCAATGTCTGAATTGAGTACTTACTCTCATCAACAGAGACGTTGAATACAACATAGTCGCCCTCCAGGACAATGTTCTCACCTGTCATACCATCCGTTATCTCAGACGGCATAGTAGAGTTGGCAGAGCTAATCATCTGCAACAGCGTCTTACTCATGTCCCCACCGTCCATCGTTCCATTGGCAATGGCACGTACTTCGCCAGGTGTCAATGTGGCAACAGCCTTCTTTCCGGAAGCCTTACAAGTGTAGCAGTACTTCAATCCGGCATTCTCCTTTATCAGCATGTCTAAGACATCCTTCATCTCAGGGTCTTTAACCATAGCGATAAGCGACTGTTTGGACTGGTTGATGTTTGAATTCAACTTGTCGATATCTATCACATTCTCATCGCAGGATATATTGTAGACAACATAACCGTTCTGATATACAATCGATGTCATACTTCCGACAGCGCCCAAATCCATAGGGCAAGCCTGATTGGCGGCGTCCAGGAACTCTCTGAACACTGATGAATTCTGTCCGAACGACTGACAAACAGTGACGACAGACAGCACTAAAAGCAATAAAATCTTCTTCATGGTATATTATAAATCCTTAATTAAACTTCTGTTTCCATCATCATTTCCCTTACCAGGCTTTGGTGGTTCAGGCTTGCTGTGTGGCTTTTGCAGATTTGGAATCTGAGGCTTTTGTCCAGCCGAAGGTTGTGTCAGCTTTTGGTCCTCACCAGCCTTCGTTGTCTTGCCAGTTCCATCCGGCTTCGCTGTTGTGTTCTGCTGGCGAGCGCCCGGCTTAGCGGCAGGCTTGCCCGGCTCGGCCTTCTGAGGTCGTGTCTGTGGCTCATCAACCTTCTTTCGGCGAACTGTAGTGTTCTCCTCACGGTAGATTTCCTTCGTCTCAGGTGTCACAGCATTCTGCTGTTGCGGCTCAGCCGTTGTCGGAAGAGTGACTTTCTCGACCTTTTTCTCTTTTGTTTTACCTGATGAAAGGAACTGAGTAATACCAAAAATGATGACTGCAAGCAACAGGATTACAGCCAAAATCACGACGAACAGGTTTCCTTTCTTCTTTGGTTGAGGACGCATTCTGCCTGCGGAATTACCTCCCTGCGGCATTCTCTGTCCTACAGCGACCTGCTCTCCGCCAGGTTTTCTGTCAAGGGAGACCATCTCTGAATCGCCATTGTCCGTAGCATCATCGCTAATCTCACCGACATTCGACCCCATCTTCTGAGTTTCGTCTTCCGAAATAGGCAGCGGGTCTTCGACGTCAAGTATATGAACGATAATCGCAGAGTGGTTGTCCTTGTTGTCCTTTGTCGACTGACGCAGTTTCTCAACACGTTCCTCATCAGTTCCCGCAGCCTCGGAGAAGAAGTAACGGATGTTGTCATCGTCCATTTCCTCTAACATTCCGTCGGAGCACAAATAGAAATAATCCCCCGGTTTAACATCAACCGTATTCAAGACTTCGGCATTCGGGCGTACTTCCATGTGCGGTTGCAATGCCCGAGTGATAACATTCTTCTGACGACTGTGCTTCGCCTCTTCCTCCGTTAACTCTCCCGCCTTAATCAAATCATTAACAAGCGAATGGTCACGGGTGACCGATACTATCTCCGTACTTTCCGCATCGGCTCCCTGGCGTATATGATAAACTCGACTGTCGCCCATGTGCGCAATCGTGCAACCTTTCTCGTGGAGTTTGAGGAACGTCATGGTGGTACCCATCTTCTTCACGGCGCCGGTGTCCTTCTTGTCCAATGCGTCGGAGGCAGCATTCAAAGCCTCCTGAAACATAGCGTTGGAGAAATTGGAGTCGGCATCATTATGACTAAGAACCGAACTGCTCATAGCCTCGCAAACCGTGGCGCTTGCAACCTCGCCGGCATCGTGTCCGCCCATTCCGTCACAGAGAATGAACAAGCGGTCGGTATCTTTCAGCTCACCGTTCTTAGGGAATATGGAATCCTCCTGGTGTGGTCTGCCTTGCGCATCCTTACGCTGTCCGAACTCATAAATACTGTATGCTTTTAACTTGTATTTCATATCAATCAAATATTATAATCCGTTTTCTCTTCGTCAGGTATCTCGTACTTCACCTTCATGTCGGGAAGTGTTATTGTATCGCCATCATTCAGTACAATGACATCGCCGTAAACGAGTTCGTTGCCATTGACAAACGTCTTGTTGACAAGCTCCTTACACAGCGAGACGAACGCCGTCAGCCCTTTGCAGGCGACTTTTTTAACGTCAATGACGATATGCTCCCGGCTCATGCGCTTGCTCATTCCCGTAGGCAACTGAATGTCCGCCGATGACTTGGAAGCCAACCGTCCGATGACATTCCGTCCCGGTTTGAGTTTGAAAACGCTACCGGTTGCAACCACACGCAACTGCCCCGGCAGTATGTTTATACTGTCCTTAATCTCCGTCGGGGACTCACCGCCACCGGCAATAGGCCCATACTGCGTATGATCCTCTCCTTCACCGGGATATTGATTAGCATTGGGGACATGCGCCCTGAACGTCGTGAAGCGTCCTTTATACTTACACACAGGGCATGTAACGTTCTTTCCTTCAATTCCGGGAACGCTCAATACCGAAAGGACGGAGCCGCATTGCGGGCATTTTATATGTACAATTCTATCTGCCATTTTCAATTTTTTGTTTTTATTACCACCTCATCACGACCAAGTTATCAGGGAACTTGCCCCACATGACCGGATGTTGTCGGTTGTTAGAAAGTTGTGTTACCATATTGTGAACATACGTGAAGAGCTCCCTTGCCGTAATTATGCGGTCGTTGTTGGCATCGGCACCACCACGGAGTCCACGCTGCAAAGCCGTCGTAAAGAAGCCATTCTGCATGCTGGGGCACTCAATCGATGTCTCATTGCTTCGCGACGAAAGGAACAGCATTACGTCAGCGTTCTTTGCCGAGGCAACTGAATTGGCGCTGTTGTGCCTGTTTCCCGCAATCCTACCTGAGAAACAAGCATCGGCGAATATCATCTTATGACGGCAAGAAGTACGTGCCATGGCACGACGTACCATCGAATAGTCCATCTTACCATCATAAGCGACGAAGCCACCGGGGTATCCGTGACCACTGAAGAACAGTACCACGATATCGTTAGCCGTTGCCTTGGCATATTGACGGTTCATTGCGGCATTGATATTGCGCAGCGTTGCCTGACCATTTATTAATAATGTGTATTCAACGGCTGAGTTCTTGCTATAGAGCCACGCCATAGTCCGTGCGTCGTTAGCAGGAAGACTTAAATCGTTTTTAGTTCCGGGGTAGTCGGAAATGCCTACAGACACAAGGTATACCTTTGCCTGCAGGCTTTTCGATAACGTGCATGCGTACATCAGCAGCACGATATAAAGAATATAAGGCTTATACATCAATAGGGTCGGAAGTGTCGATATAGTCGGGACCGGCATCGTCGCTGACCATCATAGTTCCACCTGAAGGATGCTCATCGATACCTAAGTCACTGGAAGTGATATGCTCCTGCGATATGTCAACCAGTTCGTTGCTTTCGAGCTGATTGTTATGGTTGGCGTCATGAGCAAGAACTTCATACTCATTGTCGTTGTCTACGTCGATAAGCAGCGCGTCCTGATTGTCGACCCTTACGGCAACAATATTCATATTGGACTCATCATCGTGGGTGACGCCTAGGATTTCGACATCCTGACTGCTACCTCCTGGGTGCGAGCCGATGACCTGTGCCTCCTGAGCAGTCGTGTCCGTGTGCTGGGTTTCGTATGTAGCGTGATGGACATCGGTATGTGTTGTAGTATGATGATGCGTCGACGTATTGCTAGCGACTGCCTCAACAGAGTCGGTGTCAGCCTTGTCGGAATCCTGATGGGCTGTTGACGCCGTAGCATTGTCAGTATTCGCGTCGCGCTTATTCCAGTCGAAATGGTCGTTGTAAGCCTGTCTTTCCGACTCTGACATATTGTTCCATTCCGTCTCATAGTACGTTCCATAGACGTTGCCATGCCAAGTGAAAGCGCCACCGGCACCAACCTCGGAGCGTGCTGCTGCAAAAGCCTCCGCGAACGACATGTCATCATTGACTTTGTCGGCAACCTTCACATTGCCGTCGCTCCATGCCGGAGCCTGGGTGTCAGCCTTGTCGGCATCGTCGCCATGAGGTACGAAACTTGAAAGGAATACCACCGAGCTGCCAAGCAATATACCCGCTGCGGCTCCACCGGCTACCCTGCCCCACTGCGTGCCGACTTTCTTTGCAGTAGGTCTGTTCATTACGGGAGCCTGCGGACGTGGTTGACGTGGCTGCTGGGGGTCGAGCTGTGTCTGCTCATTATCATAATTGTTATTGTTCATAGTTTGTTTACGTTATTCGTTAGCGATTAATCCTTATGTATTATATATAAATAATGTACAGGAAGACTATGCCATATAGTCGTCTACGTTAGCGTCATTGGTGTAGTCGGCATCAGCGCCGGCATCAGTATACAGCGTCTCAGTAGGCGTAGTGTCCGGTTCGGAGGCTGACTGACTGTTGTCAACATCGACTATATCACCCTGCTGACTGTCGTGTGCGTCAGCTGAGCCACCGTCACTTGAATAGTTAACGTCTGACTGATTTGCCGCATCGCGGAATGGCTGCATAGCAATGTGCTGGTCGGAGACGTCAACTATCTCATCATCGTCAATCTGTCCGTTGCCGTTAATGTCAGCAACAGCAACGTTGGCATAGCCGTCCATCGTCGTGTCGGCTACCGCAATTCTATCTCCATTGATATCAAGTGCGGCAACATCGACCTGATTTCCGTTTTCGTCGGAAACAGTCTGATAGCCAACGACTGAGACGTCAGCATTTTCCGGGTATGGCTCGGTTGTCGGTGCTGGGTCCGGCTCTGGTATAGGATGTATGTCATCATGACTGACGGGCTCTCCGTGGTGCAATCCTGCCGCTCCACCAACATGCGTATCGTCAATGATTACGGTCTCATGTATCGTGGTATGCTCCGCCGTGTGGGCATGTTCCTCAACAGCAGCGCCTGCCTGTGGCTGTGCGGCGAGGACTTCTGCGTCATCCTGAGTGTCATCGGTTGTCTTTGCGTCGGCATCAGTTGTCATGAACGATGCTGCTGCAACGCCAGCTGCTACTCCTGCTACTGCGGCACCGCCGGTAACGGCAGCCTTCTTCTGATTGTCTGTTAACTTTGCCATAATATTAATATTTGTTTGTTAGTACTTTGTTAATAACTACTGCAAATTTAGACTTTCAAGCCTTCCTTTCCAAATTTTCACCGGCTTTTTGGACGAAATACGGGGATTAATCCACGAAATTCACGTAGCAGTTTCCTTCATTTAGTCTCCTCATAAGCATATAATATACAAATTATTATAAATATCCGCTAATGTCCAAACTGATAATGTCTTTTTTATATAAATACTATTTCTCATTCCACTTACAATGGCAATAGGGGCACGACTTGTTCTGACGGAGGATGTTGTAAGGCTGCTGACCGACGAAATGGTGGCAGTCCGGATTTGGACAAACATAGCGCATCTGGAAGTCCTGTCGAAGTTCCTCACCTTCCTCGATACTCTTGTCGGTGTAGCCCTTATAGAAACTGTATGCCATAATGCAGAGACCGATACCGGTGAGGATAAGTGTGACGGTGAAAACCTGCGGACCAAGCTCCATGACACGAGCGAGCGTGGCGAGTGCTCCGCTACCAAGCGTGAACAGAGGGGAGGCACTTCGCAGCAGACCGATATTCTTCTGGCGGCGGCGGATGTCGAGTTCGCCCTGGTGGAAGTTGGCCCATACGACCTGCAAATGGCGGATGGAATACTCCTTTGGCGGTTCCTTGACGACCGTCTTTACTATCTTTGAGGCTATGTCGAGCACCTCAGGAATACTGACGGCATACCTGTCCTTGCCAAGCTCAACGGTGGAATTCTCAGGGATAACCTTCTTGACAATCTCAGAACCGTTGACCAGTGTGACGTTCTGAGGTTTCATATTGGTTATCGAGATGGTGCCGTTCTGAGCTATATCGAGCTTGAAATGTGCCACATTCTCACTTGCCTTGCAACGGCTGACGCTGTTTGGCACACCACCAAACTGGTCCAGCGGGGCGGTCTTGGGCTGACCGTTAATCCGTACGGAGACAAAGAGGCGGCTGCCACCGGGCTCCTTTCCCACTAATATTGTGCGACCTTTAAGATTCTCCTGCATAACTTATAGAATTAATTTAATATTATTTTTCTGACTATCAGCAAACGTCCGAACTGTTTCGACACCCACTCGAGGGACGCTCCTGCAGTGGATAAGGTCGTGACGGGTTTGATAATCGACGAGTGAAGAACACTATATACAAGCTAACTTATATCCATGCGACTCACTTGGCGGTATTTTCGCTGATGAGTTTAACGTACTTTTCCTTGAGTTCCTTCAGTGCTTCCTTCGAGACCGACAAGTGGAAGACAAAGCGTTCGCCATCGCTGAGGACGAGTTTCTGGTTGAGCACTGAAATCTGATATACATAATTGAGGTTGACAATGTACCGCTTGCCAATCCTGGCGAAGTCCGACGCGTCGTCCTTAAGGCTGACACTGAGCAGCTTTTGCATTTGCGACAGACTCATGCACACAGACCCTTTGAGCTTTCCGTGGCTCATCATGAAGTGCGTATAGTTGCCGTCAGCTTCGAAGAACACAACCTTCGATATGTCGAGTTTGAACAGCTCGTCACGTGAATTTATATATAGGAACTTCTTCATGGTATATTTCTTTTGTTAATTATTTTCGAATCGATATTTCATTTAGAGCATCTTTGTAACTCATTGATTATCAACGGTGTCACAAAAGGTCAACTTTGGGCTTGCAAAAGGTCAACTTTGAGGGTCCAAAAGATGAGGTTTCGCGTTGCAAAACCTAAGGTTTTGGAAGCCCAAAGGTCAACTATTGTTTTCGTGTAAAATATTTTCTAAGATACATACGAATTACCAATAATATATAATAATAATCCGCAAACGACCAAACTGCTATGCCATCCACTGCACTGGATGTTTTTGTGGCAGTTTTGGTTACGTTGATATCCAAGCTCCCATTTAATATTTATTCCAACTTCTGCATCATTCCTTTGGGGATGTAAGCAGTGACGGCGGTGGCGACATCACCTATGACGACACCGACACGCTGCTGTCCGCGGTAGCGTCCGACACGCCCTTCGACTCCGGCAAAAGGACCGTCGAGGACCCGCACACGCTGCCCGGTGCGGAACTTCGGGATATCGGCGGTCGTTATAATCGTATCTTCCGACTCGGCGGCACAGACAATCCGCAGGCTTTCCATTTGTTTGTCGGGTATGATAAGCGGCTCATGGGCAATCTCATTGTTGCGGCTAAAGTGACGATAGTAGAACCGAAGGAACGGCAGGTTTACGTTGTCGAAAACGAAACGGCCTACTTCAGCCTCGGTGCCGTAAGCGAAGAAGATATTGGGAATTCGTGAAACCTCAAAGGACTTGATGCGTCCCTTGACCAGCTTGTCTACGATTATGGTCGGATAGAACGCTATTCCGTTGTTGTTAATAATGTAATCGTAGGCTTTCTTTTCCCGTCCGTAGGTGGTACGAAGTGCATACCAGTGGCGGTCGGGACGTTTTTCTGTTGTCATTGGGTTAATGATTGTTTGCGAAGGCGCATTCTCTGTGGACACCCCTGTTTGTGAATCCGCACCCCTTTGTGGGGTTTTGATTTCGGGGGAAGCAGCGGGGGTAAGCCCGGCGCAAGGAGTTTTGCCTGTCAGGCAACTGTCTACTCCTCTGGTGTTTATCTCATCGATGTTCATATCGGTGATAGAGCCGCCTTCTAATCAGAATTTAGCGTCTACGCCTTCCTTGCGCTCTGTGTTTGTGTTTGCTTGTGCGTTCGGAACGCGTATAAAATCTTTTCCAAAGGTAAGAATTTTAATTTAAATTCACAAAGGGCAAAAAGCGTGATTTGTGCTCAAACGTTCCGATTTTGGTTTATACGTCGAAAATTGGTGATTAAACTGTCTAAAATTATACTATAATGTCCGAAATGAGTGATTACAAACACTTTATTTCTTAATTTCATCTAATTTTTTGGCTTTGAAACAAATTTATAGTAATTTTGCATTCGATTATAAACACATTATAAGAGAATTTCAATAGGTTTATTATGAAAAAGGCTTTATTATCAATGGCTTTAGCGTTCGCTATGCTGCCATCATTCGCAACAGATTACAAGGATAACCTTGAGGTATCGCTCAACGGCGTGCCGTCTCCGGCACAGCAGACCACCATCAGCGTAAACGACAACGGTGACGGTACTTACAACTTCTCTCTGAAGGACTTCTCGTTCTCCGGCATCCCCATCGGAGACATCAACCTCGACAGCATTCGCGGCATCGAGCAGGACGGCGAGGTCTATCTTGCCGACTCTGTCGACCTTAACATGATACTGTACGGTACACCGATGACTCTGCCTGTCACGCTTCGTGCCGAGCTTCTCAACAACAAGAGCAAGCTGTATGCTTCTATCGACGTGACCGTTGCCATGCTTAACAACCAGAAAGTGAAGGTTACCTTCGGCGACAAATATCAGATTCCAAACAGCGGTTTCGAAACTTTCCAGGACTATACCGTTAACAACGCCAAAGTCCAGGAGGCTACAAGCTGGCACTCTTTCGCATCGGCTAAAGGCGAATTTGCAGCTGCTGTCAACGTTCTTTCGGCTCCGCACACCTTCAAGTCTTCTTTTGTCCGTCCTGAGTCATTCGGAAAGTCATCACTGCTGATTGCCTCAACGAGCGTGCTCGGCTTCACTGCCAACGGAACTGTTACAACGGGACGCATGAACTGTGGTGCTCTAAATGCCACAGACCCGCAGAACCACGCTGAAATGGAAATCAACGACAGTCTCGATGCACACGGTGACCCATTCTACGCAACGCTGAACGGCCAGCCAGACTCTCTCGAAGTGTGGTACGCTTTCAAGCAGGGCACTCCCTCGGCAGCACATCCTTACGCTACCGTCAATGCCATCATTACCGACGGAACTTACTATCAGGACCCTGAGGACAAGGCTTACACCAACAAGCGCGCACAGGCTCAGGATAATAAGATTGCTACAACATACACCAACGGACAGCCGGTTTGGAAGAAGCTTTCTATTCCGTTCAACATCATCGACAAGAGCGTGAATGGCAAGGCTATACTTGTTACAATCTCAACTAACGCCGATGCCGGTCAGGGAAGTCTCGATACGCTATACGTCGACGATGTTAACCTCGTCTACAACGACCCGACTAACGTCAATATCACATTCAACGAGGACGCTACCGCTGCTACCGTAACTCCTGACGACATCACCGTTACATGGGACGGAGCACTCGGAGCTCGTGTCGTAAAGGATTTGAAGCAGGAAGGCGACAGCGTAATCGCTACCGTTACTGTTTACAACGGCAACCTGACCAAGCAGATTAAGAAGGCTACTCACGTTTACAAGAGTGCTACAACTGCCATCAATGGTGTCACTGCCAACGGTGCTGCTCGCCGCAACGAAGAAGTATTCGACATCAGCGGACGCCGCGTCAACACTATGACTCGTGGCAACGTGTACATCGTTAAGTCTGCCGACGGCAAGACATTCAAGGTAGCCAAGTAAGACTGCACACAACTAATATAATATGAGAATATACCGAAATAGCCTCTGGGCATTGCTGCTTCTGCCGCTGGCGCTGTCGTCCTGCATCAAGGAGGAGGCACCAAACAGCGAAGCCGACATAACCGGCGTGACACTGCCGGACAGTGCTTCGCTGCTGCGCGAGCCTGTCATCAACAACAACGACATAACGCTCTATGCCAATACTGCCGACAGTGTGCTTGCTCCGGAGTTCACCCTGACTCCCGGCGCAACAATTGAGCCGGCATCGGGAACGCCACGCAAGTTCTTCACCCGTCAGCTGACAGTCAATCATAACGACATGACCGACGAGGACGATACTACATACACGTTCACATCGACACCGCAGCAGTACACTGTTACTTCCGAAGACGGGCAGTGGAAGAAAACTTACACGGTGAATGTCATCAACAATGCCACGCCGGCAGACTTCCACTTCGACAATGTCCGCTACTATGACTACAACGGAAGCCCTATCTTCCAGATATTCTACGAGACCGTTGCAGGTCAGAATATCGACTGGGGAAGCGGCAATGCCGGAGCTATGGTAACGCTGATGGCATCGAATCCGAAGTACAGCGACTTCCCGACATCGCAGGCTGACAATGGTGTGAGCGGCAAATGTGCAAAGCTGACTACCATATCGACGGGCGCCCTCGGCACAATGTTTGGCGCGCCGATAGCAGCGGGAAACCTTTTCCTCGGCTCGTTCGTCGTCAACCTTCAGGACATGCCTGCTTCAACGCATTTCGGTATTCCTCTTCGAAACACTGTTCCACTGTCGATGACAGGCTACTACAAGTACCGTCCGGGCGCAACATATATCCGACTCAACGACGCGAAGAACGGAACGGTGGAGGTGCCGGGCAAGACCGACGACTTCGCAATTTACGCCATAGTCTATGAGGTCACACCTGACGAACCATATATCGACGGCAACAACTCGCTGACATCACCAAATATTGTGCTCAAGGCGGAGTTGCAGACGGCTGAACATCAGGTCCGTGACGATTGGGTTCGGTTCGATTTACCGTTTGAACCGCAAAATAACAAGACTATAGACAGGCAGAAACTGCTCGACGGAAAGTACAACATTGCCATCATCCTCAGCTCAAGTGAGGGCGGCGCACGCTTCGAAGGTGCTGTTGGAAGTACGCTTTATGTCGACGAAATACACATAAACTATGAATAGAATGAGAAACATAATATTGTCAGCCATACTCTTCATCGCTGTATTTCCTTTGTCGGCAAGCGCACACAGCTACGACTCGGACACGCTGAACGTTCCTGACCGTGACGAGAACCTTATCCTCATGACTTCGAAAGGTTGGGAATGGGAAATCAACGCGGGACTGAACATAGGCGGTGCGACGCCGCTTGGCATGCCACGGGAGCTTCGCAAGATAAAGAGTTACAACCCGTTGCTGAACGGTTCGCTCGAAGGCAAGGTAACGAAATGGTGGGGACACGACCGCAAATGGGGAACGTCCCTCGGCATAAAGTTCGAAACGAAGGCGATGAAAGTCAATGCGGACGTTAAGAATTACCATACTGAAATCATCCGGGACGGCGACCGTGTGAGCGGTTACTGGACTGGTTTTGTCAACATCAAGTATTCTTCGACGTTCATGACAATACCCGTCACAGTCGACTACCGTATCAGTCCGCGATGGAAAGTACGTGCAGGAGGATTCTTCTCTCTGCGTACCGACGGTGAATTCTCGGGCTATGTGAAGGATGGTTACTTGCGTTCGGGTGTGCCTACGGGCGAGAAGATTGTCTACTCCGACGGTCAACGCGCCGCCTACGAGTTCGATGACGACCTCAGAAGGACGCAGTGGGGAATTCTCATTGGCGGCTCATGGCGTGCTTACCGTCATTTCTCGGTCAATGCCGATTTGACTTACAGCTTCAACAACATATTCCGAAGCAACTTCACCACTGTCCGCAACACGCTTCATCCGCTGTACCTCAACATCGGTTTCGGCTATAGCTTCTGACCGTAACAATAATTACGGATATACAGAAAACAAAAAAGTGGAACGCTGAATGCGCTCCACTTTTTGTTTATTACAGACTAATAAGATTTTTACTTCTTCTCTTCAGCCTTCGGTTCTGCATTGGTTGCAGCCTTGGTAGCTGGTGTCTTAGCCTTTGTAGTCTTGGCTTTCTTCTTATCGGCAGCAGCCTTCGACTTGACGGCAGCAACCTTTGTCTTCTCCTTATCGACACGGGCGCGGAGGCGTTCCTCCTCTTCCTGCATCTTCGAAATCTTGGTCTGGAGACGCTCAATCTCCTTTTCCTTCATCTCGATGTCGTCGCCCTGGTTCTTGATTGTGGTAAGGAGCGAGTTCAACTCGTCGTTATCGACATCCTCAGGATACAGACTATTGACGCGGCTCATGAAGTCGCCGAGGATGTTCATGTAGTTGGTGAACGCATCGAAAGGCGACGAATAGATTCCTCTGTCGAGTCCGACGTTGCTCGGCTTTGTGGTCATGAAGCGGAAATTGTTACTTGCCTGCAAGTAGTCCCAGTCCTGATTGATGCGCGGGTCATTGATAATGCGAACCCTGTCGGCTATTGAGTAAAGCTTGTCGAATGCCTCTCGCTGCATAGGATTACCAAGCCAGCAGCTTACATCGCGCTCTTCGTCGACCCAACTGAGGGTATCCGGAACGTCAAGGCTGCCCACGCTCTTCACTTTATTGCAAATCTCAGACGGCGTCGAGAAGGTAATGCCCTTTGCTTTGGCACATGCAGGAATGGCATGGAGGAAGTCCAGGATGTTGCTGGACAACGGTTGGGCAATACCGAGAGCCGAAAGCTCCATGAAGATGTTTATAATCTGCTCCTCTTCAGGCAGTGCTGCGATTTCGTCAACATATCTGTCGGCGAACAGAGGATACTCATTCCAGTTACGGTTGTTGAAGCGCAGTGAGATGTCATCACTAAGTTTGACATCACGGAGCAGAAGTTTCAGGTTCGGAGCGAGCGCACAATTGTAGACGTAATGCGGACTCTTCCAACCCAGGACGTGCTTGGCGCCCTCTGTGAGCATTCCTTTGAAGCCGAGCTGGGCGGCCTGCAAGCCAATATCATCACTGTAGATGAGTGACGAGTTGCGAAGTACGGTTGGCTTCTTGCCGAAGTACTCGGTTATCTTAGCAGCCTGTTTCTTAACGTCGGCAGCAAATGCTTCGGGGTTGGCGAGCGACGACAAGCCGTGAGAATATGGCTCAGCGAGGAACTCAACGCAACCCGTCTGGTTCAGTTCCTGCAACTTGTCGAGTACCTGAGGTGCGTGAACCTCGAGCTGTTCCATTCCGACGCCCGACAGAGAGAAAGCTACCTTGAAGTATTTGCCGTTCTCCTTAATCATGCTCAGAAGGGTATCGAGTGCGGGCATGTAGCTGTTCTCTGCTATATAGCTTATGCTTCGCTCGTTCTCATAGTCATCATAATAATAGTGGTCAGTACCGATGTCGAAGAAACGGTACCGCTTCAGATGTATTATCTGATGTATCTCAAAATATAAGCAGATTGTTTTCATTATTGAGTTATTTTAAGTTTCTTGGTATGTTGTTATCTTTTATTGTGTTTTCAGTACAAACATTATTATATTGTTAGTACTTCCAGCCGAGCGTGCGGAAATAGAGTTCGCGTATCCAACGTCCTACTTTCTCCCATGTTATCTGTGCGACTTCCTTCTTGCCTTCCTCCGACAGATAGTGGAAAAGGCTTTCGTTGTGACATATACTATATATAGCGTCGGCCATAGCGTGTATGTCCCAGTAGTCGACCTTTATACAGTTAGTGAGGATTTCAGCACATCCGCTCTGCTTGGAGATAATCGTCGGCGTACCGCACTGCATCGCTTCCAGCGGAGAGATACCGAATGGCTCGCTCACAGATGGCATTACGTACACGTCGGAGTCCTTTAAGCACTCGTAAACCTGCTTTCCACGCATGAATCCGGGGAAGTGGAAGCGGTCGGCAATGCGTCGTTCAGCCGCGAGATTTATCATCTGGTCCATCATATCGCCTGAGCCAGCCATGCAGAAACGCACATGGCGGGTGCGGTGAAGCACCATATTGGCAGCCTCAACGAAGTATTCCGGTCCCTTCTGCATCGTGATTCGACCGAGGAAAGTCACAATCTTGTCCTTGTTTTTACCGTTGTGGTCGGGACGAGGGATGGCCTCGTTCACCGGACTAAGTGGGTAAACGGCATTGTGAACGGTAAATACCTTGCGCGGGTCCTGATGGTACTGGTTGATAACGGTGTTCCTCGTAAGGTCGGAAACGCACATGATACAGTCGGCGTTGTCCATTCCGTCCTTCTCAATAGAGTAAACGGTAGGATTGACATGACCACGGCTGCGGTCGTAATCGGTAGCATGCACATGAATGCAGAGTGGCTTTCCGCTAACCTGCTTGGCGTGAATGCCGGCAGGATATGTAAGCCAGTCGTGTGCATGGATTATGTCGTAATCGAACGTACGTGCCACAACGCCGGCGACAATGGAGTAGTTGTTAATCTCTTCGTGCAAGTTTCCGGGATAGCCACCTGCGAATTCCATTGCGCCAAGGTCATTGACGTTCATGTAATTGAAGTCCGCATAGATGTGGTCGCGCAGCTTATAGTAGAGCTCCGGCGACATAAGGTTACCTATCCGGCTCTTAACATAATCGTAATCGACATTGCGGTATGCGACAGGAACGCAGTTCATGGCGACAATATTAGCAAAAGTGTGGTTCTCATCGCCAAACGGTTTAGGCAGACAGAGCGTGATATCGACATCGCCCTGGGCGTGCAAGCCCTCTGAAATACCAAAGTTTGCAGTGGCAAGTCCGCCATATACGTGGGGAGGATACTCCCATCCAAACATCAATACTTTCATTTCGTGCCCTCCATGTTAAAGTCGTACTTTTCCAACTGTTCCATAGTACGGAGTATTTCCGCAACATTCATAGCGAACGACATAGCCCCGCGTCCCGTGAACGGAGGGTTACCGTCGAATAGTTCAGGTATTGTTCCGATGCATCCTTGGAACATTTCGTCCTCGTAACCTACCATCTGACGCTCAACGAAGCTAAGGCGTGAGCGCTTGTAAAGCTTCAAGCAAGCCTCAAGATAGAAGCCGCCAAGCCACGGCCATGCCGTTCCCTGATGGTAAGCGTAGTCGCGCTGAGCCTGAGGGCCTACATACATTGGGTTGTAACCGCTGCTCTTAGGCGACAGACTGCGAAGTCCCTTTGGCGTAAGGAGCTCTCGCGTGCATACATCAAGTACACTCTTCTTCTGCTGCTGGTTAAGTGGCGAATGGTCAAGGGCGACCGCAAATATCATATTAGGGCGTACACTCCAGTCTTGTGCACCATCGTCGACATAATCGAAGAGGTATCCGTATTCGTTGACGAACGTGCATACGAATGAAGTTTTGGCATTTTCCGCCATCTTCTCGAGTGTTTCCGTAGCCTTGTTGTCCTTGTCCAGCGCTGCCATTTCTGCGCAGAAGCGAAGCGCATTGTACCAAAGGGCGTTGAATTCAACGATGTATCCCGTACGCGGAACTACCGGACGACCATTAGCCGTTGAGTTCATCCACGTCATTGCTTCCTCTTTGCCACCATTGACGTACAACAGTCCGTTGTCCTCAAGGGTCATATAAGGATGCTTATTGCTGCTTATATAGACGATAATGTCCTTCAACAGGCGACCGTACATCTTCACGCAGTGCTCAGCACCTGTCTCCTTGGCATATTGCTGTATAGCCCAAATGCACCAAAGGCCAACATCCGGACGGTCGACTTCATATATAGGATATGTTATCTTCTTTCCTTCCATAAACTGCCGCAAAGCTTTCTCAGCCGACTGCATGACCTTTTCGAAGTAGTCGACTTCCTCTATGGAAAGCGTAAGGCCAGGTAATGCGATGAAAGTATCACGCGCACGGCACTTAAACCACGGATAACCGGCAAGGAGGTAACGTTCCTCACCACGGCGGTTGTGGAACTGGTGGGCTGCCGTGACTAAGCAATTGAGGAAGTTATTGCGTGGATGGCGGTCCTCAACCTCCTTGTCGAAGAGCTTCTTGAGCCCCGATGTTGTCGACTTACTTGTCGAAGCAGCGAAGACAACGCTCTCTCCTTTGCGCATATTCATCTCGAAATAGCCGGGAACGTAGAGGTCTTCGTTCGACGCATATCCTCTTTCCTGCTCTTTCGGATACTCGATGCCACGGTACCAGTCAGGTTTGAAAACGAACTGGTTCTTCTTTGAGAATTGCATATACAAGTCAGGGTAACCTGCGTACATGCAAGTCTTTATTCCATTGTCGACTTCCTGATAGTCACGGCTCGCCGTCGAGTTCTCATGAGTGAACTGACGGACACTGCGGAAAGCCAGGAACGGATGGAAACGGAGCGTCGTCTGGCTGTGAGCGTCGACCAAAGTGTAACGTAAAAGAATACGATTTTCGTAATGTTGGAACACTACTTCCTTCTTAAGAAGGACTCCGCCCACACGGTAAAGGGTAGATGGAACCTTGTCGATGTCGAACTCCCGAATGTACTTGTGGCCCGTCGGGCTATAGACATTTCCCTGATACTTATGCAGTCCGAGGTTAAACTGGGCTCCATGCTGTATCACTGTGACATCGAGCGACGAAAGAAGCACGTGGTTGTTGTCGTCGAGTTCCGGAACAGGAACGACCAACAGCCCGTGATAGCGTCTTGTATTGCAATCCACAATAGTCGAACAAGAGTAGGCTCCGGAGCGGTTTGTCCGCAGAAGCTCTCTTGGAAGGCTCTCTTGCAGATTGGTCATCAATGCTTTTTCAAATCTTAGATAACTCATATGAATTAAGGTTTTCAACTTGTTTTTAGCTTGTTATTTGTCAAGGTTGAGATATTTATCCAATGTGTTTTGACACACCAAAGGTACTAATTATTTTTCAATGACCAAATAATTTATGCTACATTTTTTCCGTATCGTGTCTATTTTCGTCTTTATTTGTAAAAAAATTACTTTAAAATTTGCACAAGACACGATTATTATCTATATTTGCATGCAGAATATGATAAATAATTACACGTTGAAAAGCAGAAATGATTTCACTACAAACGATGTCATAAACATTTGCGAGAGCATGTGGCAGCCGCTTACAGACGGTGAGAGAAGTCTCATCGCAGAGAACATCATCATGCGTAGTTATACAAAGAACGACGTTATCTACCGCATTGGCTATGAACCAAAATATGTTATGTTCATTCTCCGTGGTAGAGTTAAGATACAGCGTGCGGCAGATGATGGAAGCATGAAGATTATCAGAATTTTTCGTGACGACCAATTCTTCGGCTTCCGTGCCTTTTTTGCCGATGAAAATTATACAACAACTTGCATATCCATGGAGGACACGCGGACTGTCCTCTTCCCAACAAATGTAATAAAAAGTCTAATCGACAACAACAAGACTGTTATGCGTTTCTTCTTCAAGGAACTTGCAGTGGGACTTGGAATGTCTGACGACAGAATTGTCAGTATGGCTCAGAAGCATCTCCGCGGACGCCTTGCAGAAACGCTGCTGTTCCTTCTCAAGAGTTTCGGAACTGACGAAGAAGGATGGATAAACGGTAAGATATCACGCAGCGACATTGCAAACCTCGCCAACATGACCACCAGCAACGCCATCCGAACACTCAGTTCGTTCCGCGCCGAAGGCATAATAGAATTGGATAAAAAGAAGATTCGCATCGTTTCTCCTGAGAAAATGGACTTCATTTCGGGTAAGGAATAACTCCCAAACATCCTTATCCAACAGAATGAAGATAAGAATATGAAAGACAATCCCAACGAACAACTACCCGTAGTCGACGAGAACGGCAACATACTTGGCGCCATTTCGCGCGGCCACGCTCACGATGGGAGCCGCATTCTGCACCCCGTCGTGCACCTGCACGTCTTCAACAGTCGTGGAGAACTCTACTTGCAGCACCGTCCGAAGTGGAAGGACATACAGCCGGACAAGTGGGATACAGCCGTCGGCGGGCACGTTGACCTTGGCGAGAATGTTGAGCAGGCGCTGAAGCGGGAGGTCCGCGAGGAACTCGGAATAACCGATTTCACGCCCCAAAGCCTAGGCCACTACGTATTTGAGGGCAAACGTGAACGCGAGCTCGTCTACGTTTTCCGTTGTACTTACGATGGTGACATCCGCCCAAGCAAGGACGAACTGAGCGGCGGACGTTTCTGGACGCCCGAAGAGATTTCGTCAGCCATAGGCAAAGGCATCCTCACTCCTAACTTCGAACAAGAATATCAAGAACGGGTAAAATAAAAAAACAAAAGAAGGTCCCCATGAGATTCTAAGCGATTAGACTCATGGGGACCTTCTTTTTTATGTGCGTTACTATCTTAAAACGACCTTGCGGACGGAAGTCTGGTTGCTGAGCCTTAATCTGTGCCTCGTCGGTTGTATTGTCGAAAATCCGATGTTTCCATCAATGCTATTGCACAAGTACAACGGAATAAGACATAAGTTGTTTGTCAAAAGATTTCAAATTGCATTACCATACGTTTCATTCTTGTAACCCATTGATTATCAATTGTTCCGCAAAAGGGCAGCTTTGAGGTTGCGAAAGCTCAGCTTTCAGCGTCTAATAGATGACCTTTTAGCGTCCAAAAGATGACCTTTTGCAAGCCCAAAGCTCAACTCTGACAATATTGTAAATATTTTTATTCCTATCCGCAAGCATCCAAACAGGATTTTCAAAAAGCACAAAACGAAAGAGCCCCGGACAGGAATGCTGCCCGGGGCTCTTATATGTAAGATTAAAATGATGCTCTGAGAGCGGTCTACTTAATCGTTATCTTCTTACCACCTATGATGTAAACGCCACGGCTAAGTGTCGTTACGTCAACATCGCGGCCAACGAACTGACCACCGATGGTGTAGACATTGCCACGTGCGACACCGTTAGAGATAACGGCATTGCCACCTTCACCATTCTGAGCGTTGATACCCTCGATTGCGGTAAGTACAGACTCAGAATAGAGAGTTACGTCGACGGTCTTGTCCTCGTTAGAAGCAGTGACAGTGACAACGCTGTCCTTATAGCCTTCTGCAGAGAATGTGAACGTGTAGACGCTGTCCTCAGCAAGGTTCTCAACGGTGTACTTACCATCAGCATCTGCTGTGGCAGTAGCAATCGTTGTACCTTCGGCGTTGGTAACAGTGACAGCTGCGGCAATCGGCTGTGCCGTTCCGGTTGTGCCATCGCTATAACGCTGAGCGCCGGTGACGGTACCTGTGACGTTGCTCTTTACCTTAGCGGAATAGAGAGTTGCGTCGATAACGAAGTCACTGTCAGGTGCGGTGACGGTAGCGACGCTGTCTGTGTAGCCGTCAGCAGAGAAGGTAACAGTGTAGCTGGTGCCTTCGGTGAGACTGTCGACAGAGTATGTACCATCGGCGATGGTCTTAACGGTAGCGATGACTGCGTCGCCATCAGCAGCCTTGACAGTTACGGTAGCGTTGGCAAGTGGCTTTGCTTCGCCAACAGTCTTGTTGGCGAAGCGCTGGGCACCCTTGACGGTACCTGTCAGGTTAACAACAGCAGGAACAGGAGCGAGCGAGTCGTTGACTGTTACTGTTGAGCTGTCGAAAGATATACCGCTGATAGTGTCGGTGAAGTATCCTTCAGCTGCGAAGATTGCATCGTATGTAAGAGCAGACTTTCCTACACGGATACCGTAAGCACCAGTTGTGTCGGTTGTGCCATAGTACTCTACATCGCCGCTCTTCAGTGTTACGTTAGCTCCGGCGATAGGCTCGAGGGTCTTCTTGTCGACAACCTTACCCTTTACAGAGTCGGTCAACTGAACACTGATGTACATTACCGGAGTATAGTTGTACTGAGAGAAGCTCTGGGTACTTAAATCGCCACGGTCTGTGTACCTACCAAAAGTTTGAGCACTTAAGTTGTTATCAACGACAAAATAGAGTCGGTTGTCAGACTGGCCAATGTGGTTGCCATCAAAGACGATAGCGATATTGCCACCAGTATAGACGAACCCACCTGGGATATTGGCATTGATGACATCATGTACTTTCATCCCATCACTACCGCCATAAGGTATCGAGTCCTTATTAACATCGTAGATGCGAGTCATGGAAGCAGTATCTGCGAACAGAGTTACAGCTGCATCAGTAGAAGGCTGTAAAGTAGTGTTGCCTATGAACATATTAACAGCCTCTTCACCTTCAGCAGTAGAGTCAAACTTACCACGGAAACGGACGTTTACAATCTTTGCTCCTGCCGCTATGCCAAGCTCCTGAGGAGTGTAGATAGTAACAGTTTGAGATTTCTTGTAATAGTTATTCCAAGGTGAAACGGTACTGGTCGTCGTAGGAACTGCGGTTGAGTCGCCGACCTGGAATTCACCTCCGAAGATTTCTCCTTCGACTGTGATTGAGTCTGAAACGATGTACTCATGAGCGCCGTACTTGACTGTAGCACGTATTTCGTACTTACCAGACTTGTGAGGAGCGAACGAGAAGTTCAGCTTAGCTGACTTGCCGGAAGCGATGTCAGCCTTGTTGGTTGCCTTTGCGACTTCCTCACCACCGATAGAGAGTGTTGCATCATAATCTGAAGCAGCAATATCCTGAGAGATATCGTTGCAGACTGTGATGCTAGCAGATGTCGTAGTATTGACTGTTCCGGTTGTTGGAAGGTTGTAATCCTCGACAAACAGACCCGTTGCAGGCTTGAGAACGATGTTCTTTGTAACATTGCCCTTGATGCTGTCGTCTTTCTCGACGAACGGCTCATAGTTGGCTGCGTCAACACGGAGAGTGTAGGCGAGTTCATCCTTCATAACCGCCAAACTGTAAGAACCACTTGCATCGGTAGTGTCACTGTACTGTACATTGCCTTTACCTGTGAGCTTTACGACTGCACCGGCAATGGCGTTGCCAAGAGAATCCTTGACTGTACCGCTCAAAGATGCCGGCTCACGCTCAACACCAAGATAGACAACCGGAGTTGGCTTCAAAGAATAATTAGCCCCAAGGAATTTATCGTGATTATCATTATTGCGGGCAATGGTGTAAGCGAACGGACATGTCTCAAACTGGAAGTTCTGCCAACCATCCTGATTTTCTGAGCGAACGATGATGCGCAGGTTACCACCGGTGTAGACGAACGGCTCTGCCAAAGTTGCAGTAATTATCGGCTGATGGTTGTTGCTTTCACCTACATTTGGATAGGTGTAGTTTCCCGAGTAGACTGTAGTCATCGAGTCGGTGTTAGCCAGCTTGTAAGGAGTTTCTGTCTGAGGACCATCCGTTGTATTGGCAATCCAAATACCAAGAGTAGTATTTATCACCTTCGCACCACCTTTGTAACCTTTATATGTAATAGAGGTTATCTTTGTTCCTGGAGAAAGTCCCTCAAGCATAGAGGCTGGGTAAACTGTCTCTGATTCACTGTTGTTATAGGTGACATAAACAGGTACCTGTGTGCTGGTGCTACCATTAGCGTTTGAACCGACCTGGACCTCTGCTGATGCTGTCTCAGCTGCGACAGTGACGTCGACTGTGTCAGAAGTTACCTTATAACCGTCCTCGAAAGCATACTCAATGTAAGCCTTGAAGGTACCTGCGGTATGAGGTGTAACATCGAATGAGAATTTATTTGAACTACCAGCGGCGAGCTCAACTGCCTCTGCCTCCGCGGAATCGTTTCCGAGATGCAAAGTTGCAGTGTAACTGCCGGCAGCCTCTGCGCTCGCACTTACGTTCAGAACAGTAGCTGTTGCATGATAGTTCGAGTTGACGCTACCGCTCTTAGGCAGCTGATTGTCTGTGATAGAGAGGTCGCGTGTTACAGGAACGGGCTCGAAGCCGTAGATGTTGTCGATGTTGGCATAGCCTGAACCGAATGCAATGTAATAGTTGCCGGCTGGTACGCCATTGACGACGAACGTAGACAGATAGTAGTTGCGAGTTGATGACCAACCGCCATCGCTTGAGTAGTTGTTAGACATCTGTGTTGCAAGAACAGAGTCTACCTTTGTCCAATTCCTACGGTCGGTAGAATAGTATACGTTGACGAAAGAATTGTTAGAACGCTTTCCGGCGTCGAACGTCATCTGTTCGCCCTCATTGACCTTAAGCAACGGAGTAACGAAGAGGGTCTCGTCCTGCAAACTGTTCTGAAGTACGTACTTGTTGCCGTCGACATTGTAGTCTGCAACCTTCCAGTTGCGGGAAAGGATTGCGCCAGCAGGAGCCTTGCCATCCTCGAAGTTAAGATAGTACTTCGATGCGTCGAGGACTGTTGCGGAAAGCTTTAGCTTGAACGGATTGATTTCATCGGCATTGATAGAAAGCTCACCGGAGTAAATTCCTGGAGTCTCTGCTGTAGCCGTAACATATATAGATGTAGTGTCGTGAGGCTCTACGGTGAATGCCGTTTTGTTGACTGTGAACCCGGCTGGAAGGGTGATTGAGGTTACATTAAGTACCTTTGCACCGGTGTTCCGGACTTGGAACTTCTTCGTAACCGGCTTGTTTAACATGCCATAACTTACGGTTGCGCCACTGTCAAGAGTAGAAAGGTTGGCATCACGGACCATAATTACAGGCAGGTAAGGTGTCGGGGTGAACCATGACTGGTATTGATAAGATGTGTGAGAAATATTCTCATGTGCCCTGAAGGCTGTCTGCTTAGGGTACTTGGCATAGCTAGCGTACACCGTGACGGTGTCTTTTCCTGTTTCACCAATACCTATAGGGTGATTCAGAGGAACAGTACCTATAGTATCGCCGCTCTCACGCTCGGTTACAGTAATACTGAAACCTTCATCGCCCGGATTAAGAACATAGTCACCAGTGTTCTTCAGGACAACACACAGGGTTACAGGATAGGTCCCGTCTGCACGTGTGTCAGGGCTGGTGTTGATACCGGACTCGTCTGTAAGCTTCAACGAACGGACGAGTTGGACATCCGCCTTGTCGGCTTCGAAGTTGTCAAGGTACACGCCATTACCACGGATGGCAAGGTATGTAGGCTCACTGAATGAACCTATCTGGACTGTGTCGTAAGTAAATGCACCAAAGTCAGAGAGCGACTTTGAAGTAGTTTTTCCGTCCTTCAACGTCAGCTTATCGCCAACAGTAAAGGAGCCGTCTGCATTCTTTGTACATTTGTAGATTTGCAGATAGTGGGAGTAATTGAAGCGCTTGGCTTGTATAGTGACCTTGCCACTAACAGCCGGCGTTACAAGATAGTCGTGGAGTTCGGCCTCTTCTGCGTCCCATCCGCTTCCGGAAACCGTCTGGCTTCCTATGGCGATGGCACCAGAGCCGTCGACTCCCTGCGAAGACGAATACGTGTATTCGACATACATTGTCTCGTAGTCGATATACGCATTGTCAACGATGTGGCTCCAACCCGGCGCCACTTTAAAGGCATGGTCAGAGACATCGATAGCTGTGTTGAAGTCAGCCTTGTACGGCTGGACATTGTCAGCACTGCCCGATGCCACGCCAAGCACAAGTGCCAGGGAAGCCAACAGATAGTTAAGCTTTCTCATAATGCGTTGATATTTAGGTGAATTAATAAAAAAATGTCTGTGCTGTTAAAATCAGTAGATGGGTGATAGCTGCCGGATGGCGTTGCAGAGCCCTATAAACGGGAATTGCGACACGGTCCGACAGCTGTCATCCTATAGAGGAATTGTGACAGTATTACTTCACAATGAACTTCTTGCCGTCCTGAATGACGACGCCCTTGTAGGTCTTCGATACGCGCTGACCTGCAATGTTGTACATCGGTGCGTTAACATCGAGTGCACTTGCGTCAGTCGTTATGCTGTTGATACCTGTTGTTGCGCCAATGTGATCGAACTCAACGTTGTCAAGGAAGCCGCCAAGTGAGTTGGTGTAAACTGCCTCGATAGCAATGTAAACGGTCTTACCGGCGTAAGAAGAGAGGTCTACGCTGTAATGAGGCCATGAAACATTGTTGAACAGGTCAGGAGTCTTGTCGGAACCAACCTGCGTGAATGTCGAGCGGTCAGTTGCGGAAGTCTCACTTACGAGCACCTTGAATGTTGGTGAACCGGCAGGCAGAATGCTGTTGATAGATTCCCAAGGACGAGCGTCGAACTGAACTGTTGACCTGTTGGTAATGGTGTACTTCTGGTCGCTAACGAGCCAGTCGTCGGCTGCTCCATCAACGTTGCAACGCGTCATAAGCGCCTGATGGCCCCAAGCACCCTTCAAAGAGTTGTAGCACTCAGCGTCATTTAGGACAACGAAGCTCAGAGGTGCGCCCTCCTTAAGGTTAGGAGTCGACCATGTGCCGACACCAACTGAAGCCGTACCGTCGGCATTTATACCTGTGAAATGAGCAGGAACCCCACCGGTCTTGTCAGCCTCGAAGCCATAGAAGCGGATGTCCTTTGCCAAAGCGATACCCTTTACAGGCAGTGCAGCAACGGAACCGTCGGTCAGAATTACCTTCAGAGTGTCATCAACGGTGACAGAGTCAGTAGCAGCAGTTTGCTTAGCAGCGAACGTAATGACAAATTGCTGTGAAGAGCCGGCCTTTACCGTGGTGTTGGAAGGTAAAGTAGAAGTGAAGTTATCGGTAGAGAACGAAACCTTGCTGACTGTTACGTCCTTGCCGCCAAGGTTGGTCAGAGCGACTGTATCACTCTTGAATGTATCATCGGCGTTGACCTTTCCTGCAAACCAACTATTGATATTGAATGCGACGCTGTTCTCTGCAAGACTCTTAATCTCGACATTATCAAGAGAAAGAGCATTAGCAGTGTTGTAGTTAGTCACATCGTACGACCAACGGAACTGTACCGTCTTGCCTGCGTAAGCAGAGAGGTCGAATGACTCATAAATCCAATATTTGTTGTCATCGTCGCTGTTATCGGAGATGCGGTCAAGTTGTTTCCACTGTCCGTCAGCATAGATTTCGAACGTTCCGTAGTCTGCATTGTTGTCGGTAGTTGAGAACTTGTTGGTGCGAACGTTGTTTGCATCCTTCTTGAGGTTGACAGCCACGTCGTTGCCCCACCAGAAACTAATCTGGTACTGACCGTCAGCAGGAAGCTTAACGTCAGGAGTATAGAGGCGATTAACATCGTCGGTAGCACGTCCACTAGTAGTTGCGATGTACTTTCCGTCGTATGGATAGTAGTCGCTCAAATTCCACTTAGAGTACTGGCTTGCGTCTTCACGATACCAGCCAAGCGGCCATGTACCACCGTGCTCAAAGCCTTCGAACCATGGGAATGTACTGATTGAATTGTCAGCCTGCGTCGAGAACGACCAAACAGGCGAGTCGGTCTCATCTCCGAGAGAGTTGGTGCCGACGACTTTCCAATATATTGTAGAAGCGTAAGGCAGTGTTGCAAGAGTGTACTTGTTGACAGTGCCAACGTTCTGACCGTTGATTATATCGAAGTTCGATGAAGATGTACCGACATAAAGCTTATAGCTGTCGGCGAACTGAGCATCTTTCCACTCAAGAGTAACATTCTTTGGAACAATCTGAGTTGCACCATTTGCAGGAGCAACATAGCTGATGCTGATTGGCTTGCCCTCTGCTCCATAGACGTTAGGCAAGAGAACGCGGTCGAGGAAGAATACGCTGTACTCGGCAGCGCCGGTATTCACGTCGTAAGTGACTGCCGGATTCTTCCAGCGAACCTTTACATTATTAGATGTATACTTCGACAAGTCGATGGTATCAGTTACCAAACGGTTGTACTGATTAGGGTCGTTATAGACGGTAGTCCATACAGAATCCTTCCAAGTAGCTCCACCGTCGGTGCTCACCCATACCGAAAGGTCGTTGGTGGCGTAAGTGTTGCCTTCCTCAGAGTCGAACGAATTGTAGAATGTAAAGATGAGCTTGTGAGGCGCCGATGCGTTCGAGAGGTCGAGACGCGGCGAAATGAGGTAAGCATCCTCGAAGCTTCCGGGAGCGTAAGCACTGGCATCACCCTCGAGAGCCTGGTAGGTACTGCCCCAGCCTTGGTTCGTCCAACCTGCCGGCGGGAACTTCTCGAAGAGCTCAAGAGTATATCCGTCTGGCACAGCTTCCTTCGTTGCGGTGAAAGGAATGGTGATATCGCCACCGTTAGTCTTGATGACAATATTGCCACTCGTCGGCGATGTGAGGCTTGCCTTATAGGCGAGCTGTAAGCTCAGCTTCTCCGTTGCAGGGGCGCTCTTCGTGGTATCGCCTACGAGAGTAACACCATCAGGAGCCTCGAAGCCCGTAATATGGAGATTGCCCTTACCGATATTGCGGATAGTGAACGACTCAGTGTAGTGCTTTTCGCCAATGTACATCTTCTGGAACGTATAGCTCGTCAGGCTCGACTGAGCTATAGGCGACGTTACAGCAGCAGACTGTTGCACCTTGATGTTGTCGACCCAAAGGGAATTAGCGCCTGAATAGGCAAGCATCTTATAAACAAATGCAATCTTAATGGTCTTTCCCTGGTAAGCACTGAGGTCAATCTTCGAGTTGTTAACTGCCCAGTTGCCCCAGATGTAAGAACCGTACGGGTCCTTAGGAACACCACTGTTGCGTACGTCCTGCTCGTTCTGGATATCGAAGATGGTAGTTGTGTCACGGCCTTCGATAACGCGAATCTGGAAAGTGTAAGCCTTTGAGCTCAGAACAGCATAAACAGCAGCTTTCCAGTCGAACGAAAGACTGTAAGTGTTGTTGAGCGTCAGCGCCGGAGTAATGAGCTTCTCCTCACGCGGTCCAAAACCACCCTTAGTCTCTCCGTCATAGCTTGCTCCGTCACAATAGAGCCAGCCGTGACCAGACATGCTTGGGTGCGTGCCCTTATAGACCTCAACGCTCCACTTAAAGCGAGGCGTAGAAGCGGGCAGAGAGCTTTTCTCAACGGTCCAGCCTGTAGGGAACTGCGTGGAGTAGTAGCTCGAATCGGCTGAGTACTCCTCGAAATCCTCATTCAGAAGGTTCTGGGCCTTACTTCCAACCGGCAGTAGTGCGGCAGCAAGTAATAAATAGTACAGTTTCTTCATAAATAATATATTAACCTGAATAAATAAAAAAATAGTCCTTAAAGCTGCAAAATTAATTATTTTTTCTAACCTACAAAAGTTTTTTGGTTAAAATCTTTAATTAAACATCAAAATAAAGAAACGAACCGTGAATCTATACGGTTCTTATGCACAAGAGGAGGTCCCTCACCAGGACTCCCCAAAGAGGAGGATGTTTAAACGCCTAAAACATTATATATAAACATACTAACAACATCAGATATCTTTCCCTTTGGGGAGGATTGACGAAAAACAAAGTATAATAAAACAAAAACTCCCACCTGCGCATCCGCTGTTGAAAACGAACCGGCAAGTGGGAGTTGAAGTGTGTTTATTAGAGAATTTAATGTCTCAAAGCAATCTTTCGGGTATTGCCATTATCATCGACAATGATGTAAACACCAGGGCGAAGCGATGCAAATCCGCGACGACCGTCAATGGCAACATACTGTCCGTCGATTGTGTAGACACGTGAGCGACCGTCCTCAATTGCGGCAATGATGCTGTTGATGGCATCAACCGACTTCTTAGGAACAATCAGTGTGTACTTGACAACAGGCGAATTAGCATATCCGTCACGAGCCGTGTAAGCCCAAATCGTAGTCGTATCGGATGTGACAGCTATCGGGTCAGTGTACTCGGCGAACGAAATGCTGTCTGCCGACCAGTATGTTGTAGCGCTGTCAGTGTTCGTTGTGATGATGATTTCAGTAGAATCGGCATTAGCCTCGAATGTCGGCTCTGCGCAAACCTCTATCTTGCGGAAGGCGACGCTGACCGTATCAGAGTTGGCGTAAGCCTTGTTCGTGGTGGTACAGAACGCGCGGACGACCGTGGATTCAGCCAGACGTAGTGGCCTCGTGTACCTCTGGAACCTGCTGGTGTTGCTCGTTGACAGCGAATAGTAAATCTGTCCGCGGCCCGTGATGGTAACCCTTGTATTGGTTGTGAATATCGTATCGCCCGTAATCACAGGGTTCTCAATCTTAATGGCACGAATGAACGTCTTGCTGACGACCTTCGAGTCGTTACCGTCAGCACGCCAAGCGTAAGCGTAAACCTTAACAGTGTCGCCCTTAAGGTATATCGGCTCGGTATAGTCGTACCACGTCAGGCTGTCCGTAGAGTAGCGTATGTTGCCCATAGGAGCCGTAATGGTAACGAGGGCAGAGTCGACGAAGTAATCGTCGCCCGATATTGTAGGCTCTGGAGTGAACTCCGGATTGACCGGATTGTAGATAAACGATACCGTAGAGTCAGCGCTGTTCCACGCAATGTTGATGATGCTCTTCGGGAACACGCGTGTTCCGTCGTTCTGAGCATAGAAGAATGCGAGGTTAGGGCTTGAGTTCGAAGTGATACTGTCTTTGCTCTGATAAGGATAAAGGTCGTATCTCTCCGTATTGGAGTTGCTGTTGTCGTCGGCATAAACCGGTACCATGTTGTAGTTGCCGTTACCCGATTTCGGCGTGTTAACAGCGTTATTGGCCCACACGCTGCGCTCATAGTTGACGTGGAGAACCTCAAGTCCCTGTGCAGGGAGGTACGTATCCCAGCGGTTCTTTGTACGGTTCTCGAAGAGGAAGTACTCAGCCTGGTCGCCACTCTTCATAGGCCGTACGTCGTTGTAAATCACGTAAGCGTCGCCACCATTGTAGGTAGAGCGGAGTCCGGTAATTGTGTCATTCTGAGTAGCGAAGTCCTTGTAGTCAATCCAGCCCGCAGCCCACTTCTCATAAGCAGTGTAACCAGTTGGAACCCATCCGATACCATTAGGTCCGCCGTACGAACCGCTTGCAAGAATAGACCAATCGCCCATTCCGTCACGGTTGTCATCGCTGTAGTCGGTGATGTACAAGTCAGGGAAACCTAAGCAATGGGAGAACTCATGGGTCATAGTACCCATTCCTTGAGGTTTCATATTGTAGTAGCTGTTGCCATAGAGCTCATTACCGTAGGCGAAAGTGTTAATCTTAATGCCGTCGAAATTGACATTGTATGTCTGCATTCCCTGCTGCTGAGCGTAGGCATTATAGTCGTCAAAGTTAGTCTGGGCCGGCCAAATCGTAGTGCTCTGGCTGCCACCAGTTGCTGCACCGTAACCGGCATAGATGATATAGAGGTTCTCAACCTCACCGTCGCCGTTCCAGTCGTAGTCAGCCCAGTTGAGGTTTGGATACTTCGCGTGAACCTTGTTCAGAACTTCGTAGGCAAAAGCCCATGTATCTTGAACATAGCTACGTTCCGAATTATCAGTTGTGACAGGACCGACAACATCGAAAGTCAAATCAAGCTTGCCTGCCGACTGGTCGTAGAAGTAGTCGTGAATGGAGCCGATGGCACCCTGTGCGTTGGTATATCCAACCTCATTGACCATGTCCCAGTAGTACGTCGAGTCGTGGGACGACTGGAAGTTGCGCTCCGGGAAGTTGACGAGAATAACGATACTCTTGTGCTTACCGGCGATGACACGATGGTCGGAGGTGAACCCGTCGCTGCTCTCGCCTACCCGATGCGTCGGTGCGAAGAGCTTGGTGAGGGTGAACGGACGCTGTGCCTCGATGCGCTTCACCGACGAAGTACGTGCTGTAGCGGTCTCGAGAGCCGTGCGCTGACTTGCCTCGTGGGCAAGAATATTGGAGCGCTTCATGCCGAAGCCCACTCCGTCAGCGTAGTAGTAAGCATCGTTGTACTCCATGACAGGTACGTTGTCGTCGGTCACGAAGTAGTGCAAACGCTCGTCTCCCACAAGCATCAACTTCAGCGTTGTGCCGTCAGGCTGACTGACAGTGCGCCACACGCGTTTTGCAGGAATTGCCATTGCCGTCGAGATTGCAAGCAATGCAAAAACGACAGACAGTAAGATTTTTCTCATTTTAGACTATATAAAAATTTAGTAAATGATATATTTAATGTGTTACAAACTTTCTAATGAAGTGCAAAGGTAGCTCAAAAAGTTCACATAGCGAAACTTTCTGCATAAGATTGGCAGAAAAATACAAAAATATCCGTACTTTTGTAATCGATATGCAAGGACTTTCTATTCTTGTTCCAACCTACAACGACGAATGTCTGACACTTGTACGCAGCCTTAGCGACGAGTGCCGGCAAGCCGATATGCCATACGAGATAATCGTAGGGGACGACGGTTCGACTGACAAAGATGTTGTCGAGACGAACAGGGGCATAGACTTGGAGCCCAACTGCCGCTATATTATAAATAATGTGAACCGCGGGCGCGCTGCCATCCGCAACTTCCTCGGTCGGCAGGCTAAGTACGACTGGTTGCTGTTCATCGACAGCGATATGACGGTCGTCGACGAGAAGTTTATCGGGAAATATGCAGATATGGCGGAGAAGTACGTCGATAATCCTACGGTGATATACGGCGGATACTGCGTTCCGGAGCAATCGGGACTCGACTCGAACCTTCGCTACCGCTACGAGCGTTCCTGCCGCCATGAGCACACAGCCGAGAAGAGAGCCGAGAGACCATACTCTGACTTCCACACGAGCAACTTCATGATACGGCGGAAGGACTTCCTCGCCCACCCTCTTGACGAAAACTACCGACATTACGGCTATGAGGACGTGGCTTACGGGCAGACTTTGCGGCAGGCTGGTATCGGAATAGACCACATAGACAATCCGATGGGGTTCTGCCGCTTTGAGGATAACGCTCACTTTGTTGCCAAAACGGAAGAGGGACTACGTACGCTTGCTCAATTCAAGGACTCGCTTAAAGATTACTCCCGCCTTCTTCAGGTTGTCGATATGCTCAGAAATCTGCATGCAAAGGGCATCGCTTCTGTATTATTACGACCGCTATCGCTATTGCTCCGGCATAATCTGACGGGCTCAAATCCATCCCTCACCGCCTTCAAGGTCTACAAGCTGTCGTATCTCTTGCAGCTGATATAAGGTGAAAGCGCTGTAGTAATAATCTGATTAAGCACATTCATCCATGTAGCCACAAAGACATCTACCGCAGGGGCGCACACGAGGGACGCCACTGCAGTGGATGGCATAGCTATTTAGACGATAACGGATATTCTTATTATCACTTGCTTATCATTTTGTCGATAGCATGATAACGCTTGTTGACAGCTGAGTCCTTTACCTGGCGGGTATTGACATCGATGAGCATGACGGCAGGTGTACCGTTGCCGGCATTGTATGCCTCCCACACAGGAAGTCCCTTTCCATTAGGGTTTCCGTTCTTCACGAAGTTTATGTAGACCTGCTGGAAAATCTCAGAAACAGCATAGTCGTCAGCTGTCCACGGGAACATTGTGTTTGTCGAAAGGTTTCCCATGGCATACTCGATGTCAGTTGCGTGAAGCGCTGTTGGTGCAGGCGGCAAAGCCGGAGCATCCTCAGGAACATCAACAGTGCCTCCGGCAAGTCCTGGAGCCTTGCCCTTGACGTTCATGTTGGGACGTGGATGACAATAGACGTAGCGATAGACGGGTGCCTTGGAGGTGCGGCGAACCATGTCGGCCCACTTCCATGTTGCATAGACGATGAACATATCGCCGCCAAGAGCATAACCATTGGCTCCGAAAACATCGGCATCGGTCTTGATGTTATACATATTATATATAGTATCGGCAGGCACACCGAAGTAGCTTTCAATAGCCGGAGCGATACTAGCCTTCGTCGGCACACCGACATTGGAGAACGCCGCTACCGGCATCTCGCCATTATTGTTGCCGAGCAGACAAGGCACTTGCGCCTGCTTGCCATTGTTTATGGTTATGTCAGGGTCTTCGGTGAGAAATATTCCGTCAATGCACTTGGTCCCTTCGCCAAACCTTCCGTCGTTCATCTTCTCCAAAGAGTCAGCCGGCAGGGCACGCATGTCACTGAGCTTCTTCAACTTATGAGCCTTGGCCCATTGCTCGCCTACCCTCTCGGCAGCAGCAAGCGTCACGGGTTTTGCGTTCGACACGACTGCGCCACTTGAGCACATGTAGCCGGCAATGAGATCTCTCGACAGAGGAGAAACGGTATGGGCGCAAACTGACTGTGAGCCTGCCGACTCGCCATTGATAGTAATCCGGTCGGGGTCGCCACCGAATGCCGCGATATTATCGTGCACCCACCGAATGGCGGCAGCCTGGTCAAGCCAGCCTTGGTTCCCATTGCAGTCGCCCTCCTTTGTAAGTTGCGGATGGGAGAAGAAACCGAAAATGCCTTCACGGTAGTTTGCCGTCACGACGATAATACCGCCACGGCGAGCCAGCCGCAGACCTTGATAGCGTGGTTCGGAACCACTTCCCGAAGCAAGTCCTCCTCCATTGAAGTAGATAAGCACCGGCAACTTCTCGTCAGTAGTCTTTGCCGGAGTCCAAACGTTCAAATACAGGCAGTCCTCACTCTGTCCGCTGCCTTCGAAAATCATGTCACCGAAAGCGTTGTGCTGTATCGGGTCGGGGCCGAAAGTCTTCGCGCTCCTAACGCCGGTCCAAGGTTTCACGGGCTGAGGGGCTTTCCATCGCAACTGCCCCACTGGCGGCTGGGCGAATGGTATTCCACGGAAGATGCGGACACCGGACGAGTCGATGCCTTCAATGGTTCCGTCACGATAAGTCACTTGAGGACCGGTCTGCCCGAAAGCTACCGCCGTCAGCGCAAGCAAAATTGTCAACAGGATGTGTTTTCTCATAATATTTGTATGTTTTTTAAGTGTTTTCACCGCAATGCTATTCAACATAGAATGTACTTGGTTTACTTCTACAAAAGTACAACATCTTTAAAACCCGCTTATGCTCTCCCAGCTAAAACAACAGAACTTTAACTTGCTTTAACTGTGTTTGATAACAATTGTGTCCTTTGGAAGCAGAAAAGATGATGTAACTTTGCACCCGTAAAAACAAAAACAACTGTAAGATTATGAATTCAATAGAAACTTTCAAGAAGTGGGACATAGACCTGCTCATCGACTATGTACTGAAATTCCATCATCGTAACACACGACGCTACGGAACAAAGATTGCTAACGAACTCGTCGCACTTGCCCAGACGCACAGCGAACTGAACGAGGTGGCTAACCTGTTCCGCAACAGCGTGCAGGATTTGGACATGCACTGCATGAAGGAAGAAAACGTTCTCTATCCTTACATCATGGAGCTTTTCAACGCTTCGGAGACACAGCAGCCCGTCGGGGCTTTCCACTGCGGAACAATACAGTATCCTATCAACGCAATGATGGAAGACCACAGTGAGGAGAAAGGCCGTCACAGCCTTATCGCCCGACTGACTAACGGCTACACAGCTCCCGACGGTGCCGAAGCTGAATATCAGAAGGTGCTCGACGAAATGCGTGACTTCCGTGACTATCTCCACGAGCATATCGACATAGAGAATGAGATAATCTTCCCAAGGGCACTGGCTCTCGAGGCTGCAGAAGTCCCAGCAATGCAGGCTTTCTGATTATGACGAGGATTGAGCATGACAAGATTGTTGTCCGAAAGATGATTGAGCTCTACTGTCATCATCATCTTAAGGCAAACAGCATACCGCCGGACTATCAGCATCTCATCGACTACACTGCCCAACGACTTGAGCATTGCCGATTCGGTGAGCAGAAGCGCTCATGCAAGAGCTGCCCTGTCCACTGCTATGCGCCTAAGGAGCGTGAGGACATCCGACGTGTCATGCTTTGGTCAGGACCACGAATGATATTCTATTATCCAAAGGATGCCATTCTGCATTTGCTCAAAGGGTAAACAAATTAGACTGTTATACAAAAAAATCCACCAACCATTCGCTATGGAATAGTTGGTGGATTTTAATATTATATAGGTATAACCCGAATTTACTTCAGGATGTACTTCTTGCCATTCTGTATTACAACACCCTTGTAAGAGCGGCTTACGCGCTGGCCGGCGATGTTGTACAGAGGTGCGTTAAGGTCGAGAGCCTTAGCGCCATCGGTCTTGATGGTCTCAATGCCGGTAGCAACTGTCGGAGCTTCGATAGGATAAATCTCGTATGTCTGTTTGTACTGAGCGATGATACCCTTGATGTTTACGTTCTCAGCAGCTGCCGGAGTGCAACCGTCGAGGTGGAAACCGTTGAAAACCTGGAGGCTGTCTGTGCCACTAACAGCATAGAACTTCTTATCCTTGGCAACGATGTTGACGTTCTCAACAACTACAAGGTCAGAAACATTCTGTGATGCCTGAGCAAGTGTGATGGTCTTAGGTGTAGCCTCGCCGTCGGTGACTGTCAGGTTATCAGCATTGGTCTTATCGTTCTTCTTAGCCTGAACCTGGTCGTTGTACGCGGTACGTGTAAGGTTGACTGTACCGTTTACAACCTTATTTGCTTCGAGGCCGAGACCTGCATCGTAGAGAAGCAGTGCGCCTGTAGCGTCACGAACGTATGTCGAGTTGTGGTTGTTGTTTGATGTCCAAGAGTAGAGTACCTGTGCATCCTTGAGAGTCAGGACTGCGTCGGTGTTGTTTTCAAGAGCCTTGAAGGCAGCGATGTTCGCTGCAGTTGCAGACGGTGTAATTGGTGTCTCAGCAGACTTGACTGATACGAGCCAACTGTTGACGAGCTGCGGAGTGGTTACGTCGCTCTTGGTATAGTTCTCAAGAACACCTGCAATCTTAACTTCGTCACCAACCTTGAGCTGGTCCTCAGCAGTGAACTTTGCGTTGTTCAGATACTTGCCACGAAAAACGTAGAGTGTATCGATGTTAGCGCCGTCGTCAGAAATGTTGAACGTAGCGTTGCCAAACTGTGTAGAAATCTCCTTTATCTTGCTGACCTTACCGGTAACGTATACGACATCGGTGGTTGCTGTGCCTGCCTTCAGAACTGCGAGAGCCTGAGCGACGGTGTAAGAAGCGGTGTCCTTAGGAGTAACCTTTGTGTCGTCAGTTGTCTTTCCGTTAAGAGAGTAGATGTAGTTGCGTGTGCCGAGCTCGAGAGTTTGCTCGTTGTAGAAAATGAGCTTACCCTTTACAACGACATTGTCACCAACCTTAATCTGGTCCTTAGCTGTGAACTTGTGACCCTGGAGGAAGTAGCCACGGTAAACGAGGAGTGTGTCGGCAGCTGATGTAGATGCTGCGATAGAGTACTCGGCGTTGCCGTAAGCTCCAGTGTCGACGCTCTTGATGTACTTAATGACGCCGGTGTAGTAAGCGGTATCAGAAGGAAGAGCTTTGGCAGCGTTCATGGCGATAGCGTCAGCTACGGTGTATGGGCTCTCAACAGTACCGTTACCGGTTGTTGTTACGTTCTCCTGCTTTACGAAGTCCTTGGTCTCAATGTCACTGGTAAGGTCACCCTTGAAAGCGATAGCCTTAACGGTAGTGGTCTGGGTTAGAGTGAAAGGAGCTGTGTACTCAGTGCCCTCACGGTCGTCCGGGTCCTGACCATTGGTGGTGTAATAAATGGTTGCACCCTCATCGGCAGTAATCGTAACAGTTGTAGACTCTGTGAAAGGAGTTGTACCAGTGATAGTAGGCTTGCTGAGGCCAGTCGGGGTTGAACCGCCAGCGGTATAAGTAACCTCAATCTTGGTTGCACGAACCTGAGCCGAAGAAGAAGTAAGAGAGAAAGAAGCTGCATTGCCAGTCCATGTTCCTTCCTTACCAGCTGTTGTATAAGTACCTGTTGAAGCATCAGTAAAGCAACCAGGACCATACTTAGTTGTACCATTTGCAGTACAAGTAAACACAACCTTAGTTATGTTGCCTACAGTAGAAGAAATAGTAACAGTAGCGCCTTGGTAGAAGCGATAGTTGTCTGTTCTTCCCAGAACGCCACCATTTCCAGTACCGGTTCCCTTAGCGTTGATGGTAATACCGTCCTTGGTAATAGAGACATCATTTTCTGGGGTTCCCCCGTCAGGACCCTTATCGGTACCAGCGGTGAAGGTAACAGTTGTCTGAGCAAAGGTAATCGTGCTAACGAGTGCCAGTGCAGCAGCCATTGTTAAACGTAAAAATTTGTTCATAGATAATCGTTTAAATAATTAATAATGTTAGTTATTCTGTTTGGTCTGTTATAATCTGTTACATTCAAAAGGGTCTGTTATTCATTGAAATACAACTACTTGACCTATTCGTGCACAAAGATAGCTATTTTATTTCAAAGTAACAAGCTTTTCATCATTAAAAAAAGATTAAAGAATGACAATCACTTACATTTGCCTTTTCAAGGCAACCGGGCGCCCACAAAGGACGCTCCTGCATTGGACATCAACCAAATCTTCCTACGTATCCACAAGTCTATTAATCTTCTCCCCTCCTTCGGAGGGGTTGGGGGAGGTCTTTGAAGAGCTAGGGAAGGTCTTAGAGGGGCCGGAGGAGACCAAAAAAGGCTCCTCCGATTTGTATCGAAGAAGCCTTCTTATATAATATAAATAATGTGTACTAGTTCTGAGCACCGCCGGCAAGGTCAAGCAACTCATTGGTAATTGCTGCCTGACGTGACTTGTTGTACTCCAAGTTGAGGTTTCGGAGCAACTCGTCGGCGTTGTCTGTGGCTGTTTGCATGGCTACCATACGGGCAGCATGCTCACTGGCTGCGCTGTCAAGAAGGGCGGTATAGACCATCAGGTGAAGTTCTTTAGGAACAAGTTCACGAAGAATGGTCTCCATATCAGGCTCTACAATGAAGTCGTCTTTGAACGGCTTTACCTCCTCGTTGCCACTGTTCTGACTATCACGACCGTGCTTGCGCTTGTATTCCTGCGCCTTCGCGGTAGCAACATCCGACGAAAGGTCACGTTCCTTGTCCTCGTTGAGTTGGTCTTCGAGGTCAAGAGGAAGGAAGACCTTGCGTGTCAGAATCTGTGAACCGGCGCTCTTGAAGTGATGATAGATAAGCTCTACCTTGTCAACTTCGCCATGCAACCATTTCGTGCCGACATCAATGGCTATCTGCCGGCAACCTTCAGAATTAGGCTTGTCTGCCAGTTCGAGGAAATTGCCTGCGCTGTGGAGCTTCATTTTGTCGACCTTCTCTGCAACTTTACGACCCACAGGGTAGATGAGAAAGTCGTCATCGGTGAGACCTTTGGACTTGTATTCATCTATTACCTGAGTCATCCGCTTGATGACATTGTTGTTGAAACCGCCGCACAGAGATGAGTTCGACGTGAAAACAACTAATGCCACCTTGTGGACTTCGCGCGAATGGTCGAACGGTGTGTCGGCATCCGGCGTTGCAGCAAGGAACGACTTTAGTATGTGCTCCAGACAGTTCTGGTACGGCAGCATATTGCCGATGGCAGTCTGTGCGTGGTGCAATTTGCTCGACGCAACCATCTTCATGGCACTCGTAATCTTACGGGTACTGTTGACGGAAGCTATTCGATTCTTTATTTCTTTCAGTGACGGCATAGTAAGCTATTATTTTTGCTTGAATTGTCCGGCTATATTTGCCATGACGTCTTCTATCACCTTTGTATCCTCGTCAAGAAGCTTGCCGGCTGCAAGATTGTCGATAACATCTTTGTGGGCAGAACGCATTGACTCGAGGAACTGGTCCTGACATTCACGAACCTTGTCGACTGGTACGTCGCGCATCAGACCATGAACGCCGCAATACAGAATTGCTATTTGCTCGCCTACAGGCATAGGGCTGTACTGCGGCTGGATAAGCAACTGGTTGTTCTTACGACCACGGTCGATAGTCATTGCTGTGACGGCATCCATATCACTTGAGAACTGTGAGAAGGACTCAAGCTCACGATACTGTGCCATATCAATCTTCAACGTACCGGCAACCTTCTTCATACTCTTTATCTGAGCTGAACCACCGACACGTGATACTGAGATACCGACGTTGATGGCAGGACGGAAGCCCTGGTTGAAGAGGTCGGTTTCAAGGTATATCTGACCATCGGTGATGGAGATAACGTTTGTCGGAATGTAAGCGGAAACGTCGCCGGCCTGTGTCTCAATGATAGGAAGGGCTGTCAGAGAGCCACCGCCCTTGACGTGACCTTTCATCGAATCAGGCAGGTCATTCATCTGTTCGGCTACTTCCTGCTGGTCGTTGATACGTGCGGCACGCTCCAACAGACGGCTGTGGAGGTAGAACACGTCACCAGGATATGCCTCACGACCTGACGGACGACGAAGAATCAGTGATACTTCACGATATGCGACAGCCTGCTTCGACAGGTCGTCGTAAACGACGAGTGCCGAAAGACCACGGTCGCGGAAGTATTCACCGATGGCGGCGCCTGCAAACGGTGCGTAATACTGCATGGCAGCCGGGTCAGCAGCTGTAGCACTGACGACGATGGTGTATGGCATTGCGCCATGGTCCTTCAGCGTCTGGACGAGAGAAGCTACGGTTGAAGCTTTCTGTCCGATGGCTACATATATACAATATACCGGCTTTCCTGCCTCGTAAAGGCTCTTCTGGTTGATGATAGTATCAACTGCAATAGCTGTCTTGCCGGTCTGTCGGTCACCGATGATAAGCTCACGCTGTCCGCGTCCGATAGGTATCATCGAGTCGACTGCCTTCAGTCCGGTCTGCAAAGGCTCCTTCACCGGCTGGCGGTAGATAACTCCAGGTGCCTTGCGGTCAAGCGGCATTTCGAAGGAACCTGTAAGGTCGATATCGCCCTTACCATCGATAGGACGTCCCAGCGGGTCGACGACACGTCCGAGGAAGTTGTCGTTGACGTTGATGGAGGCGATATGGTGAGTGCGTTTAACCTTCATGCCTTCCTTGATGCCAGCTGTCGGACCAAGGAGGACACAACCGACGTTGTCTTCCTCCAGGTTCATGACGATAGCGATGGTGCCGTTCTCGAACTCAAGCAACTCACTGGCCTCAACGTTACGCAGTCCGTAGATACGTGCAACACCATCACTGACGGTGAGGACGGTACCTACTTCGTCGAACTGCTCTTCCGAGTTGATGCCCTCGAGTTCCTTTTGCAGGACTTCCGACACTTCGCTTGGTTTAATTTTATCTGACATTTCGAATTATTTTTTAAGTTGTGTGAGGATTTTGTTAAGCTTCGTCTTAACACTTGCATCCATTCTGTAGGTATCGTATTCGAGGATAAATCCACCAATGATGTTGGGGTCTACCTCTGTATTAAACTCTACAGTACCATGAGTTTTGCCCTCAACCATCTTGCGCATCTTGTCTTCAGTGGCCTGAGCGACAGGTGCAGCAGTAGTCAGAGAGCCTCGGATAACGTTCTTCTGCTGTCTATATAGTGTGATGTAAGAGGCCGCCATGAATTGCAGTGTCTTCTCCCTGTCTTCTTTAAGGACAAGAGCTATGAACTTCTGGGTAAGCTCACAGATGCCGTCGCCACATGCCGTGGCAAGCAGTTTTTCCTTCTTGTCCTTGGAAAGCATAGGGTTGTCTATCGTAAAGCGCAATTCAGGTACCTCGATGTAGCTCCTTGAGAGAGTCTGCATCTCCTTATAGACCTGATCCTCGAGCTTTAGCTCATCGGCGCTTTTGAGAAGCGCGCGAGCGTAGCGAACCGATATTACACCTAAATCCATAAACTGTTATTTAACGTTTTTATCAGTATCAGTAGAAGAAACCTCATCCAGCAATCTGTCGATTAGCTCGTTCTGCTCCTTGTCGCCGGACAACTTCTGCCTCAAAATCTTCTCGGCAATCTGCACAGAGAGCTCGGCTACCTGGTTGCGGATATCGCGAATGGCAGCCTGCTTCTCTGTTTGTATCTCGGCTTTAGCGTCGGAGATAATGCGCGCGCTTTCGTCACGTGCCTTCCCCTCTGCCTTTTCAACGATGGCATCACGAGTAGCGGAAGCTTCCTTGAGTATTTCCGACTGCTTCTCGCGAGCCTGTTGGAGCAGCAACTCACCCTCTTTTTGGATATTGGCGAGCCTGTCGTTGGCTTCCTCAGCCTTGTGGAGGCTCTCGTCGATGTACGCCTTACGGTCGTTAACCATCTTGACGATGACCGGGAATCCCCACTTCCATAGAATGAGGAATACCACCACGAAGACGAGTGTCATCCAAAACAACAAACCGCTATCAGGAATCAATAAATCCATATGCTGGTGTTTGCTTGGTTATACTTTTTACTTACTTGACTATTACATTACGATTGCCAGGATGGCAATGATGACTGCGAAGAATGCAACACCCTCAACAAGGGCAGCTGCGATAATCATTGATGAGCGGAGATCACCCATTTTCTCCGGCTGACGAGCCATAGCGTCCATGGCTTGACCACCGATACGGCCAATACCGATACCTGCACCAATAGCTGCTAAACCTGCGCCTACTGCAGCGCCTAACTTTGCAAGAGCAACATCTGCTAATAATAATGATAACATAGTTCTAAAGTTTTAATTGTTTATTTAATATTTTGTTTATTTGTTCTCTATTTTTTGTGGGAGGACAGACGGGATAGACTTTGATAGATTCTACAGACTTGCGAGACTTAAGAACTCATAATCTCAAAGACTAATTATCTCAAGGACTACCGACCTATGCCTTCTCTGGATGTACGTGTGCAAGATTGATGAACACGGCGCTAAGCATTGTGAACACCAAAGCCTGAATGTAGCTGACCAGGACCTCAAGCAGCATCATGAATACGCTCATCGCCACGCTGACAACTGTCATGCCGGAACCGGCAAGGATGTTGACAAGTGCACTGTCGGCGATACCGAACATAATGAAGATGATTGCCGCAAAGCTGAGTGCTATTGCGTGTCCTGCCATCATGTTGGCGAAAAGTCGGATGATAAGAGCCAATGGTTTGGTGAATATTCCGAACAGTTCGATGAACGGCATCAGTGGCACAGGCACCTTCAACCACATTGGAACGTCAGGCCAGAAAATGTCTTTCCAGTAAGCCTTCGTACCCGTTATATTGGTTATAAGGAACGTGCAGCATCCGAGGAAGAACGTGCAGGCAATGTTACCTGTCAGGTTTCCGCCTCCAGGCGGGAACGGAACGATACCCATAATGTTGGCAAGGAAGATGAAGAAAAAACACGTCAGCAGCCACGGAGCATACTTTGGTGCCTCCTTACCCATACAAGCCTTAATGACATCGTTGTAAACCGACATGATAAACATGTGCATCAAGCCCGTGAAACCTTTCGGAGCTGGGTCGTTCACCTTGTGTTTCTTGCACCAGCGAGCCGGTACGAGAACGCAGATGAGCAACAGAATGGCATCAATAAACAGTACACAGACGGTCTTCGTGATAGATATATCGAGCGGTTTAACCTCCTGCCCGTTTACCTTCTCAACGATTTTGTTCGGGTACTGCTTAGCGTCACCACTCTTAATCACCAAGTTTTTCAACTCGAGATTGTCACCGGCATAAGGGCGGTCGCCATTTGCATCAACCTCTTCTGAGAAGTTTCCGCTGCTGAAGACGTGCCAACCCGTGCTCGTCTTGATAATAACGGGCAGATGGAAAATGACTCCCTTCGTGACGTGCCAGTCGTACGAATCCTTGATATGACCCCACAAAATATTCTTCACGTCAACCGACTGCTTGTGAGAGAAGTCGTGAGCCCCTGCCGGAACTGCGACAACGAGCAGCAGAACCATGAAGAACAATTGCCTGATATATTTCATATCCGTTATTTTACTTAATTCGTTAAACAGATGAACAGAAGCTTTGGCTTGGAATTTCAAAACGAACCTATCACCCAATCATCATATCATCCGTTACTTGATATTATACTTTTTCTCGATCTTTGTGAAGTAAATGCAGTCCAACGCAAGCATTACGAGGTAGAACCCCGCAAACATTACCGTGAACCCGATGAGCGATTGCTTGTCGCCACGCATCAGGAGCATTGCCACGACGACCACCACAAGGGCGGCGAACATTCGCAGTGCTGAAGCGGCGATGTAGAACTTGCCAAGGCTTTTAGGCGAACGGCGAGCCACAGACTTCCACGACTGTATGTAGGCGATGCCCGATACGAGCGAGAAGAGTGCGCTTACCGTGAGCGCCGAGACGAGTTTCGTCTCCTGGAAGTACTGCATTACGAGAAGGATGATGACCGTTAGGCCAAAGATAATCCAAAGGCTTATCTTATAGTACAGCTTGGCTATGCGGCTTATCAGTTCCATTTCCCGTTGCATCTACAATTCCACACAGAGCGAGACGACATTCTTCTGGACTTCAACAAATCCGCCATGAATGTCGAACTGTTTCTTTCCTTCAGCAGCATCGTCGTACTCCACTTTCCCTTCGGAGAGCGAAGAGACTATCGGGGCGTGGTCGTTGAGAATCTCGAAGCTACCGAGAGTTCCCGGAACGAGAACGCTCTTGACCTCGCCCTGATAGACGATTTTCTCTGGTGATACTATTTTCAACTTAAGCATTGTCTGAGTTTTATTAGTTAAGTGAGTCTTACATCAACTCAATACTCTGCTTATCCCTTAGCTGCATCAAGGAGTTTCTTACCCTTAGCGATAGCGTCGTCAATTGTACCAACGTTGAGGAATGCCTGCTCAGGCAGGTCGTCAACCTCACCATCGAGTATAGCATTGAAGCCCTTGATGGTCTCCTCGATTGGTACCATGACACCCTTGGTGCCTGTGAACTGCTCTGCGACGGCGAACGGCTGGCTCAGGAATCGCTGCACACGGCGTGCGCGGTTGACGACCAACTTGTCCTCATCAGACAATTCATCCATACCAAGGATGGCGATGATATCCTGCAATTCGTTGTAATGCTGTAAAGTCTCCTTCACGCGCTGAGCGCAGTCGTAGTGTTCCTTACCTACGATAAGCGGGTCAAGGATACGCGACGTACTTGCCAACGGGTCGACAGCCGGGTAAATACCAAGCTCGGTAATCTTACGGTTGAGCACCGTGGTAGCGTCAAGGTGTGTAAATGTCGTTGCAGGTGCAGGGTCGGTAAGGTCATCGGCAGGTACATAGACAGCCTGTACTGACGTAATAGAACCCTTCTTGGTAGATGTGATACGCTCCTGCATTGCTCCCATCTCACTGGCAAGCGTCGGCTGATAACCAACGGCTGACGGCATACGGCCCAGCAGAGCCGAAACCTCAGAACCAGCCTGTGTGAAACGGAAGATATTGTCGATGAAGAACATGATGTCCGACGGCTCTCCGTTAGGTCCACCGTGGTCACGGAACTCCTCAGCGACGGTCAGTCCTGACAGAGCAACTGAAGCACGTGCCCCAGGTGGCTCATTCATCTGACCATAGACAAGCGTTGCCTGGCTCTTCTTAAGTTCCTCCGGGTCGACGAGTGAGAGGTCCCACTTGCCTTCATCCATAGCCTTCTTGAACTTCTCGCCATAGCGGATAACGCCTGAATCGAGCATATCGCGGATAAGGTCGTTACCCTCACGAGTACGCTCTCCTACTCCTGCGAATACAGAATAACCGTTGTGGCCTTTTGCGATGTTGTTGATGAGCTCCATAATGAGCACCGTCTTACCAACACCGGCACCACCGAACAGTCCAATTTTACCACCTTTCATGTACGGCTCGAGAAGGTCGATGACCTTGATACCCGTTGCAAGCATTTCCTTATGTGTGGAAAGCTCGTCGAACTTAGGAGGTTCACGGTGAATAGGATACGAGCCCTTCATATCCAAAGCCTTCATACCGTCGATAGGCTGACCGATGACGTTCATCATACGGCCCTTGATTTGGTCGCCGGACGGCATCTGGATAGGAGACCCTGTCGGAATAACCTCGAGTCCGCGCTGAAGTCCGTCGGTATTATCCATAGCCACGCAGCGTACGGTATCTTCGCCGATGTGCTGCTGGGTCTCGATAATAAGGTCGTCCTTACCGGGCCTTTTTATTCGCAGAGCCTCATAAATCTTTGGCAACACTTTCTCTGGGTCCTGTCCCTGGGTATCGAAGTAAACGTCGATAACCGGGCCGATAATCTGAGAAATATGCCCATTAATCTGTGACATAAGCTGATATTGTTTTTTATTTTAGTTTTTAATATTTCTGTTCGATTTAGCAGAAGCACGGGCAAAATTACCAAATTATTTTAATAATGTAATATGTCCGTGCTTCCTTTTAGCATTATTTAAAACGCGATAAACCCCGTTGAGTTTTCGCGTGTTTACCGTTTCAAATTATATGCTCAATTCGTCAAGAACCTTGATAAGCTTGCGGTCGAACGGCTTGTCGCTGCGGATAGCGTCCGAGAAAGGTACATAGACGACCTCGTTGTTGCGAACACCGACCATGATGTTGCGCTGTCCCTGCATGATAGCATCGATAGCGCCGCAGCCGGTACGGCTTGCGAGGATGCGGTCACGTGCCGATGGGCTACCACCGCGCTGCAAGTGTCCGAGGATAGACACACGAACGTCGTATCCCGGGAACTCTTTCTTCACACGGTCGGCATAGTACAAAGCACCGCACTTAGGACTTTCGGAGACAATGACTATACAGCTCTTCTTCGACTTACGGATACCACGCTCCATGAAGTTTGACAACTGGTCGACATCGGTAGAGTCCTCAGGAATGATGGCTGCCTCTGCACCTGTGGCAATAGCACTATTCTGAGCCAGGAAACCTGCATCACGTCCCATCACCTCGACAAAGAAGATACGCTCATGGCTCTGCGCCGTGTCGCGAATACGGTCGACACACTCAACGATAGTGTTCAGCGTAGTGTCGTATCCGATAGTATTGTCGGTGCCGAAGAGGTCGTTGTCGATTGTACCAGGCAGTCCGATGCAGCTGATGTCATACTCCTGAGCGAAAATCATGGCACCCGTGAGAGAACCGTTACCGCCGATGATGACCAGAGCATCAATACCCTCAGCCTTTATATTCTTATAAGCCTTCTCACGGCCTTCCTTCGTTTCGAACTCCTTTGAGCGTGCGGTCTTCAGTATCGTACCACCTCTGTTGATGATACCACTGACATTCTCTGTGGTGAACGGGCGTATCTCGTCGTTGATGAGACCGTCGTAGCCACGGTAGATACCCTTGATGTTGAAACCGTTGTAGATGCCTGCACGTGTCACGGCACGAATAGCCGCGTTCATTCCAGGTGCGTCGCCTCCAGATGTCAATACTCCTATTGTCTTAATCTTTCCCATAATGTTTAGTTGATTTTATGAGTTGTTATTATTAGTTATTATCAAATTAATGTATATTCGACTGCAAGAACCGCAAGTCCGGCAAGTCCGCAGACCATCGTTTTCCAACCTATCTTCCTGAAGAACCAGCCTACGTGCATGTGCTCCGTCTTCAGCAGCACCACGCCCGCCATCGAACCGACACCGAGGACGTTACCTCCGGCAACCACGCAGTAGGCGATTGCCTTCCAGTAGATTCCGTTCTGCGCCAGTCCCGTTGCAATGCCGTCGGCTGTCTGCTGAACATCGTAGAGCGAGAAGAACGACGCTGCCGTAGCGAAGTTATCGAGAACGCTGCTCACCACACCGGCTATGACGCCCATAATCCATACATTATGTATATAGGACGAGCACCAGGCTGCGAACCACCTCATTGCTCCCGTCTCGCTGACGACACCCAGCAACAGCATGATACCTACGATGAAGAGCATCATCTGTATGACACTGTACTGCATCACACGCGGTACACGGTTCTCAATGACCTTGTCAACATTGTTCAATTTGCGGTTTACAATCTCGTTGACAATCCATAGCACCGACAGCACGCACAACGCGCCGAGGAACGGACTGAGCTTCGTGATGTTGTGGAAAGTAGGAATGAACCACAGTCCGCCTATTCCCACGAAGAGCATCAACAGCCGCTGCCACACGTTCAGACGAGTATCGTCGCCACGGTACGGCATCGCTGTCCATCCCGTATCTACCCTTTCCGGAAGCATCCGACCAATCCACCACACCGGAACGAGCCACGCCACGAGGCACGGCAACGCCAGTGAAACCGAGAAGTTGGTAGCCGTCACGGTGCTCTTATTCCATATCAGCAAGTTCGTCGGGTCACCGATAACCGTCAGCGCACCGCCAACGTTAGCCGAAATGATAATCACCGAGCCGAGTATCATTCTCTGCCGGCGGTTCTGTATAATGCCGTGCATCATCATGAGCATCATGATTGTCGTCGTCAGGTTGTCGAGATTAGCCGACACCACGAACGTTATCACGGCAAGCATCCACAGCATCTTCCGGCTGTTGCGTGTCCGGAGCAATTGTTTCAGGAAGTCAAAGCACCCGTTGTTGTCGAGAACCTGCACTATCGTCATCGTGGCAAGGAGATACAGAACTATCTCGGCAGCGCGGCCGACGTACTTGAGGAACACATTGGCAGCTATGAACTGCTTTACGGCAACACTTGTAGCGGTGGCGCCACTGAGGAACGTCGAGTACTCAGACTGATGCTGGCTCATGACAAAGTCGGCGCCGTAGCAAATGTACAGTACCCACCCTAAGGTTCCCGCGAACACCGCCACGGCAGCCTTATTAACGTTTGTGAGGCTCCCCGTCGCAATTAGCAGGAAGCAAATCAGCGCTATAGCTACTATTATCAGTGCCATTACACAATGTGTAAAATCGTCACAAATTTACAATTTTTTTTCCAACAACCAAGAAGTTAAATAGTTTTTTATACACGTTTAACGGCATTTTAAATTCCGAAAAGCCATATTGCTAACTCGACTTTACAATATTTTCGTCTTTTTCTTTGCTGTATTGTTTTTTTCCACTAACTTTGTCGTATGAAACTAACCGTCATAATCCCCGTCTACCAAGTGGCGACGACACTGCGGCGCTGCGTAGAGAGTGTCGTGGCACAAGATGTTGACGACAGCGAGATACTACTCGTTGACGACGGGTCGACCGATGGTTCCGCGGCTCTTTGTGACCAACTTGCCGATGAATACGCCAATATTAGCGTAGTCCACAAGGCAAACGGGGGACTGTCGGATGCCCGCAACGCCGGACTTAACATAGCACGGGGCGAGTATGTGACGTTTGTCGACTCCGATGACTTCATTGCCAAGGGGACGTACAAAGGCTTACTGGAAGCGCTCGATGGTAAAAAAAACGCCGGTTTCATCGAGTTTCCAATTATAAAAGACTACGGTGGACCTGCTCCCAAGCCGTTAATTCTGACTGACGAAATATACAACGACAGTGACGATTACTGGCTTCGCGGACATGCCTACGCCCATACCTACGCCTGCAACAAAATCTTCCGCCGCTCACTGTTCGACAAAGTGCGCTTTCCAGTAGGCAAAGTATTCGAGGATGCCTACACGCTTCCGCTCCTAATGGCGCAATGCGACGAGATAATGACTGCCTCGACGGGAATGTACTACTACTGCTTCAACGGCAAGGGAATTACGCAGACCGCAACGGGACGACAGCTCGAGGACTTGCTCGAAGCTCATCTGAAATATATTGACAGTGGAAATAAAATCGACGGAGCCTTCTACGCTCATGTCCTGAACATACAACTCGACGTCTACGAACTAACTGGCAAGGAGCCAAAGTTGCCCGTCATGCCGTTCAAAGACAACTACAAACTGAAACTGCTACACTTAATTGGGTTAAAGAAGTTATGCAAAATAAACAAACTTATACACAGAATGACAAAGCGTTACCATTGATAACGTTCATCGTTCCATGCTACAACCTGCCTGTCAAGCTTATAAAGGAATGCCTCGACAGTATTTTCGCCTTGTCGCTGAGTGACGACGATCGCGAGATAATACTCGTCGACGATGGCTCCGATATAAGTCCTCTTAACGAATTACTGAATTACCGTGACAAAATAATATATATCCGACAGAAGAACAAAGGTCTGTCGGGAGCACGCAACACAGCACTGGCACTGGCATCGGGACAGTATGTGCAGTTCGTCGACGGTGATGACACACTCGTCACGACGGCTTACGAGCACTGCCTCGACCTCGTCCGCTACAAAGACGCGGACATCGTGCTCTTCAACCTTACCACAAAGCAGCGGAAGGACGATATTGATGCCGGACTCGACTTTGAGGGACCGGTGAGCGGAACGGAATATATGCGCCACAACAACCTTCGTGCCGGCGCCTGGGGCTACATCTTCCGGCGCAGCATGCTGGGCTCGCTGCGCTTCCATCAGGGCATCCTTCATGAGGACGAGGAGTTCACTCCACAGCTGATGCTTCGTGCCGAGAATGTCTATGAGACTAAGTCGGCGGCGTATTACTACCGTCAGCGGCGCGGCTCCATTACCCATGAGAAGGGCAGACGCTGGACGTTGAAGCGTCTTAACGACACCGTAAAGGTACTGTCGGTGCTCCGCGACAGGGCTGATGTCATGCCTTACAACGACCGGACGGCACTGCAACGCCGCATCGACCAGCTCACTATGGATTATCTCTACAATGTTATAACGCTCACGCATAGCAGCCATTATCTCGAGCGGGTCGTGAAACGCCTCCACGAGAAGGGTCTCTTCCCATTGCCAGAGAAGGATTACACGCGGAAATACAAGTACTTCCGACGTTTGGTTAATTCAAAGGTGGGACGCAAAATACTGCTTACAGTATTAAGAAAGTAATACAGAGGAAGCCTACCCAAGCCCTCCCGAATGGGAGGGATGTCTAAAATGACTTGTGGATAAATAGGGAATCACGGTGGGAAAAGGATATTTATCAGAATGGTCACGAAAGTCTCCACTGAAGGGGTGTTCCTTGTGGGCGCCCGGTCGGTCTGTAAGACCGAATAAAAAATTATAACCTTCGCCTTTTCAAGGCGACCGGGCGCCCACGAGGGACGCCCCTGCAGAGGATGGCAGAGCAAGCTGAACTGTGGAGATCATTCGATTCTAAAAAGTAAACATGAGAATAACAAGCAACAATGTGTTCAAACATCCCCTCCATTCGGAGGGGCTTGGGGAGGCCATAGCATGAAGATTTTATTCATCGGTGAATACAGCAACGTGCACGCAACACTCGCAAAGGGGTTGCGAAAGCTTGGTCATGAGGTCACAGTCGTCAGCGACGGTGACTCGTGGAAGAATTATCCACGCGACATAGATGTTTCGAGGAAAGATGGAAAACTAGCAGGTATTAATCTGTATCTTAAAATTTTAACTCTACTACCAAAACTTATAGGTTACGATATAGTACAACTCATCAACCCAATGTTCTTCGAGGTGAAGGCAGAGAGGCTTTTCCCTATTTACCACTATTTGAAAAAGCATAACCGTCACGTCGTCCTCGGGGCTTTCGGCATGGACTACTACTGGGTCAAAACGTGCACATACGACAAGCCACTGCGGTACAGCGACTTCAATATCGGCGACCGCGTACGAACCGACGAAGCTGCCGTCATTGAGCAGCGCGACTGGCTTGGCACTCCGAAAGAACGCCTCAACAAGGAGATAGCAGCCTCCTGCGACGCCATTGTCACCGGTCTTTACGAGTATGACGTCTGCTATCGTCCCGTCTTTCCCAACAAAACCACCTTCATTCCCTACCCGATCAAACTGCCGGAAAGTACCGACTCTATCCACAAGACTATTCAACATCCCCTCCATTCGGAGGGGCCTGGGGAGGCCATAAGGCCTTCTGGTCAGGCTCTCAAGCTTTTCATCGGCATCAGCAAGAACCGTTCCGCATATAAAGGCACTGACATCATGCTTGAGGCTGCCAAGGCTGTGAAGGCGAAATACCCCGATAGACTTGAACTGCGCATAGCCGAGGGCGTACCATTCGACGAATACACGAAGATGCTAAACGGTTCTGACGCCATCATGGACCAACTGTACAGTTATACTCCGGCTATGAACGCTTTGCTCGCCATGTCGAAAGGCATCATCGTCATTGGCGGCGGTGAGCCCGAGAACTATGAGATAATCCACGAGAAGGAGCTGCGTCCAATTGTCAATGTACAACCAACGTACAATAGTGTTTATCAAGAACTTGAACATCTTATCCTCAACCCTTACTTAACACCTGGACTAAAGGCTGACAGCATCGAGTATATCCGCCGCCATCATGAATATATCAAGGTCGCAAAGCAGTACGCCGAGCTTTATTCTAATCTGCAATAAAGTACGCCAAAACGCCGTTGCGCAACCCAGCAATCAAATTTTAAGATAATCCAACATCCCTATTTTACTTTCAACTGAGCTCATCATCGCATGCTGGGGAACGCTTCTTCCACTGCTTGGGACCATTTACTCCACTGCTCGGGAACATTTACTCCACTGCAGGGGCGTCCCTTGTGGATGGCAAAATAGTTTGGAGGATTGTCTAAAATTATTTTTAGGTAATCAAACATCCTCCCCCTTTGGGGAGGCTTGGTGAGGAACAGCCGAGTCGGAATTATCTTTACACTCTTCCCATAGCTATCCTTTTGCGTTCCCAAACCTCAACTTTCACACGCTAAAACCTCAACTTTTACAACCTAAAACCTTAACTTTTACAAGTCAAAAGCTATGCTTTTGCAAGCGTATTGACTATCAACAAGTTACAAAGACAAAAAAGAAGAAAATACAAAAGAAAAAAATTAACAATAAGCCTGACCAAGCCCTCCCGGATGGGAGGGATGTTTAACCACCATGATAAACACTTGCGCCATCAACTAGATACGACCACAAGTCACATCAAACATCCTCCCTTTCGGGAGGGCTTGGGTAGGCTTCAATCTTCCTTTGGTAATCAAACTCCCTCCCCTTGGGGGAGGATGTCTAAACAGCAAAGACGTCAGCGGCTTTAATGTAATGCCACATCCACTGCAGGGGCGGCCCTTGTGG
>Ga0256406_1000734_pt1 | contig 57435 bp, 55 predicted proteins | sample RumenRJG_03DNA_FD_185986 | JGI IMG/M metagenome (GOLD analysis project Ga0256406, IMG submission 185986) | Bovine rumen microbial communities from Lethbridge, Alberta, Canada - RJG_03 | ecosystem: Host-associated > Mammals > Digestive system > Stomach > Rumen | place: Canada: Alberta | collected...
GACGGCGAGGACTACACGCCGGAGCAGATCTCCGCAATGATCCTCTCGAAGATGAAGGCAGACGCTGAGAAGTATCTCGGCGAGCCGGTCACCGAGGCTGTCATCACGGTCCCTGCCTACTTCAATGACGCACAGCGTCAGGCAACGAAGGATGCAGGCAAGATTGCAGGCCTTGATGTCAAGCGTATCGTGAACGAGCCGACGGCAGCTGCCCTTGCCTACGGCCTCGACAAGAAGAATGTCGACCAGAAGGTGCTTGTCTTCGACCTGGGCGGCGGCACGTTCGATGTCTCGCTGCTCGATCTCGCAGACGGCGTTGTCGAGGTTCTCGCCACGAACGGCGACAACCACCTCGGTGGCGATGACTGGGACCAGCGCATCATCGACTGGTGTGCAGAGAAGTTCGAGAAGGAGAACGGCATCGATCTCCGCAAGGACCCGATGGCATTGCAGCGCCTGAAGGAGGCCTGCGAGAACGCGAAGAAGGAGCTCTCCTCTGCCCAGCAGGCACAGATCAACCTTCCGTTCATCACCGCTGATGCCAATGGCCCGAAGCACCTCGACTACACGCTTACCCGTGCTGAGTTCGAGCGCATCACGCGTGACCTGCTCGACCGCTGCAAGCAGCCTGTGACCAAGGCTCTCCGCGATGCGAACCTCCAGATCAGCCAGGTCGATGAGGTCATCCTCGTCGGCGGCTCCAGCCGTATGCCTGCTGTCCAGGAGCTCGTGAAGCAGATGACCGGCAAGCAGCCGAACATGTCCGTGAACCCGGATGAGGTTGTCGCTGATGGCGCAGCTGTTCAGGGCGGTGTCCTGACCGGCGATGTCAATGGCATCCTGCTCCTCGATGTCACCCCGCTTTCCCTTGGTGTCGAGACCATGGGCGGCGTGATGACCAAGATGATCGACCGCAATACGACGATCCCGACCTCCAAGACCGAGGTCTACTCCACGGCAGCCGATAACCAGACCTCCGTCGAGATCAATGTCCTCCAGGGCGAGCGTGAGATGGCACGCGACAACAAGTCGCTCGGCAAGTTCCAGCTCACCGGCATTCCTCTGGCACCGCGTGGCGTCCCTCAGATTGAGGTCACGTTCGATATCGATGCCAACGGTATCGTGAAGGTCACGGCAAAGGACAAGGGCACCGGCAAGTCCCAGCAGATCACGATCTCTGGCTCCACGGCTCTCTCTGACGACGAAGTCGACCGCATGGTCAAGGACGCAGAGTCCCACGCCGAAGAGGACAAGAAGCACAAGGACGAGATTGAGGTCAGGAACCAGACCGACTCTCTTGCCTACTCGACGGAGCAGACGCTCAAGGACCTCGGCGACAAGGTGCCTGCTGATATGAAGAAGCAGGTGGAAGACGCTGTGGCTGAGGCCAAGAAGGCACTCGATGGCACCGATATCGATGCTATCAAGGCCGCAGGCGAGAAGCTGCAGGACGTGGGCCACAAGCTCGCCGAGATCGTGTACTCCACGACCAATGCCCAGACGGCTGGCAGCACGGCAGATGCTGGCGCCCAGCAGCAGTCCGGCTCTGCTGACGACGTGGTCGATGCCGACTACGAGGTCGTCGACGACGACAAGAAGAAGTCCGAGTAGGTCTGATTTGAATCAGGGAAGCGCAGAAGGCTTGGACAGCTTCTGCGCCTTCCCTGCCTTGGAAGGAGGGCGACGTGAAGGTGCCCATCGATAGCGATGAGAAGAAGGCAAGCCCTGAGAAGGGTGCATCCGATGCTGCCCAGAAGACCGACACATCGGGCATGTCAGAGCAGGATATGATCGAGGCTGCCATCAAGGCAGGCGAGCAGGCGGCGGCAGACGATTTGAAGAAGGATGCCGACAAGCTTGCAGCCGAGCGCGATGAGTATGCCAAGAAGCTTGACGCGGCAGAGGAAGGCCAGAAGAAGGCCGAGGATGCCGCCAAGGAGGCCCAGGACAAGTACCTGAGGCTCCAGGCAGAGTGGCAGAACTTCAGGAAGAGGACCGAGCAGGAGCGCGAGAACGAGCGCGCCCGTGCAAACGAGCGCCTCGTGGAGAAGCTCCTTCCCGTGCTTGACGATATGGAGCGCGCCATCGAGCATGCGAAGAATACGGCAGGCGAGGATGCGAACCTCGCGCAGTTTGCTGATGGCATCCAGGCGGTGCACACCAAGATGCTCGGGGTGCTCGGCGGCGAGGGGGTCGAGGTCATCGACCCGGCAGGCGAGCCGTTCGATCCTCTGACGCACCAGGCGGTAGGACGCGAGGAGAATGCCGATGTCTACGAGGACACGGTCTCCCAGGTCTACCAGAAGGGCTACCGCATGGGAGGCAAGGTCATCCGCTCCGCAATGGTGACAGTCACCTACGGCGGGAAGAAGCGCCCGCAGGAGAAGAAGGATGGCGCGGCTCAAGGCAGCAAGTAAGCCACACCAGATGCGCGCCCGGGCCTCGCGGTTCGGGCGCTTGTCTATGAGAAGAGAAGAAGGGGGCGAGAAGCTTTATGGCTGACAAGAGAAACTTCTATGACGTGCTGGGCGTAAAGCGTGACGCCACCCAGGACGAGATCAAGAAGGCATTCCGCAAGCTTGCCGTGAAGTACCACCCGGACAACGGCGGCGACGAGCAGAAGTTCAAGGAGCTCTCGGAAGCCTACGAGACGCTGTCCAATCCGGACAAGCGCCGCGAGTATGACCAGCTCCTGATGTTCGGCGGCATCCCAGGTGCAGACTTCGGCGGCTCGGGCGGACGCAACAGGACGTATACGTACACCACGAACGGCCAGGGCGTCGACTGGGGCGATATCTTCGACAATATCCGCTCGGGAGACGGAGCCTTCAATGGCTTCGACTTCTCGACGATCTTTGGCGGCGGTGCAGGGAATACGCGCCGTGAGCCGAGGCCTCAGAAGGGCGGAGACCTCACCGCTACAATCGAGGTGCCCTTCGAGGATGCCCTGAAGGGTGCGACACGGAAGGTCTCCTATACGATTCCCTCGACGGGGGAGAAGCAGACCATCACGGTCAAGATTCCGGCAGGTGCGGTCGACGGCGGCAAGCTCCGCTACCGCGGACGTGGCGACTATGGCTACGGCGGCGGCGAGCGCGGCGATTTCGTCATCACGACTCGCGTGCAGGAGCATCCGCTCTTCAAGCGTGACGGCGCAGACATCCGCATGGAGCTCCCGGTGAGCTTCTATGAGGCGGCACTGGGCTCTGTCGTCGATGTGCCGACACCTCAGGGCGAGACGGTGCGTCTCAAGGTCCCGGCAGGGTCGCAGGATGGCAAGACGTTCCGCTTCCGCGATCTTGGCGCTCCCGATGTGAAGCACAAGGGACAGAAGGGCGCCCTCTACGTCACGATCAGGATTGCCGTTCCTCGCAAGCTCACGCAGAAGGAGCGCGAGGCACTCCAAGCCCTGAAGGACGCAGATACCCGCGACTACAGAAAGGATGCGGAGCGCTATGGCTCGCAGTGACGACCGTACAGGGAAGAACAAGCCGCTCTACATGATTAGCGTAGCCGCAGAGCTTACCGGCATGCATCCCCAGACGCTTCGTGTCTATGAGCAGAAGGGGCTTGTGACACCGGGACGTTCGAGAGGCAATACCCGTCTCTACTCCCAGGCAGATATCGAGCGCCTGAACCTTATCGCGAAGCTCACGGACGAAGGCATCAACCTTGCAGGCGTCATCCGCATCCTCGATATGCGCGAGGTTGCAGACAAGCGCAACAAGGAGATAGACGAGCTCAGGGAACGCGTGCGCGAGCTCGAGGACGAAGTCCACGAGCTCCGCATGCGCGAGAAGATTGTCGCCCTCACTCCCTACAAGGGGCAGACCGCAGAGCAGGTCATGCGCGGCCTCCTCTCTTCGGGGGCAGATTCGGACGACGACGTCGATGAAGACCGGGATGTCTAGGAAAAACTGCATATGAGCGTGCTTGGAAGGCAGCCTCGCGGCTGCCTTCCTTCGTAGGAGAGAGATCTCCTGACCGTATCTATCGTCACTGATACTCCCGATAGCCCCCAAAGACTAAGTCATGGAGATACAAAAAATCTGATATGAGATGACTTAGATATGTATGAGAGAGGGCCAATGCGGGAAAACTAGTACCTGAAAAGGAAAGACGGATTGGAAGAGATGCCTTCCATTCCAAAGAGAGGTGAGTGCTATATGAACATCAACAAATGGGCTGTGACAGCCCAGGAAGCGCTGCAGAGCGCTATGGGTGTGGCTGTTGATGCGCAGGCTGGCGCTCTGGAGCCCATCCATCTGCTGAAGGCCCTGCTCGATTCCGGCGAGCGCAACATCACGGCTATCATCGAGCGTGTCGGCGCAGACCCGAAGAGCATACGGAACCAGACCGACCAGGCAATCGCCCGTGCTCCCAAGGTATCGGGAGACAGCTCTCAGATGGGCATGAGCAATGACTTCGTGCGCCTCACGAACGACGCAGAGAAGATTGCAGCGAAGATGGACGACCAGTATGTGACGTCTGAGCATCTGCTCATCGCGCTTGCTGACGACAAGTCGGATGCCGGCTCGATCTTGAAGGCTTCCGGTGTCACGGCAAAGCGCATCCAGGAGGCCTATACGGAGCTCAGGGGCGACTCCCGCGTCACGTCGCAGGATGCAAAGCCTGAGTTCGAGGCGCTCGAGCGCTACGGCAGGAACGTCACGGACCTTGCCCGTCAGGGCAAGCTCGATCCTGTCATAGGACGAGTGGAGGAGATCCGCCGCACGATCCAGGTGCTCTCGAGGCGTACGAAGAACAACCCGGTGCTGATCGGCGAGCCGGGTGTCGGCAAGACCGCTATCGTCGAGGGCCTGGCCCAGCGTATCGTTAACGGCGATGTGCCGTCCACCCTGCGCGACAAGGAGCTCATCGAGCTCGATATGAGCGCGCTTGTGGCAGGTGCCAAGTACCGTGGCGAGTTCGAGGACAGGCTCAAGAGCGTCCTCAAGGAAGTCGAGAAGTCGAACGGCAAGATCATCCTCTTCATCGATGAGCTGCACACGATTGTGGGCGCCGGTGCCACGGAAGGCTCCATGGATGCAGGCAACATCCTGAAGCCGGCTCTGGCCCGTGGCGTCCTTCACGCAATCGGTGCGACGACCTTGGACGAGTACCACAAGTACATCGAGAAGGACCAGGCTCTGGCCCGCAGGTTCCAGCCTGTCATGGTCGGCGAGCCTAGTGTCGAGGATACGATCTCGATCCTTCGTGGCATCAAGGACAAGTACGAGCAGCACCACCGCGTCCGCATCACGGACTCGGCGCTTGTTGCGGCCGCCGATCTTTCGAACCGCTACATCTCCGACAGGTTCCTGCCGGACAAGGCCATCGACCTCGTCGATGAGGCAGCATCGAGGCTCCGCATGGAGCTCGATTCGATGCCTGCCGATATCGATGCAGTAGACCGTCAGCTCACGCAGATGCAGATCGAAGAGCAGGCTCTCATGAAGGAGGAGGACGATGCCTCGAAGGAACGCCTGAAGACGCTCCGCAAGGAAATCGCCCAGACCCAGGAGAAGCTTGATGGCATGAAGGCGAACTGGCAGAACGAGAAGTCTGCCATCGACAAGGTGCAGGACCTGAAGAGCCAGATCGAGGACGCGAAGACCGAGATGGAGCGCGTCACCCGCGAAGGCAACCTGGCCCGTGCCTCCGAGCTCCGCTATGCCACGATTCCGGCCCTGCAGAAGCAGTATGACGCTGCAGAGAAGGCGCTCAATGCCAAGCAGGAAGAGGGAGGGCTCCTCAAAGAGGAGGTCACCTCGGAAGAGATCGCAGAGGTCGTCTCGAGCTGGACAGGCATTCCTGTGTCCAAGATGATGCAGGGCGAGATGGACAAGCTCAGGAACCTCGAGACCGAGCTCCACAAGCGTGTCGTGGGGCAGGACGAGGCCGTGCGTGCCGTCGCAGCCGCTGTCAGGCGCAGCCGTGCGGGACTCTCGGATCCTGACCGTCCTATCGGCAGCTTCTTCTTCCTCGGCCCTACCGGTGTCGGCAAGACGGAGCTTGCAAAGGCTCTGGCAGAGTGCCTCTTCGACGATGAGAAGGCACTGGTCCGTATCGACATGTCCGAGTACATGGAGAAGTTCTCGGTCCAGCGTCTTATCGGTGCTCCTCCTGGATATGTGGGCTACGACGAAGGTGGCCAGCTCACCGAAGCCGTACGCCGTCATCCCTACTGCGTGATCCTGCTCGACGAGATGGAGAAGGCACATCCTGATGTCTTCAACATCCTGCTCCAGGTCCTGGACGATGGCCGCCTCACGGATGGCCAGGGCAGGGTCGTGAGCTTCAAGAACACGATCATCATCATGACATCGAACGTGGGCAGCCAGTACATTGCCGGTGCCAATGCATCGAGCGACCCGGCAGAGGTCCAGCGCCAGGTCAACAATGCCCTGCGCCAGACGTTCAAGCCCGAGTTCCTGAACCGTATCGACGACGTCGTGGTCTTCCATCCGCTTGGACTCGAAGACATCGAGAAGATTGTCGATATCCAGCTCAAGGACGTCCGCAAGCGTCTCGAGCGTGACCGCATCGTGCTCGAGCTCACGGACCCCGCAAAGCAGTCCTTGGCTCTCGATGGCCTGGATCCGGTCTTCGGTGCACGTCCTCTGAAGCGCCTGATCCAGCGCCAGGTCGTGGACAATGTCGCCAACCTCATCATCGACGGCAAGCTCCACGAGGGCGATGTCGTGAAGGTCGATGTGGGGGCAGACGACAGGCTCTATGCAGAGCGTGATGCTGCCGCTTCCGAGGCACGCCAGAAGGAGCATGAGGAGGGAGCCTCCGAAAGCTCCGAAGACGAGCCGCTCGAGCCTGACGACGTCGAGTAATTGCGCATGGCAGCTGATAAGCCAGCCGCCTGATATGAGAGGCCTCCTGTGCCAGCAATGGTGCAGGAGGCCTCTTTGCGTATGCGGATATATGCCGGGGAACTGGCGCTGGCGTATCATTTCATTCAGAAATGTTCCGGGCAGACGCATGCCTGCCCATAAGATAAGGAGCTTGCCGATTATGAAGTGCCCGAAGTGCGGAGCAGAAGTCTTGGATACAGCCCGCTTCTGCACGCAGTGCGGCTATCCCTTGAAGCCTGGTGCCAAGACGCCGAAGGTGCATGTCGTGGAAGCGAAAGACGCAGCAGAAGATGCTGATGCCTCCATAGACCGGGCTGTGCGCGCGGCTGCAGAAGAGCGTGCCAAGGGACAGACGCGTCCTATGGGGGCAGTCGGGGATGCGACCGTGCCGACGAGCTATGTGCCTGAGGCAACGACCCGTGTCGTCCCTGAAGCCATGGCAGAAACGGCCAAGGTCGAAGAGGGGCCCACAAATGCGGTGGACTTCGAAACCTATATCAAGGAGAAGGCTACCGAGGCTGTCTTCGAGAATGGGGAAGAGGACACAGATCCTTCCTTGGGCCTTGAGCGCATAGACGGCGAGAGCATCGATTCCGATTCCACGCTCACACAGGTCGCGCCGGTCGCGGTGCCGCTCGATATGGCAGCAGCGCCTGAGCCGGCACCAGAAGAGCTGCCTTCAGAGGAGGGGCCTGCAGGAGAAGAGAGCACGGAGGCTCCTGCAGATCAGGAGAAGCCAGAAGAGGGAAATTGCACAGAGCAAGGCTCCACACCCAAGCGCCGCCGCACGACCGCTATTGCAATCTGCGCCGTGGCTGCCGCTCTTGCCATTGGCCTCATCGGCTACATGTTCCAGTGGTGGGGAGGCGTGAGCGTCCCTGATGTCCAGGGACTTGCAGAAGATGTAGCCGTCCAGAAGATCGAGGATGCGGGATTCGTGGCAGACGTCGGCTACACGTATGTGGATACAGATGCCGGCAAGGTGCTCTCGCAGGGAACCAAGGCAGGAGAGCGTGAAGCCAAGGGCACGACGATTTCTCTTGAGGTAGGCAAGGCACGTACCATCCCCGACATCATCGGCAAGACGAAGGAGGATGCAGCCGCCGCACTCTCCGAGATCGGTGCAGGCACGATTCACTGTGTGTACCAGAGCTCAGACTCCGATGCTGGCACGGTCCTAGCTGTTGACCCTGATGTGGGCACCACAATCTCTTCAGGCGATACCGTGACGCTCACGGTTGCCCAGGGCTATGAGGTGCCTGATGTCATAGGCATGACAAAAGACGCGGCCGTGAGCACGCTCTCCCAGAGCGGCCTTGTGGCAAAGGTCGTCTATGTGGATGCAGACCGTACGGCAGGCACCGTGGATTCGACCGATCCTGCCGCCGGAACCCAGGTCTCTTCGGGCACGGTCGTGACCGTGCGTGTCGCGAACGAGAAGAAGGAAGAGAGAAGCTCGTCTCTCACCGATGCAGACCATATCGCAGACTACTTCTCTGCCACCCCGCAGGACATTGCCACCTTCATGGAGCAGCAGGGCTATGCGCTCGTCTATGGCGCGTCTTCTGACAATGTAGCCACCTGTACCTATACGAAGGAATATGCACCTACCATTGCCTTCACGCCGACGCCTCATGCAAAGGCACAGACGTCAGGTGCGACGGACGATGTGCTTGCCTCTGGCGCCGCGATCTCGGGGGTGCAGCTCACGGTTGCCGCTTCCGATGCCGGTGCCACGGCACTGACGGATGACGGAGTGTCTGCAGTCATGTCGTTCTGCGGCCTTTCCACGAAGGGTGCCACGGTATCGAGCAGCAGCTCTTCCTCGACATCCACGAATGGCAGCAGCACATCTTCCAGCACGTCGTCGCAGAGCCAGAAGGCGAACTCCTCGAGCTCCTCTTCAAGCACGTCTACAAGCACGAATGCGAACTCGAATGGCTCTACGGATGCTTCGAAGGGCAGCTCGAGCACGAAGACCACATCCAGCACTTCCTACATCTGCAGTGCTGGCAGCCAGGGAGACCTCATCTGGACCGTGCTGCTCTATCAGGAGTCGGGCTCTTCGACCATCCAGGCAGTCGTGACCTGCGCTCCGAAGGATGCCTATTCGGCACAGTCGGGAGACCTGAAGCAGATTGCACAGTATGCAGCAGATACGTATCTGGGAGTGAAGTAGCCATGAAGAAGCCAGACGATAGCAAGAAGAAGGAACTGAAGAAGGAACAGGACAGGAAAAAGCCGGATGTAGACCCAGCCTTCGCCCGTCCTGAGAACGAGGACGATGACGGATACGATCCGTGGTCTGACAGAAGGCCCAAGGCAGAGCCGCTCTTCGAGCGCAATCCTTGGGATTAGGTTTTCTGCCATCCATAGAGTGATACAGAGGGGCGTCTGCAGCCTGCAGGCGCCCCTCCTGTTTTGTCCTTCGTGCAAGCAAGTGTGTCAGTAAAATGACACTTGCCCTCTGAGGGGGAAGATGCCAACTGGGCAAACGTCATTTCCGCGAGACGAAGTGTAAATTTTGGGGCCCCAAAATTTACACTTGCCTCTAGCCCTCACCAAAGAGCGTGCTTTCAAATCTGCCGAGAGGCAAGGGCGCCCTCTCCGCAATCTTGCCCATATCAAGAGCTTGTATGAGAGGCCGTGCCTTCTCCGCTTCGTGGTACGGATGATTTACTGCCACCATCCGGAAGAGGCGCTTCATCCGTACCTTTCCTTTGCGCCCGCTCGGCAAGGGTGTGTCTGCTGGGAGATTCAAGAAGACAAGGACGTCCTCGAGATCGCAAAGCATGATGTCTTCTATGTCTGCGCTTGCAGCCAAATCGGTAACAGATTCGGCTGCCTCATCAATGTCGTCCCGAAGCCTCTTCCAGTCCCCCTGATGGAATTTCGTAATATTGTCGGCATACGAATCAGTGTCATATCCCAGGAATACATGCCAAGGGATATCTCGGCGCTTTGCAATGCATGCCCTGAAGAACCAGTCAGCGGAGTTGGTCATCTGGCTGACTGTGCCGACGTTGTTTATCTTGACCAATGCCAGTGAGCCATCGTGCCTCATAATCGATAGGCTTGTTCCGTCGCCATCGGCCACCCGACTGACAACCGCACCGTGGTCGAGGGCACGCGATCGTATGAACTCGGAGTAGAAGACTCTCTCTGTGGCCCCTTCAACAATAAGGGCGATACCTGTGGTGTATGAGGTGTCTTCGGCCATTGCTACTCCTCGAGTGCGTTGGCCAGTATTTCGGCATCCTCGCCATCCGAGGACATAAGCTCGAATAGGTAGGTGCCAAATCCAAGCCCGCGGTCATACGCCAGGGACTCTATTTCATCAAGCGCATCCTTTCGTATCCTCTTGAACTTGGCTACGCCATTGTCATTTGGAATGCCCAGGTATATTTGGCTTGGCTGCAGGTACTGTATAAGAAATGGCGAGTGGCTTGTAACGAGCAGCGCTGTCTTGTCGATGTTCTCGTCCAGTATCTCAAGGAGCTGCTGAAGCATCTTGGGATGGATGCTCGTCTCGATTTCCTCGACTCCAAGGCACGGAGCATTGTGCACGCTTGCCATTACGACGTTTGTGAGCAGCCAGATGATTCTCTTTGTGCCGGTTGACATCATGTTGACATTGACCGGCTGGTTGAGATTGGAGCTCCTGATGGTTATGCGATAGAGTTCGTCACGGATTCTGAAGGGAATCTTGTCGTCTCCCTCGGCATCGTGCAGGCTCTTTTCCAAGGCATCATGCTCTTCCTTCTTCAGCTCGTAAGGATTGACGGATATCTCTTGGAACTCCGGGAAGAGCGTGAAGAGAGCTGACAGCAGCTCGTCATAGCGGTCTTTGTGATTGGTCTTCAGCCGATACATTGCGCGTGGAATATCGCTATCGTCGAAATCGGCAAGATTGTTCATGCTGCCATCGTTGATAGCTTCAATCGGTGTCGGACGGAACCTGAGAGAGGCATCAAGCGATGTGCAAAGAGAGAAGCCCAACTTCTTGATTTTCTTGATGGCCGGGTTGATCTCGATGTCTTCGATAGCGGTAAGGACGTCAATAGCCAGCTGATTTCCGTCCAGGCTTATCGACCTGAACGATCTGGTATCGTGGCCCTTCCTATATTTGCCTTCCTTGCGCTTCAGATAATTTGTCCAGCGTCCATTGTTCTGCGAACTGATCTGGAGGGTTTCGTCCGTGATGGTTTGTCCAGTTCCGTCATCACGTATCCAAGCGAATGAGAAGCCGTACTTGACGAATCGGTATTCGCCAAGCTCCTCATCCTCGAATTCGACTTCGAAGTGGTAGTGCTCATTTGACAGTTCAGGAACAAGGGGGATGGCAGGAACATATCCCATCATGGAGTTTCTGTCCTTGGGGCTTTCATTGATAAAGTCAATGCCGAAGTCGATGGCATCGAGCAGGTTGGACTTGCCATAGTTATTTGGGGATACAAAGGCGGTAATGCCACCGAGTTCGATTGTAGTCTGAGACAGATTCTTGAACCCACCGACAGTCAAGCTTAAGAGCTTCATGGAATCCTCCCAACAAAAGTGATAAAGGTTCAGCGTGGACAGTCTTGCTATGGCTGAAGGTCAATATGACAATTGATGTAATATTATGTTACATGAAATGATATCATGGCAACAATAGTTCGACACTCAGCAATTGCTCTATATGTATGGCATATGTGAAATTATCTGCAGCAATAATCTCTTTGGATCAGTCATCCATTCATTTGCAGAGTAGCAGCTAATGACATATTAAATGGCATGGCATATCAGTCTGTAAAGCCTGCTTTTGCGTGGCATGCAGAACAGCTTGATGGTCGGGGATGTTATCAACAGCAAATGCGCAGATGTATAGCTATGGCTGTACGGGCAGAGTGTTTTTCCTGGATGGGGCGGTTCGGACATAGGTCCAAGGCAGCTGCATTGCAGCTGGCACGACGTCGCTATGCTTTGCATCTACGTGGAAGGCAGATTGTCAAAGTCGCCGGACAGAACAGGCGTGCCGCCATATCTTCCGAGAAGATAACCTGAAGCGAGAGGCTCTCCCTCTTTTGGAAGATAATCCAGAAGAGGAGAGATGGCTGTGCTGCCAGAAGCATCTTTGTCCGCAAGCCAAATCTGGTCACGTCCCAAAAGATCATGCTGCATGAAGGCCGGATCGAGCGCTGTGAAGATAAGCTGGACGGGCTGCATCTGTCCTGGCGTCTCGAAGAGCCTGACAATCTCTGTGGCAAGTGTTGGATGCAGGAAGGCATCGAGTCCATCTACGACCAGCGTTCCCTGGCTCTGAAAGGTGCTGCTGATTGAAGAGCTCAGCGAGAACAGCTGCTGAGTCCCTGATGAGTCATCTAGGTATTCGATGTCGGCCGAACCATTGATGCCCACATGCTCAAATACAACGGTCTTCTGCATGGCCCTTGCTGCGTTCCAGACATCCAGGCCGATAGGCTTTCGCACGACAGCAGCAGATGAGATTCCCAGATCGGAGCAGCTCATCATTCTCTGCACGAAACTCTGCTGGTAGTCGCTGCCTTGGCTTCCATCAAGCACCTCGCCTGATGAGGGGAATGCGGATGTGAGGTCCTTCTTCCAATCCGGGATGGCGAGACCATGCTGGAAGAAATCTCCGGCAGGCCTGATGGCTGCAGATCCCGGCATGCCGGGATGATGGAAGACGAGTGACAGAAAGAGCGTGTTAGGGTTGAGCATGCTTGCTACCGCATGGCTTATGGGCACAGCGGAAGAGCCTCTGAGCAGGGAATGACCAGATGGTCCCATAGTGCGGCTGAACAGGGTGCGACGGAAGCCCTTGGGGAAGGAGCAGAGCTCTTCCTCTACGATGCTTCCCTCATTGTAGGAGAGGCGGTATTCATAGCGGCTATTCTCCCACACGAAGGCAATGAAGCACTCTGTAGGCTTCTGTACCGATTCGTGATCGAGAAGGAAAGGACTATAGGGGAGCCTTTTGTCTGGAGAATACGATGCAGATTCCAGCACTAGCTCCTGCATCATGCGCAGGGCATCGACGAGATTCGACTTGCCGGACCCGTTGGCCCCGAAGAGCGCTGCCGAATGCAGGAAGCGCTTGCCTGAAAGCCCGGGGAGTTTGCAGTGGACGAGCTGCATATCGGCGCCGTCTCTCGTCCGGTCCGATGCGGCAACCAAGCTCAGCTCCTGCTTGTCTCGGATGGAGCGGAAGTTCTTCACGGAAAAGAGGATGAGCATCTTGGCATCCTTCCTTGAAGCGTGCTGGGCAGTGTCAAAGCATAGGGAAAGGGATCCCCTGCCCCATTATCGACGAATCCCCTGCAGCTGAGCGCATGGCTGCAAGGGAAGATGCGACATAGAAAAGGAGCGCCTGCTGGGCAGACGCTCCATGTCAGCTGCTTGTTTGACGAACCTTTTGCCTACATGCCGAAGTTGGACACGAGGAGCTGGAACACACAGATGGCAGCAATGGCGAGGATGGCCGCGACAACTGCCAGGGCGATGACAGACTTCGTGCGGCGTGCACGCTCCTGAGAAGCGAAGATGGAACGGCGCCCCTTCGGAATCTCGAGGTACTGGCCGTAGTGAAGGTCGCGCTGCAGGCGCTTCATCTCGGAGCGGGAACGACGGTAGGAGGCACCGGAGAGCGGGCCGCCACCGCCGATAGCGATGCCGGAATCATGCGTATAGTCGCTCGGATACTTCGTGTTCTGAGGCTCGGAGATCGTCGGCTGGGTCTTGCGGGGACGGGACGGATGCACATAGCTGCCCTGGCGCGGGAAGCTGCCGGTTGGGCGGACATCACGCTCGGCAGGAGCAGCATAGCCTGCATCCTGCTCATGGGGAGCAGGGGCATAGCCATCCTGTACAGGAGCGTATCCCGTATTGTCTAGATTCGCATGCTGCACCTGGGTCCTCGGACGGGGCTCTCCTGCAGAGCCCTCGTATTCTCCGGCGTCTGCATCCTCATATCTATAACCGTTCTCGTCCACAGATATCCTCTCCCATAGGCGAGCGAAGTTTCATCTCGCCCCATTCTATCTCATGGAGCCCTGCCCCATGCAAAACTGGACAGCTGGCGACTTTCAGATTCCGAGAAACCACAAAGCGGCGCTGTGTCTTGCGGCAGGCTGAATGGGTTAGACGGTGACGCTCAATATCTAACAATATAGACTTAGATATGCTCAGTCTATGAAGAGCAGAATATCTTTGTTCTAGTGTTTAAAAGACCTCTCGGAGGGCACATATACCAGCAGACAACAAGAGCGTCCCAGAAGAGGGGCGCGCAGGATCTGCTAGGAGTGATAGATATGATGGGCCTTGTTCCGTTTGATCGCTATGACCGTGATATGCTTCGTGCCTTCGATGGCATGGATGACCTCTTCAAGAGCTTCCCGTTCGTCGAGAGCACCCCTGCCTTCCCGATGGATGTCGAGGATGCAGATGACAAGTACGTCGTCTCCGCTCCGCTTCCGGGCCTGAAGAAGGACCAGATCGATGTGGAGCTGAATGAAGGCACCCTGTCCGTCTCCGTCGACAAGAAGGAATCCGACGAAGAGAAGGGCAAGAACTACCTCCACAAGGAGACCGGCGAGTGGAGCGCTACGCGCAGCGTCTATCTGAAGGATGCCGCAACGCAGGGCCTCACCGCACGCTACGCAGATGGCGTGCTCACCGTCACGGTGCCGAAGCAGTCTGCAAAGCCGAACGCAACGAAGATTGCAATCGACTAGCTGCTGACGTTGCCTGCATGAGATAGCAATGGGGACAGAGCTTCCGGGCTCTGCCCCCATTTTTCTGTACTGGCAGGTTTTCTCAGAGCGGTCTTTTACCAGACGCTCACTGCCTCATGCTGCGAGGCAGGAAAGACGGTAAGCAGGCCATCAGGTGTCCTGGCTTCCGTGAAGGTCGTGTTCGTAGGTTCTGCGCCCAGTGCCTCTGCGAGCGTGCGGATGCAGACGCTCGGGCGGTTGTTCTCCTCGGAAAGATGGAGAGCTACGACGCACTCCGTATCCTTCGTGACGAGATGTGGCAGCACGGCTGCTGCCTGGGCGTTCGAGAGATGCCCTCCCTCTCCCTTGACGCGGTCCTTGAGGTAGCGGGGGTAGGGCCCCGTTTCGAGCATCTTCTCGTCGTGGTTGCTCTCAAGCCCCAGGATGCGGCAACCGTAGAGTGCATCCAAGGCTTCGTCTGTCACATATCCCGTATCGGTGCACCAGCCGAGCGAGTCCTGGATCTCTCCCTCGCCGTCTATCACATCGAAGCGGAAGCCTACGGGATCGTTCACATCGTGCGAGGTGGGGAAGGCGCGGATGTGCATGCCGGCAAGATCCAGGGAATCGTTGTCCTGGATGAGCTCGAAGGGCATCTCCTGGAGATAGGACCTTCCTGCCACGGTGCCTGCTGTGGCAAAGAGAGGGCCGTCGAAGTGGTTGCAGAAGACAGAGAGGCCTGAGGTATGGTCTCCGTGCTCGTGGGTCAGAAGCACGGCACAGATATCGTCCAGAGGGGCTGCTACCTCCTGCGCTCTGGTTCTCAGGGCCTTGTAGGAGATGCCGTCGTCGATGAGAATTGAGCCTTCAGGGCCCTGGACGATGGCGGCATTGCCTTTGGAGCCGCTTGCCAGCACGAAAAGATGTATCGAAGGTGTCATATATTTCCCGTTTCTTGGGGCGCTGTTCTAGAATCAGACCTTACTAGCTTAGACATTCCTTGCCCGGGGCACCGAAAACCCTAGGGAAGGAACATGCAAGGGAGAGAAATGACAAGCGTTGCCAGAAGATATGCGCCGCCTGCCAAAGCGGCGCCCGGCTCGGAGGGACGAGCTCCTGTCGTCCTGATGGTCTCGGGCGGCGCTGATTCGACGGCCCTGCTCGTTCTGGCAGCCACCTCGAAGCTCGATATCGGCGATGGCAGGGGCCTGGCCCATATCGCACGGGAGCGCCTGGTCGTCCTCCATGTGAACCATGGGCTTCGTGGCATCGATGCGGAAGAGGACGAGGAGTTCGTCCGGGGGCTTGCCGAGCGCTTCGGCATTCCCTGCCATGTGGAGCATGCTGACATAGCAGCGCTTGCAAAGAAGGGCGACGGAAACGTCGAGAATGCGGGACGCGAGTTCCGCTATGCCGCTGCAGCAAAGCTCGCAAACGAGCTCTGTGCCGAATATGGCGCTCCGCGTGGAGCAGCAAGGATCGTCACGGCACACACGGCAGACGACCGTGCCGAGACCTTCTTCATGAATGCTATCCGTGGCACCGGCCCCTCCGGCCTCTCCTCGATCCCTCGGCAGAGAAACAGGATCGTGCGTCCGCTTCTTGGATATTCGCACGAAGAGCTCTGCGATCTTCTGCGCATGCGCGGCATCGTCTGGCGCGAAGACCAGACGAACGCCGATACCGCCTATCTTCGTGCGTACGTGCGGCATGAGATCATGCCGGTCGTGAAGGCCAGGAATCCGAAGGTGCTCGCAAGCCTTGCCACGACCTGCGACATCCTCTCTGATGAGGATGCGTACCTCACGCAGGTGACGTCCCGCACGTTCCATGAGCTGGAGAGACGTAGGCAGGAGGGCATGGTCGCGCTCGATGCTGCACGACTTGCTGCGACCGATGTCGCCGTGGCACGCCGCGTCGTACGGCAAGCCTTCCTTGCGGTAGCGCCTGACGCCCGCCTCGAGGCCAGGCATATCGAGCGCACGCTCGAGCTTGTGGCAGAAGGCACAGGTTCCCAGACCATCCCTCTCGGTGTGGATGTGCGCGTGGAGCACGGGCTTCTCTTTGTCCGGGCACGGTCTGCGAGGGAACGCTTCACGGGCGGCTTTCTTCCGGTGCCGGGCACGCTCGAGCTTCCGGATGGCTCGGTGCTCACGGCTGCTATCACGCCTGTTGCCAAGGGTTCCGACCCTGTGGCAATCGCCCGGGTTCACGGACGCGAGTGGGCAGGATCTTCGGTCCTGCTCGATGCAGAGCGTGCAGGTGCCTCTGCCCATGATGCAGAGCTCTGGGTGGAGCCGCCGCAGGCGGGGGAGGTCTTCTGCCCTCTTGGCATGCATGGCCAGTCGAAGAAGCTCTCTGATGCCCTCTGCGATGCGAAGATTCCTGCTGCCGACAAGCAGGACGTCGCCGTCGTCCATACAGGGCCGACCGGACACATCGTCTGGGTGGCCGGCCTTCGGGCAGATGAGCGGTGCCGTGTGAGCGCTGCCACGAAGCTGCTGCTAGAATTACGGCTTGAGAGTCCCTCTGAGGGAGCCAAGTCCAAAGGTGCGAATGCAAAGGAGCAATGAGCCCATGGAACAGCTGCATCCTGATGTAGACCATATCGTTCTGACCGAGGAAGACATCCACGATATCGTGACGCGTCTCGGAAGCGAGATTTCGCGCGACTATGCGGGGAAGAACCCGCTCGTCGTCTGCGTCCTCAAAGGTGCCTTCGTCTTCACATCCGATCTTCTGCGTGCCATCACGGTGCCCTGCGAGGTCGACTTCATGGCCGTCTCGAGCTATGGCTCGGGCGTCAAGACCTCGGGCGTCGTCCGCATCGTGAAGGACCTGTCCACGAAGCTCGAGGGCAGGGACGTCCTGATCGCAGAAGACATCCTCGACTCGGGCCTCACGCTTTCGTACCTGATCGACCTCTTCAAGGCGCGCAATCCCAAGTCGGTCCGCATTGCCGCCTTTGCCGTCAAGGACATCCCCGACCATGTCCCGGCCGTCGAGCCTGACTACGTCGGAACGCATGTCCCGAACGAGTTCATCGTCGGATATGGCCTCGATTACGCCGAGCGCTACCGCAACCTGCCCTACATCGGCGTGCTGAAGCCTGAAGTCTATAGCTGATCTTTTTGAGCCGCCTGCCTCCGCAGGCGGCTCGACCCTGCCCTTAAGGAGCGATTCGTGCCTGACAAGAAAGACCCGAAGCGGGGACTCGACCCCGACAAGCTCGACGGGACCACGACCCGCCGCGCTTCCATCATCTCCCTCCTCATCATCATTGCCCTGATTGCCTATCTGATCGTAAACATGGGCGGCAGCTTCGGCGCCCCGCAGACGAAGAGCCTGACCACGAGCGAGTTCGTGGCTGCGGTCCAGGACGGGCGTGTCGATACGGCGACCTACGCCACGAAGAACGGCACCCTCTCAGGCACGTATTGGGAGAACAAGAGCGATGTCGGCAATGACAGCAAGCTCGAGCACTACAGCTCGACCTATGTCGGCACGGACAACCTCGACGACCTCATGCAGGACCATAGCGAGGTCAAGTTCGATGTGAACACGAGCACGGATGACTGGCTCGAGACGATCCTCATCTCGGTCGTTCCCACCATCCTGATCGTCGCGGTCATGATCTACTTCATGAACCAGATGCAGGGACAGAACAACCAGGCGATGTCGTTCGGCCGCACGAAGGCAAAGACGACCGAGGAGACGCGCCCGAAGGTCAAGTTCAAGGATGTCGCCGGCATCGATGAGGCCGTGGAGGAGCTGAAGGAGATCCGCGACTTCCTGAAGGATCCTGACCGCTACCACAGGATGGGCGCAAGGATTCCTCGTGGCGTCCTTCTGGTCGGCCCTCCGGGCACGGGCAAGACGCTCCTCGCGAAGGCCGTTGCCGGCGAGGCAGGCGTGCCCTTCTTCTCGATCTCTGGCTCCGACTTCGTCGAGATGTTTGTCGGCGTCGGCGCAAGCCGTGTGCGCGACCTCTTCAAGCAGGCAAAGGAAGCCTCTCCCTCGATCATCTTCATCGATGAGATCGACGCCGTGGGTCGCCAGCGTGGCGCTGGATTGGGCGGCGGACACGACGAGCGCGAGCAGACGCTGAACCAGCTTCTCGTCGAGATGGACGGCTTCGAGGAGAACGAGGCTGTCATCCTCATCGCTGCTACGAACAGGCCGGACATCCTCGACCCGGCATTGCTGCGTCCGGGCCGCTTCGACCGCCAGGTCACGGTCGACAGGCCGGATGTGCGCGGACGCGAGCAGATCTTGAAGGTCCATGCAAAGGGCAAGCCGATCGACGAATCCATCGACTTCGCAAAGCTTGCAAAGCTCACGCCGGGCTTCACCGGCGCCGACCTTGCGAACCTCATGAACGAGGCAGCGCTCCTCTCGGCCAGAAGGAACAAGGACACGATTTCACAGGCAGAGATCGAGGAGGCCATGGAGCGCACGATTGCCGGCCCCGAGCGCAAGACCCGCGTCATGACAGAAGGGGAGAGGAAGACAATCGCCTTCCACGAGTCCGGCCACGCCCTCGTGGGACATGTGCTCGAGAACTCCGATCCTGTCCACAAGATCTCGATCATCAGCAGGGGGCAAGCTCTTGGCTACACGCTCCAGCTTCCGACCGAGGACCACTACCTCGAGACGAAGAATGGCATGCTCGACCAGATTGCCGTCCTTCTGGCGGGCCGCACGGCAGAGGAGCTCTGCTGCGGCGACATCACGACAGGCGCTTCGAATGACCTCGAGCGCGCGACGAAGATGGCCCGCGAGATGGTCACCCGTTACGGCATGAGCGAAGAGCTCGGCACGCAGGTCTTCGGCGAGGCGCAGCACCAGGTGTTCCTGGGCCGCGACTATGCAAACCATCAGGACTACTCGGCTGAGACGGCAAAGAGGATCGACGACGAGGTCGAGCGCATCATGCGCGAGGCGCACATGCGTGCACAGAACGTCCTCTCCGAGCGCAAGGACCAGCTGAAGCTCATGGAGCAGGTGCTCCTGGAGCGTGAGACCGTCGAGGGCGAAGCTGTGGAAGCGCTTCTCGACAACAAGTGGGACGAGTACCTGGCGTCCCATCCTGAGGAGCAGAAGAAGGAAGAAGAGGCTGCCGAGGAGGCAGGCCATACGGAGGACTGAGCCTTTCGGCTTGCCGGAGGCAGAAAGCGAGGAAGCATGGATATCAACGAGACGAGCTATGGCCTGGGTGCATCCAAGTCATCGATTCGCGAGATTGCCGCCTACGGCTCGCGCCGCAAGGCAGAGATCGGGGCAGACAAGGTCTATGATTTCTCGCTCGGCAATCCTTCCGTGCCGGCTCCTGCGGAGGTAAAGGAATCCATCGAGAAGTCGCTCGAGCTCGATCCGGTGGCGCTTCACTCCTATACGCCGGCAGCAGGCCTTCCCTTCGTGCGCGACGCCGTGGCAGAGCACCTCAACAAGGAGTACGGCACCTCCTACAAGGGCGGAGACCTCTACCTCACCTGCGGCGCCGCAGCATCGCTCACAATCACCTTCCACGCAATCGCGAACCCGGGCGACGAGATCATCGTTATCGCTCCCTACTTCCCGGAGTACAAGGTCTTCATCGAGGCCGCAGGTGCCACCTGCGTCGAGGTCATGGCAGACCCCACAACCTTCCAGATTGACTGCGACGCCGTGCGTGCTGCCATCACGCCCCGCACGAAGGCTGTTGTCATCAACTCTCCGAACAACCCGATCGGCACGGTCTATTCGCGTGAGACGCTCGAGAAGCTGGCCAAGGTTCTCTCCGAGGCTGGCCAGGACATCTGCCTTGTCTCTGACGAGCCGTACCGCAAGATCGTCTTCGGTGCCGAGGTGCCCTGGGTGCCCTCGATCTGCCCGAACACGGTCGTCTGCTACTCCTATTCGAAGAGCCTCTCGCTTCCAGGCGAGCGCATTGGCTGGGTGCTTGTGCCTGACACGAACCCGAACCACGACAGGCTGATTCCGGCTATCGCTGGCGCTGGCCGCTCCATGGGCTTTGTCTGCGCACCTGCGCTCTTCCAGCGTGTGCTTGCAGACTGTGTCGATGTGCCGTCCGATGTCGCCGCCTACGAGAGGAACAGGAAGGCTCTGACCGAAGGTCTCTCTGCGCTTGGCTATGAGTACATCGAGCCGGAAGGCGCCTTCTATCTCTGGGTGAAGTCGCTCGAGTCGGACGAGAACGCGTTCTTCGAGAAGGCAAAGTCGCTCGAGCTCCTGCCAGTGCCGTCCGATTCCTTCGGCTGCCACGGCTGGGTGCGCGTTGGCTACTGCGTGAGCTACGACACGATTGTGAACTCCATGCCTGCCTGGAAGAAGCTCAAGGAGCTGTACCAGTAATGGCAAAGAAGAAAAGGAGCTGCGAGGAGTGCGCGCTCTCGACAGAGAAGCCGGGCTTTCTCCGCTCGAAGGCCGTGTGTCTGGCACCAGAAGGGTCAGGCGCTGATACCGCAGAGGGCGGCAGGCACTGCCCGCGGTTCGTGCCGCGCATGAAGAGCCTGAACGCCGTCCAGAACCTTGAGGCCATGAACCTCTGGGCCCACAAGAACGTGAGGCGTGCGGAGGCAGGAGAGGAAGTCACGGTCACAGAGACCGCCGAGGCCACTGACGACGACCTCGCGCTTGCTGCGGCTGAAGCCAAGGCACGTGCTGCCAGGGCCCGGGCCGAGGCGGCAGAAGCCGAGGCAGAGCTCGCCGAAGCACGCCTGAGGGCACGCCAGAAGCGCTCCTAAAAATATGGGCATAGCGTGAGAGGGGGCAGGCACCCATGCGGCGCCTGCCTCCTTGCGGCTACGATGGGCATGAAAAAGACGATTTCAGCTTCAGAAGGTGTGCCTCATGAATCTGGCCTCAGATGTCCATACCCATACGCTCTTCTCCCGCCATGCCTACTCGACGATCCAGGAGAATGTCGAGGCGGCCAAAGCCTGTGGCCTCGAGCTCCTCGGATCTGCCGACCACTTCTCTTCGATGCTCTTCACGGAGCAGGACCTGCGCAACTTCCAGTTCTTCATCAATCTCGACGTCTGGCCGCGTGTCTGGAATGGCGTATGTGTCCTGCGTGGCTGCGAGGCCGATATCGTCGATATGCAGGGACATCTCTTCGGCTGGGATATCGATGTGCCCACAGGCATCACGGACATGCCGTACCAGAAGAAGCGGAGCCTGAAGGATATGGTCTTCCGTGGCATCGACTATGCAATCGCCTCGGTCCATGGAAAGGCGTTTGCGGAAGGCGCGAGCCCCGCTGATGTGGCGGACATGTATATCGGAGCCCTGCAGGACCCGAAGGTCGCGATCCTGGGGCATATCGGCCGCTCCGGCCTTACGTTCGAGCTCGATCCCGTGCTCGAGGAGGCAGCACGCCTCCACAAGATGGTCGAGATCAACGAGCACAGCCTCGATATCTCCCCGTCAGGCAAGATCAGCAAGAAGTGCCGGAAGATTGCCGAACGTGCGGCCGAGCTCGGCGTCCAGATTGCCGTGAGCACGGATGCCCATATTGCGACAGACATCGGCCATCTCGATGCTGCCCGCTCGATGCTCGAAGAGATCCACTTCCCCGAAGAGCTTGTGGCCACGCGCTCGAAGGATGCGTTCCTGAAGGCGCTGAGAGTTGCCAACGTCGCAGATATCCAGATCGACTAGATGAAAGAAGAGGCCGGGTCACCCCGGCCTCTTCTCGTAGCTGCATGTTCTGCTCTAAAGTGCGATATCGAGCTCGATCGGGCAGTGGTCCGATCCCATGATTTCATCGTGGATCTTTGCGTCCTGGACGCGGTCCTCTGCACCGTCGCTCACGAGGAAGTAGTCGATGCGCCAGCCGATGCCACGGGCACGGGCACGCATGCGGTAGCTCCACCACGTATAGGCACCCTCGAGCGTCGGGTTTGCCTCACGGAAGACATCGTGGAAGCCGGCAGCGAGGAGCTTCGTGAAGCCCTCGCGCTCCTGGTCGGAAAATCCTGCATTCTCGTGGTTCGTGTCAGGGTTCTTGAGGTCAATCTCCTCGTGGGCGACATTGAAGTCGCCGCAGGTGACGACCGGCTTGTCCTTTGCAAGCTTTGCCAGGAAGTCCGTGTAGGCACGGTCCCACTCCATGCGCTCGCCGATGCGGGCAAGCCCCTGCTTCGAGTTCGGCGTATAGACGCAGACGAACCAGAACTTCGGGAATTCGAGGGCACAGACGCGGCCTTCGTCCTCGGCGACAGGCGAGCCGATCTCGCGGACAACCTGGATTGGCTCCTCGCGGCTGAAGACCGCCGTGCCGGAATAGCCCTTGCGTGCGGCATAGCTCCAGGTCTGCGTATAGCCGGGGAGGTCGAGCTCGACCTGGCCCTCCTGGAGCTTCGTCTCCTGGATTGCGAAGATATCGGCATCGAGCGATTCGAATATCTCCTGGAAGCTTGGCTCCTTCTTGAGGACAGCGCGCAGGCCGTTCACATTCCAGGAGATGAACATCTGCGTATGTGTATCACCCATAGGATGCTCCTTGCTGGTTGGAAATGATGCTTCAAGACTAGCGTATCTCAGGCCTCAGCCAAAGAGCCACTGCTCCCATCGGGGCCACTCCTCGACTCCCTGGGCATGTCCCTGTGCATAGGCATCCTCGAGCTTCGGGCGGTCGATCGTCGTGGACTTCACCGGCATGACGCGTGGCCGGACGACAAGGGCGCATCCTTCCTCTTCCAGCCGGTCAAGCTCATCCAGGCTCTCGTTGTAGCGCTCGTTCCTTGTCTGGAGCGCCTGCTCCAAGGCTTCGTCTCCCTTTGCGATCCTGTGGTAGACGCGGCGCATCAGAGGTGTCGGCTCCTTCTTGCGGTAGCCCCTGGGACGGGTCGCAATGACCATGAGGCGCTTGAAGCCGCGCTCGCGGACCAGGTGGAGCGGGATGCCGGCACCGTCTCCTATGCCGCCGTCAAAGAGCTTGTGGCCGCCCAATACCTGCGGCTCCATCATGCCGGGAAGCGTCGAGCTTGACCAGACTTTCCTCATGAGCTCATGGACATCGGGCATATCGTCCTTCGTCCAGACAAGCGTGCGTCCCGTGTCGCCTTCGAAGCACTGGATCGCGATCGGCGTCGGGTTGGCTGCAAAGGCCTCGTAGTCGAAGGGCAGATAGCCATCGTCGACGCAGCCGATGTAGTCGTACCATGCATTGAAGTAGCCGTGCCCCGTCAGGAACGAGCGCACGCCTCCTGCCTCGGGCCGCCTGTCGGCGAGCACGATGAAGGCGTTCTTCACGCGCTCCTGGTCTCCCGAGACGAAATCGACCGTATGGCTTGCTCCTGCGCTCACGCCGCAGACGAAATCGAACGATACGCCGTGCTCCAGAAGCACATTGGCAAAGCCTGCGGTATAACTGGCTCGGTAGCCTCCTCCTTCGAAGAGGAGTGCGCAATCGCTCACGTGGCGCTCATGTGCAGCTGTCTCCATGAATGCGACCTTTCTGGAACAGCGCTCATGAGCACTGTGGCATGCGAGAAGGGATGAGGTGCTATGGGAGAATATCTTACCAATCCGGCCGATGCGCAGGCTGCGATGAAGAAGGTGATGGAGAAGGCACGCCATGCGGTCTTCTTCGGAGGTGCTGGCGTCTCCACGGCAAGCGGCATTCCTGACTTCAGGAGCCCGAATGGCCTCTACAACCAGCGTGGCTACAAGTATCCGCCCGAGGAGATGCTCTCGCACAGCTTCTATATGACGCACAGGGAGGAGTTCTTCGACTTCTATCGCCATGTCATGTGCGTGCCTTCGGCCAAGCCGAACCAGTGCCACAGGAAGCTTGCCGAGCTCGAGCAAGAAGGAAAGCTCGACTGCGTGATCACGCAGAACATCGATGGGCTCCACCAGGCAGCAGGCTCCAGGCATGTGATAGAGCTCCACGGCTCGACGCACCGGAATATCTGCCAGAAGTGCGGCGCCGTCTACTCCGAGGAGTGGATCCTGGATACGGAAGGCGTGCCGAAGTGCCCGAAGTGCGGAGGCGATGTGAAGCCCGATGTCGTGCTCTACGAGGAGAGCCTCAAAGAGGAGAACCTGGTCGGCGCCGTGAAGGCGATCCAGAAGGCAGACGTCCTGATCATCGGCGGCACGTCGCTTGTCGTCTATCCGGCGGCGGGGCTGGTGGACTACTTCCAGGGTGACACGCTTGTCGTCTGCAACCTCGAGGCGGGGCCGCGCGACTCTGTAGCCGATCTCATCTGCGCCTGCGATATCGCAAAGACCTTCGACTTCTAAGGTTTCGATGAGGAGACCAAAGAGCCCCAGCCCGGCAGGAATGGTCTGCTATGGCTACAATCAACGGTATCTGACTTCAGAAAAGCTGCCCTTGCGGCATGGAAGGACCGATCATGCTCAGAGAGAACTATGCCACGTGGCACTGTGCGGGACATGAGATCTCGCTGGCGCGGCCGCACATCATGGGCATCCTCAATGTGACCCCTGACTCGTTCAGCGACGGCGGCAAGCACGCCGACGCCGGCTCCGCGATTGCCTATGGCCTCAAGATGCTCGACGACGGCGCTGACATCATCGACGTCGGCGGCGAGTCCACGCGCCCGGGAGCGACACCGGTCGACCCCGAGACCGAGCTCGCACGCATCCTTCCGGTCGTGCGTGCCTTGGCCGATGCTGGCGCCATCGTCTCGGTCGATACCTACCATCCGCAGGTCGCAGAGGCCGTGCTCGAGGCAGGAGCATCGATCCTGAACGATGTCACCGGCTTCACGGACCCGGAGATGGTGCGCGTCGCTTCCGAGAGCGACTGCGGCCTCATTGTCATGTACTGGAACAAGGAAGGCCTCGGCACCCATGCGACGAGGCGCTCTGTCGAGCTCGACGTGAACAGGCCGAACCGCCCCGTGGCACGTCGTGTTCCTTCGGCCAGGCGCTTCACGCTTCCCGAAGAGGCGCAGATCATGCGTCAGGTCATGGGCTTTCTGGGCGACCAGGCAAGGAAGCTCATGCGTGCTGGCATCGCGCATGACAGGATCTGCATCGATCCGGGTCCTGGCTTTGACAAGTTTGCCGACGAGGATGTCGTGATTCAGCGTGCGACGCCGAAGATGGTGAGCATGGGCTATGCCTATCTCTGCGCACCGTCACGCAAGCGCTTCGTCGGTGCCGTCTCGGGCGTCACGGAAGCAGACAAGCGCGATGCTGCGACAATCGGCATCTGCCTGGGTGCGGTCGAAGGCGGCTGCCGTCTTCTGCGTGTCCACAACGTGCCCGAGGTCGCACAGGCCGTCGATGCCTTCTGGGCTGTGCGCCACCCGGATGCACGCCAGGCCTTCATCTCGCTCGGCACAGATGTGGGAGATGTGGACGAGCGGCTCGATGCCCTGGGCCATGCCTGCCGCCTGATCGATGAGATTCCGCTCACCTGCGTCGTGAACGTGAGCCATGCCTACGAGACCGATCCTGCCTATGGGCTCAAGGATGAGGTCGCGAATGCCGTGGCAGAGATCAGGACGGAGCTTGCGCCGCTCGTGCTCCTCGATGCCCTCATGAAGGTCGAGCAGGAGCTCGGACGCACACGTCCGGAAGACGGATCGATGGGCCCCAGGACCATCGACTGCGACCTTGCGTGGTATGAGGGGGAGACCCATGCCGGCAACAAGCTGACGCTTCCGCATAAGGGGCTCGGCGAGCGTGACTACGTGCTCGTGCCGATGGAAGATCTGCTCCACGACCCCGTGCGCTTCCTGGCGCACTCCGGCGTCGAGGTGCTGCCGCCTGAAGAGCGCGTGGGGCATGTCCGCCGCGAGCTCGGCCGCATCCTCTGGGAGGCTTAAAAGATGGAAGAGATGCCGCTTTCCGGGACCGGCTCCTTCGAGGAGGCACAGGCGAAGGCAGAGGAGGCAGGGCGCGCAGGCGCTCCTGCAGGAACCGCCTTCTTCGCGGTCGCGGAGGAGAAGGGTACGTCGCTTCTCTGCGTCTCGGTCGTGCTTGCGCCGAAGATTCCGATGCCGTACTACGAGAGCCTGCCTGCGGTCTCTGCCTTGGGCGTCGTCGAAGGGCTCGAGAGCGCAGAGGCACAGGGCCTTTCTGTCGGCTGGCCAGATACGGTGGTCTTTGAAGGCGCGACGGTAGGGCGTGTGCGCGCTAAGGCAGGATATGGAGATGCCGGCATGTTCTGTGCCGCAACGGTCACGCTGACGGCTGCCTCAGCCGACGAATCCGTGCCTGCGCTCGAAGGAGCATTCGGCGGCGCGCTTCCCCAGGCGTCTGCCTTGGCAGAGATCGTGCGCGAGGCGCTGCTTGCCGAGTGCCGCGTCTGGGAGGAGGGCCTGCAGTCGAACGGAGCAGGGCCCATGGCGCCAGTGCTCGACCGCTACTTCGACCGCGTCCACCTCATGGGCGAGACCGTCGATGTCGTGTATCCGAACGGACGCGTGCGTGCCCAGGGCCGCTTTGCCGGCATCGATATCTGGGGCAGGGCCACGGTCGTGCTCGAGGACGGGTCTGAGCTCGAGTTCGCTGCCGCAGAGTCCCAGATTCGGGGCTAGGAGTGCCGCTCCTGCGCGGCGTGCCAGATCAGGTAGACGCCCCGAAGCGTCAGGTCGGGGTCGATTGCGCAGAAGAGGTCGGTCGCCTCGCTCACGGTGCGCGCCAAGCCACCCGTGGCGATGACGGGAGCTGAAGGGGCTGCAATCTCGCGCTTGATGCGCTCCACCAGCCCCTCTGCCATAGCGGCGGTGCCGACGACAAGGCCTGACTGGAGCGCGCCTGCCGTATCCTTGCCGAGGGCATGCTCGGGTGCCTCGATCGGGATGCTTGCCAGCTTCGCGGCACGTTCGAAGAGCGCCGCGGCCGAGAGCATGAGGCCGGGAGCGATGGCGCCACCCACGAAGGCACCATCCTTGTCCACGACGTCGATGTTCGTCGCGGTGCCGAAGTCCACGACGATGGCAGGAGAGCCGTAGCGCTCCTTGGCTGCGACGGCGTTGCAGAGGCGGTCCGCACCGATCGTCTCGGGGTAGGGCATGGAGATTTCGAGATCGGGCACGTCTTTGGCAGAGACGATCAGGGGCTCTTGCCCGGTCAGGATCAGGAAGACCTTTCTCCAGGCGCGGGCAAGCGTCGGCACGACGCAGGAGATGCCTGCCGCATCGATTGCGGTGGCGCCGAGGCCTGCTGCAGCGAAGAAGGCATGGAGCTTTGCCAGAAGCTCGTCTGCCGTGTCGGTGCGGTCAGTCTTCAGCCGCCAGCCATGCACATGCTCGCCGCCCGCGCCATAGAGCGCAAGCGTCGTCTGGGTATTGCCTACATCGACTGCGAGAAACATGCGCGACCTTTCTCTCCTGCCACATTTCAGCTCATCAGTATCGCAGATGCGCACCTCAGTGTCTCCATATTCTGCGCGAATGCTTGCACACCAGGCGCGAAGAAGCGTACTATGTTTAACTTGCGAGCCCTGGATACAATCAGGGCCATAGCCCCTCGTCTGGTCGGAAACCAGACCTACCAAAGGAGTCCTGCCATGAAGCAAGGTATTCATCCTCAGTATGTGGAGTGCACCGTTCGCTGCACCTGCGGCAACACGTTCAAGACCCGCTCCACGAAGAGCGAGATCGTCGTCGACCTGTGCGACAAGTGCCACCCGTTCTACACGGGCCAGCAGAAGCTCGTCGACACCGGCGGACGTGTCCAGCGCTTCTCCGACAAGTTCGGCGGAGCAGCAGCTGCACGCCTCGAGGCTGCAAAGGCCGCCAAGGCTGCCAAGGCTGCAAAGGCTGCCGAGCAGGAGGCTGCCCGCAAGGCTGCAAAGGAGGCCAAGGCTGCCGAGAAGGCAAAGCGTGCTGCAGAGTACGCAAAGAAGGCCGAGGCTCAGGCTGCAGCAGAGGCTGCCAAGGAGGCTGCAGAGACCGCAGCTGCCGAGGCAACGAACGCCGCAGAGGCACCCGCTGCAGAGTAGATCTGACTGAGAGCAGATGGAGGAGGGAGTCCGGAATGTCCGGGCTCCCTCCTTTCATGCTGAGGGCCCGTGCGCGATTGACGGGCCGACAAGTACTGGATGATGCGTGAGGTCTTGGGGCTTGGAGGCCTTCGAGGAGCTGCTATGATGTGACGGAGCGGCGAGAGCCGCCAAGCTTGGGAGTATGTCCCCTGGCTGGACCTAGGCTCGCGTGCTGTCACGCGGACTGCAGGTGAAGGCCAGGGGACTTCCATTTTCTAGGTGCCTATGATTTCCCCGAGTAACGCAGGAAGCCGTAGATCCTCACGCACTTGCGGGAGAGCCTGCCAAGGAGGCTGCAGAGACTGCAGCTGCCGAGGCAACGAACGCCGCAGAGGCACCCGCTGCAGAGCAGCTCTGGCTGAGGCAGATGGAGGAAGGAATCCGGGAAACCGGACTCTCTTCTTTAGTATCGCTCACTACCGCGTGGAGAGAGCTTTGAGGCTGAGCCCTTGCATGCTGTACTCCAAAAGGACTGGTAGATGGCGATTCCTCTTCGAGTTCGCTGCATGCGCCTTACTATCGCTCGCTACCGCCCACTGCTGGCTGTGGTGTCGCAGAGGGTTTCAGGTGACCGGCAGCACAGTACCGGACTTTGGCTTTCGGTGCCCGATATAGCGCTGCGGGACTCTTCAGACGTGCTCCTCTGCGGCCATGTGGCCTTTCCACTCGCCGTGGAGCATGGGGAGGATGGATGAGGAGATGGCCTTCAGGTCGCAATCTGCCAGGTTGAGGTGCCGTAGCGGAAGATCCGTCTTCTGTGTTCTCTCGCGCCTCGCTACAGACAGCGGGAGCCTTTCTTTCGTCCCTGACCCCCCATGGATCTCTCGAAGGGCCTCTTTTCATGTCTCGGGGAAGAGGCGCTGACGTTCGTGTTCAAGGTCGATATGGGCAAAGGCAGGATATGTCTCGTAGCTTTGCCAGCGCGCCTTGGCTGAAGCCTCTGACTCAGGGACAAGATGGCATTGGCAGCGCTCTGCAAGCAGAAGCGCGCACTTGTTGCGCCGGGCATCTCTGAGAAGGACCGGATAGCTCCCGTCGTGCCTTGCCTGCTGGATGCGTGCCTTGGCCTGCATGGGTGCCATGCGCAGATAGCGCGGAAGCTCTGCCTCGGTGACCTCTATGTTTTCGTGTGCGCCCCAGGCATCGAGCGCAGAAGCCTGTGCGGCCACCTGCGGGGCGAGCTGCGCTGCAAGCTCTTCGGCTGAGGCAACCTTCTGGAGCCTCAATCTCTCCTCGAAGCCTTTGGGGTCATGCGTGCGCTCGGCAGCAAGGCTCTGGAGAAGCCCGAGCCTTACGTGCTCGACCGTCATGTCATCAGGAGGCTCGATGAGCCTTTCTGCCAGCGCCTGGGCGCAGCGGGCGGGCTTCTCTGCAAGCGCCTGATCGTGCTGTGCCTGTACGAGCTGCTCTTTGAGCTGTGCAAGCCAGCCTCTGGCTCCTGTGCCCTCTGGCACATGGAGCGTGCCTGCGTGGCTCCTGACCCACTCGTCGGTGAGATCCGGGAGATGTGCTCCCGAAGAGGAGAGATAGGCCTCTGCCGCCGCAAGCACATCCATCTCTCCTGCCTGGGGCACGACAATCTCTATCTCAGGGGGCTCATAGGAGCGCAGACGCGGTCCGCTTGCCCCTTCATCTTCAGCCATGGTCCATCCTTCTTTCAGCGGTACGGGTAGAATCTTCCCTGTCCGGTGTGCAGACATACCCAAGACTTGGCCTTCCGCATGCGCCAAGCGCATGCACAAGGTATCATCGGTTCATACAGAACACGCGGTGAAAGGTGACGCATGAAGTGCAGCAATTGCGGCTATGAGCTTCAGGAAGGCATGAAATTCTGCCCTGAATGCGGCATGAGGGTCAAAGGCACGAAGCATATCAATGCGCCAGGAAAGACGGCCGCGCTCGGCTCTCCCGACGAGACGCATGTGATTCCTGGCGGTGCCTCTGCGATAGTGGCGCCTGATGCAGACAGGACGACCGTGCTGCCCCATGAGGTGGCAGCAGATATCGCATCGGAAGCGACACAGGTCCTGCCGCACGACGTGGCAGCAGACATTGCAGCCGATGCCGCCGAAGAGGGCTCGGTCCCCTCATTCCTGGCTGGCGCAAAGGAGGAGCCTGAGACAGAGCCCGAGCCTGCAGAAGAGGAAGCTCCTGCCTCTGAGGAGAGCGGGAAGACGCAGGCTGGCAGCAGGAAGGTGACGGTCCAGCGCGGACCCAAGGTGGCCCGCATCCATATCCATGTGCCTGAAGGCAAGGAAGCTCCTGCGGCAGAAGAGCTTGACGAAGAGGCTCCTGCTCAGGAGACGGCTGTCGAGGAAGCGCCCGCAGAAGAGCCTGTGGCATCAGAAGAGGCTGCCCCTGCTGCTCCGTCCGCTGAAGCCGAAGCGCCGGCAGCTGCTTCCGAAGAGCTCGGCGAGATGGCAGAGCCCGCAAGCGAGCCTGTACCTGAGCCTCTAGCCGAAGAGGATGAAGACGACTGGGACGACGAGCCGACGGGAGCCCTTCCACGTCTCGATGCAAAGGGTGCACCTGCGAAAGAGCCTGAGCTCTCGGAAGCTGACGAGGAGACGCTCGAGCAGAGGATCGGCGCGCTTTCCGATGAGGCAGACAGGGCCGAGGTCCTGACCGATGGAATGGACGAGGAGCTTGCCTCGCGCGATGTGGCAGACATCCCCGAAGCAGCGCCGGTGAGCGAAGAGGATGCCACAGACGAGAACGAGACTGTCTCCTCGCCTGTACCGCTCTCTCCTGTCGCGGCCCCGCATAGGCATCTCCATGCCGGAGTCCGCCGCATGGAGGCATCCGAAGACCAGCTGCATCCGATCGACGGCTACGTCTCCTGGGACAGCCTCAATGGAATGGACGAGGCGCTCGAGGATGAGAGGACGGCTGCTGCCGTGCAGGAGCCGGATACAGAGAAGACGGGCGTCCTGCCGCCAGCACCGGTGGTGCGCAGCCGCAGCGCGAAGCAGGAGGAGAAGCATGCACCGCATGCGATGCCTGTAGCCATTGCAGTGCTCTGCGTCTGCGCGGTCGTGGCGATTGTCGCCTTCGTGCACTCGGGCGCCCTTTCGGGCACGAGCGAGACGACCGAGGAAACCACCTCGGAGCAGGCTGCCGCGACAGAGGAGACGTCGTCTGAGCCCCAGGTCGTACTGCCCTCTTCTGCCAAGAGCTTCAGCGAGTACAGCGCCTCCGAGCTTGCGGGCATCGCCCAGGCAATCGAGAAGACGTCCTCGCGCGATGAGGCGCTCTCTGTTGCCGAAAAGTATGGCATCTGCAACGAGGATGGCACGGTCACGACCGAGGCAAACGAAATCACGCTCACGGATGGCACGACAGCCGAGCTCCGTGTCGCTGACATCTATACGGACGATATGGCAGACGGCGGAAAGGCTGGCATAACATTCCTGCTTTCCGGAAGCTCGCTCACGCATGCGATGAATACGACGGCGACCGACCAGGGCGGCTGGGAGAGCTCCGCGCTCCGCTCCTGGCTCACTTCCGATGTTATGGATCTTCTGCCGGATGAGGTTGCCACCTACATCGTGCCGGTCGAGAAGATGACGAACAACACGGGCTACACCGTGAACACGGCTGCCGTCACGTCGACCACAGACAGCCTCTGGATTCCGTCCTTCGTCGAGGTCTATGGCACGGTGAACTGGAACTGGGAATCGAGCTACACGTCGAATTACAACACGATCCTCGGGTCTGAAGGCACGCAGTATGCCGTCTTCTCCGAGTCGGGCGTCACGGGCGGCTTCGGCACGGCTTCCGAGGTCGAGGCAAAATCCGGCATCGGCACCGATGCGAACACCTGGTGGACGAGGACCTCGTCTCCGTCCTCCTCTGATCACTTCCGTGCTGTGAGCACGGTCTCCGGCCCCTACGCGGTCGACAATGCGACCCAGGAGCTCGGCGTCGTCGTCGGCTTCTGCTACTAGCAATTGAATATGCGCCTGCCGCATCCTTGTGCGGCAGGTGGAGCCATCTGCAAGGCGCATGGAAGTGCCCCTTCGGTGGTACCCTTATGGATGGAAAAGCCACGGCCGCGCCATGCGGCATCATATGCAAGGAGCACAGCCATGCCAGAGAAGCTGAAGAAGCTGGTGGCTGCCTACGAGGAGCTCGAGCAGAAGCTCGGAGACCCGGCAGTCATCGCAGACCCGAAAGAATATGCCCGCCTCGCAAAGGAGCATGCCGACCAGGCAGAGCTCGTCGCAAAGGCGCGCGAGTATCTCCAGGCGCTCGAGGACATCGAGACGGCCAAGGAGATGCTCAAGGAGACGTCCGACCCGGACGACAAGGCAATGCTTCAGGAGGATATCTCCTCGAACGAGGAGCGCCTGCCGAAGCTCGAGGACGAGATCAAGATCATGCTGATTCCGGGCGATCCGAACGACGAGAAGAATACGATCGTCGAGATCCGCGCCGGCGTCGGCGGCGACGAGGCTGCCATCTTCGCAGGCGACCTCTTCCAGATGTACCAGCGCTTTGCCCAGACCCGCAAGTGGAAGATCGAGGTGCTCTCTTCGAGCCCCGGCGAGGCTGGTGGCTTCAAGACCATCGAGTTCAAGGTCACGGGCGACAAGGTCTATTCCGTCATGAAGTACGAGAGCGGCGTGCACCGCGTGCAGCGCGTGCCGAAGACGGAGAGCCAGGGGCGCATCCAGACCTCGACAGCGACGGTTGCCGTCCTGCCCGAGGCAGACGAGATCGATATCGATATCAAGGACGAGGATCTCCGCATCGATACGTACTGCGCCTCCGGCCCGGGCGGCCAGGGCGTCAACACGACGTATTCTGCCGTGCGCATCACGCACCTGCCGACGAACACGGTCGTGCAGTCTCAGGACCAGCGCTCCCAGATCCAGAACCGTGCCGTCTGCATGCAGATGCTGCGTGCCCGCCTCTATGAGATGGAGCTCGAGAAGCAGCAGGCAGAGCAGGGCGCAGAGCGCCTCTCGCAGATCGGCCACGGCAACCGCTCCGAGAAGATCCGCACGTACAACCAGCCGCAGGACCGCGTGACGGACCACCGCATCGGCTTCAATGCGACGTACACGGGCGTCCTCGAGGGCGACCAGCTCGGATCGATCATTGAGGCTCTTGCAGCAGCAGACCGTGCAGAGAAGCTTGCAGAGACCGTCTGATGCCCTCATCTGAATCGTAAGCCATGTGCAGGGCGCCTTTGGGCGCCCTGCTTTCTGAAGGAGCAAAAGCGATGGGAGACGCTGCCTGGACTGTCGGGCGCATGCTCAAGTGGTGCACCGACTATCTCGAGGGCAAGGGAGACGAGCATCCAAGGCTTTCTGCCGAATGGCTCATCAGCAATGCGACCGGCCTCTCGAGGGTCGAGATCTATATCAGCTTCGACCGTCCGCTCGACGAGTCGGAGCTTGCTCTCATGCATGATGCGGTGCTGAGGAGGGGCAGGGGAGAGCCGCTCCAGTACGTGACCGGAGAGATGCCGTTTCGGCACATCATCCTGCGCTGCGAGAAGGGTGTGCTGATTCCCCGTCCTGAGACGGAGATCCTCGTCGATGCGGCGCTCGAAGGGGTCGATGAGGCTATGGCGCGCGGAGATGTCTTCGACGATATCGAGCCGAAGCTCGAGGCGCGCGACCAGAAGGCCCAGGAGGCCCGTGCTGCGGCAGAAGAGAAGATCCAGGAATCGACGAAGGATGCAGACGAGCTCGGCGATGACGCTCCGCTCCATGCAGAGGATGCAGAGCTCCTGCCGCTCCAGCAGCATGTGAAGGTGCCGGCAGGTCCCCGTGTGCTCGAGATCGGCTGCGGCACGGGCTCCATTGCCCTTTCCATTGCCTCGGAGCGCCCGGGCGCCCATGTGGTCACGACAGACATCTCGAAGCAGGCGCTGGCCCTTGCCGCACGCAACAGGGATGCCCTCAATCTGAATGACAATGTGGATATCGTCGAAGGAGACCTCGCTTCAGGTGTCGATGAGTCCCTCATGGGCACATTCTCTGTCCTTGTCTCGAATCCGCCCTATATCCCGACGTCGGTTCTGCCGACGCTTCCCGAAGAGGTCATCGGCTTCGAGCCGGGGCTCGCGCTCGACGGAGGCGCTGACGGCCTCGATGTGTTCAGAAGGATCGTGCCCGTGGCTGAGCATGCGCTTCTGCCGGGCGGCATGCTCGCCGTCGAGCTCTTCGAGGATTCGCTCGAGACCGCAGCTGCCTATGTGCGCGCACGTGACGGTTGGGCCTCAGCCGAGGTGCGCGAGGACTTGACGCACCGTCCACGCGTGCTTGTGGCAAGAAGGAAGGCATAGGCCATGGAGGAGAAGATGCTTCAAGCTGACCAGATGGCGCCTGCGGAAAGCGCTATCGATGCTATTGCAGGAGTGCTCCTGCACGATGGGGTCTGCGTCCTTCCGACCGACTCGGTCTATGGGCTCAGCTGCCGGGCGATAGCAGGAAATCCGGCGCACAGGCGCATCTTCGAGATCAAGGAGCGTCCGCTCGCGCAGACCCTTCCACTCTTCATCGCAGATGAGTGGGACCTCGACGTGTATGGAAGAGACGTGCCCGCCTGGGCACATACGCTTGCGCAGAAGTACTGGCCAGGAGCGCTCACGCTTGTCGTGCGTGCGTCGGACAGGCTGGCACCTGAATATGTGCAGCAGAGCACCGGCACGGTGGCGCTGCGCGTGCCGGACTCAGGCCTTGTGCGGGCGCTTGTGAGGAAGGTCGGCGCGCTTGCGCAGACGAGCGCCAATACGCATGGAAACCCTGCTGCCACAAAGGCTTCGGAGATTGAGGACAGGCTCTTCGAGCTGGCAGATCTCGTGGTCGATGGGGGAGTGTCGCGTATCGGTGCTGCCTCGACGATTGTCGACTGCACAAAGGGGAAGCCAGAGATTCTGCGTGAGGGTGCCATCACAGGCGCAGACATCGAAGAGGCGCTTGCCTAGCTAAGAGGCAGATTCTGCAGCGCACAATATTCGGGCCCTGTTCCAAGCATGGAGCAGGGCCCGGCTTTTTCTGCCTAGGACTGCTGGGACCGCTTCTTCGGCGCACCGCCTACAAGCATGCAGAAGAAGATCATGGAATGCTGCGGCTCGAGATAGAGCGGAAGCTTCAGGTCTGACCACGTCGGAAGGACGATCACGTCGTCCACATGCTTGCGCTCAGGGTGCTTGGCCGTATTCGCGATGAGCGTGATGTGCGGACGCCTCTTGGGCTCTACGGTCGATGCGGTCGTAAGGAGCTGCTTGAACGTGTCGTTCTTCGCAGAGAAGATGACGACTTCATCTGCGTCCGACATGCAGTGGAGCACTTCGGTCTCATAGCCGAGCGCGACATAGCGGGCGGGAATCGAATCCTCGAGGAGCCTGCCAGCAAGCATGCGGGCAGGGATGGAGCTCTGGCCGGCGCCGAAGACATAGACATTTCTGGCCTTCTCTATGCGTCCATAGAAGGAAGCGAAGGTCTCAGGTCCTACTGCATCGCTTACCGCCTGCATGAGCCTGGTCAAGCAGGAGATGCGGTCTTCCGGCTCTGCATCGCCTCCGAAGCTCCTGAGCGTCAATGTCTTGTGGAGCTCCATGCGGAACTCTCCGTAGCCGGCAAAGCCAAGCTTCTGGCAGAAGCGGGAGACGGCGCTCTGGGAGACGCCGAAGCGGCGGGCAAGCTCGTTGCTCGTGCATCCGAGTATCGCATCGGGATGCTCCTGGACGATGCGGCTCACGGCCTGCTCAGCAGGCGTGAGGGAGTCCTTGTGAAGCGCTATCTCGTCGAAGACGTCCATCGCATGTCCTTTCCCGCATCAGGCATCACATACATTATGTTCCATACCGTACCATCATGAAGCGGCCTCGGTTTTTGAGCCGGGGCCGCATCTTGTCTAGCGTCCGTTCAGGCAGAGCCCGTCTATCCAGCTGAAGAGCTCGGGCAGATCGTAGTCTCCGCTGTGGGGAAGGCCCCAGGGATAGCGGAAGTCGACGTCCTTGCCTGCATTCGCAAGCGAGAGCGCAAGGATGGCAGGAATGGCAAGCGACGTGTCGCGGTCATAGGAGCCATGGCGAATCCGCCAGTGCGTGCAGCAGCCAGGCGAGCTCACATATGAGAGCGGATTCATCATCCGTATCGTCCTGTCAGGCGCAAGCTCTGCAGGCATTGCTGTGTGCTCCTGCGAGAATGCCGTGAAGTGGCGGGCGATGATGTCCTCTGTGCCGAACTCCTCGTTCTCGGGAGAATGGAGATCGAGGGCGTCGAAGGCGGGGCAGGGCTTCATGCGGGTGATCGTGCGGACGAAGGCAGGCCAGTCGATGCCCTTCACGGTGCCGTCTTCGATTGAGAGGCAGGAAAGCGCTTCAGGAGCAGAGCCTTCTGTCATGAGCTGGGGAAGGTTCTGCGTGTTTGCCCCGGTCTCGAGCTCGCGCTGTGCTGAGGCAATGAGCTGGCGCTCGATCCAGTCAAGGAAGGAGCCGGTGCCGTCCTCTGCAAGCGTGAGGGAGGTGCCGTCCTTGTCTGTGAGGCCAAGGCTTCGGACATAGACCGGGAAGGCACAGGCAAGCTCTTCGGAGAGCTCCTGCTGCTCCGCCGTCAGGACGGAATCCTCGCTGATCTTCACGATCTTGCCATCGCGCTTCCTGAAATGTGTGTAGTGGCAGTCGGCAATGCCTTTGAACTGCCACTCGTATGCCGTATCTGCATGATCGAGGTTGTGGATCGGGCAGTAGCAGCTGGCAGCGAAGATAGCATCGGAGGCGTCCATGACAGCGCCGATGCGCTCGAGCTCGTCAGTATAGTCGGAAGAGTCGCCCGAGGTGCCGGCAAGGGCTGAATGGGCGCCTCCGGCAGAGGTGCCGTTCGTCACGATACGGCCGAGGTCTCCTGGCACATCCTGGGCATAGGTGCGCAGGTACCGGATGCCCGCCTTGAGGTCGACGATGAAGGCGGGGGCGCGGCCGCAGAGCCTGCCGGTGGCCGCTGCCTCCCTGGCCTCCACGGAGCCTCCCATGAAGAACTCCGTGGAGGTGCTGCCGGTCGTCCTTCCGCGTACGCCGATGCCTGCAATCACGTAGCCATGCGCAAGGGCCTCGAAGACGGCGTTCGTCGGGAAGAAGTGGTCGGGTCCTGGCTCTGCAGCTGGTCCTGGCATGTAGCCGCCGACCGTGCTCGGGCAGAAGACGGGGGCGGTCTCTGCCGTGTAGCCCGAGATGCTGCCACCCTCGAAGTAGGCTTCAGGAACGAAGATGTTGAGGACCTGTATCGGATCCTGGGGACGCTCGCAGTAGCGGACGCCACGGCATGAGCGGTATCTGAGCGTACGACCATCGAGCGTGATGGCTTCCGGCTCGAAGTCTTTCGGTGCAAGATGCTGGAGCATGAGACACTCTCTCTTTCAGATAAGAGGCCGGCCTTGGCCGGCCTCTTCTGCAAGGCTTTCTATTCTCCGATGACCTTCTTCTCGGCATCGAAATCATAGGCAATCCACTGGATGATGAAGACAGCGACCATTGCGGCGAGAATGCCGATCAGGCAGTGGATGAAGTTCGTCGGGTCTCCTGTCGGGTCGACGTAGTTCGCAAGGCCGAAGAGGCCAGAGCCGCCGAAGACGTAGATCTTGCCCTTGAGGGCGCCGATGATAGCGCCGCCGATGGCACCGCCTGCGATGTTGATAGCATACGGCTTCTTGAGCGGGATCAGGATCGAGTACATGAGGGGCTCGCCGACGCCGAGCACCTGGGAGACGAAGGAGGGAAGCGCGAGGTCGCGGACCTTCTTGGACTTCGTGCGCAGCGTGATGCACAGGCCCTGCGCCATGCCGACCATAGGTCCGATGCCGCCGGCAGCCATGACGTAATCGAAGCCGGCAAGGGCGATGTTGGAGAGGCCGAGGGGATGGCCAGACCCGCGGCGCAAGCCTCTTCCTTCAGGCATGGGGCCAAGCCGCGCATCGCCGAAGGCGACAATAGACAGGTCGATGTGGTATAATGCCTGCATGGAGTGCAAGAGCAACAACAACGTCGTCTACAGCTGCAGGTACCACGTGGTCTTCTGCCCGAAGTACCGCCGTCGGGTGCTCGTGGACGGCGTGGACGAGCGCCTCAAGGAGATAGCGCGCGAGGTCGCCGAAGAGCTCTCCTTCGAGATAATCGAGATGGAGGTCATGCCCGACCACGTCCACATGCTGCTGGAGGTGGACCCGCAGCTCGGCATCCACAGGGCCGTGAAGCGCATCAAGGGAAGGACCAGCCACGACCTCCGCGAGGAGTTCCCCTGGCTCAAGAAGAGGCTCCCGTCCCTCTGGACCAACAGCTACTTCGTCTCCACCGTGGGCGGAGCGCCCCTCTCAGCCGTGAAGCAGTACATCGAGAGCCAGAAGGGGGTCTAGCGATGGAGAGGGCCTACGAATACCGCATCTATCCCAGCGCAGACCAGTGCGCCCTCATCGAGCGGACCTTCGGCTGCTGCCGGTGGGTCTACAACAGGTGCCTGGAGACGAAAAGGGAGCAGTACGAGAAGACGGGCAAGTCGCCTACCGTCTACCAGCTCCAGAAGCTCGTCACCGCCTGGAAGGGGGAAGAGGCCCCCTGGCTCTCCGAGGTGGACTCGCACGCGCTCCAGCAGGCCGTGGTGAACCTGGGCAGGGCCTTCGACGGGTTCTTCCGCCGCTGCAAGACCGGCGGCAAGCCTGGCTACCCCCGCTTCAAGTCCAAGCGCGACAGCCGCCAGAGCTACCGCACCAACTGGGGGATAGCCGTGCCGGATGCCGGCCATATCAGGCTGCCGAAGCTCGGCACGGTGAAGGCCCGCGTCTCGCGCATGCCCGAGGGCCGCGTCGTGAACGCCACCGTCAAGCGGACGCCGATGGGCAAATACTTCGTCACCGTCTGCTGCACGGGCTGCCCTGCGCCCGACATGCCGGAAGGCCCTGTCGAGGTCATGGGCATAGACGCCGGCATCCGCTGCCTCATGGCGCGTTCGGACGGCAAGGCTGTCGCCAGCCCCAGGAGCCTCGCCAAGTCAGAGAAGAGGCTGGCGCGGGAGCAGAGGAGGCTGTCGAGGAAGAGGAAGGGCTCCAACAGGCGGAGCAAGCAGCGGGTCCGGGTGGCCCGCGTCCATGAGAAGATTGCGAACCAGAGGAAGGACGCCATCCACAAGGCCACGACGAGCGCGGTGCGCGAGAGCCAAGCCATCGCCGTCGAGGACCTGAACGTGGCTGGCATGGAGAAGAGCCGCCACCTCGCCAAGGCGGTGTCCGATGCCTCCATGTCCGAGATGGCCCGCCAGCTCGAGTACAAGTGCGCCTGGTACGGGCGTGCCTTCGTGAAGGTGGGGAGGTTCTACCCGTCAAGCAAGACGTGCTCGTGCTGCGGCTACGTGAACAAGAACGTCGTGCTGGGCGTCGAGGAGTGGACCTGCCCCGCCTGCGGGGCCCGCCACGACCGCGACCTCAACGCGGCGAAGAACATCGCCGCCGAGGGCGCGAGGCTGCTGGCGGAAGGAAACGGTACCGCAGGGCTTGCGGGAACCGGGGGCGCGCGAGTGCCCCGAACGCTCGTGGAGCAGGCGTAAGACCCATCCCCGCGAAAGCGGGGAAAGGCTATCTGCTGTGAAGCGAGAATCCCCTGGCTCTAGCCATGGGGAGTGTCAAGCCGCAGATGCCCTGGACGACGGGGCCATCACGAGGTAGGTCACAGGCACGGAGATCGCAAGCACGAAGAGCGGGGTCAGGAGGTCGCGCACCATCTCATTGAGGTGCTTCCTGAAGGCATGCTCCAGGATCGAGGCGAACCAGACGGCAATCATGATCGGGACGACAGGGGACGTATAGCCAGAGCCAGGCATGACGATAGGGATGCCGAAGAACGTGTTGTAGAAGTCCATCTGGAACGGCGTCCCGGCAAAGAGCGAGCCTGCGACCGGAAGCGTCGTCGCGATGTTCACCATGTTCGGATAGACGAGGGCAGCGCCGATCGTGGCGCCGATGAACTCGTTGCAGTGGAAGTGCTTCGCTGCCGTGTAGCCGAGCATGATCGGCAGGAAGTAGAAGAAGCCATCGCCGACGGCGTAGAAGACCATGTAGATGCCGTCTGTCGTGGAGAGGATGCCGAGGGCAGCAAAGAGGGCGACGAGGCCCTTGATGATGCCGGCTGCGGTAAGGACCGGAAGCGTCGGCATGAGGATGGCGGACATCGTGCCCATGAGGCGGTTCACGGCGTTGTTCTTCGCATCTCCGTCTGCCTCTGCCGGTGCTGGCTCGACCGCGCCTGCACCCTGGACGTCAAAGTCTGCCAGGATCTCGTCGTAGAGGCCTGTGACCTTGGCGCCGACGACGACCTGGTACTGGCCGCCGGCTTCGATGACCTTGATGACACCATCGGTCTTCTCGGGCACATCTGTCTTTGTCAGCTTCGGATTCTTGAGCGTGAAGCGCAGCCTTGTCACGCAGTGCGTGAGGGCGCGTACGTTGTTCGCTCCTCCGACGTTGTCCACGATGGTCTGGGCAAGAGCCTTGTAATCTGCCACCCCACTTCTCCTTTGCTCATCCGGGCGATCTGAATCGCCGAACCAGTCTACAATGAATCAGAATAGATAAATGATTCAGCAATATCTGAATCGATGAATCAGAATCAGCGAACGGCAGGATTTCGCGGGTGGGCGGCAGAAGGCGGAGTTCAACCGAGAGCGGGATGACGTCTGCGGAACTGGTAGTGTTTTCTGCGGCCTTGGCTCGCAGAATGGGGGCGTCTGTTCGGAAGAAGCCATCCCAGGAGGCAGCCCATGTCCCGCTATATCATGTCGCTCGATGCCGGAACGACGAGCGTGCGTGCCATCATCTTCGACGAGGAAGGAAAGCCTGTCGGACAGGCCAGCCGCCCGATCAAGAACTTCTATCCTCATCCGGGCTGGGTCGAGCAGGATCCCGAAGAGATCGCCTCGGGCATCGTGGCTTGCATGGTCGAGGTGCAGTTCAAGACCGGCATCCATTCGGACCGGCTTGCTGCGGTCTCGATTGCGAACCAGCGCGAGACGACGGTCGTCTGGGACAAGGAGACGGGGCATCCTATCTACAACGCAATCGTGTGGCAGTGCCGCCGCACGGCGCCCCAGATCCAGAAGCTTTTGGACGAAGGGGCAGGGGAGCTCATCCACAAGAAGTGCGGCCTCATCCCCGACCCATACTTCTCGGGCACGAAGATTGCCTGGATCCTGGACCATGTGGAGAGAGCGCGTGCTGATGCGGAGGCAGGAAAGCTTCTGGCCGGCACGATCGATACGTGGCTTGTCTGGAACCTCACGGCGCACAAGGTGCATGCGACAGACTATACGAATGCCTCGCGCACAATGCTCTTCGATATCACGAAGCTCTGCTGGGACAAGGAGCTGTGCGATCTTGTCGGCGTGCCCATGAATCTCCTGCCTGAGGCAAAGCCGTCTGATGGGGACTTCGGCTATGTGACGCACAATATCCTCTCGCACAGGCCTCCGATCACGGGCGTCGTAGGCGACCAGCAGGCAGCGCTCTTCGGCCACTGCTGCTTTGCGTCGGGATCTGCCAAGAACACGTATGGCACGGGCTGCTTCCTGCTTGCAAATGTCGGTGCCGAGCCGAAGCTTTCTGACCATGGTCTTGTCACGACAATCGGCATCGCCCAGGGCTCAGAGATCGCCTATGCGCTCGAAGGCTCTGTCTTCAATGCCGGCACGGTCATTCAGTGGCTGAGAGACGACGTGGGCCTCATCTCCTCTGCGCAGGAGACGGCAGACATTGCACTCTCCATTCCAGATACGCAGGGCTGCTATCTCGTTCCTGCATTCACGGGACTCGGTGCACCCTGGTGGGACGCAGATGCCAGAGGCCTTTTGTGCGGCCTCACGCGCGGCACGAAGCGGGCGCACATCGTGCGCGCTGCCTGCGAGTCCCTTGCGTACCAAACCTACGATATCGCCGAGGCCATGTTCGGGAACACTTCGTCTTCGCTCTCCTCGCTCGAGGTCGACGGCGGAGCGTCGCGCAATGACTTCATCATGCAGTTCCAGGCGGACCTGCTCCAGGCAAATGTCGTGCGCTGCGCAGTCGGCGAGACGACGGCTCTCGGTGCCGCCTATATCGCAGGGCTCGCCACAGGCGTCTGGGGCTCGCGCAAAGAGCTCTGCCAGCTCCGGAGCATCGAGCGTACATTCGTGCCCGAGATGCAAGAGGAAGAGCGCACGCGCCTCATCGCAGGGTGGCGCCGCGCTGTTGAGCGTGCCCTCTCGTGAGGCAGGAGCGCACATAGCCAAGCTGCGCGTTTGGTGCCATAATCGAAAGAGGTATAGCCTTTGAAAGGAGCACGACGTGCGCATTGCCATAGCATCCGACCATGGTGGATACGGCTTCAAGCCGCCTATGGTGCAGTTCATCGAGTCTCTGGGCCATGAGGTGGAAGACCTCGGACCTGAGAGCTTCGATTCCGTGGACTATCCTGACTACGCCGACAAGGTGGCGCGCAAGGTTGCAGCAGGAGAGGCCGACTTCGGCGTCCTCATCTGCGGTACCGGCCTCGGCATGGCCATCACGGCTGACAAGGTGCCGGGCGTGCGTGCAGTGACGATCACGTCGCATGAGTTCGCAGAGCTTGCCCGCCAGCACAACAATGCCAATGTCATCTGCCTCTCGGGCCGCTTCGTGTCGCTTTCCGACAACATGGACTTCGTGAAGACGTTCCTCGAGACCGACTTTCTGGGTGGCAGGCATGAGCGCAGGGTCACGAAGATCATGCGCGAGGACGATCCGAAGTTTGCTGGCGTCGATTCCGAGGGGTGCTAGATATGGCAGAAATCAACGATCCACGCTTCCAGATCATCGACCACCCGCTCGTGCAGCACAAGCTCCACATCCTGCGCGACAAGAACACGAGCACGAAGCAGTTCCGCGAGCTCGTGACCGAGCTTGCCATCTTCGAGGGCTATGAGGCCATGCGCGACTTCCCGCTCGAGGATGTCGAGGTCGAGACCCCGCTCGAGAAGACGGTCTGCAAGCGCATCGCCGGCAAAAAGGTCGCCATCATCCCGATCCTGCGTGCAGGACTGGGCATGGTCGATGGCATCCTCGACCTCGTGCCGTCTGCCCGTGTGGGACACGTGGGCATGTACCGCGATCCCGAGACGCATGAGCCGCACCAGTACTACTGCAAGTTCCCGCCCGATGTGGACAAGCGCACCTGCCTCATCGTCGACCCGATGCTTGCCACGGGCGGGTCCATGACAGCGGCAATCCAGTTCCTGAGGGAGGCCGGCGTGAAGGACATCCGTGCCCTCACGCTCGTCTCCGCCCCTGAAGGCGTGCACGCTGTCCTCGACTACGACCCGGATGTGCGCCTCTACACCTGCGCGCTCGACCGCGAGCTCAACAAGGATGCCTATATCCTGCCGGGCCTGGGCGATGCAGGAGACCGCATCTACGGCACGAAGTAATTCCGTTCCCACCGGGGGTGTCTCCTGTTTTTGAACGCAAGTCAGAAATGTGTCGAAACTGAGGTGCAGACCCGAGTTTCGGTGGATGAGTGGACATTCTCGGTGGGTACGAATATTGTCTGAAGACGTTTTTCAGCGCGAATGCTGCAGCAAGAAGGAGGTAGCGCTTGGGCGTGACCGCGGCAGGGCTCATCTGTGGCCTTCTGGCGGCGCTGCCAGGCGTTGTCCTTCTGGAGCTGGTCAGGAAGAAGAGGATAGAAGCGCGCCTGGGCCGTGCCTTCGGTGCAGCCGTGTTCTCCTTTGCTCTCCTGATGGCTGCGTTTGTTATGGTGTACGTGCTGAAACCGAAAGATGTCCTGATGTTTGGGGTATCAGCAATAGGCGTGTTCCTGTCTGCATGGGTAGTCGAAGCCATACGCTCCGCCCTCTCTTCAGACTGAGCATGATATGTGTGAGTGAAGGGAAGTAGTCATCGTGGGCGAAGCCTTTGCCGAAGTCTCGAATTCGATGAGCGAGCTCATAAATACGTTCTATCCGACTGCGGTTGTCGGCGATACGACGTTCGGCCTGACGATCTATACGTTCTGGCTCCTCGTTGCATGCGCTCTGTGCGTAGCTGTGCTGCTCGTCTTCACGAAGAAGCAGAGCGCGAGCCTCGTGCCGCACGGCGTCTTCGTGAACGGCGTCGAGTACCTGATCGAGTTCGTCAGAAACGATATCGCGAAGGCAATGCTCGGCGATACGTGGAGGAAGCACTTCCCGTTCCTTGCAACGCTCTTCTTCTTCGTTCTCTTCGGCAACTACATCGGCATGCTGCCGACGTGGAAGCCGGGCACCGGCTCCACCGGTGTCACGGGCGCCATCGCGCTCATGTCGTTCTGCTACTTCATCTACATCGGCGTGCGCAAGAAGGGCCTCTGGGGCTATGTGAAGAGCCTCGCGCCTTCCGGCCTCATGCTTCCGATCCGCGTCGTCGTGTGGATCATCGAGGTCTTCTCGACGTTCCTTCGCCTGATCACGCTGGCCGTCCGTCTTTTCTGCAACATGTTCGCAGGCCATGTCGTCATGGGCACCTTCGCAATCATGTGCACGATCTTCCTCGAGCCGCTCATCAATGGTGCGATCTCTGCCGCTGCAGTCGGCACGGGTGCCATGTCTGCCCTCTGGATGGTCCTGCTCATCATGATCTACGGCGTCGAGCTCATGATCGCCTTCATCCAGGCGTATATCTTTACTCTGCTTTCTGCCGTCTACATCAACGGCGCCGAGAGCACGGAAGAATAATAGCTTCGAGGTTACTCGCAGGGACTTCCTGCTAGTACATAGTTCGGTATTCGCCGGCCATAAGGACTGGCGAATGACAAAGGAGGAATCGTGAACGTTATTGGCTACGGTCTCTGCGTCATTGGTGCAGCACTTGGTATCGGCCTCTCTGCAGCCAACGTTGCAAACAGCATGGCTCGCCAGCCCGAGGTCCAGGGCCGACTCTTTACCGTCTTCATCCTGGCAGCTGCATTCATCGAGGCTCTGTGCCTGATTGGCTTCGTCGTCTCGATTATGTAGTCCAGGCCAGCAAGCGGAAAGAGGGAGCAATATGGATTTGAAGAACAACAGCTTCTTCCGCGGTATAGCTGCGAGCGCGGCGGGCGTCGTCGCCTTTGCGCTCCCGACGCTGGCATTTGCTGAGGAGTCTTCGGGCGGCATGGCACTGCTCATGCCGAGGCCGGCAGAGTTCATCCCGGCCTGCATCGCCTTCATCATCATCTGGATCGTTCTCGCGAAGTTCGCCTGGCCTTCCGTGCTGAAGGCAATGGATGCCCGCGAGGCCAAGATCAAGGGCGATCTGGACGATGCCGCAAAGGCAAAGGCAGATGCCGAGGCGACGAAGAAGGAATACGAGAAGCGTCTCGCAGATGCCAACCGTCAGGCCGATGAGATTGTCGCAGCTGCAAAGAAGGAGGCCGAAGCCGAGCGCTCCAAGGTGCTTGCCAAGGCCCAGAAGGATGCAGCCGCAACCGTCGCAAAGGCCCACGATGTGGTCGATTCCGAGCGCCACAAGGCCATGATCGAGATTTCCAGCTCTGTCGTCGACCTCTCGGTCGAAATCGCCAGCAAGATTATCGGCGATGGACTGACCCAGGATCAGCAGCGTCAGCTGGCCGAGAAGTACCTTGCGGAAGTAGGTAGCGCTGATGGCAAGCAAGAATGATGAGGAGAAGGTCGAGGCCTATACCCGCGCACTGCTCGATGCAGCCCGTTCCGAGGGAAGAGCCAATGCCGACCTTGTCCAATGGCAGCATGCCGTCAAGTTCACGCCTGAGGTCCTCGAGACCCTCACGGCGATGCGTGAGGACAATGACCTCGATCTTGTAAAGGATGTTGCACATCAGTACAAGACCCTGGTCGACCAGGATGACAAGACCGTGTCCGTCACGGTCACGACAGCTGTGCCGATGGATGACAAGCTGAGGGGAGAGGTGCGCGCAAAGATGGAGAAGGACCTCAAGGCCCCGATCTATCTCGTCGAGCGTGTCGATCCTTCAATCATCGGCGGCATCGTCATCGAGGAGCGTGGCAACCGCTATGACGCTTCGGTGAAGGCGCAGCTCGTCAACATCAGGAAGAAGCTTTCTACATCCTTCCTCGGAGGTGAAGAATAGTGAGCCAAATCAGCTCCGAAGCCATCATGGCGCAGCTGCGCAGCCAGCTGGCTGGCGTGACCGCCACGGTGGATACGCAGGAGTCGTCTGTGGTGACCCAGGTCGGAGACGGCATTGCCCGTGTCTCCGGACTCAAGTCTGCCATGGCAGGAGAGCTTCTGCAGTTCACGAGCTCTGAGACGGGACATACCGTGTACGGCCTGGCGCAGAACCTCGACGAGCACGATGTGGGCGCGGTCCTGTTCGGCGAAGTCGACTCCATCAAGGAGGGCGACGAGTGCCGCACGACCGGTCGCGTCATGGACATTCCTGTCGGCCACAAGATGCTCGGCCGTGTCGTGAATCCGCTCGGCCAGCCGATCGACGGTCTCGGCCCGATCAACACGACGCACCGCCGTCCGATCGAGTTCAAGGCTCCCGGCATCATGGAGCGCCAGCCGGTCTGCGAGCCTGTCCAGACAGGCCTGCTTGCCGTCGATGCAATGGTGCCTATCGGACGTGGCCAGCGTGAGCTCATCATCGGCGACCGCAAGACGGGCAAGACCGCCATTGCAATCGATACGATCGTGAACCAGAAGGACACGGATATCATCTGCATCTACGTCGCTATCGGCCAGAAGGCCTCGACGGTTGCATCGATCCGCGAGTCCCTGAAGCAGCACGGCGTCCTCGACAAGACGATCATCGTCTCTGCTACGGCTGCCGATTCTGCTCCTATGCAGTACATCGCTCCTATGGCAGGCGCTGCTATCGGCGAGTACTTCATGTACAACGACGAGCATGGCCATCCCGCAGATGCGCAGCATCACGGCGGACACGTGCTCGTGGTCTACGACGACCTGTCGAAGCAGGCCGTGGCCTATCGTCAGATGTCGCTGACGCTTCATCGTCCGCCTGGACGCGAGGCCTACCCGGGCGACATCTTCTACCTGCATTCGCGCCTGCTCGAGCGCGCCTGCAAGCTTTCTGACGCCAACGGCGCAGGATCGCTCACGGCACTCCCGATCATCGAGACGCAGGACGGCGATGTCTCGGCCTATATTCCGACGAACGTGATTTCCATCACGGATGGCCAGATCTACCTGCAGACGAACCTGTTCTTCCAGGGCCAGCGCCCGGCAGTTGATGTCGGCATCTCGGTGTCTCGTGTCGGCGGCGCCGCACAGCTGAAGTCCATGAAGCAGGTTGCAGGCACGCTGCGCTCCGACCTTGCATACTACCGCGAGAAGCAGGCCTTCTCCCAGTTCGGCTCCGACCTGGATGCAACGACCCAGTACCAGCTGAACCACGGCGCACGCATGACGGAACTGCTGAAGCAGGGCCGCTATGCCGCACTCGATGTCGCCGACCAGGTGCTCACGCTCTTCGCGGGCAAGGAAGGCTACGTCGATGATCTCGATCTCGACCTCGTCGTCCCGTTCAGGGATGAGATGGTCCAGTACATGGCTACCCGCCATGACGGGATCCGCCAGGAGATCCGCAAGAACCGCATCTCCGACGCAATGGCCGACCAGATCAGGACGCACCTCGACCACTTCAAGGCGAGCTTCCTCGAGAAGCACGGCGTGAAGAAGGAAGAGGAAGACACGGACGAGAACGAGAAGGCGTGAGGCACGGCACATGTCGAACCTTCGCGAGATAAACAAGCGCATCTCCTCCGTCACGGCGACGATGCAGATCACGAGGACGATGGAGATGGTCTCCACCGCCAAGATCCGCAAGGCATTGGAGCGCGCCGAGCAGGCAGCACCCTATAAGGATGCAATCAAGCGCATGCTCGCAAACGTCGCCAATGCCGGCGTCGACCTGTCGCAGCCGCTCCTGGCCACGCACGACAAGGAGAAGTGCGTCCTCTTCATCCTCATCGCATCCGACCGCGGCCTTGCTGGCGGCTTCAATATCAACCTCCAGCGCGAGGTCCAGCATGAGATGGAGGCCCTGAAGCGCCAGGGCAAGAAGAGCCTCCTCATCACGTGCGGCAGGAAGCCTACGGACTACTTCACCTACCGCGGCCTCGAGCCGGTCATGTCCTTCGTGGGCATCTCCTCCGAGCCGACGATGGACGAGGCAGACCGCATCGCCTCCTATGTCATGGACGGCTACAAGGCCGAGACCATCGACCGCGTCATGCTCTACTACATGCACGCCCGCAACAGGGTCGACCAGGACAAGGTCACCGAGCAGCTCCTGCCCGTGCGTACCGAGGATCTTGTCATTCCTAACGCACCGCGCAATCCCGAGGCGCTCGAGCATGTCGGACACGAGCTCTATACGGAGTTCACGTTCGACCCCAGCGCTTCCAAGGTGCTTGGATATCTGATGCCGGCCTACATCAGGACGGTCATCTTCCACGCGCTGCTTGACTCCGCCGCAGCAGAGCATGGCGCACGCCGTCGCGCCATGCAGTCCGCTACGGACAACGCGAACGAGGTCATCACATCGCTTTCGCGCATGTACAACCGCGTCAGGCAGGGCTCCATCACTACCGAGCTCAACGAGATCATCGGCGGTGCGTCCGCATTGGAGGACAACTGATGGCAGAACAAGAAAAGAACAGCGTCGACTTCGAGGCGCTTGCGCGCGACTACCGCAAGCATAGCGCCGGTGTCGGCACCGTCGTGCGCATCGTCGGCGCTGTCGTCGACGTCGCGTTTGACGACCAGGTGCCTGACATCTACAACGCCCTCATCGTCGACGGCGAGACCCCCATGGGCAAGGTCCATGTGGTGCTCGAGGTCGAGTCCCAGCTTCCGCACGGCGTCGTCCGTACGGTCGCCATGGCATCGACCGACGGCATGCAGCGTGGCCTCAAAGCCAAGGATACGGGCCAGCCTATGATGATGCCGGTCGGCGAGGCAACGCTCGGCCGCGTCTGGAATGTCATGGGCCAGCCGGTCGACGGCAAGCCCATGCCTGAGGGACTCGCGTATTATCCGATCCACCGTCCGGCACCTGCCTTCGAGGACCTGACGACGACCATGGAGGTCTACGAGACCGGCATCAAGGCCATCGACCTCCTGGAGCCGTATGTCCGCGGCGGCAAGACGGGCCTCTTCGGTGGCGCAGGCGTCGGCAAGACCGTCCTGATCCAGGAGCTCATCAACAACCTGGCGCAGGAGCACGGCGGCACGTCCGTCTTCACCGGCGTCGGCGAGCGTACCCGTGAGGGTACCGACCTCTACCTCGAGATGAGCGAGTCTGGCGTCATCAACAAGACCTGCCTGGTCTACGGACAGATGAACGAGCCGCCTGGAGCACGTCTCCGTGTCGCCCTTGCTGGCCTTACGACCGCTGAGTACTTCCGCGATCAGGGCCAGGACGTCCTGCTCTTCATCGACAACATCTTCCGCTTCTCGCAGGCAGGCTCTGAGGTCTCCGCACTTCTTGGCCGCATGCCTTCCGCAGTTGGCTACCAGCCGACGCTCGCAACGGAGATGGGCGACCTGCAGGAGCGCATCACCTCGACGCGCGAGGGTTCGATTACGTCTGTCCAGGCAGTCTATGTCCCGGCAGACGACCTGACCGACCCGGCACCTGCGACGACGTTCACGCACCTCGACGCCACGACGGTCCTTTCGCGTGCCATTACCCAGCTTGGCATCTACCCGGCAGTCGATCCTCTTGCCTCCTCCAGCTCCGCCCTCGACCCCGCAGTCGTCGGCGAAGAGCACTACCGTGTCGCCACGGCCGTTCAGGAGATCCTGCAGGAGTACTCCGACCTCCAGGACATCATCGCCATTCTCGGTATGGACGAGCTCTCCGAAGAGCAGCGCCAGACCGTCAACCGTGCCCGCAAGGTCCAGCAGTTCCTCTCTCAGCCGTTCCATGTGGCCGAGAAGTTCACGGGCCAGCCGGGCGTCTACGTCAGGGTCGAAGATACCGTCCGCTCGTTTGCTGCCATCATCGACGGCGAATGCGACGATATCCCCGAGCAGGCATTCCGCAATGCCGGCAACATCGACGATGTCCGTGCACGTGCAGCAAAGATGAAGGCCGAGGCGGAGGGCTCCGCCGAGGCTGAGTAGGGAAGTACAGATGGCAGAACTCACCTGTCAGATAGTGCGACCGGATAGGCTCCTCCTTGAGGGGCCTATCGCCCATGTCGTGCTTGTCTCATATACCGGCGAAGTCGGCGTCTGGCCAGGCCATGCCTCTGAGATCCTCGCTCTGGGCGACGGCGTCATGCGCATCACCCGCCGCAAGGAAGATGGCGGCGACCTGCGCCGTATCGTCATTTCCGGCGGCTATGCCGAGATCGACAACAACACGGTCATCGTGCTGGCCGACCACGCCCGCGACATCGACGATATCGATCCTGTCGTCGTCGAACAGACGAAGCAGAAGGCGCTCAATGCAAAGAATGCCCTGCCGGAAGACGACCACCGCCGTGCGTACTACCAGAACAAGATCGACTGGTGCGACCTCCTTCTGAAGGAAGCGCCGACGGCTGCGGCCAAGCAGACCGCATAGATAGGAAGTACATGGAAGTTATCCAGATAGAGGGCGGCTATCCCGTCACTGGCGAGGTAACGGTCGAGGGTGCAAAGAACTCCGCGCTGAAGCTCATGGCGGCAACAATCATGGCGCCCGGCACGACGACGCTCACGAACGTCCCGAACATCTCGGATGTCCATGTGATGGGGAAGGTGTTGAAGCGCCTCGGCGCTACAATCGAGGTGCGCGACACCCATACCCTCGTGATCGATACCTCGAACGTGGACAAGTGGGAGACGCCCTATGAGCTCGTTGCCCAGATGCGCGCCTCCACGGCAGTGCTTGGCCCCTTGCTTGCCCGCTTCGGCAAGGCCATTGTCGCTATGCCTGGCGGCTGCAACATCGGCGCCCGCAAGATCGATATGCACATCTTGGGCCTTGAGGCCCTGGGCGTGAAGTTCGAGATCGACCACGGCAACATCCATGCGTCGGCACCTGATGGCATCAAGGGCGCCATGGTGACGCTCGAGTTCGCTTCGGTCGGCGCGACAGAGAACCTGATGATGGCAAGCGTCTTCGCAAAAGGGACGACGACTATCGACAACGCCGCACGCGAGCCTGAGATCGTCGATCTCGCGAACATGCTGAACGAGATGGGCGCCAGCATCAAGGGTGCAGGCTCTCCGATCATCGAGGTCGAAGGCGTGCGTGAGCTCCACCCGGTCGAGCATGCGGTCGTCGGCGACCGCATCGAGGCGGGCACCTTCCTCGCGATGGCAGGACTCACGAAGGATCCGATCACGGTCCGCGGCTTCGAGCCGCAGCATCTGGGGCTCGTGCTCAGGAAGTACGAAGAGATGGGCATGAAGGTCGAGCGCGGCAGCCGCTGCTGCACCGTGTCCCGCACAGGAGACCTGCGTCCTGTCGATATCCAGACGCTTCCGTATCCGGGATTCCCGACCGATATGCAGGCCCAGACCATGTGCGTGCTCGCGCTTGCCGAAGGCACCTGCATCATCACGGAGAACATCTTCGAGAACCGCTTCATGTTTGCCTCCGAGCTCAACCGCATGGGAGCAGATATCAAGATCGAGGGACACCACGCAATCGTGCACGGCGTCAAGACCCTGCAGGGTGCCCAGGTGAAGTCGCCGGACCTTCGCGGCGGCGCTGCCCTCGTGATGGCAGGCCTTGTTGCGGAAGGCACGACGACCGTGTCCCAGATCCACCACATCGACCGCGGCTACGAACGCTTCGTCGACAAGCTCCAGTCCCTCGGAGCCCACGTCGTGAGGAAGACGATCGAGGCCGACGACGAGGATTTCCTCTGATAGCACCTTCAAGAGATCTGAGAGGGCGCAGCTTTCGGGCTGCGCCCTTTTTCATCATGGCTTTAGCCTGTGCCGCACGTAGTGCGGCACAAAAATCCACCCGCTCAGCGGGTGGATGGCACTGATGCTACGCAACAAAACTCCCTCCCCTCTAGGATGGTGATTGTTCAGGTCGCCGGCCGCGAGAGGAAGGAGAACACCATGGCACAGAAGGCGAACAGCCTTGCGCACACCAAATGGATGTGCAAGTACCACATCGTGTTTTGCCCAAAGTATAGAAGAAAGGCCATCTACAACCAATACCGCGAGGACCTCGGGCAGATCCTCAGGCAGCTATGCCAATGGAAGGGGGTCGAGATAATAGAGGGGCACCTGATGCCAGACCACGTGCACATGCTGGTGAGCATCCCGCCCAAGATCAGCGTATCGAGCTTTATGGGATACCTGAAGGGGAAGAGCTCTCTCCTCATGTTCGACAAGCATGCCAACCTGAAATACAAGTTCGGGAACAGGAAGTTCTGGGCGGAAGGCTACTACGTGTCCACTGTCGGCCTGAACGAGGCCACGATCGCGAAGTACATCCGGGAGCAGGAGCAGGCGGACATCGCCCTGGATCGGCTGAGCGTCAAGGAATATGAGGATCCGTTCAAGAAATAGCCTGGAGGAGCCCGTTTGACGGGCACGCCACGAGTCAAGCGGCCATCGGGCCTGAACGAAGTGAAGGCCAGGGACTTGAGTCCCTGGCCGGTTATTTAGGGTTATACCCTAAGAGCAAACCACCCGCTATGCGGGTGGTCATGATTGCGGAGGCAGGGTCTGGTATGCTCGTCTGGAATGGACTGCATGCAGATGCGCCCAAGATGGGTAAGAGAACGCAGACAGCGACTTTGGATGCGGAGAAGCATATGGCAAGAAACGATATCGCGCCGGAGCATAGCCTGACGATGGCAAACGAGGACTACCTCGAGTCGATCTACCGGCTTTCGAAAGAGGCGGACAGCACGGACGGCGTGCGGTCGGTCGATGTGGCTGAACAGCTCGGGGTCTCGAAGGCTTCCGTCAACAAGGCGCTCTCGACGCTCAAGGAATCCGGCATGGTCGAGCAGACCCGCTATGGCAAGGTCACGCTCACGCCGGAAGGCACAGAATACGCTGCGCACGTGTGGCTCTGCCACCGCGTGCTCAGGAGCTTCCTCACAAACGATCTGGGTGTCGAGCCCGAGACGGCAGACGAAGAGGCCTGCCTCATGGAGCATGCACTCTCCCACGATACGCAGAAGCGCTGGATCGAGTACATGAAGAAGCAGGGCGTGACATTCGAGAGGTAAGGGCCTATGGCTGAGCTTGATGCAGATGATGAGGCGGCGCAGAGCCTGAGCGAGCTCCTGGCGCCTGATGGGAAGGGCACGCTCGTCTTCCCGGGGGATATCCGCTACATCCTGTCGGAGTTCCCGTCGGGCGAAGAGGTGACCGACGCTGAATGGCTCATGTTCGAGCAGGAGACGGTTGCCCATGCCCACAGAATCTATCACGATGTGGGTGCAGATGTCGCCGTGACGTTCACGGAGCGCTGCTCGGCACCGACGCTTGCAAAGGAAGACACAGGCATCCGCATGGAGGATGCCTGCGCGCGTGGCGTGCGTCTTGCCTTCAGGAGTGCTTCCCCCTTCGTCGTAGGCGCGCTCGGTCCGAGCTGCCTGGACGATGCCTCGTCAGAAGATGAAGCAGTGAGGGCCTATGAGGATGAGGCGCGCTGCCTCATCTCGAAGGGCGTGCATGGGCTGCTGCTGGCTTCGATGCCTGATCTGGCGCACCTGAGGGCTGCTGCCAAGGGTGCAGGCTATGCGGCAATCGCCCGCGAGCTGGGAGCTTACCGTCCGATCATCGGCTCTGTCGTGCTCGACTCCGGACACAATCTCGCAGACGGAGCCTCGGTCTTCGATGCGGTGGCAGAAGCAGGAAAGCTGGGGCTTGCCACGCTCGGTGTCGAAGGGCTCGATGCGGTCAGCGCCTGCGCGCTTTCGGACCGTCTGTCCGAGGCAGCGGCTGAGGCAGGCGTATCTCTGCTCGTGCGCATCGCCGACACGACGGAGCGCGGCGCCCGGACGGACCGCTCGCGCCTCGACAGCATGCACGCCGTGGCGACAGCTATAGCAGACCTTGTACGTGCAGGCATCCGCCTTGTCGGTCCGGGCAAAGGTGCCGGCCCTGAAATGGCTGGCGTCATGGCAGACACGTTCGACCAGCTCGATCTCTAGCGGTGGAGACTCGGGGCCCCAATTGTGGAGCATCCGTGCAAGACAGGCAGATTTGCGCCGTCTGCGGCGCAATGTCGGGCCGCACAAGCCGATGGGTGGCATGTACAAGGCAATGAGCGCTATCCTGAACAGGCTGACTGATAGTGCAAATGACTGAACAATGCTTCTGAAAGGTCAATTCCATGAAAGCCATCATTCCTGCTGCAGGACTCGGAACCCGCTTCCTCCCGGCCACGAAGTGCACGCCGAAGGAGCTCCTTCCCGTCATCGACAAGCCGGTCATCCAGTACGTCGTGGAAGAGGCACTCGAGCCTGAGGGAGTCGACGAGGTCGTGATCGTGAACTCCCACATGAAGCCTGAGATCGAGCACTACTTCGCAAAGGACGAGGAGTTCGAGGCATATCTGCATGCCCATGGCAAGGATGCGCTGGCAGAAAAGGTCGCAGCAGCAAGCGCGCTTCCGGTCTCCTTCGTCTACCAGGAGAAGCCGCTGGGACTCGGACATGCCATCCACTGCGCAGCAGGCAAGATGGACGGAGACCCGTTCTTTGTCCTCCTCGGCGACTATTTCGTGCCTGACCGCCAGATGTGCGTGAGGATGGCAGAGGTCTCGAAGGCCCACAACAACTGCTCTGTCATCGCGGTGGCGCCCGTCCCTGAGGACCAGGTCAGCCGCTACGGCATCGTCGCTGGAGAGTGTGTTGGCATGCTCGACGGCACAGATGTCACCGATCCCGAGTCTGAAGGCGCGGTCTGGAAGCTCTCGGGCATGGTCGAGAAGCCGAAGAAGGAGGACGCACCGTCCCACCTCTTCATCGTCGGCCGCTATCTCCTTACCCCTCGCGTCATGGAGCTCCTGGCAACGCAGGCGCCGGGCGCCGGCGGAGAGATCCAGCTCACCGATTCGATGCTGAAGCTGCTCGACGAAGAGGAAATGTACGCTCTGGTGGTCGATCCGGCAGAGGGCTGCGATACCGGCACTCCTGCAGCCTGGGCGGCCACGAACGCACGCATGGCACTCGAAGACCCCAGCCTGGCGACTGCCTTCAAGGAGGCGCTCGGGGAGGTCAAGCTCTAGGAGCCTTATGGGAATCATCCGGTTCGGAACGCGTGGCTGGCGGGCACGCTATGGCGAGGGGTTCGATGCCTCGTCGGTCGCCCGCATCGCAGAGGCGCTTGCCGTCCTCTGGTCGGATACGCGTTCCGGCGCAACGATACTGGTCGGATACGATACCCGCCGCGATGCCTGCGAACTCGCAGATGTCGCGGCGGGCGTTCTTGCTGCGGCAGGCCTGCATGTGAAGGTGTCGGACAGGCCCTGTCCTCTGCCTGCACTCAGCTGGAACCTTGCACAGGACGCAATGGCTGTAGGCGGCATCATGATCACGGCTTCCGAGGCGCCGGCAGACTACGGCGGAGTGATACTGCGCATGGCAGATGGAAGCCCTGCCTCCCGCATATTCATGGATGAGGTCGAGGAGCTCATCGCGCCTGTCGCACCTCTCGAGCGCGGCACGTTCGAGCATGCCGACCTCATGACTGCCTATCTGGCTGACATCGCATCGAAGGTCGACTGTGACCTCATCGCCTCGGCCCATCTCAAGGTCCTCGTGGACCCCATGTATGGGGCAGCCTCAGGCTATATGGCAGAGCTTCTGCGTGGCATGGGGTGCGAGGTGTCAGAGATCCACGGAGGTCCGAGCACCGACTTCGGCGGCATCCATCCCGATCCGACAGAGCCCTGGGTCGACGAGTGCGAACGCAGCATCGTCGCACAGCACGCAGATTTCGGTCTCGTCTTCGACGGGGATGCAGACCGCGCAACAGCGGTGGATGACAGGGGAGTGCTGCTCGCACCGAAGGCCTTCGTGCCGCTTCTTATGGACCATCTGGCAAGTGACCGGCATGAGACGGGCCGCATCGTGGCCACTATCTCGTGCTCGGCAAGCATCAAGACGCAGGCAGAGCGCCTGGGGCTCGATATGACAGAGACGCTCGTCGGATTCGGACGTCTCTACAGCGAGATGTGGGATGGAGACGTGCTCCTGGCGACCGAAGAGTATGGCGGGGTCTGCCTGCCATCCCATTTCCCGGAGCGCGATGGCCTTCTGGCCGCGCTCCTTCTTGTCGAATACGTCGCTGCGCGCAGGAAGCACCTGAGCGAGCTTGTGGAAGAGCTCGACCAGAATATCGGCACCTTCTTCTACGGCAGGCGCGATGTGCGCCTCGACTATGGGGCGATAGAGTCGTTCCGCCTCCTGCTTCCCGGCCTCAATCCGCCAAGCGTGGCTGGCAAGGTACCCTCACAGGTATCGCATGGCGACGGGCTCAAGCTGACCTTCGATGATGGGTCATGGACGATGGTGAGGCCATCGAGGACCGAGCCGACCGTCAGGATCTATGCAGAAGCCCATACGGCAAAGGAGCGTGATGCCCTGCTCAAGTCGAGCGTGGGCATGCTCGAGTCGTTCTGAGACGGCTGAAAAAAGGGGATGCTGAAGAGGGCGCCGGAGGGCGCTCTTTTCAGCAGTTGTGCAGAAACTGTGCAGAGGCAGGAATGTGCTGGCGCAGGGCGGGGGAGGAGCGTATTGTTATTCCTCGCGCTCAAGCGCACCCGGAAATCCGGGACGCAGCCAGCGCGGCGAACCTTGAAAACCGGATACTGCGATCGAAGAGATCGGAAGACAGACGTGAGCGATGCTATCGACAAGACAGCATCCGTCGATTCAATTCTTTGAGAGACATGAATCCAGATCGGCGA
>Ga0256406_1000735_pt1 | contig 57359 bp, 56 predicted proteins | sample RumenRJG_03DNA_FD_185986 | JGI IMG/M metagenome (GOLD analysis project Ga0256406, IMG submission 185986) | Bovine rumen microbial communities from Lethbridge, Alberta, Canada - RJG_03 | ecosystem: Host-associated > Mammals > Digestive system > Stomach > Rumen | place: Canada: Alberta | collected...
CGATCATTTTTACTCTTTGTACGTTAAACAGCACTCTTGTGAACTACTATTATAACGTAAAATCCAAGACCTACATGGTATACTTTTCAATTATTATGGTGGTATACTTTTCAATTACTATTTACATCTGCCCTCCTTCAAGCACACAATCTTTATGAGGGAAAACAAGTTCCACTTCACTTCGCTGGTTAAGAAACTTCCCGCCTATTTTCAATCCAACTTTTTGAGAGAATTGTGTATAGCCGTCGTTCAGATAATTCTTTTGCTCTACGAACAACAAGAATCTGTCAAGTTTGAAAACTTCCGTTCCATTTACATTCACGAAGAATGCATTTCTAAGTAATTCATCTTTAAGCAATAAAGAAATGACATCAGCGGAGTAGGCTCTGGCGGCTTCCGCCACAACCCATTTTTTCAACTCGCCATCATCCGAAACAAAATTTGGCTCACATTTTAGTTGTTCAATTAGGTGCAGATACAGTTCACCTACGCCTTGTTCTTCTTTGTTCATAGATCGTTATGTTTTTAGAGCATCGCCACTACCTAAAAACATGCAGGTTTATCGACAAGTACCTAATATAAAGACGCAGAAGCGCAGACATTCTTTGTCGCTCATCTACGTCCTTAGGTACTTGCCGGTAACCTGATATATGAAGATAAGCAGAACGTCCACGCTATCGCGAACGTTCACTTATTTATTCTTCATATATCGTCACCTATCTACCGGCAAGTTTCAAGGACGTTTTTAGAATAAATAGCAAACGCTATGTTTTAACCCATAAAATTGTCGAGGCAAAGCGCGCCTGCCGCCTCTTCACCATGAATGCCGTAGCATCACAATGCATTTGCAAAATTACAAAGAAATTCCGATACCGCCGCAATCTTGCATGGGATTTTACACATTATTACAAAAGAGGTAATTGGCAAAAAAAACGTCACACGTCCCAACGTCCCAACGTCCCATTAAGGTAGTCCTATAAAGAGAAAAAAAGTGGAATTTGATTTTACTATATATAATAATATTAATATTATTATATATAGTAACCATATAAAACCGATATCTACCCATCGTTGGCACCTCCTTAATGGGACGATGGGACAACGGGACATGGGACAAGACACACACATACATATCGATGCAAAAATGCAAAATATACTGTTTACGGAGGCTAAAGAATATGTTTAGACACGCTTAATGCACTGTTTCCAGTTTTTTAATCATTTCGGGCGGATTTTCTTAACAGATTTTCACGTTCTGCGGGCATCGATTTTTGGCTTCCGACGAAAAGCGTTGTAACTTTGCACTATCAGGGAAACACTCTGAGGGAGTCGCGACGCAGGCAAGTGCGCATAAGTCTGGGGAACGCTCCAAGTATCAAATCAACACAAAAACCAAACAAGGCTATGAGTATTTTTTACAGACTTTATCAGAACAACTCGGAGAATTTCGTGAACAAGGGCAAGTGGTATGCACGCTCGGTAGTGATGGGCAAGATGGTCGGCTTGGAGGAGCTGGCGGAACACATGGCGGAGCACAACACGCCGTACTCCGAAGGTATCATCAAGGGCGTGCTGACGGACATGATCAACTGCATCCGCGAGTTGGTGCTCGACGGCAAGGCGGTGAAGATTCCCAATCTCTGCATCTTCTCGGCGGGCATTCAGTCGAAACCTGCCGACACGGTGAAGGATTTCAGCGTGCAGCAACACGTCAAGGGGGTCTATCTGCGCACACGCACCACGGGTAAGTTCACACGCGACGAGATTACAAAGAAGGCTAACCTGCGCGAGCTGTCGAAGTACGACGTGGGGTAATTCGCAATTAAGAACTAAGAATGATGAATTAAAAATTAAGAATGATGAAAAAGGAAACTTGGAAGTTTATTATTCAGACGCTGGCGGCTATCCTCACGGCTATCGCTACGACACTGGGGGTGACGAGCTGCCTTTAATTAATTGATAATTGATAATTGACAATTGATAAATATGGTAAGAGTGTTCTCAAAGCCGTAACCCCTAAATATATTTATCAATTATCAATTGTCAATTGTCAATTTTACTTTTTCCGCACACCGCTCGCCGTCGATGGCTGCCGAGACGATGCCACCGGCATAGCCGGCGCCTTCGCCGCAGGGGAATAGTCCGCTGATGCGCACATGCTGGAGGGTGTCGGGGCTGCGCAGGATGCGTACGGGCGACGATGTGCGTGTCTCGATGGCTATGAGCGTGGCGTCGTTGGTGAGAAAGCCGTGAGCCTGTCTGCCAAATGTCTTGAAGGCTTCTTGCAGGCGGTGCGAGATGGCTGCCGGCAACCAGAAGTGCAGGGGGCTCGAGAGGAGTCCGGGGGCGTATGAGGAGCGTGGCAGGTCGTATGAGAGGCGGTTGTTCACGAAGTCTGCCATGCGCTGTGCGGGTGCTGTCTGCCGCATGTTTCCCTGCTGCCATGCCATGCGCTCGAGGTGTTCCTGGAAGTGCATCACGGAGAGTGTGTCTGCCGGGGCTTGGTCATACATTGCCGGGATGTCTTCGGGACGCACTTCGACGACCATTCCGCTGTTGCTCCACTGGGTGCCTCGGCTGCTGGGGCTCATGCCGTTGACGACGAGCTGCTCCTTGTCGGTGGCTGCGGGAATGACAAAGCCTCCCGGGCACATGCAGAAGGAATAGACTCCGCGCCCTTCGACCTGCGTCACAAAGGCGTATTCGGCGGCTGGGAGGTATTTTCCCCGCCCGTCTTTGCGATGGTATTGTATCTGGTCGATGAGCTGCGCGGGATGTTCGAGTCGCACGCCGACGGCGATGCCTTTGGGCTCTATGTCGATTTTCGCTTCTGAGAGATAGCGATAGACGTCTCGGGCTGAATGTCCGGTGGCGAGAATGACTGGTCCTGTCCACTCTTTTCCGCCTGCCACGCAACCTTTCACGCTGTCGCCTTCGATAATGAGGCGGGTCATCTTGGTTTCGAAGTGCACTTCACCGCCGCATCGGAGGATGGTGTTGCGCATGTTTTCGATGACTTGCGGCAGTTTGTCGGTTCCGATATGCGGATGGGCATCGGCAAGGATATCGGTCGAGGCGCCATGCTGGCAGAACACGCTGAGTATTTTCTCCACGCTTCCACGTTTCTTCGAGCGGGTGTAGAGTTTGCCGTCGGAATAGGCTCCCGCGCCTCCCTCGCCGAAACAGTAGTTGCTCTCGGGGGCAACACGCTGCTCCTTGGTGATGCGTGCCAGGTCTTTTTTGCGCTCGTGCACGTCTTTTCCCCGCTCCACGACGATGGGTCGCAGTCCCAGTTCGATGAGCCGGAGGGCGGCAAAGAGTCCGCCGGGCCCTGCACCGACCACGATGACTTGGGCGGCTTCTGACACGTCTCCGTATCGGATGGGCGTAAAGGCATCGTCGGCAGGTTCTTCGTTGATGTAAAGCCGGAGGGTGAGGTTGATGAAGATGGTGCGATGACGGGCATCGACCGACCGCTTCAGCACTCTGACGGAGGTGATTGTGCGGGCATCGATGCCTTTCTCCCGGGCGACGTATTCGCGGATGGTCTGCCCGGAAGCGGCTTGTTGTGGCAGCAGGCGCACCTGTAGTTCTTGTATCATCCTGTGGCGGAGCGGCTATGTTATTAGATGATGCTTGTGCGCTTGGTGAACTCCACGATTTCGGAAATGTGGCCGAAAGCCAATGAAGTCACGGTATCGGCACATCCGTAATAGACTGCCACCCGGTCGGTCGCGGGGTCGTGAAGGGCTGCACACGGGAAGCATACGTTCGGCACGTCGCCCATACATTCGTATGGCGTCTGCGGAGAAATCAGGTAAGGTCCTGAACGATGAGTGGCTATCCACGGTTTTTCCAAGTCGAGCAACGCCGAACCGAAGGCATAGACGTAGCCGTTGCAGGAGCGGAGAACGCCATGATAGAACATCAGCCAGCCCTCAGAGGTCTCGATAGGTATGGAACCGGCACCGATTTTCATACATTGCCATGCGCTCACTTCGAAGGGTGCGGGCGACATGACGTGGCGGTGGCGACCCCAAAACTCCAAGTCGGGCGACTCGCTGTAGAAGATGTCGCCAAAAGGAGTATGCCCCGTATCGCTCGGACGGCTGAGCATGGCAAAGTTGCCGTTGATTTTCCTGGGGAACATCACGCCGTTGCGATTGTAAGGCAGGAAGGCGTTTTCCACCTGATGGAACGTCTCGAAGTCGAAAGTCCACGCTACGCCAATCGTAGGACCGTGGTAGCCGTTGCACCATGTGACGTAATAGCGGTCGTCGATGAAACAGACGCGCGGGTCGTAGCCATATACCCACTCCTTCACGCCTTCGATATCGCACTCGAAACGTATCGTCTCCTCGTTGATTTTCCAGTCGATGCCGTTCTTGCTGAAACCTGCATGAAGGGTCATGCGGCGGTTGGTATCGTCGCAACGGAACACACCGGCATAGCCGTCTTTGAAAGGAACGACGGCGCTGTTGAAAATACTGTTCGATGTAGCGAGTAAATCGCGCGGAATGATGGGGTTCTTGGAATAACGCCACATCACGTTCTTGCAATCTGCCGGGCGCTCTTCCCACGGCATATTGGGCAATGGCTGCCCCTGAATCTTTAAGTTGCTCATTTTTCTGTTATGTTTTTGTTATCTGAATACGTAAAAGGTACAAACCATGTGATGAGAAGGGCGGGAATGGTGCAGAAGAGTACGAAGACGAAAAACATCTTGTAGCCAAGCCAATCGCTGATGGCACCACTCATCATGCCGGGAAGCATGACGCCAAGGTTCATGATGCCGCTCGCAAAGGCATAATGCGACATCTGGTGCTCGCCCGGAGCTATCTGCTGCATCATGAAAAGAGTAAGCCCTACGAAGCCGAAGCCATAGCCAAAATACTCTATGACAATACCGCTGCCTATCAACCAAAGACTCTCGGGCTGATAGATAGCCAAAAGGGTATAAGCCACGAACGGCAAATTGAAGACGACTGCCAACGAAAAGAGCGACTTCTGAAGTCCCCGATGGGCTATATAATATCCTGCCAGGATGGAACCGAGCACGAAAGCAGCTGCTCCGAACGTGCCGTAGCACAAGCCTATCTGCTGTTCTGTCAAGCCCAACCCTTGCTCAGCACGAGGGGCTTTGAGGAACAACGGCACAATCTTCATGACAAATCCCTCGGCAAAGCGATAGAGAATGATGAAGAATATATAATAGACAATGTGTTTCTTCTTGAAGAACTCTGTGAGCACGCGCCACAACTCATGCCATGTCTCTGCCAGTCCGCGCTTCTTGCTCACAACCTGCCTGTCTTGCGGCAGCATGGAATAATGGTAAACGCCCAGGATAATCATGAGAATGCCTATCGCCAACATGACAATCATCCACGACTTGGTGACTCCCACCATGTCTTTCAACACACCTGCGAGATAGACAAGTCCGCCCGTAGCCGCAATCTTCGCTATGTTATAAAAAGCCCCTTGCCACCCTATCCATCGCGCCTGCTCATCCTTCGAGAGGACTGACATGTAGGTTCCGTCTGCTGCAATATCGTGAGTGGCACCGCTGATAGCCACAACCGCCAACAGCGCTATCGTGATGACGAAGAAGTCGGGCAGATGGAGCGCCATGGCAACCAGCGCAAACATCACACCGGAAAGAACTTGTGTCAGAACGACGAAAAACTTTTTCGTCTTATAGATTTCAAGAAACGGACTCCACAACGGTTTCAACGTCCACGGCAGCATGATGAGTGATGTCCAGAAAGCTATCTGCGTATCGGAAACACCCATGCCCTTATACATCAGCGCACACACCATGTTCAGCACCACGAAGGGCATTCCCATGGCAAAATACAACGTGGGTACCCAAGCAATGGGCAACACCTTCTTTTTACTTTCTACCTTTTCTGTCTGCAAGTCGTTTCTTGAAGTATCCACCTGCAGATTGTCTTCTACCCTTTTTTCCTGCATATTCCTTATCTATTCATAAACTTCATCTATACCTGTTTCATAGCCTAACACCTCTTCGGCACAGGGGTCGTAGTTGTCGGGAATGTCGAACTTGGCATCTGGAGAATAGTTCAGCGACTTGTCGGCATAGATTTTCTTCATGTAGTATGCCCAAATCGGCAACGCCACGGCAGCACCCTGACCTGTTGCAGTCGATACGAAGTGAATGTCGCGGTCTTCTCCTCCAACCCAACAGCCGCTGACGAGCTGCGGGGTGACGCCCATGAACCAGGCGTCGGAGTTCTTATTCGTGGTTCCTGTCTTGCCTCCAATCTCTCCCGGAACATTGTAGCGGGCACGCAGACGACCACCGGTACCGCCTTCAACGACCGCTTTCAGCAGGACGAGCATCTTGTAGGAACTGCTCTCGCTGATCACTTCGTTCATGCGCGGCTGGAATTCGGCAAGCACGTTGCCCGAATTGTCCTCGATACGGGTCACCATCATCGGTGCACAACGAATGCCGTGGTTCACAAAGGCGGTATAGGCGCTGACCATCTCGCCGACCGACACCTCACAAGGTCCGAGACACAATGCCATCGAGGGATGGATGTCGGGATTGTTGATGCCGTATTGGTTGAGCAGTTGCACGAAAGCATGAGGATTGAGGCGGCTCATGAGGTAGGCGGAAATCCAGTTGTTCGACTGTGCCAATCCCCATTTCAACGTCACCATCTGTCCGTATCGGCTTCGGCTACCGTTACGCGGCGTCCATGGTTTGCCAGCAACGATGTAGGTACGCGCCACGTTGGGTGCCACATCGCAGGGCGAATAGCCGTTCTGCATCGCCATCGAATAGAGGAATGGCTTGATGGTAGAACCTACTTGGCGCCGTCCCATCATACCCATGTCGTATTGGAAGAAGTTGTAGTTCACTCCGCCGACGTATGCTTTCACGGCTCCCGTCATCGGGTCCATGCTCACGAAGCCGGCACGAAGCATTTTCTTATAATACTTGATGGAGTCTCTCGGTGTCATCATCGTGTCGATTTCGCCTTTGTAAGAGAACACCGTCATATCTACTTTGGTATCGAACGCCTTATTGATGTCTTCTTCGGAGTAGCCTGCTTCTTTCAACACCCGATAGCGTTCGCTCTGACGAATGGAGCGGTTCATGATGGCTGTCACCTGGCTGGCGGTCAGATTGTCTGAGAAGGGAGCATTACGACGCAGCCGCAACTCGTTGTTGAACGTTGGCTGAAGGTATTTTGTCATGTGTTCATACACGGCTTCCTCGGCATATTTCTGCATACGTGTGTCGATGGTGGTGTAGATTCTCAATCCGTCGGTATTGACATCATAGGGGTCGCCGTTCTTCTTGAGGTTCTTGTTACACCATCCATAAAGCGGGTCGGTCTCCCATGCGATGGAGTCAATGTGATACTGCCGCTTGTTCCACGAAGGATAATTGGCAAGGTCGGGCTTCTTTGCCATCATGTATTGCCGCAGATATTCGCGGAAATAAGGTGCCGTCTGCTCGCGATTGCTGGCACGATGGAAGTTGAGTCCGAGTGGTTCGGCGGAATATTTATCGCATTCGGCGCTGCTCATATAGCCCGCTTTTTGCATCTGCGAGAGCACTACGTTTCGCCGCTCCACGCAACGCTCAGGATAGCGAACGGGGTTATAGAGCGACGGATTCTTGCAAAGACCTATCAGCGTTGCCGCCTCGGTGACCGTCAGGTCTTGCGGTTCCTTGCGGAAATAGGTATTTGCAGCCGACTTGATTCCCACGGCATTGTGCAGATAATCGAAATAATTCAGATACATGGCGATGATTTCTTCCTTCGTGAAGTTGCGTTCCAACTTGACGGCAATAATCCATTCGATTGGCTTTTGAAGAAGACGCCCCAACGTAGAGTGTGCCTTCTCCGAATATAACTGCTTAGCCAACTGCTGGGTGATGGTCGAGCCTCCACCCGCACTATGCTGTTGCATGATGCCACGCTTGAGAATGGCTCTCGACAAGGCGATGAAATCGATGCCTGAATGCTCATAGAAACGCTCGTCTTCGGTAGCCACGAGTGCCTGGACGAGATAGGGCGACAGCTTTGCATAGCCGACAGCGATACGGTTGTCACGATTCTCGTTGTAGGTACCGAGCACCTTTCCGTCAGCGGAATATATCTGTGAGGCGTATTTGCTGATTGGATTCTGCAAGTCTTCGATGTCGGGCATGTAGCCTATCCACCCGTTCCAAATGGCAACGAAGATAACAAAAAGCACGCCGATGATTGAAAACAGCGTCTTCCAAAGTATGCGTATGACTTTTTTTCTCATTTTTCTTTCTTGATGTTTTGCCCACAAAGATAGTGGAAATTGAGGGAAACACAAAATAAAACAATGTTTATTTGCGCACGGGAGGTATTCATTCTTTCGAAAAATGCCGGAAGAATCATCGTTGAAAGCGCCATGCGGCAATCAGGGAAAGGGTTTCTCCCTACAATTTGAAGCGATGACGCCTGGTGGCTTGCTTGGGTGCCTGACTGTCACCGAAGCCATAGCCTCCGCCGCCAATGGCAGAACCGCGATAATGGGCATAGCGCTGGAGCACCAAGCGCACGTAATTATACGTCTCCGTCCCTCGCATATAGCCGCTTTTCACGACGGGGTCTTGATAGTATTGCGGCTGGCTCAGCAGCAGAATATACTCGGAAACGTCGCGCCAACGGTGGGGATTTTTCCCGTATTTGCGTGCCAGAGCCATAGCGTCGCGCACATGTGCCACTCCCCCATTATAGCTGGCAAGCACGAAGTTGAGGCGCTCGCCTTCACGAGGAACGTCCCGAAACTGGTCTTTCAGTTTCCGGATGATGCGGGTAGAGGTCTCTATATTGGCTTCCGGATTGAACAATTCTGATTGCGGAAGCCCATATTGGGCACCTGTTCTCGGCATAATCTGCATCAGTCCGCAGGCTCCTGCCCATGAACGGGCGTTAGGGTCGAAACACGACTCCTGATAGCTCAGCGCTGCCAACAGGCGCCAATCGACACGTGCCACCGGTGCATAGCGCTTGAAAAGATGGTCGTAGTTGGAGATGATGCCTTTCTGCTGATTGAGCATGGGCGAATACACCCGCCGCTGAACGCTTTGCGGGGAGAAGGCTGTCTGCTGTTCGCTCTTCACTTCCGCCAGATAGTCGGGACGATACCAGCGGCTGATGGTGTCTGCAAGTTCGGCATTCGTCTTCAATACCGCCCACGGTATGCGCTTGTCGGCAACAATAAGCTGCGCATTCTCCAGCGTAGAGGAGTCGGCTGGAATCATAATATCGCCCTCGCCCTTGAGCAAGCGCCCCACCATCTCCGACGTATCGCGACACACTTCCACCCGCACGGAGACACCCAACTGCTGCGCGAACTTCTCGCAAAGCAGATATTGGGTGCCCAAGCCTCCACCCCGATATTCATAATAGGTGTCAGGACCTGACAGGGTGAGGAGGATGAGTTCACCGTTGGCGACAATATCGTAGAGCGAATAATGCTCTTTCGAGCTGACGCTGTCGCCTATGACCGTCCCCCAAGGGGTCGTCTGCAACGTGTTTCCCTTCTCGCATGCTGTCAACAAAAGGGCGAACAGCAAGAGGAAAAGTTTGCTGAACGACGAGGGGACGATATGTCGGAACAAGCCGTGTGCCATTGATTTCGGTTGAAAAGAGATTATTCCGGTTGCTCTAAATAGCTGACCGCCTTGCCTGTTTCCTTGGCGTATGCTATCTCGCGACGCGTACTCTCGCCGATATAGCCACCGGGATTGACGACGAAGATTTCGTCTGCCATATCGATTTTCCGCAGGTGCATGTCGTCGAGCATTTCTTTGACACCGGGCTTCCACACCTCTTCGTCACCGGAATGCCCGAACAAGCCGACGCTGATGACGATGTTGCCTTCTAAAGAAAGGCGCTTCTGCACGTCAAAGAACGCATCCTTGAAACGTGTACTGCCACAAAGGGTTATCACTTTATAGTTCTCTACCATCTCTTTTCTATCGTTTATGAGTTATAAACATGCCGTTCAGGCATTCTAAAGCTACCGTTTGCGGTTGCCATTCATGCCGTTTGCGGTTGCTATTCGAGCACGATATCTGCCACGTCTTCCGGCGTATTGAAGAGAATTCCGTCGGCAAGTTCGTCATCGGTCAGCTGTTCCAGCAACTTGCGTGCTTCCTTCTCGTCCATTGCCTTCTCGCCTTTGGCTGCCAGTTTTCCGAGCATGGCGTTCCAAATCGCTTCCCGATAGGCTTGTATTGTTTCTTTTTGTTCTTCTCCCATGGTCAAGATTATCTATTTTTCGGAATATTTTTTCATCACGCTATAAGCCTTATACAAACCCAATTCGCCTGCCTTACTGAGGTCTTGCAGCCCCTTTCGCTTGTTGTCGCTGTTGATATAGGCGAGTCCACGGTTGTAATAAGCCTCTGCCAAACTTCGGTTGATGCTGATTGCTGCCGTGTAATCTTCTATCGCTCGCTCATATTCCTTCCGCTGCACATACAGGTTTCCCCTGTTATAAAACAGGAAAGCATTCTGCGGGTCGAGCGCAATGGCATGATTCAAATCGTCCAACACGCGCGCCATCTTGATTTTTGTATCCATCCCCTGGGCGGCACTAAACTCGCTCTCCATCGCCAGACACACCGCCCGTTGCCAATATGCCAGGACCGACGTGCTGTCGATTTGCAGGAAAGTGGTCATATCGTGCACGGCATCATCGAAATTCTGAACGACACCATACGCGACGGCGCGTTGCAACAGAAGCCTCTTGACCGACTGCATGTCGCGTTCGCCATCAATACGCCTCGACAAGGTGTCTATCAGATTGAGATAAATGGCTGACTGCTCTTCGTCGAGCGTGTGCGGATTGCACGTCACTTTGAGTTCATGAGACGGACGAGCGACGCGGTTGAAAGCCTCCACTTCCTTATCGAACACTTGGTTCATGCTGACGACATTGGCGTATTTCAGATACGAAACCTCGTACATCGGCATATATTCCACGTCGATTTTCCGGTTTTGTATGCGCCCGCGGTAGGCACTTTCGTATTCACGCTCAACCACTTCCTCATCCTCCACCACAATCTGATTGTACTTGGAGAAGTCTATCTCGCTCTTCTTTCGTGTCTGCTTCCGCTGGTTCTTCGTCCATCGCGGCTGTATCCCGACGTGCTTATCCATCTGCGCCTTCAGAATACGGAACTCATCCAGCTCGGCCTGGCGATGCATACCGAGCCGCCGATAGCAATCCGCCCGGTTGTGAAGTCCCGTCCAGAAGTTAGGATACTGCTCTATCACCTTCGTATAGTCAACAATGGCAGCACGCAGGTTGCCCGTCCGATGGTGAAGGGTCGCACGGTTGTAGGTCGCCATCAGGTTGCCGGGTTCCATCCTGAGCACATAGTTGAAGTCTTCTATCGCCCGGTTGTCGTCGCCCACTTGCACACGGAGCAAGCCCCGGTTGTAGTGAGCAAGGAAATTGTTCGGGTCGAGGTCGATTGCCATGTCATAATCAGCCATCGCACCACGCAGGTTGTTGACATTCAGACGCACCAAAGCACGGTTCACATAGTTGCTTACCAGCTTCGGCTTCAAATGTATCGCCTTGGAAAGCTGCTGCTCTGCATCCTGCCAATTCCCTCGCGACATATTGATGCTTGCCCATACCATCCACGCCTCTCCGTCATAGGGATCTACTTTCAGGCTTTTGTCCATCCACGTGACTGCCGCAGTCGTGTCTTTCTCCCGCATATACATTTCTGCCTTGACGGAATACGCCCGTGAGAAGTCGCCCCAACGCTGAATCATGGAGTCGAGTTCCTCATGTGCGTGCTGATAATCTTTCAGTTCCACACGGCAAAGGGCGCGGTTGAACCAAAGATTCTGCCCTGACGGTTGGTAGAGAAGTGCCTTGTCATAATCGCCAATCGCTTCTTCGAAATGGCGCTGACGGATGCGACACAAGCCTCTCAGTTCATAGATACCGGCAATATAGGGATTGAGGGCAATGGCTTCCGAGCAGTCGTTTTCCGCTCCGATGAAATCGTCGAGGTAGAACTTGGCGATGGCTCGATAATACCAAGCCTCATAAAGATAAGGTTTGTAGGAAATGGCACGGCTGAAATATTGTATCGAAAGTACGTAATCTTCATAATACAACGAGCTCCTGCCGCTCATAATCAGGCGGTCAACGTTGAACTGCGCCAAAGATGTGAGCGGAGAAAAACACAATAGCAAAAGAAGTATCTTCCGACACCTGCTCATCCGTGATATGTTTTTATTGACACCCTTTTATAGGAAGGATGCCGTGAGTTATCTCTTCGTACGGTATCCGCACTGGTAACGTCCTTGCATGAGAGCCTTCAGCTTACCTTTAATCAGCTGTCGGCGAAGCGGCGAAATGCGGTCGATAAACATCTTTCCGTCAAGATGGTCGAACTCGTGTTGCATGACCCGGGCAAGATAACCTTCTATCCACTCGTCATGCTGCTGCATTTCGCTATCCTGCCATTGCACTCTTATGCGGGTCGGACGCGTCACACTCTCGTGAATACCTGGCAGCGAAAGACACCCTTCCTCCATGTTTTTCGTCTCCGTATCGTCATATTCCACGATATGGGGATTGATGAAAGCCTTTCTGAAATCCTTATATTCGGGAAAATCTTCCGCAAGTACGTCTAAGTCTATGACAGCCACACGAATCGATTTCCCGATCTGCGGAGCTGCCAACCCTATTCCTTCTGAAGCAGAAAGGGTCTCAAACATGTTCTCCAACAGCTCATCCAGCCCGGGATAGTCGGCAGGAATGTCCTGCGCTTCCTGACGAAGCACCGGCTGCCCATATATATAAATAGGTAATATCATGTCTTTTTAGTCATTTCGGTCGCCGGGACTCCATATAGCCTTGGAGGATAATCGTCGCGCTGATTTCATCCACCAGCGCCTTGTTCCGACGCTCTTTCTTTTTCAAACCGCCGTCAATCATCGCCTGATGCGCCAAGACCGACGTGAATCGTTCATCGTAATACTCAACCGGCACGTCCGGATATGCCTTCCGCCACCTGTTGACAAACTGCTCCACCCGCTGGAGATTCTCACTCGGCTGCCCGTTTGGCTGATAGGGCTTCCCTATCACGATGCGCTCAACGGGCTCCCGGCTGAGATAATCTGCCAGATAATCGAACAGCGCAGAAGTAGAAACAGTCGCCAATCCGCCGGCAATAATCTGCAGCGGATCGGTGACTGCCAATCCTGTACGCTTCTTTCCGTAATCTATTGAAAGTATTCGCGCCACTCAGATGTCGTTAACGCTGGTTGAAAAGCAACCAAGCATCCGGATATTTTGCACGGAACTGATCGCGACTCTGAACGGCATCGCCCTTACTGTCGAAAGTAGAAGCAATCACACGATACATGTTGCGCTCGGAGTTGAACGCCAACTGCGCATCGTAACCTGCCGCACGCAATGTCTGCTGCAAACCTTCGGCATTTGCCTTCATCGAGAAAGAACCAACGACTACGCTGAAATTCTTCAATCCGGAACCGCTCACTACGGTGAGATTCTCCTGGCGGACAGACACGTTGTCATAGTTGTCAACCGTTGTCGTCTGTGTAGCAGGAACGGTCGTGATCGGTGTTACCACCGGAGCATCGGTCGTCGTATAACCATCGCCCTGCTGAGCCGCATCCTGAGCGCGTGCCTTTTCATAAGCCTTCTTATAAGCACTCTCACTTGATTTACAGCTGGTAAAAGCCATCATTGCACATACTGCTGCGCACAAAATCATGATTTTCTTCATAATCAATATTATTTTTGAAATTAAACTTATTGTCTTTATTCAACGTGCGAAATTACATAAAAACATTTGAACTTGATAAAAAAAACAGCATAAAGTTTGTTAAATGTCCAATAATCTTGCCGATTTAACAAAAAATCACGAAAGAAATATGGCTATTCAAAAAACTTTCACTACATTTGCTTTCGAAACCTTGCCATCAAGTCATGGTTGGTTATTATCAAAACATTGTTTAATTAAATACTGAAACACATGAAAACATTAGGTTACATCGGCGCATTTCTCGGTGGCGCCATCGCCGGAGCAGCGTTAGGACTGCTGGTAGCACCGGAAAAAGGAACAGACACCCGCACAAGAATCTCTGACACGGTCAAAGACTTTTGCGATAAACACAACCTGAAACTCAACCGCAAAGAGATGGAAGACCTGGTGGACGACATCAAGGATGCGGCTGAAGACGTTATCGACTAATCCCCCACAGCAACGCGAGAGATTATGTTTTCAAACGACAGAAACGTTGAATCGATAGCACAACTCGTTGAAGTGCTCAAGCATTACATCGGGCTCCAGTCGGAATACGTCAAGCTGGATGTGATAGAAAAGGTTGTGCGACTGATTACAGCCATCGCCGTCACGCTGACGGTCGTCCTGTTCCTGTTGATCATACTCATCTATCTCTCTTTCGCCGCAGCGTATGCGCTTGCTCCGCTCGTGGGAACCCCTGTCGCTTTCTGCATCGTGGCTGGAGTCTATCTGCTGCTTTTCATCATCATTCTCTACAACAGGAAACGCTGGATAGAGAAGCCGCTCGTGAGATTTCTTGCATCCATCCTCTTAAACAACTGACAACATGAACGACAATCCATTACAGACTTATCGCTCCCTGGAAGAAATTCGCATGCGCAAAGAGATGTTGCGACGCGAAATACAGAAAGACAACGGGCAGATAAAAAGCACTTGGGATGGTCTTTTTCATACCGAGAAAGCCACCACCCCATCCAAACGAATGTCCGGATTCATGTCAACAGGAGCAGGAGTGATGGACGGCATCATCCTGGGATGGAAACTCTATCGGAAATTTTACAGCGGAAAAAAGACAAAAAGCAAGAAGAAAGGCGGACTCTTAGGATTCTTCAAAAAGTAGCCGACAGCCCCGAAAGGTTGCCAAACGGGGAACTCCGACACACAAGACGGGAGGCTCTATTATATAAAAGATGTGTAGTTGAAAAATATCGGCTACACATTTTTTATGTCCGACACACCTTTTACACAGGATAAAATGCCCGTTCGCCCACCACAAAGTGCCCGTTCAGGGCTGCTGAAGGGGCGTGAGCCTGACACTGGAAATGCATCAGCCCGATGACTTCTTTCGTTCTTCCCCCATCGTTTCCGTCATCTTGCAGTCTGCCGTTTTTGTATATTTATACTGAGGTGCGTCTGTTGCGACGCCGTTTGTAAACTTCTGATTTTTAAGACATTAAGAATACCCTTCCAAAAGTTCAACTTTTAGCTTGCAAAAGTTGAACTTTCAGGCGCTAAAAGTTCAACTTTCAGCGTGCAAAACTTCAACTTTTGGAAAGTGAAAGTTCAACCGTATATTTATACGCCCTTTTCCGTATGTTTATACAAGGAGTTTATTGGTGTCCGTCCAGCTTAGTCAAACCTCAATCACCTGTCCGTCGTAAGCCATTTCCACGCCGGCGGGCAACGTCCGGTTCACCTCATCATGCAGCCCTATCTGGTGACACGAATGGATGATGAACGTCCGCTTGGCTGCTACACGCTGCGAGAAGGCGATGGCATCGCCAAGCAGCTGGTGCGAATAATGCTCGTGGCTTTTCCGCAAAGCGTTCACCACCAAGAATTCCACACCCTCCAACAGCGCCTCGTCGGCACGGCTGATGGTCTTCATGTCCGTGATATAGGCAAAACGACCGATGCGATAGCCGAGGATGGGCATCTCGCCGTGCATCACTTCGATGGGAAGAACGTCCACATCGCCGATATGTATCGGAACATGGGGCGTCGCCGTCTGAAGATTCAGGAGCGGTACGCCTGGATAGAGATGTTCGCTGAAGCAATAAGGCATGGTCTGTTTCAGCGCCTCTGCCGTTGACCGGTTGGCATAAATATCAATGGCTCCAAACACGCAGAAGGGACGCAAATCGTCTATTCCAGCCACATGGTCGTAATGGATATGTGTGAGCAGGACACCATCGATTTTCTTAAACGGAAACGGCAATATCTGCTGACGGAAATCAGGACCGCAATCAATCAGGATACGGGTGGTGTCTGTCTCCACCAAAACCGAGCAACGCAAACGCTTGTCATGCGGATTGGAACTGGTGCACACCTCACACTTGCAGCCAATACTCGGCACTCCGCCAGAGGTTCCTGTTCCTAAAAACGTCACTCGCATATCCTTCTGACAACCAAAAGATTAAACTAAATTACATAAACCTCAGGATGAAGTTCTATGGCAAACTTATTCCGCACGTCGGCAATGATGGTTTCGCAAAGCCGCAAGACCTCCTGACCTGTCGCTCCGCCCCGATTCACCAGCACCAAAGCCTGCTTGGAATGAACCCCTGCACGCCCCAAAGAGCGTCCCTTCCAGCCACATTGTTCTATCAACCATCCGGCAGGAATTTTAACATGTGACGCATCGACCTCATAGAAGGGCATCGACGGATAGCGGGCAGCCAACTGCTCGAAATGCTCCCGACCAACGACCGGATTCATGAAGAAGCTGCCGGCGTTGCCTTCCGTTTGCGGGTCGGGAAGTTTTGACTGGCGAATACTGATAACAACCTCCCTCAGTTGCTTGGCTGTGGGCGCTGTGATGTGTCTGTTTTCCAACTCCGTCCGGATGTTTCCATAATCCAGATGAGGGGTAAACGTGGTTGACAACCGATAGGTCACGTAGGTGATGGCACACTTGTCTTTCCATTCTTTCTTGAAACGGCTTTGCCGATAGGCGTAGGCACACTCTCCGTTATCGAAGCTCACGCCTTTTCCCGTGGCAAGTTCGATGGCTTCAACCTTCACTATCAGGTCTTTCACCTCCACGCCATACGCCCCGATATTCTGAACTGCCGATGCCCCCACTTCGCCAGGTATGAGCGACAGATTCTCCGCACCATACCACCCATTGGCAACACAGCGCGCAACCACATCGTCCCACACCTCGCCGCTGCCGCAGCGCAGCAAGATGGTGTCGCCACAGACAGTCGCCTCGCAGCCCTTGATGGCTGAATGAAGAACCGTCCCCTCGAAATCCTGAGTCAGCAGAATGTTACTCCCGCTGCCCAGCAAGAAGAGCGGCTGGTCGGCAGGCGACAGCATCGCAATCACCTGTTGCAACTCCTCCACCGAACTGTATTCGATGTAACGGCGACAACAGGCATCAATGCCAAAGGTGTTGTGTCGCAGAAGACTATAATTGCGGATGTCTTTCATAACTTTACCAGCTTCGTCAACTGCCATTTCCCATTGACGTTCCTGAAACTCATCTTTGTCTCCAAGCCATTGGCAATACCGCGTATCACGAACAACTTCTTAGCCTTACTCTTATACGTCTGCCCATAAATGATGTTATACACCACATCGCGAGGGAGAATCTGCGGTTTGAAATCCACCCACTGCTCGGGATAAAGGTCTGCCGTCATCGTGTTAAAATCGTCGTTGGGGTCAGGCAAGACAATAGATACGGGCACATGCAGACTCCTCGTCTGGAACGCATCGTCGGTTGAAAAACGCTTATAGAAAGACAGGAATGATGCGTTCTGATTCTGCGAAAGAGCCGTCTCCTCCACCCTCGTCAGCATCCACAAACCCTTGATTCGCTTGAAGTCATACTGCCGGACGAGGTTTTTCGCAAGAAATATCTTTTCCAACACGACATGATTGACAGCCGTGTCATTGACGACCTCTATCTGTTTTTCATCATCGAAAATCAAGGAATAATACCCTTGCTTCATGAAGAAATAATCCATCTTCCACTCGGTTTTCCCCATTTTCCGCTCCCTTCCGTTCTCCTTGACAGGCAGCGGGAAGTTGATACGTGCCAACTGCAACTTACGGTTGGCGGCAAAATTGAAGACGAAATCATCGAAAAGTTCGTCCGCCGCCTTCGCCACGGGCGAATCGCCAAAAATAGATTCCAGCGAATCGGTTGCCGTCGTGTCGCCATACTGCTCGTCCGCCGCCTGCGTCTCTGTTGACGAACGGCGGTTGTCCGAACATCCCGACAGCAACATGACAGCCACAGGAACACACCATAACAAAAGTCTTAATACTTCTTTTTTCATAAAACTAACGTAATCCAAAGCCTTGTTTCTCTCATCAATTTCTGCAAAATTACAACTTTATTTCCAAACTTTTCGGTTTTTAAAGCAAAAATATTACCTTTGCAGAAGTATTTTTATTTGAAGCGAACAATATGATACTTGAGAAAATAGAATCGCTGCTCAAGGAAGTGAGCGAAGTGAGTGCCTCGAATGCTGAAGAATTAGAGGCGTTGCGACTGAAATATCTGAGTAAGAAAGGCGAAATCAATGCGCTGATGGCTGACTTCAGAAACGTGGCTGCCGACCAGAAAAAGGCGGTAGGCATGAAAATCAATGAGCTCAAGCAGACCGCCATTGAACACATCAACGCCCTTCGCGAGCAGATGGAAACGAAGAACGACGACTCTGAGGAGCTGGACCTGACACGTACGGCTTATCCCATCAAACTGGGTACGCGCCATCCGCTGACCATCGTGCGCAACGAGATTATCGACATCTTCTCGCGCATGGGCTTCACGCTTGCCGACGGACCTGAGGTGGAAGACGACTTGCACATCTTTACGAAGATGAACTTCGCCGCCGACCATCCGGCACGCGACATGCAAGACACCTTTTTCATCTCGCAACATCCCAACGACGTGACGAAGAACATCCTGCTCAGAAGCCACACCAGTTCCGTGCAGGCACGTGTCATGGAGCGCACACAACCACCCATCCGCATCATCTGTCCGGGACGCGTCTATCGAAACGAGGCGATTACCGCCCGCGCCCACTGCTTCTTCCATCAGGTCGAAGGACTTTACATCGACAAGAACGTTTCGTTCACCGACCTGAAGCAAGTGCTTCTCACCTTCTCGCAGGAGATGTTCGGACCTGAAACGCAAATCCGCTTGCGCCCGAGCTACTTCCCCTTTACAGAACCTAGTGCCGAGATGGACATCTCATGCCACATCTGCGGCGGCAAGGGGTGCGGATTCTGCAAGCACACCGGCTGGGTAGAGATTCTCGGTTGCGGAATGGTCGATCCGAACGTGCTCGAACTTTGCGGCATCGACAGCAAAGTCTATAGCGGATATGCCTTCGGCTTAGGCGTAGAGCGTATCACCAACCTGAAATATCTCGTCAGCGACCTGCGCATGTTCTCTGAGAACGACACGCGATTCCTGAAAGAGTTTGAGAGCGCAAACTGATATATAAATAGATAGATGTAATAACAATGATGCAGACGCTGCCTTGCGCATGCGTCTGCATCATTGCTTTTATCCGACAAACGGTTTGTTTCAATTTGCCAAATCCATTGAACGACAATGCCTCTGCTTACCTCAAAAGCACCGAACGACTTACCTCAAAAACACCGAACAATTTACCTCAAAAACACCGATTAATTTGCATCAAAAAACAAGATTTTCTTGCAGACTTCATAAATTTGCTTTATCTTTGTTGGCGGATTAAAAAACGTTTTCATTAAGCCAAATGAGCAAAATCAATCTTGATTGCGCTTTTTACTATAACGAGAACGTGCATAATTAATAATCGATGACATGGAATATCTAAGACGAACAGCAGACATTATGCTTCAAGACCTTCTTGATGCGTTTGGCGCCGTATTGATAGAAGGTCCCAAATGGTGTGGCAAAACGACTACAGCTGAGCAAACTGCCAGAAGCGCTATTAGAATGCAGGACACGGACATGCGTGATGAATATTTAACTACTGCAATATCTAAGCCGTCCCTGTTACTTCAAGGCGAAACCCCAAGATTGATAGATGAATGGCAGGATGCTCCTGTCCTTTGGGATGCTGTCCGCACGATGGTTGACAAACGAGGTGAACCAGGTCAATTCATCCTCACAGGGTCTAATGCCGTTGACAAGTCACAGATTTATCATTCTGGGAATGGGCGCATAGCCAAGATGAATATGTTACCTATGAGCCTATGGGAGTCGGGAGAGTCAACTGGTGAAGTGTCACTGTTGGAGTTGTTCAACAACCCCAATTATAACATAGATGGGTGTCAGTCAAAGATGAGTATCAAGGATTTAATCTTTGCAGCTTGTCGTGGAGGATGGCCTGGCACTCTCATGGCGCGCTCGGAAAGAGCCAAGTTGCTGATAGCCCGCAACTATGTCCGCACTGTTTGCAGCGAAGACATATCCCGAATCGACGGCAAACGCCGGAACGAAAAACTTGCCATGATGATACTGCGGTCGTATGCACGCAACATTTCGTCACTCGCCAAGAAGACCACCATGCTTGCCGATGTGGTGTCATCTGAAGAAATGGAATGCAGCATTGACACATTCAATGATTATGTGAACGCCCTTGAACGCCTGTTTGTCATTCAGGATATTGATGCTTGGTGCCCGGCAATACGCAGTAAGACCGTCATTCGAAGCTCACCTAAACGAGGATTCTGCGACCCGTCAATAGCTGTTGCTCTTCTTGGACTGACACCAGAAGCATTGATGACACAACTGAAAACGTTCGGTTTTATTTTCGAGCAAATGTGCGTACGCGACATGAAAGCCTATACACAGGGGCTGTACAGTCATGTGTCTTATTACCATGACCGATACGGTTTGGAGGCAGATTTTGTATTGCATCTTGAAGATGGACGCTATGCTTTGGTAGAGTGTAAATTAGGAAGTAACGAGATTGAGGAAGGCGCAAGCCACCTCTTGGAACTGAAGAGGCTTATCCGTGAACATAACGAGAAAGAGAAGCAGATGCCCATTCGCGAACCAGACCTTCTGCTCATATTTACTGGCGGTCAGATGGCGTACACCCGTCCTGATGGAGTAAAGATTATACCATTAGGTTGTTTGAAAGATTAAGCCCCTAAAAAAGGCAAGAACAATCCGCTGCCCCTTTCTTTTGCGGATTTTTGAGATTGTTTCCGTTTGCCAAATCCCCTATAGATGTATAACAACGATGCAGACGCTGCCTTGCGCATACGTCTGCATCATTGCTTTTATCCGACAAACGGTTTGTTTCAACCTGAACGGGCAATTCATTATTTAATCACGACTTTGATTTCATCAGAATCGTTCACGCTCGGCAAAGCTGAAAATTCATTTTCGCTCTGCACTCACTTAATCACGACTTTTTTCCCATTAACGATGTAAATACCTGCTTTTGTCGGTTTGCCGTTGAGCCGCACGCCGCTGAGCGTAAACCAAACGTCATTATCAATTGTCGATTGTGAATTATCAATTGAGACAATGCCCGTCGGTAAGTCTTCTACGATATTCAGGAAACTCTTCCAAACATCCGCTACTTGGTATTTCACCTTGCTTCCGATAGGTACATGAAGTGTGCAGGTGTTTGTATTGGAAAAAGTGCCATTACTATTTGTGTCATTTAGTATCAATGGTTCTTCTATATGACAATAAATTTCTGCCAGACCGTCGCAACTAGAAAATGCAGCTCCTCCAATACTTGTCACAGAATTAGGAATGGTAACAGAAGTCAGACCGTCGCAATTCCCAAATGCATAGTATCCAATCCTCGTTACGGAGTTGGGGATGGTGACGGAGGTCAGACCGCTGCAATGCATGAACGCATAACCTCCAATGCTCGTCACGGAGTTGGGGATGGTGACGGAGGTCAACTTCATGCAACGAGAGAACGCTTCGAATTCGATATTTATCACAGAGTTAGGGATAGTATATCCTCCTTGTCGTCCTTCAGGACATTTAATTAAATTTGTCTGCGACTTATTAAACAGCACTCCATCAATGGATGAATATCTGGTATTACTCTCGTCCACATTGATTTCCATCAAATAGCTATTATTACTAAATGCTCTCGTAAAAATACTTCTAACAGAGTAGGGAATAGTAATAGACGTCAGATTTTTGCAATTGGCAAACGCCCAATCTCTAATACCTGTCACGGAATCGGGGATTGTGACGGAAGTCAGACCTGTGCAACCTTCGAACGCATTTTCTCCAATTATTTTCACAGAATTTGGGATAGTGTATGCTCCTAGCTTCCCTGTTGGACATAGAACTAATTCTGTTTGCGATTTGTTAAACACAACCCCGTCTATAGAAGAATAGGTGGAATTATTCTCATCTACATTGATTTCAGTCAGCCCGCTGCACCCAAAGAACGCAGACTCTCCTATACTCGTCACGGAGTTGCCGATGGTGACGGAGGTCAGACCTTTGCAATCACCGAACGCAGACTCTCCTATACTCGTCACGGAGTTGGGGATGGTGACGGAGGTCAGACCGCTGCAACCAGAGAACGCCCAATTTCCAATGCTCGTCACGGAGTTGCCGATGGTGACGGAGGTCAGACCGCTGCAATCACAGAACGCTTGATATCCAATGCTCGTCACGGAGTTGCCAATAGTGACGGAGGTCAGACCGCGGCAATAATAGAACGCATAATCTCCGATGCTCGTTACGGAGTTGGGGATAGTCATGGTGGTCAGACCGCTGCAATATCGGAATGCAGACTCTCCAATGCTCGTCACAGAGTTGGGGATATCAATAGAGGTCAGACCTCTGCAAGAAGAGAACGCCCTATTTCCAATGCTTGTCACGGAATTGGGGATGGTGACGGAGGTCAGACCTGAGCAGGCCCAGAACGCAGAGTCTCCAATGCTTGTCACGGAGTTGGGGATGGTATATGCTCCTTGTTTCCCTGTTGGACATAGAATTAATTCTGTTTGCGATTTGTTAAACACAACCCCATCTATAGAAGAATAGGTGGAATTATTCTCATCTACATTGATTTCTGTCAGATTGTCGCAATAATTGAACGCATCCTTTCCAATGCTCGTCACGGAGTTGGGGATGGTGATGGAGGTCAGACTGCTGCAATTCTTGAACACCTCATCTCCAATGCTCGTCACGGAGTTGCCGATAGTGACGGAGGTCAGTTTGAAGCAACAACCGAACGCATGACTTCCTATGCTCGTGACAGAGTTGGGGATGGTGACGGAGGTCAGACCACTGCAGCCCCAGAACGCCCTATTTCCAATGCTTGTCACGGAGTTGGGGATGGTGACGGAGGTCAGACCACCGCAATTATAGAACGCATAATCTCCGATGCTCGTCACGGGATAAGTCTTTCCACCATAAGTAACAGATTCTGGGATATTGACCACTCCCGAATATGAAGAAGAACTGCTTCCCCAATGAGAAACCTCAACTTCAGTGCTGTTGTTAATAAGTCCGTAATAGATGGTCACGCCATCCGCATTCTTAACTGCAAAATCATGGGCGAATGCCTTTGCTCCAACCATGCTCATGAGCACTGCGAGCAGAAATGTAAGTTTAAGTTGTTTTGCTTCCATTGTTATAAATACTATTATTGATTTTTATTTGGTTGTTCATTTTTTACATAAAAAAGGCGAGAACCTACTTCTGGCTAATCTGTCAGTGTAGGCTCTCGCATTGCCCGAATCATCAAATTAACAGAAGCGGCACTCACCTATACAATAAGGTAAGAACAGCCACATGCCTTGTTTGAATGATTCAGTTCAATTTGCGAGATTTACACCGATCAAATCAACAGCGTGACGTTAATCACATGTTTTTGCCCTCAATGTCTTGTCGATGCTCCAACTCCGACGGAGTGGGACGACTTTGCAAATCTACAAAAGTTATTTGAGATTGCCAAACATTTCCTGCAAAAAGCGATTTGCCACTTCTGTGTGTGCGATAACGGCTTTCGACGCTCGCCACCTCAATGCAAAGATATAATTATAATTATGAACGCGTATGCGAAAAACGGAAATGTCGGAAAAATGTCGGAAATGGAGAGCTACGCGATAAGCGCTTCGCTAAATGACAAATGAAAAATGATAAAGGAGCCCCACCCTAAGAGGGTGTGTCAAAATAGGAATTCAGTCGTCCTACGGACGAGAAATCCAACAAATCTATACAAATCTAACAAATCAAAGTGCTGATACACAGAATGAAAGATTTTGGATAGATTTGTGAGATTTGCCTACGGCGCACTTCCTCCAGTTTGACACACCCTCAACGCCTGACGGGAGGAATGTAATCTGAGTAATTGGCGAGCGCTTTTCGGGCGGACACACCGACCCGCCCCTACGAACCTTTGGGATATATATAAATAATATGTCAACGATATTTTCCTCCTGTTATTTCACTAATGGATAGCGGGAGGTAATCGATGTTGTAGGCGGTTGGTCCTTCTTCCCACAGGAAGCCGATGCGCCCGTCGGCGAGCTGAACCATCGTTGAATAGGCAGACAGTTCGTGGCTCACCTGGAGCCCACGATGCCACTCCTCGCCTATCCTTTTCGCATCGTTTTTCCCCGACAGTTCCTTATAGAAGAAGCCTACATTTCGGCGCTGCGGACCGAAAGGCACCGACTGCAAGAGCAGATGCACCCGCTTTCCGGTTGCCGAGGAGCGTGCTTTCACCAGAAGAATCTCGCCGTTGCAGGCGTTCTTGATGTCGGCAAAGGCACGGGCGGCAACGGGTTCGCCCCATGTTCCGCACGCTTTTTTCTTGTTTGAGAAAGTAAACACGTTGAAGAAACGTCCCGTCGTGCGCGCACTCAGCACGACACTGCCGTCGGGCAGTTCCTCGCATTTCGGTTCGTCGCCCTTCGGACATGGCGACGTATCGGCATCGCCGAGCACCTTCCACAACTCGCCGAAGTCGTCACTATACAGCGCGAAGACACCGGAGTGTGTCAGTACGGCGGCATAGAGGCGATAGTATCTGCCCACTTTGACCTTCCGGCTCTGGCAGATTTTTCCCGAACCGAAAAACAAGCCCTGCACGGGTCCTTCCTTGCGCTGGTCGAACAAGCCGTAAATCTGGTCTGTTATCTCTTCCGCCGGCTGCCATGTGCGCCCGCCGTCGTGACTGCGGAAGCGTGCCACACGGTTCGGATTGTCGCGCCGGCTGTTGAAATACACCATCTTTCCAGACACGCACAGCATCAGCACCTCATCGCTCTGCCTGTCTGCCACGATGGTCGCATCGCCGTAGGCATAGCCGAACGTGTTGCTGTTGCCCTCAGCCGTGCCGCGTGCGAGCAACGTCTCCAGTCCCCATGTCTTGCCGCCATCGTGACTGATGCGCTGGTGCAAATCGACGGCACCATAACCGATGTCGTTGCCGCAATAGCGATAGTCGCTGACGGCTATCAGGCTACCGTCGCGACAGACTGCCAGTGCGGGTATGCGATACGGCACGGAGTCCTTGAAGGTTTCGAACAGACGGACACGCTGCCCGTAGGAAGCCTGTACGGAGAGTGTCAGACTGAGTATGAGGAGTGTGGTTTTTAGGCTTTTCATGGTGCTGGATATATTGTTGATACTGTCGCTATAAAAAACGTTCACAAAAGAGAAGAGAAAAGCCGCCCGGTAGTCGCCGGGCAGCTTTTTTCTGTTATGTGTAAGAGCGGATTACTTCAGCTCTGCGAGGTATTTGATGGTACGAATCATCTGAGAAGTGTATGAGTTCTCATTGTCATACCAAGAAACAACCTGTACCTGATAGGTGTCGTCGTCAATCTTAGAAACCATGGTCTGTGTAGCATCGAAGAGCGAACCGAACTTCATGCCGATAACGTCGCTGCTGACGATTTCGTCTTCGGTGTAGCCGAACGACTCGTTGCTGGCTGCCTTCATGGCTGCGTTGATGCCTTCCTTCGTGATGTCCTTACCCTTAACGACTGCCACGAGGATGGTTGTCGAGCCTGTAGGAGTGGGCACGCGCTGAGCAGAACCGATGAGTTTGCCGTTCAGTTCGGGAATAACGAGACCGATAGCCTTGGCAGCACCCGTTGAGTTGGGCACGATGTTGCAAGCACCTGCACGGCTGCGACGGAGGTCGCCCTTGCGCTGCGGACCGTCGAGAATCATCTGGTCGCCGGTGTAGGCGTGGATGGTTGACATGATACCGCTGCAGATGGGTGCGAACTTGTTCAGAGCGTCTGCCATAGGAGCCAGACAGTTGGTTGTACAAGAAGCAGCTGAAATTACCGTGTCGGCAGGTGTCAGCGCCTTGTGGTTCACGTTGTAAACGATGGTGGGCAGGTCGTTTCCTGCGGGAGCAGAGATAACCACCTTCTTCGCACCTGCCTGAATGTGGGCAGAAGCCTTCTCCTTAGAGGTATAGAAACCTGTGCACTCGAGCACTACGTCAACGCCGAGCTGTCCCCAAGGCAGTTCGGCTGCGTTGGGCATTGCATAGATAGTGATTTCCTTACCGTCAACGATGATTGAGTTGTCTGTGCACTCTACCGTGTGCTTGCCCTCACCATACTTGCCTGCGAAACCGCCCTGTGCGGTGTCATACTTCAACAGGTGAGCGAGCATCTTAGGACTTGTCAGGTCGTTGATAGCTACTACTTCATAACCTTCAGCCTCGAACATCTGACGGAAAGCGAGGCGACCAATACGGCCAAAGCCGTTAATAGCAACTTTTGTCATTTTTTTATTAGTTTATCTTTAAAGGGTTTATAAATATGTTATTTCGCTTGTTATTGCCGAAAAACACATGCCTCACGGGCATTTTTTATTCTTTTCGTTTGCAAAGTTACAAATATTTTCTATATTTGCACTCGGTTACATTATTAAAAAACTAAAAAATTAAATTATGGGACTTATCAAAGAGTTTAAAGAGTTTGCCTTAAAAGGCAATGTGATGGACATGGCTGTCGGTGTAATCATCGGCGGCGCATTCGGAAAAATCGTTAGTTCGGTCGTTGACAACATACTCATGCCGCTCATCGGAACGCTGATCGGCAACGACTTTGCCAACCTCACAACTAAAATTAACGGCGCAGAGGTGAAATATGGAATATTCCTCCAGAATGTGGTTGACTTCCTTATCATCGCGCTCTGTATCTTCTTCGCACTGAAAGCCATCAACAAGCTGTCAAGAAAGAAGGAAGAAGAGCCGGCTGCACCCGCAGGACCGACACAGGAGGAGTTGCTCGGCGAAATCCGTGATTTGCTGAAAAACAAATAATTCCCCCAACCCACGAAAGTCCATGAGCCTTTTTCCGAAAAGGAGTTCATGGACTTTTTTCTTTTTCAGACATTATTTAAAATAAAAAAGAGAAGCACCGATGAAAACGATTACGACATTCGCCTTATGCCTGATGCTGACGATGGCGACAACGGCTACTGCCCAAACGGCAAACGACACGGCGCAACGCACAGACACCATCGTGCCGCAATACTGCGTCAACGGCTATTTCTTCACCTCGAAACCCGACCTTCCTGAAGGGAACATATCTATGACGATGCTCAAAGACAGCAAAGGAAACAAGGTCATTGCGTTCACCATCGACGACGTCGAGCTGCCTGAAGAGCTGACCAGACAAGCCGTTCCCACGGAACGGGTGCACGACGGGCAGAAAATGCTGGAGGATTATCAGGCGCTGCGCGAGATGATTAGCCTCACTCGGAAACCCGACAACCAGCCAAACCACGACGCACCGCAACTGAACGAGCCGTTCCCGAAATTCAGCGCTAAAGATATCAACGGAAAGACGTGGAACAACAAGGCGGTAAAGGGCAAGCCGATGGTCATCAACCTATGGTATTCCGGCTGCGGACCGTGCCTGAGAGAGATGCCCGAACTGTCCACCTGGAAGGAGATGTTCCCCGATGTCATGTTCTTCTCGGCAACCTTCCACGACGCCGCAACCACACGGAGAATCATCGAGCAGCGCCAATTCACGTGGACGCACCTCGTCAACGAGAAGGAAATGATGAAATGGATTGGCGGCAAAGGCTTCCCGCTGACCATCGTCGTTGACAAGGACGGCATCGTGCGCCACCTCGTTCACGGCACCAGCAAGCAGAAACGCCAAGCCATCGTTGACTGCATCCGCCAGCAATAACACCCAAACCTGTCATTAGAACGCAATCTGATAAAAGATTATTAAGCAGATTACAAATCATAATAACAATTGCGTCTGGATTGCAAATCCAAACGAACAAAACGGGAAATTGGTGCTGGATTGCAAATCCAGCACAACGGGAAGTGTCCGAAAATAAAAGTTTTCGCCCATTCCGGCGTTTTGGGTATTTTCGGAATGCAAAATAACCGGATCCGTTCGTTCGGATATGCTATCCGGACGCATTCAATATAAGCATTTGCAATGCGCTCTATACATCGTAGGGGCGGATCGGTGTATCCGCCCGACTATCGCCAAACCATTTCATTCATGCGGGTCGATACATCGATCGACCCCTACGTGATTTGCTCCCACTAACTTTCTACCGAGCAAAAAAAATATGCAAAAATGCCCCTCAAGCGTTTTGCATTTTAACATTTAAAAATGCGTTTCTACGCAAAATGCAGCCCACTTTTCTGAAAAAAGTTTCCGTCGGTGCGAAATACGCAAAATATGAGACGTTTCGCAACTCGCTGACAGGGTGCGTTTTACGTTTTCAAAGCACCGAAAACACCCCGGAAAAGCATGAAAAAAGCCCCTGAAAGTGCCACTTTTGAGCGCCAAAAGGGCAACTTTTGCAATGTGAAAGTTGAACTTTTGCAACCCAAAAGTTCAACTTTCAGAATCAGGAAGTCCAAAAACGGGTTCGCGAAAGAAAACATTTTACAAAAAGAACGCCAGAATTTCATTTTTCGAATGTCAAACTATTTCATCTTTTTTCTTTACATTTTAACATTTCCAACTCCCGTATATTTATTCAAAAACTGCCGTTCCGCCAACCCTCCCAAGCAACTCCCCCACCCCTAAATGTTTCGTCCGGGCAACTTTCCCTCGAAAGAAAGACGAACGACAGGCGAAGAGGGGCGCGCAGAACGTTTTCTTTTATAAAAAGAACGTTGCTGAAAATATTTTTCGATAAAATGGCGGTCAATCGATTTATATTTAGTAAATTTGCACCACAATATTAAGAGAGACCTCAAATCTGGGCAGTTGAAGCATGGTATATATCGCATTACCAAAAGAAGAGAACCGGCGACTCGTATTCTATCTGGCGATGGAAGAATACGTGGCACGCTACATGGACGAAGACGACTGCTTCTTCATGTGGCAGAGCGCCCCGACGGTCATCTTCGGACGCAACCAACTGATAGAGAACGAGGTGAACATGGACTACTGCCGCGCACACGGCATTCAGACCTATCGGCGCAAGAGCGGTGGCGGATGCGTCTATTCCGACCGCAGCAACGTCATGTTCTCCTACATCGCAAAGGACGAGCGGGTCAACTTCACGTTCAACCGCTACATCAACATGCTGGTGCTGGTATTGCACCGACTGGGCGTGGACGCGCAAGCCAGCGGGCGGAATGACATCCTCATCGGCGGGAGAAAGGTGTCGGGAAATGCCTTCTACCACATCCCCGGGCGCAGCATCGTGCACGGCACCATGCTCTACGACACGAACATGGAACACATGGTGGGAAGCATCACGCCCAGCAACGAGAAGCTGATCAGCAAGGGCGTGCAGAGCGTGCGCCAGCACATCGCCCTGCTGAAAGACCACATAGACATCACCATCGACGAGTTCAAGGCGTTCGTACGCCAGAACCTGTGCGACCGTGAAATCACGCTCGACGACGAAGCCGTGCGCAAGATTGAAGAGATAGAACAGGAATACCTCACCGATTCGTTCATCTACGGCAACAATCCGCGCTACAGCCTCGTGCGCAAAGGAAGGATAGAAGGCGTAGGCGAACTGGAGATACGCATGGAACTGAAGAACAACGTCATCAAGGAAGCCAACATCATGGGCGACTATTTCCTCGTGGGCGACATCGACAACCGCATTCTCCAGCCGCTGCACAACGTCGCGCTGACCGAAGAAGCCGTCACCGACGCGCTGCCGGAAAGGCTCGACGACATCATCCTCAACCTCCGGAAGGAAGACTTCGTGAGGCTCATAACAAGTAACGAAACAATTATTCAACCTTAAAAACGTCATATTATGGAAATTAAAAAGACTTGTCTTCACGACAAACACGTGGCACTCGGTGCACAGATGGCACCGTTTGCAGGCTTCGACATGCCGATTATCTATACTGCAATCATCGACGAGCACAACGCCGTGCGCCAGCACTGCGGCGTGTTCGACGTATCCCACATGGGAGAAGTAGCCATCAAGGGAAAAGATGCAGAGAAATATGTCAACCATATCTTCACCAACGACGTGACGGGCGCACCCGACGGACAGGTGTTCTACGGAATGATGCTCTACGAGAATGGCGGCACCGTTGACGACCTGCTCGTTTACAAGATGGGCGAAAACGACTTCTTCCTCGTCATCAACGCTGCCAACATCGACAAGGACGTGGAATGGATGAAGAAGAACATCGGCTCGTTCGACATCGAGTTCAACCACTGCTCCGACTACTACGCACAGTTGGCTGTGCAGGGACCGGAGGCAGAAGCAGTCGTTGACGAGGTGCTCGGACTGCCCTGCAAAGACCTTGTGTTCTACACAGCCAAGCGCGTGGACATCGACGGCGAGACCATCATCCTGAGCCGGACAGGCTACACGGGCGAAGACGGATTCGAAATCTACGGCTCACACGACTTCATCCGCCGCTCATGGGACAAACTCATCGAGAGCAAGAAATGCGTACCATGCGGATTAGGCTGCCGCGACACACTCCGCTTCGAGGTGGGACTGCCGCTCTACGGCGACGAGCTGACCGACGAGATTTCTCCCGTCATGGCAGGTCTGAGCATGTTCTGCAAGCTCGACAAGGAAGAATTCATCGGCAAGGAAGCCATCGCTCAGCAGAAAGCAGAGGGCGTGAAACAGAGAGTGGTGGGTCTCGAACTCTTCGACAAAGCCATCCCACGCCACGGATACGCCGTGATGAAAGACGGACAGAAGATTGGCGAAATCACGACCGGCTACAACTCTATCTCTACCGGCAAGAGCGTGGCAATGGCACTCGTTGATGCTGCCTACGGAAAGCTCGACACAGAGGTGGAAGTGCAGATTCGCAAGAAGACCTTCCCCGCAAAAGTGGTGAAGAAACGCTTCTACGACAAGCACTACAAGAAATAAGAATCAACATTAAATCATAAAATAAAACAACTAAAAAAATTATGGCAAAATTTATTGAAGGACTCTATTACAGCGAGTCACACGAGTTTGTTCGCGTTGAAGGCGAATTTGGTTATGTAGGTATCACTGACTATGCACAGCATGCGCTTGGCAACATCGTATATGTGGATATGCCAGAAGTAGATGACGACGTTGAGGCAGGCGAAGACTTCGGTGCCGTTGAAAGCGTGAAAGCTGCCAGCGACCTCACCTCTCCCGTCAGCGGAAAAGTGGTTGAAGTCAACGAAGCACTCGAGGACACTCCCGAGCTCGTCAACCAAGACGCATTCGGAAACTGGATCATCAAGGTGGAACTCTCTGACAAGAGCGAGCTCGACAACCTGATGGACGCAAAAGCCTACGAGGAGTTCTGCGCACAGCAGTAAACCACTCACCACACGAGCTAAAGCTATCCTCCAACAACTTGGGGGATAGCTTTACAATTCACGAAAAACAATATTACATTTTTATCATTTCACGAAACGAACATGCAATACAAATATTTTCCTCACACACAAGAGGATTTAGACGTTATGCTGAAGAAAGTGGGCGTCGGCTCGCTCGACGAACTGTTCTCCGAAATACCGGAGAGCATCCGCTTCAAAGGCGACTACGACCTTCCTTCCGCCATGAGCGAAATGGAAATACGCCACTTTTTTGAGCAGCTCGGAAAGAAAAACGAGCAACTGACCGTATTTGCCGGTGCCGGTGTTTACGACCACTACACCCCTTCCATCGTACCCAACATCATCCAACGCTCGGAATTTCTCACCAGCTACACCCCGTATCAGGCAGAAATCTCACAGGGTACGCTCCACTACATCTTCGAATATCAGAGCATGATGGCAGAACTCACAGGCATGGACATCTCCAATGCCTCCATGTATGACGGAAGCACCGCCACTGCCGAAGCCGTGCTCATGGCTGTAGCCAATGCGAAGAAGGCAAACAAAGTGCTGGTTTCAGGCACCATCGACCCGAAAGTGCTGCGCGTCATCCGTACCTACGCACACTTCCAGAATATCGAAATCGAACTGATTGCTGAGAAAAACGGCGTGACAGACAAAGCCGACATGGAGCAGAAAATCGCTGCCGGAGGCGTGGCAGGAGTGGTTGTGCAGCAGCCCAACTACTACGGAATCGTTGAAGACTACAGCGGTTTTGCCGACACATGCCACGACAACAAAGCCCTGTTCGTCATGAACAGCATCGCTGCCGACCTCGCCCTCCTGAAAACACCGAGAGAATGGGGAGCAGACATCGCTGTGGGCGACGGACAGTCACTGGGCATCCCGATGTCGTTCGGCGGACCATACGTCGGATATATGTGCTGCACCGAGAAACTCATGCGCAAGATGCCGGGACGAATCGTGGGAGCCACTCAGGACAACCGCGGACAGCGGGCATTCGTACTCACCCTGCAGGCACGCGAACAGCACATCCGCCGACAGAAAGCCACATCAAACATCTGCTCTAACCAGAGCCTGATGGCGCTTTTTGTCACCATCTATATGAGCATCATGGGCAAAGAAGGACTCAAAGAAGCAGCTTCGCTCTCCTACTCTGCCGCACACTATCTCTGTGAAGAACTCGTCAAGACAGGCAAGTTCACACTGGCTTACGAACAGCCCTTCTTCAACGAATTCTGCGTTCGCTACAACGGCAATGTCGATGCACTCCAGAAACACCTCGCCGACAACGGTATCCTCGGCGGCGTGAAAGTGGCAGACGACATCATCATGTTCGCCGTGACAGAGAAGCGCACGAAAGAAGAAATCGATCAATTAGTTGAACTCGTCAAATAAAAACATTGAAGCTATGAACAACAAGTTATATGGAAATCTGATATTCGAACTTTCACATAGCGGACGCAAAGGATGCACCCTCCCGGAGAACAAGTTCGGCAACTATGAGCTGCCCAAGAACCTGTGCCGCGAGAAAGATGCCGAATTGCCCGAATGCGATGAGTTGACAGTCGTGCGCCACTACACCAACCACAGCGCCAACAACTTCGGCGTGAACAACGGGTTCTATCCGTTGGGAAGCTGCACGATGAAATATAATCCCGTCATCAACGAAGAGATGGCAGCACTGCCACAGTTCACGGGCTTGCACCCCCTGCAGCCGATTGAGACTTGCCAGGGAGCGCTCGAAGTTTACTACAACCTCCAGAAGTCGCTCGCCGCACTGACCGGCTTGAGCGAATTCACCCTCAACCCGTTTGCCGGTGCACACGGAGAGCTCACAGGACTCATGGTCATCCGCGCTTACCATCAGAAGCGTGGTGACGTGAACCGCACGAAAGTGATTGTTCCCGACTCAGCACACGGTACCAACCCGGCATCTGCCGCTGTCTGCGGACTCGATATCCTCGAAGTGAAGAGCACTGCCGACGGCTTGGTGGACGTGAACGACCTCAAAACGCTTTTGGAAACTGAAGCGCCGAACATTGCTGCCATGATGATGACCAATCCCAACACACTCGGATTGTTTGAGCAGCAGATACCCGAAATCGAGAAACTCATACACGATTGCGGCGGCTTGATGTACTACGACGGTGCCAACCTCAACCCGATGCTGGGCGCAAGCCGTCCGGGCGACATGGGATTCGACGTGATGCACATCAACCTGCACAAGACGTTCTCCACTCCTCACGGCGGTGGCGGACCGGGCAGCGGTCCCGTCGGCGTATGCGAGAAGCTCGTGGAGTTCCTCCCGAGTCCGCGCGTCATCAAGAATGGCGACAAGTTCACCGTTGACGCGAATGCCAACGACATCTCCGTAGGAGCATTCCTGGGCAACTTTGCCGTTATCGTTCGCGCCTATACCTATATCCTTACGCTGGGCAAGGAGAACATCAAGATGGTGGGACCGCTCGCCACACTCAACGCCAACTACATCAAAGAGGCGCTGAAAGACGTGTTCGAACTGCCAATCGACGGATTGTGCAAGCACGAGTTTGTCTTCAACGGTCTGAAAGACAAGTCAACCGGCGTGACAACGATGGATGTTGCCAAGCGCCTGCTCGACTATGGCTATCACGCACCGACCATCTATTTCCCGCTGCTGTTCCACGAAGCGCTGATGGTAGAGCCGACAGAGAACGAAAGCCTCGACACCATCAATGGCTTTATCGACGTGATGCGGCGCATCGCCGAAGAGGCAAAGAGCGAGCCGGAGACCGTGAAGAGCGCACCGCACAACACACCTATCGGACGTGTGGACGACGTGTTGGCAGCCAAGAACCCGATTCTCACCTATCAACAGATGCACCATGAAGACTGATTTGATTATCATCGGTAGCGGACCTGGCGGTTATCGCACTGCTGAATATGCAGCCAAGAACGGACTCCAAGTCGTCATTGCCGAAAGAGAACATGCGGGTGGAACATGCCTGAACTGCGGCTGTATTCCCACAAAGACGTTCTGCAAGAATGCCGAAGTCATTGATGCACTGCACGAAGGAGAAACCTTTGGTGTGGAAAACTTGAAATTCGACATCAATTTCAGCAAGATTTCCGAACGCAAGCAACAGGTGGTTGAGACACTCCGCAGCGGTGTCGAAACACTGCTGTCGGCTCCCGGAATCACCTTCGTGAAGGGCGAAGCACGCTTCAAGGATGCCCATACGGTCATGATAGGTGGCGAAGAATACACAGCCGACAACATCATCATCGCTTCGGGTTCACGTGCGAAGCTGATTCCCATACCGGGCATCGACCTCCCCCACGTGGTTACCTCTACCGAACTGCTCGATATTGACTACATTCCCAAGCGCCTCTGCATCATCGGTGCCGGCGTCATCGGAATGGAGTTCGCATCTATCTTCAACAGTTTCGGCAGCGAAGTGACGGTTGTTGAGTTCCTGAAGGAATGTCTGCCGGCACTCGACAGCGACATTGCCAAGCGTCTGAGACAGACCATCGGCAAGCGTGGCGTGAACTTCTTCATGCAGTCGGGCGTAAAGGAAATCACGAAAGAAGCCGTGATTTTTGAGCGCAAAGGGAAAGAGGAGCAAGTGGAAGCCGACCTCGTGCTGGTAGCTACGGGAAGAGCAGCCAACACCGAGTCGCTCGATTTGGAGAATGCCGGTGTGGCATACACCAAACAAGGCATCACCGTCAACGACGACATGATGACCAACGTGGAAGGCATCTACGCCATTGGCGACGTCAACGCACGGATGATGCTGGCACATGCAGCCACCTTCCAGGGACTGCATGCCGTCAACCACATCCTCCGCAAGAAGGACAATATCCGTCTCGACATCATTCCTTCTGCCATCTTCACCAATCCCGAAGCCGGCGGTGTAGGACTGACCGAAGACCAATGCAAGGAAAGCGGTATCGCTTACACCTGCAAGAAGGGATATTATCGTGCCAACGGAAAGGCTTTGGCGATGAACGAAACCGAAGGACTTGTCAAACTGTTGGCTGACGAGAACGGAAAGATTATCGGCTGCCACGTGTTTGGTGCACATGCGTCTGACCTCGTACAGGAAATCAGTTCGCTCATGACACTCGACACAACCGTACAGCAACTGCGCGAGATGGTACACACCCATCCCACGCTCGAAGAGATTCTTCAGGAAGTGGCAGAGCAGTTCTGATACGTGTGACAATAACGAAAAAGACGGCATTCCCAATTGCGGAATGCCGTCTTTTTTTCATTTCCCGATTCAACCCATCTCCGAATGACTCATTTGGGTTCAACGATTCTGGACCCCGCAGTTCGGACAAGTCCCTTTCTCCTTCATCCGCATTCCGCAGTTTCCGCAGATAAAGTGCATGCGGCTATACTTGAAATAGCGCCAAAGTGCGAAACCGACGTAAGCGGCATACAGCAGATAGCCTATATAATAATAGGTGGTGATGGTGAAGATGATGTAGTTCAGAATACAGATGGCAGACAATCCGAACAGATAGAGAATGGCGGAAGAGGTGCGCAGATGGCGGAAGGTGTCGTCAACAGCCGCCAGCCCCACAATGACAATCGACCATACCGAAACGAGAAACACCATCAGCAGGGGCGGACAGATAAAGGGATTCAGCGTGGGATGGAAGTAAAAATGCCGCCATGTCTCCGGAGCGAAATGCTGAATGGTTCCATAGAGCATGGCTGCCGTTGCCACCGTCAGCGCCAACAAGGTCGGATAGAACGAAGGAATATCGTTGAAATGCACGATATAGGCATGATGGCGCATCAGGGTGCGGAGCAGATAGGCGATACCTATGAGCAGTATCACGATGAGAAATATCATCAGATGGATGTTCGAGAAAGCCGAGATAAACTGCGAAATGGGGTCATCCGGATCAACATGGGGCAACAAGTCGCTCTCGTGTGTCCAGCCGATATCGTCCTGATTCAACGCCACTTGCACCCAGACGGAGTCGATTGTGTCTGTCGGCAGGATGCGAATGTCTGCCACCACCACATGTGTGTGGCGGGAAACGGCAAACGTATCGGTCGGCAGGTCGTTGATTTGCTCCTCCGGCAACTGCCGAATCAACTTCAGGGAGTCGGTGCGCACGACGAAATTGAAGTTGCGTCCATAGTGATGTGCCCGCAGAAACGAGATTGAGTCCAACTCATGCTCGGTGTATTCCACGGGTTGCCGCTTCATGTTCGCCGGACGATGGTAACATGAAGAGAGGCTCAAGATACAAACGAGCAACACCAAACAGAACTGACTATTCTTCCGCATATACATTCATCTGACAATGTTTGCAATCAAACTCCAGCCGGAAACGGCGACCGTCTGCCAGTCTCAGGAAGCCGGGCAGCCTGTTTCCCGATGACTTTTCGACTGACTTCGGACACATTCCCAACTCATATTTCAGGCAGTGACGGCACTGCATCAACAGTCTTGAAGGCGTGTGGGCATCCTGTTCGAACGCCGGCGACACGTCGCCCACTCCCCTTTCTGCATAAAACGCGCGGGCATATCGGTTCGACACATTATACATATATGGATGCGAAGCATATAAAGGAAGGCGGGGAACGCTGTCTCCTCTATCCGCCCTCGCTGCTTGTTTCCCTTCAGGAGAAGCACTGCGCATCGCCTGTATGGCTTCTTCCAACCGTGCCACAGCTTTTCTGCGGACGTCTGCCAGCATGCTCGAAGGCACGAAACGGGTCTCTGTACCCTCCTCCAACTCCACGCGAACACACTCAAACGCCGTATCACCCAAGCGCGACAACTGCCGACACACATTCTCGCCCTGCGGCTTTTCTGCCTCTTGATGGGCATATATCAGCGATGCACTCGCCGACACGTCTGCCTCTTCCAGCGAGACGGTCAGCACATACCCATCCGCCGACAACGCCCAACGTATGCTCACAGGCATCTTGCGCACGGCTGACTGCTGCGACAGACGACGCTCGAAGTCGGCATCGCTGTTGCGATAGAGCGGCATACCTACCCGCAAACCGACAGGCATGCGCTGCGGAAACAGGCAGTTGTTCTCCACCCGATTGATGCGAACGCCCGTCAGTTCGTGCGAAGCATCAAAGAAACACAAGCCGTCGCCATTGTTGAACACAGCTGTTCCGGCAACCGTAAAGGCGTTCCGTCTGATTTCCTTCACCTTCCCGACAGGCTCACCGATTGATTTCGGGGTATCAAAAGAAGCGATGCCCGAGGTGCGCCCATGCAGGAAATAGTCGGTGAAACCGCGATTGAAACTCTTGTTCAGCTGCGACATAAAGCTATAATGTACCGTTCCGAGAGAAGCACGGCAGTATTTCTCCGGACACCTTCCCACCAGTTCGTCAAGCTCCCGACTGTAAGCTGCCACCACATTCTTGACATACGTCACATCCTTCAACCTTCCTTCTATCTTAAACGAGGTGACTCCGGCATCCGCCAGAGCCTCCACATCAGCGATGCGGCACATATCCCGAAGCGACAACAAGTGGCGCTGATGCACCAACTCGCGCCCCTCCGTATCCAGGAGGTCGAACTTCATTCTGCAGAACTGCGCACACTCGCCCCGATTGGCGCTGCGCCCGAAACAATGTTGCGAAGCATAACACACACCCGAGTAGCTCACGCACAATGCGCCATGGACGAACGCCTCCAGTTCCACGTCGGGAACGGCAGCATGTATCTCACCAATCTCGCGCAAAGACAATTCGCGCGCCAACACCACGCGGCTGAAGCCCTCACTATGCAGCCAGCACACCTTCTCCGCCGTGCGGTTGTCCGTCTGCGTGGAAGCGTGAATCTCAGGGAACGTCCGTCCTGCTTGCAGCCACTCGCGGCGCATCTGCAAGATGCCCATATCCTGAACGAGAATAGCATCTACGCCCACGTCCTGCAACCGCTCAATCAGTCGCTCCGTGTCGTCCAACTCATCATCATAGAGAATGGTATTGACCGTCACATAGACGCGTGCCAGAAAGCGGTGGGCATAGTCGCAGAGCGCTCCAATATCTTCCAACGAATTTCCCGCAGCAGCACGGGCGCCGAAACGTTCCGCCCCGATATATACAGCATCCGCCCCATGGTCAATGGCAGCGATGCCACACTCCAGATTCTTTGCCGGTGAGAGAAGTTCTAATGCACGCATCCCAGTTATTCCTTTTGTCCGACAAAGTTACAATTAAGTGAGAACAATACAAAATAAAAGCCTCATTTTATTTTTATCGTCGGACACGTACAACCGGGACGCAGCCAAAGCGATTGAGCGAGAAAGCAGCAAAACAAAAAAGCTGTTTTTACCTCGCTCCCTTCCGCCTGTTACACTCTCGGCACAACATCTGGCAGTTCTCTGCCACCGTGCGCCCACCTTCGCGCCAAGGAGTGATGTGGTCGCCTTCCATGAACTCATAATCGAATTCCTTTCCGCATATCGGACAGATATGGTTCTGTTGTTCCCATACTGCCAGTTTGATATCTTCGGGGAAAGCACGAAGGTCGAGATGGCGCTCATCGCCCGTCAGCACGTAAGGAATGATGCCTTGCTGCCGTTGTATCTCACTGTCACGCATCAGAACAGAGATGCGATGTGCCAATTCGGCAGTGTTGAGCGTCTCCGAATGATATTTGTCATAGAAGTATGCCCAGTCGAGTCCCTTCATGATTTTCTTAAAGCGCTTCATGTCGAAGTTGGTAATTGCCCAGTTCAACACTTGCTGGAAATACGACCACAGATTATTGGCATTAGGGTCGTGCTGATGGTCTGCCATATATCCGACGGCTGACTGCCGATGTCCCTCACGCGTCTCATGTTCTGATATCCATTCCAGCGCTTTCTTCAAGAAGTCTTGTCGGATAGGCGTGCCGTTTACCAAGTCTTTTCCCAATCGGAATGCACCACAATTGGATTTAGAGAAATGGCGTTTGGCATCCGACACGAACGGACCGGCATAGACGGCATTATTGATTTCTTGTTCGTTCAATGGTTTGCCGGCGATGTTGATGGTTTTGAACCACTCCAGTTTTTCCGATGCTTCTCCTTCACACACATATACGGTCAGTTTATAGTTGAGTATGCGTTGCTGAATGTCTTGCGGTTGATTGAAGAAATTCTTAAACTCATACGAGAATTTGCCGTCCACATATTCGCAAAGCGACAATGTGCGTTGCTGACCGTCCATCACTTCGTATGGGCATTCGGCATCGTCTGACCGCTTCACCCAGTACATCACATTCAGCGGATAACCATTCAGCACGGTCGTAATGACAGCTTGCTGCTCTTTCTCGTTGTATATAAACTCGCGCTGATAAGGCGGACGGATATCCAACTTTCCGTCATAGCCACGCACTCCTTGCTCATCGTTGTTCACGTAACCTTTGACAATATCACCAACTGTTACTTCTATCTGCTTAATTGTCATCATAATGTTTGTGGGTGTTTGTTGCGGATGAAAATACGTTTATATTTCTTACTGCCTTTAACAAGAGGTTGAGCTATATTACTGCAAGAGTTCCATAACCCGTTAGAGAACCCCTTTCCCTCACTTTCTGTTGCTCCAAGAATTTCAAATTGCTCAGGATTATATTTATCGAGAAATGTTATTGGGACTCCCATTACACCAGAATAATCACATGGAATATCTGCTGTTTTTCCAATCTCAATTGCATTGTAATTATCATAAGTTGGATATTCTTCAGAAGAATATCTACATACCAAATCTAACTCCTCGTTTCGCTTTGGAATTTCAAGATTGGTAAACCAATTAACTCCTGATACACGAATCATATTCTCCTTATGGTCACCAGCCTTAGCAATATCTTCATAAGGCGAATTAAAATGTGCTGCGCCACCTTTAAATCCATATCCTAACCACACCTTATTTTCTTTTATAAGTGGAAATACTTCCTTATATGTAATGGCATTTTGATGTCCTACAATAACAAACTTCTTCTCATACTCCATCAACTGCGCTACATATTCCCTAAACAGCGAGAACGGCGGGTTGGTTACAACAATGTCGGCTTCTTTCAGTAGTTCGATGCATTCCTTGCTACGGAAGTCGCCATTACCACGAAGAATGGATAGCACATTCTTGTCGTTCTTAATCAGATACTCCACATCTGCCAAGTCAACAGCCCCGTCGCCATTCACATCGCTTACCTCCGTGATTTCCACTTTATAGGCAACCTTCTTCTCTTCGCCCTCAGCGTCCAACGCAAAGAGCGATAACTCGGAGCCCATGACGGGCGAGCCATCGTAACAGGTACAAATCAGTTTCTTCAGTCCCAACTGATTAAACCTGAGGGCGAAATACTTAAAGAAATTACTCTCATAAGGGTCGTCACAATTACAGAGTACCGTTTTGCCACGGAAATGCTGCCAATAGTGCTGCAACTCCCGTTCAATGTCTGTCAACTGCGTGTAGAACTCATCTTTCTTTGCCGTCTTTGCGGCATTTAAGTTTTTGTTTGCCATACGCTATGCATGTTTTGCGTATTGCTTATCTTCGGAGGTGTAGGCAAGTATAGAGCACAAAAGAAGCACAGACGATATTCTCATCCATACTTCAAGGCTTTAGCACTTGCCTACAAAATCCAGATAAGTCACGCCCATGCCTAACGCACAGACGCTTGCAACTTATTCTTCGGATTTTGTTATTATTGAATGTGCTAAATTCTGAAGTAATTCCGAATAACAGCAAACGCTTGTTAATATTTTCCTCTATGTCACGCCACCCTCTGCGCTCAGAGTATATGGCAGCGATTGAGTGCAAAGATATGAAAAAAAACACATATATGAAAGTTTTTCCCAATTTTTACTTAACTTTGCACGTGTTAAAGCTGCTATGCTTCAAACGGATTATCAATATTAAAAAAAAGAATATTATGGCAACAATCGACCAATTTGATTTCGCTGGCAAGAAAGCCATCGTACGCGTAGATTTCAATGTACCGCTCGACGAGAACGGACAAATTACCGACGACACACGCATACGCGGTGCCATCCCCACACTGAAACGGGTGCTCGAAGGAGGCGGCGCGCTCATCCTCATGTCGCACATGGGTAAGCCGAAGGGCAAAGTCAACCCGAAACTGTCGCTCGCGCAGATTACCGAAGCCGTGGGAAAGGCACTGGGAACCAATGTGCAATTCGCTCCCGACTGCGCCAAAGCCAAAGAACAGGCCGACGCCCTGAAGCCAGGCGACGTGCTGCTGCTGGAAAACCTCCGCTTCTATCCCGAAGAAGAGGGAAAGCCCGTGGGCATCGAGAAGGAAGACCCTGCCTACGAAGAGGCTAAAAAGGCGATGAAAGCAAGCCAGAAGGAGTTTGCCAAGACGCTGGCAAGCTACGCCGACTGCTACATCATGGACGCCTTCGGAACGGCTCACCGCAAACATGCCTCAACGGCGGTCATCGACGAATATTTCGACAAAGACCACAGAATGCTCGGCTATCTCATGGAGAAAGAGGTGAACGCCGTGAACGCCGTGCTGAACAACATCCAGCACCCCTTCACCGCCATCATGGGCGGCTCGAAGGTTTCCACAAAAATCGGCATCATCGAGAACCTGCTCGGCAAGGTGGACAACCTCATCCTCTGCGGAGGAATGACTTACACCTTCGCAAAGGCAATGGGCGGAAAAATCGGTAATTCCATCTGCGAAGACGACAAACTGGACGTCGCCCTCGCCGTCATCGAAAAGGCAAAGGAAAACAACGTCAACCTCGTGCTGGGAACCGACTGCATCGCTGCCGACGCTTTCTCCAACGATGCCAACACACAGGTGTGCATGGCAAACGATATTCCCGACGGATGGCAGGGACTGGATGCCGGTCCTGAGACGCAAAAGGCATTCGCCGAAGCCATCGAAAGCGCCAAGACCATTCTGTGGAACGGACCTGCCGGCGTCTTCGAGTTCGACAAGTTCATCGGCGGCTCCAAAGCCATTGCCGACGCGATTGCCAAAGCCACAGCCAACGGAGCATTCTCGCTCATCGGCGGCGGCGACTCGGTAGCCTGCATCAACAAGTTCGGCATGGCAGACCAGGTGAGCTACATCTCTACCGGCGGCGGCGCACTGCTCGAAGCCATCGAAGGCAAAGAGCTGCCCGGAATCGCTGCCATGGCATAAGACGACATGTCTCCCACACAAAAAAGGCTTCCCGTTTGAGGAAGCCTTTTTTAATGCCCTGCCGGTGGGCAGGCCATCAAAGAAATGCAAGGGAAAATCACTTGAAAGTAAACTTTCAGGCGGAAGTCGGATTAGATATCCGATGCCCTGCCGGTGGGCAGGCCATCAAAGAAATGCAAGGGAAAATCACTTGAAAGTAAACTTTCAGGCGGAAGTCGGATTGGATATCCGATGCCCTGCCGGTGGGCAGGCCATCAAAGAAATGGAAAGAAAATCACTTGAAAGTAAACTTTCAGATGATTTTCTTTCCATTTCTTTGAGCCTCTTGTCGGATTCGAACCAACGACCCCGAGATTACAAATCACGTGCTCTGGCCAACTGAGCTAAAGAGGCGGGTGGGCAAGCTACTTGCATCGCGCCGCTACAACCAACTACCTTTGCTACGTTCCCGTCCTGGAGGATTCGAAGGGAGCTGGCCGTGCAAGACTTACCCGTCTTAAGCGGTTGCAAAGGTAACAATAAATTATGAATCAAAGGTATGAACGATGGATAATTTTAGGATTTTAACATATTGACGAACAAAAAATGACTATTATCGATTATTTTTTCGTACATTTGCCGACACATATTTTATTATTATAGGAAATGGAAATCAATGAAAACAAAAATAACAGTAGTAATTCCGCAGGGAAAGACGGCTTGCGGTTCAGTGTCATCCTGATTGCTGCATTCCTCTGCATGATGGGCAGTTTCCGACAGCCGCTGCTGAATATGTTGTCGATGGGATTGCTCATTTATGCGCCGTTTTTCGTGGGCAAATGTGTCGGAAAATACCGCGACAGGAACCTGAACGGCAACATCTCCTTCGGAAAGGCATTCTTCTATGCCTTTCAGGTGTTTGTGTGCGGCATCATCATCCTGACCTTCGCACAGTACATCTATTTCCAATACTTCGACAAAGGCGCTTTCGTCAATCAATATGTGGAGATTTTCTCCAACCCCGAATACAAGGAGATGCTCCAGTCGCTTGGCTTCACTGCCGATGTGCGCAAGGATTTTATCAACATGCTCACGGCGCTGCGCCCGATAGACCTTGCAATCCAGTTCATGTCCACCAACTTGTTTGTCGGAACATTTCTCAGCATTTTAGTTGGTGCGTTTATCAGAAAACGTAAAAATATTAGTTGATTATGGATATATCTGTTGTTATACCTCTCTACAATGAGGATGAATCGCTGCCCGAGCTGCACGCATGGATTGAGCGGGTGATGAACAAGAACGGTTTCACGTATGAAGTGATATTCGTGAACGACGGCTCGACCGACCGTTCGTGGGAAGTGATTGAGCAGTTGAGTAAGGAGTCGGAGCACGTGAAAGGCATCAAGTTCCGGCGTAACTACGGCAAGAGTCCGGCTCTCTACTGCGGATTCAAAGAGGCGCAGGGCGATGTGATCATCACGATGGATGCCGACCTGCAGGATTCGCCCGACGAGATTCCCGAACTGTATCGCATGATACACGAAGACGGCTACGACCTGGTCAGCGGATATAAGCAGAAGCGCTACGACCCACTGTCGAAACGCATCCCCACGAAGCTGTTTAATGCCACGGCACGGCGCATCAGCGGCATCAAGAACCTGCACGACTTCAACTGCGGACTGAAGGCATACAGGAAGGAAGTGGTGAAAAACATCGAAGTCTATGGCGAGATGCACCGCTACATCCCCTATCTGGCAAAGAACGCCGGCTTCGCAAAGATTGGTGAGAAGGTGGTACACCACCAGGCGCGCAAATACGGCTCGTCGAAATTCATGGGGCTCAACCGCTTCGTGAACGGCTATCTCGACTTGCTGACGCTTTGGTTCCTGAACAATTTCGGAAAGAAACCGATGCACGTATTCGGCTTCCTGGGCAGCATCATGTTCTTCATCGGACTGATTGCCGTCATCATCCTCGGCGCGGACAAACTGATTGCCCTGGCACACAACGTTCCGCACCGGCTCATCACCGACTCGCCCTACTTCTACATTGCGCTTACGATGATGATTATTGGTACACAGCTGTTCCTTGCCGGATTCATCGGCGACCTCATCAGCCGATCGTCATCAAGCCGGAACGACTACCAAATCGAGGAGACCATCAGATGCGAAAAATAATCATCCTGTCCGTTTGTGCACTTCTCATCGGAGCATGTTCCTCCGTTGAATGTCCGCTGAACAACACCGTGCTGTCGGTCTATGCGCTGAAGGGCGATGTGGACACACTCGCCGACACGCTGACCATTTCCACCATTAAGCGAAACGGGAACGACACGGTTCTGCTCAACCAGGTGGTCAACACGAGCAGCTTCAAACTGCCTGTCAGCCATGCACAAGACGTGGACATGCTGATTTTCACGATGACAGACACGCTGAACGTGACCCGCAAGGACACCGTGAACGTGAGCAAGACCAACGAGCCGCACTTCGAGTCGGTAGATTGCGGTCCCAGCTATTTCCATACGATAACGGGCGTGTCTTACACGAAGAACGCCATTGACTCGATTGTGATTTCCACTCCCAGAATAACCTATGATGCGAACCAAGAACATTTCTACATTTATTTCAAGTCTCGCGATTAGTCTGCTGCTGTTCACACAGGCAGCCCATGCACAGTCAGCCAGGAAGGTAATCGCCGAACTGCAACGCGACACGATACCTTTCTTCCGCGGATTTGCCGTATCTGCCGACTTGATTGGTCCGCTCGAATATGCACTCAGCGACTACGGACAGTTTGAGGCATCGCTTCGCATCAACCTGAAAGACAAGTATTTCCCGACGATTGAAGTCGGTCTGGGGAAAGCCGACCGCAGCGACGACATCACACTCATGGAGTACAAGACGAGTGCCCCTTTCGGACGCATCGGCTGCGACTTCAACATCATGAAAGACAAGCACGACATCTACCGCATTCTGGTAGGTGCCCGATACGCATTCACCTCGTTCAAATATGACCTGTATCACCCCGACATCACCGACCCTGTCTGGGGCGGCGAATCGCCCTACCAGGCTGAAGGCGTGAAGTGTTCATACCACTGGCTGGAACTGGCTGCCGGTGTGGATGTGAAAATCTGGGGACCGCTCCATCTGGGATGGAGCCTCCGCTATAAACGACGCATCGCCCACAATGAAGGACCGCTCGGAAACGCATGGTACGTTCCCGGCTATGGCAAAAGCAGCGGTTCACGCATCAGCGGGCTTTTCAACATCACGTTTGAAATATGAAGAAAAAGAAACTTCTCTGGCAGATTCCTTTCCTCGCCTTCCTCATCATAGGCACCGTCTATATCGCCCATCAACAGCGCACGATGCCTTACCAAGACTATCACGGAAACATCTTCGGAACGGTCTATCACATCACTTGCCAGTACGACAAAGACCTGAAAGGCGCCATCGAAAAGGAACTGCAGAAGGTGGACGACGCACTCTCCATGTTCAACGAACAGAGCATCATCTCTAAAATCAATCAGGGAGACTCACTCGTCCCGCCTGACGAGACGGGAAAGATGTTCCTCAACGTATTCAACCATGCCATGCAGATTTCTGAAGAGACCGACGGCGCATTCGACATCACGGTGGCACCGCTGGTCAACGCCTGGGGCTTCGGATTCAAGAACGGCACGATGCCTACGAAAGAACAGGTGGACAGCATCCGGAAGTTTGTGGGATACCAACAGGTGAGCCACTGGAAAAAAGGCGGCAAGAACGGCATCCATAAAGCCGATCAGCGCATGATGCTCGACTGCTCTGCCATTGCCAAGGGCTATGGGGTGGACGTCGTGGCTAAACTGCTCCGTCGGAAAGACATCAAGAATTTCATGGTGGAGATTGGAGGGGAAGTGGTCACGCGCGGAGTGAACCGACAAGGAAAGGCGTGGCGCGTGGGAGTGGCTAAACCCAACGAGGACTCACTCAACACCAACCAGGAGCTGCAAACCGTGCTCGAAGTGAAAGACCGCGCCATGGCAACGAGCGGCAACTACCGCAACTTCTACTATAAGGACGGCAAACGATATGCCCACACCATCAATCCGAAAACGGGATATCCGGTGAAGCACACGCTCCTGTCGGCTACCGTCATAGCCAAAGACTGCGCAACGGCAGACGCCTACGCCACCGCATTCATGGTGATGGGCGTGGAAAAGGCGCGCCAACTGCTCGAGCGACATCCTGAACTGCTCGCCTACCTCATCTATTCCGACAAAGACGGAAACTACCGCACATGGCAATCGCCCGCACTGAACGACATCATACAGCCATAGACTCCGCTTATGACTCCATCCCATAACATCTACGAAAGGATTCTCAAGCTGCCGTTATTCAGTGGCATGAGCAAGAACGAACTCACACAGGTTGTCACCGAGACAAAGTTTGAGTTCGTCAGCGTCGTGGCAAAGAAGACACTCATACGCGAAGGGGATGCGTGCACACACATATATTTCCTGCTCGACGGCACACTGCACATGACGACAACGCCTGACGACCGGCGCTTTGCCGTCACCGAGACGGTCACTGCACCGGAAATCTTACAGCCGGAATATTCGTTCGGCATGACGCAACGATTCAACAGCACGTTTGTCGCTGCCACCGACTGCCGCATGCTGCGCATCCGAAAGAACGACATCACCACGCTTATCGAACATTTTGACGTGTTCCGAATCAACCTGATCAACATGCTCGCCATGCAAAGCCAACGCCAAAGACACCACCTCTGGCGAGCCACGCTGACCGATGCGCGGCGGAAAGTGGTGCGTTTCTTCGAGACCCATTGCTACAGACCTGCCGGCGAAAAACTGCTCACCATCAGGATGCAGCAGATAGCCGACGACATCGGAGAGACACGACGCGTCGTGTCGAACGAGCTCAACCGTCTGCAAGACGAAGGACTCATCACGCTCTCACGCGGACAGATACACATCCCCGCACTCGAACGACTGCTCATGTAAAAATCGGAAAAACCTCAAACCTCAAATCTCAAACTTCAAACCTCAAATCTCAAACTTCAAACCTCAAACCTCAAACCTCAAACCTCAAACCTCAAATCTCAAAAAAAGAAAATAGCGCCCCTATAAGCCGGGTTCTGTTCCTCATGCCCCTCTCAGGACACAAGGCGCCTGCCATTTATCTAATCCGCAAGTCACCCTGCGGCTTTAGCGTTCTACCCTCCATCGTACACCGTTCCCTAAGGAGTCATGTTTGGGCGGGCACCCTCCATAAACGATGGTTTACATGAACTTGCAGCCTCCAGCCGACACAGCCCGACGATCACCCGCCGGCTGGTGGTCTCTTACACCACCTTCTCACCCTTACCGCCCACACGGGACGGCGGTCGTTCTCTTCTGCCTGAGCCTACTGTCGCCAATAGCTTCTAATTTCGGAAGTGGAGCTCCCTGTGCTGCCCGGACTTTCCTCCCGTTGCCCCACCCTCTTGCGGGCGGAGGCAACCAGCGGCAGAGCCGGGACACTATTTCCGGCTGCAAATTTACAACAATTTACTCGTAAATCGCACTTTACGGGAAAAAAGAAAAGAAAAAACTAAGGTTAACGTGATGTCAGGCATAAGAATTGCGTGAGTCTGACGACAGTTCTCATTCCGTTTCCGCCATTCCACCCGTTTAGCCATTTGCTGCTTTTGTATATTTATGCAGACGTAGAGCCTTCGAGGGACGTTTTGTATATTACTGAATTTCAATGCGTTAGAAGAGGTTTTCCAAAAGTGCCACTTTCGCACTCCAAAAGGGGAACTTTTAGACGCTAAAAGGGCAACTTTTGCAAGCTAAAAGTGGCACTTTTGGAAAACGAAAGTTCAACTGTATATTTATACGTCCTTTTCCGTATGATTATGCAGGTCGTTTTTAGGCGACCATCATCATCAGATTTACGTTAAGATGAGATGCCCGTATGGAAAGTAATGAGTCCCTCCATCGGCGACTGGACGACTGTTCCGACGGCATATCCTTCGCACCTCGCCGCTTCACGAAATTCCGCCTCGAAGAAGTAGGCGACGCTTCCCACGGCTGAGACTGCCAGGTCTGGACGCTGATAGGCAACGAGATTCTTGCGGAAAAAATCGCGGAAGTTTTCCACGACCAATGCCCGGAGCTCGCCGCAGTCGAGATGGCGACGGATAAACTTGCAGGCAGTTGCCAGATAGCGATTGGCTAAGGGCTGCTTATACACATTATATATAATATCCTCCATATCCTGTCCCGTATCGCTCAGGAACTCCTCACGCAGGCTGTCGGGAAGCCGGTGCTTGAACAGTGCGTTGATGAAGAGGCGTCCCAAGACCGCCCCACTCCCCTCGTCGCCGAGGATATAGCCGAGCGGCGGCGTGTTTTCGACGATACGACAGCCATCATACAGACCCGAATTGGAGCCAGTTCCCAAGATGCAGGCGATGCCCTCGCACCTGCCGAACAACGCCCGCGCAGCCCCCCACAGGTCGGAAGCCACCACCACGTCGGAAGAGAAGAACCTGCCCAGCAAGCCTTGCATCCGCTCTGCCATCTCACCGCGAACGCCCGCACCGTAGAAAAAGACCGAAGCACGGGAGACACCGTCATCGCCCAACTGGGAAATCAGGGACGAAAGAATCGAGCTCATCTCATCGTCAGTCTGCACAAAAGGATTGATTCCCTCGGTCTGAATGCGGTGTTGCAGCATGCCGTCCGCCACTGCCGCCCAATCGGTTTTCGTACTTCCGCTGTCTGCTATCAATATCATGGTTGGAGAAATTTAATAAAAACGACTGTAAAAGTAGGATTTTATCACAGAACCCGCAAATCATTTCGCCTTTTTTTTACAATCGATCCCAAAATCTTTGCATATTTGGACCGATATAACTACCTTTGACAGCTGTCCAAGGTACTCACATTCAGAAAAGTTCAAATAAATTTGGCTTTTCATTCACTAAATCGTACCTTTGTAACGATAAAAACACATATTGTATGAAACCAATATTCATAGCCGGTCCCTGCGTGATTGAATCACAAGAATTGCTCCAGACAGTTGCCGAAGAACTTGTGCGCATCAATCAGCAACTGGGCACTGACATTATATTCAAGGCGTCTTTCGACAAGGCAAACCGAACGTCGCTCAATGCTTTTAGAGGTCCTGGCATGGAGAAAGGACTCACCATGCTCGCCGACATCAAGGAGAAGTACGGACTGCGGATTCTGACCGACATACACGAAAGCTATCAGGCGGAATGCGCAGGACAGGTGGTGGACGTGCTCCAGATTCCCGCCTTCCTCTGCCGACAGACCGACCTGCTCGTGAAAGCAGCCAAGACGGGGAAAATCATCAACATCAAGAAAGCACAATTCCTGAGCGGTCGCGACATGCAGTTCCCCGTGGAGAAGGCGATGGAAAGCGGCGCGAAAGAAGTGTGGCTCACCGAACGGGGAAACATCTACGGCTATAACAACCTGGTGGTTGATTTCCGGAACATCCCCGACATGCTCGAGATAGTGCCGACAGTGATTATGGACTGCACGCACAGCGTTCAGCGTCCCGGTGCCGGAGGCGGAAAGACAGCCGGCGACCGCAAATTCGTTCCATCGATGGCACTCGCAGCCAAGGCGTTCGGAGCAACAGGCTATTTCTTTGAAGTGCATCCCGACCCGGAGAAGGGGTTGAGCGACGGACCGAACATGCTGTACTTAGACCAACTCGGTGAACTCATCAAAAAACTCATATCGTAACACCACGGCATCATGAAAAAGAAAAACGCCAAAGACTATGCAGCACAATGTCTGCGCGATGAAGCAGAAGCATTGCTGGAACTGATTCCACAGCTTGACGAGAACTTCGACAAGGCTGTGACGATGATATACAACTGCAAAGGAAAAGTGATTGTGACCGGTGTCGGAAAAAGCGGAAACATCGGAGCAAAAATCGCAGCAACACTCGCGAGCACAGGCACTCCCGCCTTCTTCATCAACCCGCTGGACGTCTTCCACGGAGACCTTGGCGTCATGACGCCGGACGACGTGGTCCTCGCACTCAGCAATTCCGGACAGACAGACGAACTGCTTCGATTTATCCCGATGGTATTGCACATGAATGTTCCGCTGGTGTCCATGACCGGCAACAGCGAATCGCTGCTCGCCAAATATTCCAACGCCCACATCAAGGTGTGGGTGAAGAAAGAAGCATGCCCGCTCAACCTCGCCCCGACAAGCAGCACCACAGCCGCACTGGCAATGGGCGACGCACTGGCCATCGCCCTGATGGAAATGCGGGGATTCAAACCGACAGACTTCGCACAGTTCCATCCCGGAGGAGAACTGGGAAAACGCCTGCTGACCACAGCCAAAGACGTGATGCGGAGCAACGACCTTCCCATAATCCCGCCAGAGATGCACCTCGGAGAAGCTATCATCCACGTCAGCAAAGGGAAACTGGGACTGGGCGTAGCTATTGTTGACGACAAAATCGTCGGACTGATTACCGACGGCGACATCCGGCGCGCCATGGAAAAGTGGCAGGCAGACTTCTTCGACAAGACGGTGGGCGACCTCATGACGCGGACTCCGAAATGTGTCTCGCCAACAACAAAAATAACGGAAATACAACGTATCATGCACAAACACAAGATACACACCGTCTTAGTGACTGATACGAAAAAACACCTGCTGGGAGTAGTGGACCACTATTCATGTATGGTGTAAAGCACGCTTGAAGAAATTGAAAAGCAAGGTTCTGATAATCACAACCCTCCTATCTGTCTGTACAGTCTCTCTTGCACAGACAGCCGACACACTCATTGTCCGACAACTGGAAGAAGAGGGCGTGCAGTTCTCCCGCAACAATGCCGTCACCCTCTTGCAGAGCGGACAGGAGAAGTTTGACGACATGTTCACAGCCATCCATCAGGCACGGAGCAGCGTCCACCTGGAATATTTCAACTTCCGCAACGACTCCATCGCCCACCTGCTCTTCGACCTGCTTGCCGAAAAAGTGAAAGAGGGCGTGGAAGTGCGGGCACTCTTCGACGGCTTCGGAAACGACTCCAACAACAAACCGCTCAAGAAGCGACACCTCAGGGAAATACGCAGCAAAGGCATCGAAATCTATGAATTCGACCCCGTCAACTTCCCGTGGATCAACCACGTCTTCTCACGCGACCACCGGAAAATCGTCGTGATTGACGGAAAGATTGCCTACACCGGCGGCATGAACGTGGCTGACTATTATATAAAAGGTACGGAAATGGTGGGAGAATGGCGCGACATGCACTGCCGCATCGACGGCGACGAGGTCAACACCCTGCAAAAAATATTCCTGCGGATATGGAATAAAGTCAGCCGCCAGAACGTCCACGGACCGCAATACTTCAGAGGCGAATACGGAGCCGACTACTTTGAAGGACTGAAACCCGACACATGCTGCACGGCAGGACGGAAAATGGTGGGCATCATCAATCGCGAACCGCTCACCTCGAACAAAATTATCCGAAAATTCTATCTCGAAGCCATCAACGTCGCACAAGACAGCATCAAGATTATCAACCCCTACCTCACGCTCAACAGAAAACTGAAACGGGCACTGCGCAAGGCGGTCGAGCGAGGAGTGAAAGTGGAAGTCATGGTCTCTGCACACAGCGACATCCCGCTTACGCCCGACTGCGTGTTCTACAACGTCCACCGCCTGATGAAACACGGCGTGGAAGTCTGGATATACAAACCGGGATTTCATCACACGAAAATCATTACGGTTGACGGCCGTTTCTGCACCGTCGGCAGCGCCAACCTCAATGCCCGCAGCCTGCGGTTCGACTACGAAGACAACGCCGTCATCATCGACCCATGCACCACACAGGAACTCGACCGCATGTTCAACGAAGACAAGCTGAACAGCTTCCGCCTGACGGAAGAAAGTTGGGACATGTTCCGCACACCTTGGCAGAAATTCGTCGGATGGTTTGCCCATCTCCTGTCACCGTTCCTCTGATGATTGAATTAGCCTGATTGGTCCAATTAAACCCAAAGTCCAATGACCGATTTGGGTTAAATTTTATTGATATCCACATATCCCTGCATCACCGCATAAATCGTCAGCTGGGAAACGCTGCGCATCCCTAGCTTCTCCATAATATTCTTACGATGCGTGATGACGGTCGTGATACTGATATTCAAGGCATCGGCAATCTCCTTATTCAGAAGTCCTTGCACAATGAGCGACAACACCTCCATCTCACGGTTGGAGAGAATCTTTTCAGCCTGACGCCTCGCCACCGGCGGCAGATTGCGCCCATGCGTATGAGCCCTCTGCTCCAACATCAAGAGCGAACGCACCAGCTCCTGCTCGGGCACGTTGATGCAGAGGCAATGGAACTCGCCCAACTGCGTGTTGGGGTCCGTCGCTGTCGTAAGCACGATGGTCTTGTTACGACGAGCCGTAAAAAACGAGAGGTTGCTCAACACGATATTTGTCTCCACAAAATAATGGACAAACATCTCCGGCTCATCCGCTTCAAACTCGTTGAAACTATTGAACACCTCAATCTCCGCCACGGGAACAACCGTCTGGAGAATCTGCCGCAAGCCCATGATAGCCAACATATTGCTGTCTATAATGGCGATTCGCGGATAGTGGAACTCCGTTCCCATCCCGTGATGTGGCATATTCTCTTTCATGACCCTTCCCTATTTTTCAGCCGATTCCCTAAAAAAATCTGCAGCATCGAATATTATATATAGCATCTGCAAAATTACACTATTTTTTCTATATACCATCTTTTGGGGTGGAGAAATTACGATTTTTCTTATGCAGCCTCAAAACATTTTTTTATAATTATTTGCTTATTTCCTCATCTTTTCATATTTTTGCAATTGTTACATACCATTGATGTTCCTATCGTGGAACAATCATCTTGGTGTGGACACTACATAACGGAAAAGCGTCACACGATGCTTTGTCGATTGGCTATCTGGAATTACCACATTCAAACGTTGGTCAAAGACAATGCGGAGTTTGATGTCACGGGTATGCTGAATATGTATCCCCAACGTGTGCGAGAAGGCTATCCATGCCTTCACCGCACACTTATTGGGTATTTCAGCAATATTTGCGTGGATGTCACTCTGTTCGTCAACCAACGTAGGCTGTGGTAAGCCTCAGATAGCAGACGAGCAGAAAGTGGACACCCACGTTTTTCGTTGTGTAGGGAATAGATAATAAGAGTAAGAGCAGAGTTTGGGTGTCGTGATGCAGAGAATGAAATATGAAATTTGTTATTCGTAATAAAATCTTAGCCCAAATAGAAGACAGGGCATCTTTTTTAGAGCACCTTCTTGAAGAATATCCCAGGTTATTGAAGGAATGGACAGATAAGACGGACAAGACCTTTAAAAAAGAAGCGGAAAAAATATCTGAAGGTGATTGGGAAATATGTAGTTCTACATACCAATCATTTCTATCTGCCCTTGATGACAATGAATTTCGTGAAGACATGTTCTACAAAGCTATGCTACTCATGGTCTATTCATACTATGAAGGCGCTATAGAATATTTTATTCGCGAAACCAATTCGGACGATCAAATAGAAGTTTTGTGTAGAGCCAACAATATTGAATTGTCTAAAGAAGCTAAACAGGCAAAGGAATACCTCAAATCTAACATTCGTCATTTAAGGAATCATTTGGCACACAACAATTTAATGAGTAGCAAACAGGGAAAACACATCGAGCGTATAAGTAAACAATGGGCAGAAATCAGTTTTACAGATGACGGTGTCTTGATTACTGGCTCTGAGTTCATTCTTGATTCCTTGAGGAAAGAAACAATGGTTATCAAGGAACTATGTGAGAAGTTGGGATATAAGCATAAAAGAGTACAAACTGGTAGTAAACATGAACAAGAATAAGAATTTGATTTGGAAATACCTATTCAAAAAGAAAGATACCTATGATAACGATTACTATTTCTATGAAGATGGAACAATACTTCACAGCTACGATCGTACAATGATGAAAATTAATATAGAGGAATATGTTTTATCCTTAGACATCTCTGACTTGGAAAAAGAGAAGATAATGACAAAGTGCAAAGAAGAGTACTCGAAGGATGTAGTTAAACAAATTAAAAAGATATTAATAGCTAAATAAAAGAGCCTATGAATAAGATTTACAAACAAGAATTGCTGAATATGCCTAATGAGCAAATTGCAACTTTAACGAAAAAACGATTTATTAAGATTGTTCTGAATAATGGAAAATACAAAGAAGTATGTATTCAGAATCTTTTGGCTGCAGGCAACCCTCCTCATCTGTTTGTTGGCTTCTTGACGGCAGATAACCAAAATATTTATTTACAAGATATTAATTATGTTGAATTATTATAGATAAAAGACCATGAAACAATTTAAACTTACATTTCTGCTCGCAGTGCTCATGGGCATGGTTGGAGCAAAGGCATTCGCCCATGATATTGAGGTTAAGAATGCGGATGGAAAGACCATCTATTACACGTACATAAACAATAAGACGGCGTTGCAAGTCACTTATCAAGGCTCATCCTCTTCATCCTATTCAAATGAATATTCGGGAGTGGTCAATATCCCAGAATCTGTTACTTCTAGTGGAAAGACTTATTCCGTGACGAGCATTGGATATTGGGCGTTCCAAGGTTGCACTGGTCTGACCTCCGTCACCATCCCCAACTCCGTGACGAGCATTGGAAGTTATGCGTTCTCAAGTTGCACTGGTCTGACATCCGTCACCATCCCCAACTCCGTGACGAGCATTGGAGTTTTGGCGTTCGACGGTTGCAGTAAGCTGACCTCCGTGACTATCCCCAACTCCGTGACGAGCATAGGAGATTATGCGTTCAGAAGTTGCAGCGGTCTGACTGAAATCAATGTGGATGAGAATAATTCCACCTATTCTTCTATAAACGGGGTTGTGTTTAATAAATCTCAAACAGAACTCATTCAATATCCAGGTGGAAAACAAGGAGCATATACTATCCCCAATTCCGTGACGAGCATTGGAAGTTCTGCGTTCTCGTATTGCAGCGGTCTGACAGAAATCAATGTGGATGAGAATAATTCCACCTATTCTTCTATAGATGGGGTATTGTTTAATAAATCTCAAACAGAACTCATTCAATATCCAGGTGGGAAACAAGGAGCATATACCATCCCCAACTCCGTGACGAGCATTGGAGTTTTGGCGTTCTATGGTTGCGGCGGTCTGACCTCCGTCACCATCCCCAACTCCGTGACGAGCATTAAAAGTTATACATTCTATAATTGTATTTAGAGACCTCTAAACTACCATGAATAACGGAAACTAATCAAACTTAAATCATTGTACTACAGTCACTTTTAGATTTTAACACTTCAGAAGTCGTTTTTGGTTGCTTCGGAAATTCCCTATAAATTTGCAACGTATTTCTACCGCAGGGAATTTACGAGGCTTTATTTTTGCCACATCGTGGACAGAGTTGACAAGGGTTGCCGATAGGTTACAATAGTTGACTGATTAATGGGTTGTTTTTGAAAAATGCAACTTTGTGGCGGAAGTTGACAACGGATGTCGAGAGTTAACTTGTGATTACTTGCGGAGAGGTACAGCAAAAGGAATGTTGAACCAACAAATATTGCAAGTATGCCAAAGACCAAAAAATGCGCTTATTGTGGCAAGGTTTTCACCACAAACAGCGGAATGCAGAAGTACTGCTCGGAGGAATGTGCCGAGCAAGCGAAGGAAACCAAGAAAAAGAGACAAAGGGATTTCCTTCGAGCAGTCGAGCCAATGATGGAACTCCATCAGCAGGAATACTTGACCTTTTCCAAGGCAGCCATCCTTTTAGGCTGCACCCGTCAGTATATCTATAAACTCGTTGAACAAGGGAAGTTGCCAGCCTCACGGCTGAGCAGCCGAATGGCTCTTGTCCGCAAGAGTGACATAGAGAAGATGTTTGCGGCTAATCCTTATAACCGTGTCCTGCCATGTACTAAGCCAAAGAAGTCTGTTTCCAAGAAAATGAAGAGTCCTGCAAAGGACAAGGCAAAGGAGGAACGTGCAACCGATGAAGTTCTTGAATACTACTCTGGCGAGGAAGTAAAGCAGATTTATAAGGTCAAGCAGTCTTGGCTCTATGCTTCAGCCAAACGCCACCAGATTCCCATGTGCCGTATCGCAGGACGGAACTACTACAGCAAGAAACATATTGATGCCGTATTCGGCACAACCATAGACCTTGATGCCATTGTCGATTGGCTGTCACCACAGGAAGTGGCAGACCGCTATGGCATTAACCTAACGGCAGTCCGTTCCTATGCCCATCGCCACAAGATTCCAAGTAAAAGAGAGTATGGACACACCTACTACTCTCAAAGCCACTTTGATGAATTGCGCCGGACTGACCTCTTATCAAACGAGGACTATTATACTGTTGAGCAGGTGCAGCAGCTCTACGGACTGACCAAAGCCAACATCTGCCATATCGTCAAGGTGAAGCACATTGAGAAGACAAAGGTAGGACGGCTTAACCTCCTGCTCCGTTCAGACGTTGAGAGAGTAATGGAAGAACGAAAATCCTTGGGAATGCCCCCTCTGGATTCTGAGTTTCTACCTTATTGACAGATTATTCAGTGATTATTGGAAATAATCGGAGTCAGCATCC
>Ga0256406_1000736_pt1 | contig 57351 bp, 47 predicted proteins | sample RumenRJG_03DNA_FD_185986 | JGI IMG/M metagenome (GOLD analysis project Ga0256406, IMG submission 185986) | Bovine rumen microbial communities from Lethbridge, Alberta, Canada - RJG_03 | ecosystem: Host-associated > Mammals > Digestive system > Stomach > Rumen | place: Canada: Alberta | collected...
TGTTCTGCTGAAATTACTGTTTTCTTTCGGAAATTGTCGTGAACCTCTTAAGGTTCTTCGCATTCGCTTTCGCGTTTGCATTCTTTGTCTTGACTTGCATTTCCTGTCTATGCAGTTTTCTATGTTCGCGCTTGCTCTCACAAGCATGATCTATATTACCACAGCTCTTTTCGCTTGTCAAGGAAAATTTTCATCATTTTATGATCAATCTTTCCTTCAGCCGCGAATTAAGCGGTATATAGGCGATCTCAGGAACGGGATCAACCCGCTCTCTCAGAGCGCTTCTCTATATTACCCTAATCCGCAGGACATTGCAAGCACTTTTTTACGAAAATCGAAAATAAATTTACCTGCCGTTTACTACCCCTGTATCTGCGGTGATCGCTGCGCCAATTCTCTATTTCGATTCAATGATTTCATACATGGATGAAGCATCCTCTTTACGGACTGCATTTGGCACAGCCAACACCTTGAAAGTCACGGAACTGTTTCCGAATTCTATATGCACCTGGTCACCCGGTTCAACTTCTGTTCCCGGTTTTGCCGTTCTTCCGTTTACGGTCACCCGCTCCTGTTCGCAGGCTTCTTTTGCGACTGTACGTCTTTTAATGATTCTTGAGTTTTTCAGATATTTATCGATTCTCATAGATCTCCTTTTCCCCGATATGCGTCTTGAATGTTTCCTGACTGTCTCTGATCCGGCTTTCATCTGTTCTCAATGATAAAAGATAATAATAAAAGCTGCCGCACAGATGAATGCAGCAGCTCATGAATTTCATGCTTTCCATTTCCCGTATATTGTCCCGCGGTTCTGAGTTTCCCCATATCCGCGATGCAAAAAAACAAAGACCGGACTGTCTTATTTATTGACAGCGTCCTTCAGTGCCTTGCCTGCCTTGAATACAGGTGCCTTGGATGCAGGAATGTCGATAACCTCATCCGGCTTTCTAGGATTTCTTCCCTGACGGGCTTTTCTGTCACGTGTATCGAAAGTACCGAAACCAATCAGCTGAACCTTTTCACCCTTTACGAGTGCGTCTTCTATTGTAGACAGAAATGCATTAATCGCAACTTCTGCATCTTTCTTAGTAAAATTTGTCTTTTCTGCTACTGCAGCAACAAGTTCTGCCTTATTCATTCTTATTATCCTCCTTGTATCGTGACTCCCATCACGCAAATTTACTTCTGTTATTTTCGCATTTCAACATGTATTTGTCAATACCTTATATCCGTAAACCGTTGATTTCAGCCATTTTTGGCCTTACTTGCCCGCGTTGAAAGATACTTCCGGCAGGTTTGCAGAGGCGCTGTTCCCATCAGGTGTATAGATTGGTATACTTAATCCGGTATAAGAAAAATCTGTCAGCGCTATATCTTGTGCATCAGCCTTTGTCGCACAATCTGAACCCAGTGTCGCGTCAACAGGCGGACAGGAATCTAGAGCTGGCTTAATATACGGTCTACGGCACGTTCTGTACGTTCGATTGTCTCGCCGAGGTCGATTGATGTATAATCGCCATCCTGATACAGAACTTTTCCGTCAACCATGGTCAGCAGCACATCACTTCCGGAAGCGGAGTAGACGATGTTGTTTATGAGATCATGGACAGGGTGCATGTTCGGAACATCTGTGCGCAGGACGATCAGGTCTGCACGCGCTCCCTCTTTCATAATTCCGCAGTCGCTGCGTCCCTGTGCAAGCGCTCCTGCTCTTGTCGCAGCGTAAAGAACCTGTTTAGGCGTAACAACAGTCGGATCCTCCGCGCGGACTTTTCCGATCATGGCAAGCGTCTTCATTTCCTCCAGGAAATTCAGGCTGTTGTTGCTCGCTACGCTGTCTGTGCCGATACCGAGATTAATTCCCCTCTTCAGAATCTCTGCACTGTTGCAGATGCCGCTTGCAAGCTTCAGATTGCTGCACGGATTGGTTGCAACGGTTACATTCTTCTCTTTCAGAATGTCATAGTCCTCGCCTTCAATCCAGACGCAGTGAGCAGCGATAGAAGGGACGTTGAAGATTCCGCAGTCGTTCAGATACTGCACCGGAGTCTTTCCGTTATGGCGCTGTTTACATTCCTCATGCTCTGTCTTGGTCTCTGAAACATGAACATGCATCCGCGCACCGTTTTCCATGCACCAGTCCGCCAGGGAGCGGGCTGTAGCCTCATCGGAAGTATATTCTGCATGCAGGCTCGCCTCGATCACGACACGTCCGTCAGCTGCGCCGTTCAAGCTGTGGAACGCCTCCTCCAGCTCTTTGGCTGATTCCATCTGATCGAACGGGGTGCCGTCAAAATTGGTCAGTGAGCGGGAGATGTTGTTCTTGGCTCCGCTGTCAATGACTGCGTGAGCGATGTCTGGGACAAAATAATACATATCTGAGGTGGAAACAATTCCAAAACGCAGGGATTCTGCCATGCACAGCAGTGTCCCCCAGTAAACGGCATCCGAATCCAGTTTGGCCTCAAACGGGAAAATTCTGGTGTTCAGCCAGTCCTGGAGCTTGAGGTTTTCTCCGTATCCGCGCATCAGAGCCATTGGAGAATGCGCGTGAATATTATAGAATCCCGGCATCAGCAGGCGACCTGTGCCTTCATATACCGTCCCGTAGTCCTCTTGCGGCATCGCCTTTCCAATATAAGCGATGCGTTTATCTTTTGTCCCCACATACATATGTTCCTGTACGTCCAGGTTTTCATCTAAAATTGTAATGTCGCGAAAAAGCATATCTGCCTTCCTTTCTAAATATCCCTGATAGTTTAACGGCTTGCAGACGGCTGGTGTCCGGCGCTCCCCGGCGGAACCGGGACAGGATCCTGTTCTTTCAGCGTCTCAAGCAGTTTGATGATATCCTCAAGCTCATGCCGGCGGACAAGCGGAATGCGGATGAACGGTTTGACGCCCCCGTGAACAAATACGCGTGCGCCGAACACCTCATTCAGGTGAATGATGCTCATCGGGGTCAGCGGATTCTTCTCATCAAAAGAGAGAAGGACGTAAGGCCCCTGTTCGTAAACTCTTGTGACGGCAAGGCCTTCTGCGAGCCAGCGGATGCGAGAGACCCGGATCAGGTTCATCGTCTCTTTCGGAACATCGCCGAAGCGGTCAAGCAGTTCATCGTACATCGCCTCTTCATCTTCCTGCGAGCGAACCGTCGCGATTTTCTTATACATCTGGATCTTCAGTACTTCATCCTGAATATACCAGTCCGGGATGTTTGCGGATACCGCGAGTTCCACAGAAGTTTCCTCCGGGTTTTCCGCTATGCTCTCCCCCTTGATTCTGCGCACTTCATCATTGACCAGCTTTGCGTACAGTTCATATCCGATATTCATGATATGTCCGCTCTGTTCGCTGCCCAGAAGATTTCCGGCACCGCGGATCTGCAGATCGCGCATGGCGACTTTGAAACCGGATCCGAACTCTGTAAACTCACGAACCGCGCGCAGCCGCTTTTCAGCGACTTCCGTCAATACCTTGTCCTTCTGGTACATCAGATACGCATAGGCCATGCGGCTTGACCGGCCGACACGTCCGCGGAGCTGGTAGAGCTGAGACAGACCGTAGCGATCGGCGTCCAGGACGATCAGCGTGTTGGCGTTTGGAACATCGATGCCGGACTCGACAATCGTCGTCGCAACCAGAACGTCGCTCTCGTGATTGACAAAATTCAGCATGACATCCTCCAGCGTCTGTTCACTCATCTGTCCGTGTCCGACGATGACTCTGGCTTCAGGCACCGCACGCATGATGCGTTCCGCAATCTGATTGATTCCACGCACCCGGTTGAAGATCACAAACGTCTGTCCGCCGCGGTCCAGTTCCCGCATGATCGCCTCCCGGATAATGCCGTCATCCATCTCCATGACATACGTCTGCACCGGAAAACGGTCTTCCGGCGGTTCTGTGATGACACTCATATCCTTGATTCCGGTCATGGACATATTCAGCGTTCGCGGAATCGGCGTCGCGGAAAGGGTCAGAACATCGACATTCTTCTTCATTTCCTTGATTTTCTCTTTGTGCTTGACGCCGAAACGCTGCTCCTCATCGATGACCAGAAGGCCGAGATCCTTGAACTCCACATCTTTAGACAGCAGACGGTGCGTACCGATGATCAGATCGATCTCCCCTTCTTTCAGTTTTTTTACAATCTCCTTCTGTTCAGATTCTGTGCGGAAACGAGAGAGCATCTCCACTTTCAGAGGAAACTTCTCGAACCGCGATTTCAGGGTGTAATAATGCTGGTTCGCCAGAAGTGTGGTCGGTACAAGCATAGCCGCCTGTTTTCCGTCTGCGATGCACTTAAACATGGCGCGTGCTGCAACTTCTGTCTTTCCGAATCCGACATCGCCGCAGAGCAGACGGTCCATCGCCACCGGTTTTTCCATGTCCGCTTTAATCTCTGCAATTGCTTTCAGCTGATCGTCCGTCTCCACATACGGAAAACTCTCCTCAAACTCTCTCTGCCACTCAGTATCCGGACCGAACGCGTATCCTTTTGTGACTTCTCTTTCCGCATACAGTTTAATCAGCTCGTCAGCCATATCCGCGATGGCCTTCTTGGCCCTCGCCTTTGTCGCCTTCCACTCTGTACCGGACAGCTTGTTCATCTTAGGCGTAGAACCTTCTGCACCGATATACTTCTGCACGATGTCGAACTGCTCAACCGGAACATAGAGAATGTCGCTGCCGGCGTACTTGATTTTCAGGTAATCCTTTTTTTCGCCGTGAAGATTCAGCTGCTCAATACCAATGAATTTTCCGATTCCGTGATTCTCATGAACGACATAATCGCCCTTCTTCAGATCAGTAAAACTCTGCAGCTCCTCTCCCTTAGTCTTATGACGCCTGCGTTTTTTAGGCGATTTGCGGCTGCCAAAGATATCCTGGTCGCTGATGTAACAGAACTTTTCTTCCGGAAACAGCATGCCGCTGGACAGAACGCCGTCCGTGAAGTTAACCTTTGACGCCAGACTCTTATGTCCGAGGAATTCCCTCAGATTATTTTTCCGCTCCGTCGTACTGCAGACAATCGTCACATCCACCTGGTTTTTCAGCTGCGCCTCAATCTCCTCCGACAGAAGCTCCAGTCTTCCGTTGAAGGATGGCACCTGGCGGCAGTGGTAATCGCGAACCTCGTCATATTCTGCAATGCCTCTGACCTGTTTCGGAAACGGAGTGATGACATACAGCGGACGGTGCTGACAGCAAAGCATCAGATCGTCCTTTCCGGTCATCATCTTCATATCTTCCGGCGCGATCTGACCTCTCTCCAGCATCGTCTGAAAATCCTGCTTCTGTTCCTTGGTCCTGGTCTCCAGAAATTCATATACACGGTCCGGGTCATCCAGAATCAGCGTGCCGTCTCCCATATAATCCCAGAGATACTCCGTTTCCTCATAGAAATAGTGCAGGTAATTTCCGAGCAGCTGCAGATTGGATACATTTTCCATGTACTCGACAAGCTGATCCCTGCGTCTTTCCAGACGGTGAGAAGCTTCCAGAAACTCCGCGGACTGGCTCAGTTTTTCCATCTGCCTGGTATACACCTCAGACAATTTTCCGGCTGCCTTCTGAAAACGCTGAGGCTCCGCAAGCAGATCCTGCGCCGCTCCGACAGCAATCGCTTTCTTCGCATTTCCTGCTGAACGCTGCGTATCAATATCAAACTCACGGATGGAATCCACTTCTGTGTCGAAGAACTCTACACGATACGGATTCTCTGCGTCCGGCGGGAACACGTCCAGTATTCCTCCGCGAACACTGAACTCTCCTCTGCCTTCCACCATGCTCATCCGCTCATACCCCAGCGCACTGAGCTTTTCTGCAATCTGACTGAGATCGGCGTCCTTTCCATACTCCAGACGGACAGACGCTTCAGACAAAAGGTGATGCGGCATGAGGTGACGGACGGCTGCGCTGACCGGTGCCGCAACGATGCTGTATCGGTTGTCCATCAGCGATTTCAGGCATTTCAGCCTCTGCATCTGCTGTGTATTTCCACGCGTTTCATAATTCAGAAACAGCTGATCGTCATTCGGCATGACAAGAACTTCTTTTTTCAGGAAAAACTGAAGATCCTCCGCGAGATTCTCTGCCTGTTTCTGCGTGGCTGTGATGATCAGAGTTTTCCCTTTGTTCTTTCTGATTATTCTGGATATTACCAGAGCGGAGCGGCTTTCTGTCACTCCAGAAATACCTGTAACTCCTGCTTTACTCATTCTCCGCCTCCGAAACGTTCTTTTCTTTTTTCTTCTTTTTACTATGCCGGGTGTTATACCGGTTCATGGCCAGGTTGACGTCATCTGTAACGATACATTCTGCCGCTCGGCATGCCTGGTCTACCGCTTCTTCCAGCGGACGGACCTCCTCTTTTCCGAACCCTCCGAGGACAAACGAAATAATGTCTCCCATATGTTCCGAACCGGTGCCGATTCTGATTCTCGGGAACTGATCCGACTGAATCTGATAAATCACGGATTTCATCCCATTGTGGGTTCCCGCGCTTCCGTGCGGCCGTATCCGAAGCGACCCGACCGGAATCTCCAGATCATCATAAACCACGATCAGATGCGACGGCTCCACTTTATAGAACTGCATTATCTCACGAACAGACCGACCGCTCTCATTCATATAAGTCTGCGGTTTAACCAGGATGACTTTTTCGCTTCCGATACGGCCTTCCCCGATCAAAGCCTTGAATTTACTGCGGTCAACCCGGATTCCCATCTGATCGGCAAGGCGGTCGATCATAATGAAGCCCAGATTGTGCCTTGTGTTTTCATATTTTTTCCCCGGATTCCCTAATCCTGCAATGATATACATATTAACCTCATAAAAGGCCTGCCGGAGAGCACCGCTCTGTCCGGCAGACCATCATAACATTACCTTCTTGCTCGATGTGATTTTGTCCCTATTCAAAAAGCACACTGACCGATCCATTGGTGAAAACTCTTGTGATTGCCTCAGCAAACAGAGGAGCAACCGACAGAATGGTCATCTTTTCCAGTTTCTTCTCTTCCGGAATCGGAATGGTATTCAGAAGAACCAGTTCGGAGATAGCGGAATCTTCCAGTCTCTGAATGGCAGGACCGGACAGAACGGCATGTGTCGCTCCGGCAAGCACGGAATTTGCGCCCATCTCTTTCAGCGCATTCGCAGCATTGGTGATCGTTCCCGCAGTGTCAATCATGTCATCGATCATGACGCAGTCTTTTCCCTGAATGTCGCCGATGATGTTCATGATTTCTGACTTGTTCGGTTCCGGACGGCGCTTGTCGACAATAGCGATCGGGCAGTTCAGATATTCTGCCACGTTTCTGGCTCTTGTCACACTGCCGTGATCCGGCGATACTACAACCGGATGTTCAAGGCCCTTCTCCTTAAAATACTTTGCGAGGATCGGCATTCCAACCAGATGATCCACCGGAATATCAAAGTATCCCTGAATCTGCGGCGCGTGAAGATCCATTGTCAGTACCCGGTCTGCACCTGCGGCGACAATCATGTTCGCAACCAGTTTGGAGCTGATCGGATCTCTTGCCTTGGCCTTGCGGTCCTGGCGCGCATATCCGTAATACGGAATCACGGCGTTGATTCTGCCTGCTGACGCGCGTTTCATCGCATCAATCATGATCAGGAGTTCCATCAGATTGTCATTTACCGGATTGCATGTGGACTGAACGATATAGATATCCCTTCCACGTACCGTTTCCCAGATGTTTACAGAAATCTCCCCGTCACTGAATTTGGTCACCGTGCTTCTGCCAAGCGGCTTATCGAGTTTCCGCGCGATCTCAGCAGCCAGTTCCGGATGGGAGTTTCCTGCAAAAATCTTGAATTCAGAGAAAGAGCCATTCTTCATCTTCACTACCTCCTGCTGTTTATTCAGCTGTTTATTTTTTTCCGCGCCTGTAAAGACCGCGCCGTTCTGCCCATCCCTCGATATTGGTCTGGCGGGATCTGGCAATTCCCAGAGCATCATCCGGAACATCCTCCGTCAGTGTGCTGCCTGCGGCGATATAGGCGCCATCACCTACATTGACTGGTGAAATCAAGTTGGTGTTGCACCCGATAAAGGCGCCGTCTCCAACCGTTGTCCTGTGTTTTTCATTACCGTCGTAGTTCACAAAAACAATTCCGCAGCCGAGGTTGACATCTTTTCCGACATCCGCATCTCCGATATATGTAAGATGTGCGGACTTGGATCCGTCCCCGAATGTGGAGTTCTTAATCTCGACAAAGTCTCCGATCTTGCAGTTTTCGCCGACATGGGAATTGGGACGCATGTATGCGAACGGTCCGACATTGGTTCCGCTGCCCACGGTGCTTTCCAGAATTACAGAGCTCTGAACCAGAACATTCTCTCCGATTTCCGAGTCCACAATTCTGGTATTCTGCATGATCCGGCTGCCCTTGCCGATATGCGTCTTTCCCTCCAGAGTGACACACGGACCGATGAATGCGCCCGGTTCAATCTCTACGGATTCGTCTATGTATACTGAATGAATGTCAACAATTTCCACACCATTTTCCAGATGGCGCATCGCGATTTCCAGTCTTGCCTGTTCTTTTCTCTGATAATCTTCTAAATTCATTACTTGTTTTCAGCCTCCAGAATATAATCTCCGACTTTATAAATATCTCCGGCGCCCATGGTGATGACCATGTCGCCCTTCTGCGCGTTCTTGCGGACAAAGTCTGCGATTTCATGGAAGTCCGGCATGTAAAGAACTTCCTTGTCCGGTTTCTGTTCATGGATCGTCTTTGCCAGCTTCTCTGAAGAAATATTGTAAATATCCTTTTCACGCGCAGCATAGATATCTGCCAGAATGATGACGTCTGCTTCTTCCAGCGCGTCTGCAAACCCGTCAAACAATGCAAGTGTTCTGGTATATGTGTGCGGTTGGAAAACAACCCACAGTTTCTCATGCGGGAATTTCTCTGCGCCGGTCAGTGTAGCTTTAATTTCTGTCGGATGGTGAGCATAGTCGTCAACCAGGCGGACGCCATTTCCGAACATTCCGCGGACGTTGAATCTGCGCTGAATTCCTGTGAAATTCTTCAGCGTATCCACGATAACCTGTGTATCAATGCCAAGCTCATGACAGCATGCAAATGCCGCTGTCGCGTTCAAGATATTATGCTCTCCCGGAACTGACAGCTCCACATGACCCAGTTTTTCACCCTTGTGCTCCACGTCAAAAGACGGATATCCGTCATGGAACTTCACATTGACAATATGATAGTCTGAATTGCTGTTATAGCCGTAGCGGATGACATTATTCTTCCCCTTGGTTGCCTCTTCAACGAACGGGTTGGAATCGTACGCAATGATCATGCCGTCATTCGGCACAAATCCGGCAAATTTTTCAAACGACGCCTCGATATGATCTACATCCTTGAAGTAATCCAAGTGATCAGAATCAATATTCAGGATGATTTCAATTCTCGGACGCAGCTGCAGAAAACTGTCTCTGTACTCACAGGCTTCCGCAACAAAATAATCGCCGTGTCCGACCCGGACATTTCCGCCGATCTCTGCAAGTTCTCCGCCTACTACAATCGTCGGATCCATTGCAGCATTTCGGATAATCAGGGAAATCATGGACGTTGTTGTAGTCTTTCCATGCGTACCGCTGACGGCGATGCTGTTCTTATGTTCATTCATCAGTGTGCCGAGCAGCTCTGCACGCGGGATCATCGGAATTCCAAGCTCTTTAGCACGGACAACCTCCGGATTGGTCTCTGCGATAGCAGCAGAGTACACGATCAGATCCGCGTTCTCAACGTTCTCTGCACGGTGTCCGATATGAATCTTAACTCCCATCGAAGCAAGATGATCGGTAATTGCGGATTCCTTCATATCCGATCCGCTGACCTGATAGCCGCGGGAAACCATAATCTCCGCAAGCGCAGACACGCCGATCCCTCCGATACCAATACAATGTATATTCTTATATTTAGTCAAATCAACCATTGACGCTCCTCCTAAATTCGTGACATTCTGCGGTTTCCGCCGCAGATTAAACCCAATTCAGTATACCACAAATCCTTACCCCGTGGTGTACCGTCTTACGCATACATGACACGAATGATGTTGGTATCGCCCGCTCTTCCGATCGGAACTCCGGCAGTGAGCACAACCAGGCTTCCCTCGCTGATCAGACGGCGGCTCAGTGCCTGATCCACACAGTGACGATACAGTTCCGTCAGTCTGGACTTCTGCTCGGCACGCAGTGGCTGAACACCCCAGACCAGTGCAAGCTGATGGAAAGTCTTTTCATCCGGCGTTGCTCCTATAATCGGAATGTCCGGCTGGAATTTTGCCATTCTGCGTGCGGTAAATCCCGTCTGCGTAATCGCAAAGATGCATTTTGCCTCAATATCATGAGCCAGGACGCTGGCCGCATGTCCGACGGCATTGGTGATATCTTTCGTATCCATTTCATGCCAGATCTGTTCATTCTGAGCGGCATAGCTCCTGCGCTTATCGTCTTCTGCCTGGCAGGCAATCCGGCTCATCGCTTCTACCGTCTCCACCGGGAATTCGCCCGCCGCGGTTTCCCCGGACAGCATGACCGCCGATGTTCCTTCATATACCGCATTGGCAACGTCTGTTATTTCCGCCCTTGTCGGAAGAGGGGAGGAAATCATGGATTCCAGCATCTGCGTAGCCGTGATGACAATCTTTCCGGACTGCACGCAGCGGCGGATGATGCGCTTCTGAATTCCCGGAAGTTTTTCAAACGCAATCTCAACTCCCATATCACCTCTGGCAATCATAATGCCGTCTACTTCCTTTAAGATTGCTTCAAAATTCTTTACTCCCTGGATGCTTTCAATTTTGGCGATAATCTGGATGTCCTTTCCGCCGTTGACTTCCAGAAAGTGACGCATTTCCTTCACATCTTCCGCCGTCCGGACGAACGAGGCGGCAACATAGTCAACCCCTTGCTCGATTCCAAACAGAAGGTCTGATTTGTCGCGGTCAGACATAAACGGAAGGGAAAGCTCTGCGTTCGGGATATTCACTCCCTTATGATCGCTGAGCTGCCCGCCGTGGAGAACCGTCAGCTGAACCTCACCGTGATCCACTGCATCTACACGCATGACGATCTTTCCATCGTCGATCAGAACGTGCACACCTTTATTTACTTCCTGTGCGAACCTGCTGTATGTAATGCTGACATGCGTTTCATCCCCGACGATATCCTCCGTGGTAATGGTAAACTTCTGTCCGTCCTTAACCTCTACATGACCGTTCTTAAACGTCTTGATCCTGATTTCCGGGCCTTTTGTATCCAGCAACACCGCACCCGGCAGGCCCAGTTCATCCCTGACCTTCCGGAAAAGCGCAATATTCCGTTCATGCTCATCATATGTTCCATGTGAAAAATTAAACCGCCCCGCATTCATTCCGGCCTTGAACAGGCCTCTGATGGTATCTTCATTATTGGATGCCGGTCCGATGGTGCAGATAATCTTGGTATTTCTCATTATAACTGCTGCCTTTCTACTGCGGGCTGCCTGACAAACGTCATTACCCTCCATGTCTTCATAGATGTAAATCGCCGTACTGAAAGCGCCCTTTCTCCCGCAGGTATACAAAAATTAAATTCTTAAACCTAAGACAGACGCAATAAGAGACGGTGCCCCCATCTCTTCTGCGCCCTTGTCTATTATAGAGTATTCTGCGGCCAAGTTCCACTGAATTGAGAAAGTATCCGCCCGCCAATGCATATTCGCAATCTATTGCAGAACATGCATTGGCAGGATACGCGGTGCAGAGATCGACAAAAAATGAATGGGCAAGGAGATGGCGTTCACGTTTAGCCTCCGGCAAAAAAAAATATTGTGCAAATATCTATACATTTCCATTGACATTAAACATCATACGTAGTACATTATACGTAGGATGTAGATCCTCATTACAATACCAATATTCAATAACGCTTAGTCATAATAATAATTTGAAATCAATAGCGCAATTATCATTTTGACTGCAAGAAGGGCTGTCGCGCGGACAGCTCTTTTTGTTTATGCATCTATGCTTATGTCACTGATAAAATAAGCTCTGCTAATCAACTGAATACTCTTGTTCAGAATCTGATTCCAGCAAACGAATCCATAGTTTAAATCTAGAATCCATAAACGGCACAATTTTAGATTCATCACGTGATCTTAATACTTCAACTTCCTGAAGGTAACTGTCCGGCAACGCCTCAGGCTCGCCGATTTCGATAGAAACATGGATGGATTTACGGCGCGTAAACTCAGCCAGCGTACTGATCATGTTCCCTACTTTAATCATCATCTGATTATGCGTCAGTGAAACTCTGTAATGATTGAAATCCATTGCAGCACGGAAACACTTTTCTTCGTCCGGATTATCTTCCTGCATGCATTTTTTAAATTTTTTCTGCAGACTTTCGAGCTTATCCAGTTCCTTGTCCGTAGCTTTTTTCATCATAATATATGAAAGTCCGCACGCATAGGCAATCTTCAACTCTTCCATCTCACGCACCGAACGATTAGACATGATAATGCCGTAAATCAAGGGATCTAATAAATGATCATTATAACCATTTACAACAAATGTGCCTTCAGAACGTCTGATCTCAACCACTCCCATTGCAGAAAGAATCTTTATAGCTTCACGCACTCCATTTCTGCTTACACCAAGTGCTTCACTGAATTCCAGCTCAGTCGGCAATTTATCGCCTGGCTTTAACTCACCAGAAATAATTGTCTCTGTGATTCGTGTTACAAGTGTTTCAGCAATCGGTCCCTTTGGGAGCGGTTCAAATAGCATATCCATGGTATATGTCTCCTTAATCAAGTCTTAGATAGTACAAAGTATTCAACATAATAAAATTCTTTCTTATGCTTTTGGCTTTATGGCAAAACTTAATAGAAGCATTGCGCTTCACACTTAATTACGAGCAGCGATAGTGCTGTCATCATTGCCGCAGATAGAAGAATTAGATTCAAGTACTAGTATACATATTTATTGAAGATAATCAATCAAACAACAGTGGATATTTGCCCTTTCTTATGCAATAAGAATCACAGTATTCTGCTTCCAGGCCATAAAAAGAATGCATAATTGATATATCCTTTAGAAAATACAAAGATATCCGTTTTGCGCTGCATGGACAATACCAATTGTACAAAACGGATACAAGAAATCTTTTATGGACTTTTATTTTGCAATTTGCTTTTTGTATACGGCTTTTGTAAGCAGAATAAGCACAATTCCAACGGCTGCGATCACACCTGCTATCCAGAATGCACGATTATACGAACCTGTACTCTGGAAAATATTCGATGCAATCATTGGTCCTACGAACGAAGCTGCTGTATATCCTGCAAAAAGTAAAGCATAGTTATTGGTGAAATACTTCTGACCAAACAAATCACTTGTAAGCGCCGGAAGGGTAGTCATAATGCCGCCAAATCCAATGCCTACGATCAAAAGCACAATCATAAATGATACGAAATTGCTTGCTTTTCCAAAGAAAAACAGCATGTCAACTGCAGTCATTGCCATAAGAATAAGCTGAGTATTTAATCTGCCTAACTTGTCCGAAACTGTTCCAAACAAGAATCGGCCGATGAAATTTCCAACAGCTAAGACCGCCACCTGTAACGATGCCTGTTCCGCCGTAATATGAATCATCTGCTGTGCAATTGCAGATGCCTGGCTAGTCATCATTAATCCCGCGGAACATTCCATGATTGTCATAACAAATGCACACCAGAAGAGGGGCATTTTAATAACCTGACTCGGAGAATAATCCACAGATGGTCCAGCATTGATACTTCCAGCTTTTGGTTCCCATCCCTCCGGCTTATAGCCTTCCTCTGGAGCTTCAATAAACCAGGAGACAATCCAGATTACGCCAACCATGATCAGTCCGAGTATTCTAAGTGCCGGAAGAATTCCCAGCTTTCCGATCAGGGCTGTTCCACCAGGCGAGAAAAATACAGGAGATAATCCAAGACATCCAATGCAGATTCCATTTGCCATTCCTTTTTTGTCCGGAAACCATTTTGTCGCTGTCGAAACAGCAGCATTATACATCATTCCATTTCCGAGACCGCCAAGAAATGAATAAAACAGATACAACTGGACAATAGAATGAGAGAATCCTGTTAAAAAGAATCCCATTCCCTGAAAAGTCCCTGCCATCAGCGTTAAGTATTTAGGTTTCAGTCTTTTTGAGAGTGGCCCATAGCACGCTGTTCCAACAAGTACAAAAAGAAGAAACAGGGAGTATGTAAGTGTCACCGCATTGGATGACCATCCATTCAATTCCATCAACGGAATCTTAAAAATACTCCATATATACTGACCTCCAGTGATCGCGGCGACAAATGCCGCCGCGGTCAGTATGAGGCCTCTATTTCTTTTTTTCATTGAAATCCTGCCTCCAAATCAGCTCTTATAAAGCCTTAATGTAAAGATCCATGATATCCTTCGCTGTTGTCTGTCTCGGGTTAGCCTCTACATTTCCGCTCTTCATTGCATCTGCCGTCATACTCTCAAAATGCTCATCCGTCACACCAGCATCTGAGAGATGCTCTGGGATACCCAGACACTTGTTCAGGCTCTTAAGTTCCTCAACCAGCATTTCCGGTTTGAAGTTTTTAACCGGTTCTTTTTCTTCACTGATGTAGTTATAAATCTTTTCGTATCTTCCATCGGCTGCAGCGTACTTGTTAAAGTCAAAAATATACGGCATCAGAATTGCATTTGCCACACCATGAGCTACACCAAAGTATGCGCTGACCGGATGTGACATAGCATGGATATTTCCAAGGCGCGCCCACGCAAAGGCAATTCCCGCAAACATACTTCCGGCGAGCATTGCACATGCTGCATCAGCATCTCGTCTATTTTCAACAAATCTGCGAATATTTGCTCCGATCAGTTCCATAGCCTTTTCAGCCATTGTGTCAGAGAACGGAGAAGCTAACGTTGATACATATGCTTCAGACGCATGGATAAATGCATCGACACCACACGCTGCTGCAACCGATCTCGGAACGGACATGATCATCTCAGGATCCAGCAATGCATATTTTGGAAGCAGTTCATAACTGAATACTGTAAATTTATAGTCTCTGCTCTTATCAACAATAACAGAAAATGCCGTTACCTCACTGCCAGTTCCTGCAGTAGTCGGAATAGCAATCAGCGGAACAATCGGACCAGGTACCAGATGAGCTCCCTCATAATCTGTAATCTTTCCACCATATTTTGCAAGCACACCAACAGATTTTGCGACATCCATCGGGCCGCCGCCGCCAATTGCAAGAATGCTGGTCGCTTCGAAATCCTGGTAGATCTTTAAGGCTTCATACACCATATCCGTTGTCGGATTAGGCTTAATCCCAAGATAAGATGTATGCTGAATGTTTTCTGCGTCCAAAACATCCGTTACATGTTTAACAGCTCCGACTTTTTCCAGTCCAGGGTCAGAGATTACAAGAACACGATCTGAACCATTGTCTCTAAGGATCTGCGGCAGCTTCTTCAAAGTTCCCATTCCGAATACGATTTCCTGCGGAATCTTAAAACTAAAATCCTTCATTTTGTCCTCCAAATCACTTCAAAACTTCAAATTTGCATAAACACTCATGTAAATTTTTAAGCCATAATATTGTTAATATTCTAACATTATTGCTAATACAACTTTTTTCCATTAGCGGTCAGATTACGATTATTCTCGTGGGAACAACACTTCTGTCCCCACGAGATATTATGAAACCCCCTAATCCAGCAGCGATGTACATTAAATCATAATTCTGTCTGGATCAACTTTGTTCACTAAGATATCTAACACTTCTTTTTCCGGTTCTTTTGCTTCAACGGCACGTGATACATCAAGATCAAAGCCGGTGTTCTCAACAATTTGATCAACTGTAACGCCAGGATAGTACTCGGCGAGATACATTTTCTTTGTTTCTTCATCAAATCGCATGACACCAAGTTCTGTAATGACAGCACGAGGTCCTTTATTCGGAGGAAGACCTCTCTTTGCTCTGCCATCTGGTCCATCAATCCACCCAGGGCTGGTTACATAATCAATCTTCTCGCAGAAACGGCGCTTCTGGTGTTTCATAATTATTACAGTATCACAATACGTTGCAATTCCGTTGGCACCACCAGAACCAGTAAACCTGGTTTTTGGATGATCATACTCACCAATGCATGTTGAATTAAGATTTCCGTAAATATCAATCTGCGCCCTGCCGAGAAAGCCAGCATCGATTTTTTCTTTTCCATATACACTTTCAAATCCAAAATAGCGATACTGCGGCCACAGCACAGAAGCCTGATAATTGATTCTCAAGTCTGATACGCTCGTAGGAACTTCCTTAGGATTGCCCTCGAACAAGGCAGTCTCAAAAATCAAATGTACATTTGGCGCATGCGTATTTTTTGCAAGAGTACCTCCAACCAAAGGCAGCCCGGTTCCGATAATATACACTCCGCCTTCTTTGATTTCACGTGCAACTGACACGGCCATCATCTGCTTATATGTCCAATCGTAACTCATTTCTGCCTCCTTAATGCCGTTTCAACCCAACTCGATATCCGTCACCCGGGGTGATTCTAAGGCTATTGAGATGGCTTGCCCCGATCAGATCAAGATACTCGTCATGATCCTTAACATCAAAGACGTATTTCTTCATGAATTGATCAAAATCCTCCTGAGTATGACTTGCTTTATCATACTCAGTATAGAATTTCGGATCGTAGTCATAATAACCGAAACACTGAGAAGGATGTGCTCCCTGCGGCATATGTACTACCGCATCAATACAGAGTCCGCTCAATGTATTCAACTCAGGATGCTTTCGAATCTCCTCATTGCTGACAAGCTCCTCACAGGATACAATCGTATGTTTTGCTGCCATAGCAATATCGACATCCTGGAATGGGGCACCGACGATCCGGACTGTTCCGTCCGGACTCGCCATCTGTGCATGTATCAAAGCTACGTCAATTTTCGGTGTCGGAACACAGCAAACTTTATCTCCCGGCTTAAATGGATTATCCTGCACGATAAACTTTTCATTCGGGATCTTTGGATGTTTTTTGCGTTCTTCCTCGGAAATACCCCATTTGTCTGCAAGATCTGATCCCAGCATATTTTTCACAGGAACATATGGAAGACCTAAAGCAGCACCATGGTATGCTATGGTCATAACATCCAGCGAATAATCTTCCATTAGAAGAGTACCTTTTTCTACTGCTTCTCTGAACCGGCGGCACACAGCTGTATATCCTGAATTTGCAATATAGGAGTTAATCATAATCCCAGTCTGATGCGTTCCGATCAGCATATCGATGTCTCCGCCTGCAGAACCGCCTTCAATTACAAGGTCCTTTTGTCCCTGACGAATCAGTTCGTAAACCAGTCCATATGCTCTTCGGTTGGTTACAAACCCGCCAAAGGCAATACAGTCACCATCATGTACATAGCTTGAAATTGCTTTCTGCGCGGTCATTACCTTACCAAAATCTTTTGCAGACTTCATTGTATTATTCCCCCCAGATCTCTTCGTCTGTCGGTGTTTCAACTCCTTCTACCGGGATTGCGATACGAGCAATATTGACCAGGTGATTCCACCACAGGTTCTCACTCAGTCCATTTCCGCCCCAGGATCCGCATCCAAGAGTTGCTGTAGGATTGAGACCAATATTGAATCCGCCGCCAAGTCCAGAAGATCCAACCATATTTACTCCGATACGGGATACCGGGAGTTCTTCTCCTGCATAATCGATATGTTCCTTTGTATGCGAACGAACAACACAGCTGTGGCCTGCACCCATGTTTAACAGATTCGTCTTAGCATGAGCAACAGCATTCTCCCATGTGTCATAATTCGTTACACACATTACCGGACAAAGTTTTTCCTTTGAAAGCGGCTCGTCAGCGCCATACTTATCAATTTTTACCATAAGGAACTTTGTATCTTCCGGTACATCCAGTCCAGATGTTTCTGCAATTTCAAGCGGACTTCCACCAACACACTTCTTGTTAATATTTCCATCTGGGAACAGACCGGCTCTCAGCTTATCAACATCTTCCGGTGTATGGATATAATATCCACCCTGTTCCTGAAGCAATTTAACCATTTCATCATACTGTTTGTCCTGAATATGGATGCACTGCTCACAAGTACACAGAACGCCGTTATCATATGTACGGCTCTTCGCAATCTGTGCTGCTGAAAGCGGGAAGTCTGCATCTGTATCAACCAGTGTCTGGACATTTCCAGCTCCAACTCCGAATGACGGCTTACCGGAGGAGTATGCTGCCTTTACCATTCCCGGTCCGCCTGTAGCGATTGTTGCGTCACAATTTGCCATAATTGCTTCAGAATCAGCCAGCGATGGATCTGGGATAATCTGAAGAAGATCTACAGGAGCTCCAACTTCTTTCAGGGCTTCACGCATATATTCAACTGTTGCCACGCCAGTCTTCTTTGCCTTCGGGTGCGGGCATACAATCATCGCGTTTGCTCCCTTCAGTGCAATCATGGCATTGTGCATCGGTGTCATCGTCGGGTTTGTCATTGGAGAAATACATCCAATAACTCCGATCGGCTTGGAAACCTTGATAATTCCAATATCATCGAGTCTTTCGATAATGCCGCGGGATTTTACTCCTTTAAGTCTGTACCAGGTAATCTTTGCTTTACCCTTGTTCTTCAGGATCTTATCCTCGTATACTCCCATTTTCGTTTCGTCAACTGCCATCTTTGCAAGTTCTTCACCGTGATCATAAATCACTTTTCCTACCGCTCTGACAGCCTTATCGACGTCTTCCTGAGAATACTCTTCAAATTCCTGCTGTGCTGCATGTGCTTTAGCAATCATAGCCATTACGTCTACCGTTGTACCATTGTCACTCATGATTTCCTCCTTAAGTGAATTATTACATCTACACGTTACATCCTACGTGCTACGTTCTATGTTCTATGTAGAATGTATCACTAGCTGTGCATGATGTCAATAGATAATTCTATAATTTTCTGTTAACACTGAACATATTCTTTATTCAGTATAATGTATACATGTTACGTTTTTAACATACACATATCGTTGTAATTTTAACAATTGTGTGCCCTCATTTGATACTTTTATCTGTTATAAAATCTATTAATTAATCATTCCGGATCAAACTAATTCGTTTATATATGTAATTATTTTCCTATCTTGTAAGCATTGTTATTTCTCAAATCATGGATTACAATAGATTATTATTACGACTCTTTGAAAGGAAGAAGGCACTTATGGATCTGAATCAAATATTAAAACTGAGAAACGAAACCAATCCTTACGCCGCTGAACAAGGAATCAAGGTTGTAGAATTAACTGAAGGAAAATCGACTGTCCATGTTAAAATACAGGACTATATGAAAAATCCAGCAGGATCAACACATGGAGGCCTGCTGTATTCCCTGTGTGACGTTGCCACGGCAGCTGCTGCAGCCTCATACGGATACCATGTCACCACCGTCGACAGTTCTTTCCACTATCTCCGTGCTGCGCTGAACGTCTCTGAACTGTTCGCTGAAGCTCGGGAAATCAAGCACGGCCGGCGCGTCATGGTGTTTGAGGCGGATGTTACCGACAGCGAAGGCACGCTGTACTGCCGCGGGATTTTCACGATTATGAAATTAGACATTCCCCTGGATGCAAAATAAGATAGGTATAAGGATAATTGAAACACAGACAACAGCATCCCTCCTTGCCTGCGTGTATTATTCTTCACCGTTTTAGAAAAGCCGCTGCCATTTCGGCCGTCTGTTTACAGACGTTCCGAGCAGGCAGCGGCTTCTCATCCCAGATTACAGTACTATTCTTTTTTCAGTGCAACGGTCCCGGTTCTCTGGATCTCTTTGATGCCGAAACTTCTGACCAGTTCAATAAAGTTCTCGATTTCATCCGGGGCGGCATGCATCTCAATGATCATGTCTTTTGCGCCCATATGCACGATTTTGGCGCCGTTGATCAGGCAAATCTCCAGGAGTGACCCGCGGTTTGACGGGGAATAGGACACCTTGATCAGCATCATCTCCATACAGACACAGCTGTGATTATCCAATCGTCTTACCTTGATGACGTCGAGTTTTTTATTCAGCTGCTTTTCAATCTGGTCGATGGTCCGCTCGTCTCCGGTGGAAACAATTGTCATGCTTGACACATCGTGGTTTTCTGTCTCTCCAACAGCCAGGGAGTCAATGTTAAATCCTCTGCGTGCGAACAGTCCGGAAATCTGGGACAGCACGCCCGCCTGGTTCTCTACTAAAACCGAAAAAATTCCTTTCATATCCGCACCTCCTATTTCACGTTATTCTCTGAAGCAATTTCACACACCATCAGACAAGGCTCGTCCATGTTCAGAAAACGGTCTACGCTGTCCTCTACCTGCGCGTTATCATCGACATAGATGTATTCCATATCATAAGCAGCAGCGATCTTGTCATAATGCGGAAGATCATAAAGCTGCACACCCTCATACCGGGAATCGTACGTGTTGTACTGGTACTCACGAACCAGTCCCAGGTAATGGTTTCGGAGAATAACAACTTTCAGCGGTACGTGATTGACACGCGCGGTCGCAAGCTCGTTCATGGCCATCTGGAAGGAACCGTCGCCGCATACGGCGACTACCTGCTTCTCCGGCTGACACATCTTGGCTCCGATTGCAGCAGGAATGGAATATCCCATCGTTCCCATTCCGCCGGTAGTCAGAAAGCGGCCGCGCTTCATAATGTAATTATCCGCAGACCACAGCTGATTCTGACCGACGTCGGCAACATAGATTGCATCGTTCTCCATTCTGGATGACAGCGTCTTCACCAGTGTATTCGGATTGACATACTGATCACTGAACTTTCTGTGGTCAGCCGTATTCTCTTTTATTGCATTCAGTTCATCCAGCCACTTAGACGTGTCCACCTTGACCTTTTCTTTTGTCAATATCTGGAAGATATTTCTCACATCACCGACCAGCGGCAGTGTCGGTCCGAGGTTCTTTCCGATTTCTGCAGTGTCGATATCGATATGAATAATCGTCCGTGTATCCTCCTCCAGTGCCTTCGGCTTGGCAATGGCACGATCCGCGACACGCGCACCGACGATGATCAGCAGGTCGCTCTTGTCAACAGCACGGTTGGCATACGGTTTTCCGTTATTTCCGAGCATACCGAAATAAAGCGGATGGTCCTTTGGCATGACACCAATTCCCATCATGGTGTGAACCAGAGGAATATTGTTTTTCTCACAGAATTCACAAACCTGCTGCTCGCCGTTTCCGAGAATGACGCCTCCTCCCGCGCAGATCAGCGGGCGCTTTGCGTGATTGATTGCCTCAACCACCTTCTGGACCTGCTGCTTGTTTCCAGTCTTTTTCGGCGGTTTGTAGCCGCGGATATCTACTTTAATTTTCTCATAGTCAAAATCTCTGATTTCCTGCTTCTGTATGTCGATTGGCACATCAATCAGAACCGGTCCCTTACGTCCTGTAGAAGCAATATAGAAGGCTTCCTTGAAGATTCTCGGCAGATCCTCAGCGTTTTTCACGAGGTAGCGGTATTTTGTAAACGATTCTGTCGCTCCTGTGATATCCGCCTCCTGGAACACATCGCGTCCCAGAAGTTCGCTGCTCACCTGTCCGGTAATCGCGATAACCGGGATACTGTCTGCATATGCCGTCGCGAGCGCCGTAATCAGATTGGTCGCTCCCGGTCCGGAAGTCGTGACACAGACAGCGGGTTTTCTGGAAATCCTCGCCCAGCCGCTCGCTGCATGTCCGGCAGACTGTTCCTCACGCACAAGAACATGCTCAATCTTTGAATCATAAAGCCCGTTATAGAACGGGGCAATCGCAACGCCCGGATAGCCGAACACTTTTGTAATTCCTTCAGCCTCCAGGCATTTCACCATAGCCTTTGCTCCATTTAACATTTTTTCACCTGCTTTTCCTCAATCAACAGACTGCTCATCCCTGCCTGATCAAGCTTTGCCGTTCTTTTCGACAAAAAAAGACGCAGCAAGAATATGCAGCTTTAGTAAAACAAATCATCCATTTTTGTTACTATAACCCAAAATTATTGTTGCGTCAATGTGATTTATCACAAATGATATGTTCGATTTTTAATACATTACAATGTTATTTATACAGCGCGTCATGGACAGCTTTCAGCTTGCGGTCTCTTTCCTTTGTCGCTTCCGCGTCTTTGCCGTTGCTGTAATCATAGAAGCCCTTTCCCGTCTTAACTCCATACTCGCCCGCGTCAAAGTGTTCCCTGATCAAGGCCGGAATTTCATGAGAGTCATCCAGATCCGGAACCAGATATTCACTGATATGATAGAACGTATCGATCCCTCCAAAATCAATCGTTTCAAGCGGTCCGAGACATGCCCAGCGGAATCCGAGCCCGTATTTCATGACAGAATCAATGCCCTCCACACTGATCACACCGTCCTTTACCATCGAACATGCCTCCCGAAGCACGGCAAGCTGGAGACGGTTTGCAGCAAAGCCATAGACATCCTTTTCGACAACCGCCGGCTTTTTATCAATTGCAAGAGACAAGTCATAAATCGCCTGCGCCACTGCTGCATCCGTATGATCGTTCTTAATAATTTCAATCAGCGGGATCAGTGTCGGCGGATTGAACCAGTGCATACCGAGAAAACGCTCCGGACGTGTAACTGCCGTTGACAGTGTATTGATGGACAGACCGGATGTATTGGTTGCAATAATCGTGTCTTCATCCGTTAACGGCGACATCTGGCGGTAGAAGCCAAGCTTTGTATCAAGATCCTCTTTAATACATTCGACAATCAGATCACGCCCCTGGAAAGCCGACATTTCTGCAGAGTACACGATCTTATCTGCAACGCCAGAGGCAATTTTCTTCTTTGCTCTTTCCAGCGTTTCTGCACGATGGTTCCAAAGCGTCACCTCGTATCCATACTCGGCAAAAATCTGCGCCATAGAATACCCCATAGTACCGGCGCCTGCAATTGTTATTTTCTGTATCATTCCAAATTCCCCCTTATCCATTACGATCTTACCTTCCAGAATAGTCTGAAAGGCATGTTTATGCGCGGCGCAAGCCTTCTGCAGACCTTCACCGCTTTAATTGATACACGTATTTTAGCACAACCCCCTCTTCCTCGCAAAAACAGCAGCATACAGACGTTTCTGCGCTGCATGCTGCTGTTTATATTCAAGAAATCACTCTGATTGTTATTTCCAGCATTATTTCATCTTAGAAATATTTCTTGTCTTGTATGTGTACTGGTAATTGACGCCGTCAACGTTGAATACACAATATTTTCCTGTAATCTTGGTGATCGTGAATGTCTCATCCGCTCTTGCTGCTTTCAGCGTATTGATTTTCTCGATCTTCTTTCCATTCGCACTCATCTTGTACAGTGTGCCCTGTGTCTGATTCTGGTCATACTTTACAAAATAGAAACTGTTTCCGACAGCTGTCGCTGTGCCGCAGTTCTTGGAACCGAGCTTCTTCAGTCTTGTATAACCGTTTCCATTGAACTGGAACAGTGCTTCTGTTTCTCCGAGCGGAGATTTTACCGGATTAGCCGCAATGAAATAGTTTCCGATTCTGCATTCCAGGAATGTATTCGGCATGAAGGTGCTCCATGTACCGGACTGGACATCATAGGTGTATGTCGTACCATGGTTGGCAGAATTCTGAGAAACATAAATTTTTCCGTTGTAATAATCGGAGATAATGCAGTAATTATTGATGTCATAGCCATTCATTGGCAGTGTCTGCAGCGTCTTGGCTGTCTTTGATGCTGTGTCTGTGCTGACTAGAGAAGCAGCTTTCTTGGTTTCCTTGATCGTGTAGACTGTATTTCCGACAGTTACAGATTTGGATGTCGGTACAGAATAGGTTACCTTGACTTTCTTTGCCGCTGCCTTAGTTCCGGACGTCTTGGCTGTCTTAGATTTTTTACTTGTCTTAGCAGTCTTAGATGTCTTCGCGTTCTTTGTCGTTTTTGATGCCTTGGACGTCTTCGCAGCCTTCGTTGTTTTTGCCGCCTTGGTCGTCTTTTTTGCCGATTTGGATGCTGCTGCAGCCGTCTTTGAAGACTTTGCTGCAGCCTTGGTTGCTGCGTCTGCTGTAAACGCGGTCGTAAAACTCATCGTCACGAGCAGTGTGCAGGCAAGCATCAGCACACCTGCAGTTTTCTTCCATGCCATTTTCATTTTCACACTTCCCCTTCCTTGTGATAAGAATAATTTACTACGCTATTATACAGCGGCTCTGCGCGTTCGTATACAGAACGCGGAAAACTTCAAAAAAACATCATGGAAAATTGACTAGCGATATCGACTTTTTCTATCCTGCAGTTTATGAACAAATTTTGGTTCCGAAGTCTTCCGGACAACCGGTCTGCTGCTCTGTCTCTTATAGTGGCGGGAACTGAAATGCACCTGCAGCCAGACAGCAAACATCCATGCCGCAAATACAGCAAAAATATATACGGCAGCTACTCCGATCGTTGCCAGAACCTGAACATACATGGAGTGTATCTGCCCCAGATATTTCGTCGGCAGCTGCGGCGCCATCAAAAACATGTAATTCCAGTCAAATTTAATATCTATGGCCAGAACCGTCCCGATCACGACCAGGTTGACCCCCTCTGCGCCTTTCAGCGATCGAAAATCGATCTCTTCATCGTGGTTCAGGATGCGAAGCAGCGCAGAATACGCCAGACCGATATGGGTTGCAAAAAAGGCGATCCGTGTAACATGGGGAAACGCAAACGGTTTTGGCGTAGAATAAAAGACAGAGCTGATCCCTCCGTACAGAGCCGTATAGATCGAAAACTGTTCTAATGGCATCCAGCGCACAAAGTATGTGAAAATCAACAAAATACAGGCTATCCTGCAGGCGTACAGGGGCCATTTGTCTCCGCCTTTATTGGCAACAGCGAACCAGAACATATATAACAGCTGACCGCATGCCATGCAGCACAGACTGACGCGTTCCAGCCTCTTCAGAAGCTTATCGGATCCCGGTTTCCTGGAATACCTGGCCATTGCCGCAAACCCGGCAAAGAACGCAAGCACGATAACAATATGTTCGGGTGAAAACGTATTATAAATCTGATCGTAGCCTGTCCGGTTCACATACTGAAAAAAGCTGCTCATATCCTTACCTCACATCTCACCGCTGCTGCACGCGCTGCCGTATGTCATCCCTCTGTTCTGTCTTTCGGATTCAGCTGCAGAGCGGCATAGCGGCTGTTTTGATTGATTTTCAACTTTATCAGTATTGTATCATCATCATTTCAGTTTTACCAGATGAGCGAGAAAACTGATCGAACGCGGCGTCTTTATGTTATCGAACTGAATGACATATGCATGCCTCTGCGCATCTATAGAAAGCACCGTTCCGTCATGAAACACAGAATGACGGACCCTGGTTCCCGGCTCCATCGTATGATCCTCATTCTCCAGCCACCGTTCTTTTCGCTGAATAAACGCTTTTGCGTCCCGAATCAGCTGTTCCTGCGGCTTTTCCGTAAACTGCAGGAGATCCTGCTGAATATCCAGGATGAACCGCGACGGAAACCGCGGAGACCCGTCAATATTACGTCCGGATGAAGCCGAAATAAACAGCCGCTTCTCTGCTCGTGTCATTGCCACAAAAGCAAGCCGCCGCTCTTCTTCCATTCCCGGGCGTGTCGTCACCTTCCTTGACGGGAATATACCTTCACTCATCCCGCACAGAAATACAGCAGGGAACTCCAGTCCTTTGGCCGCGTGCACCGTCATCAGCTTCACCTTATCCGGCTGTACAGCCGCATCCGCGTTGGAGAACAGCGCGACATGAGACAGATACTGCACCAGATCGGTCTCTTCTCCGCAGGATGTCTCAAACTCGTAAATCGACTGCTTCAGTTCCGCCAGATTATCCAGGCGTTCCTGGCTTCCTTCCGTTCTCAGCAGCTCTTCATAACCGCTTTCATCAAGAATAGAAGACAGCAGATCCGAGATCCCCTTCCCCTCATATTCCGACGAGTACCGTTCAATCAGATCCGCATACTCTTTTGCACGCGTGCCCTTCATTACCGGCTCATCCAGGGACTGGAGCAGTGCCTGATACAGACTGCAGTGATTTTCCTCAGCAAATTCTTTCAGATAAGCCATTCTCCTCTTGCCAAGGTTTCTTTTTGGCGTATTGGCCGTGCGAAGAAAGGAAAGGTCATCTTTATAGACAATCATGCGCAGGTATGACAGCGCGTCCTTGATCTCCATCCGCCCAAAAAACTGAACCCCGCTGTAAATCGTGTACGGGATTTTTTTCTGCAGCAGAACCTCTTCCACAGCACGCGTCACATAATGCGCACGGTACAGGATCGCCGCATCAGAATAAGGCATGCCCTCGCTGTGCAGTTTCTCAATCTGCTCCGCAATCCATCCTGCCTCCTTCTGTGCATTCTCTGCCAGACAGCAGACTGCCGGCGCACCGTCCGGAAGTGTCGGGATCAGATCTTTCATAATCCTTGTCCGGTTCTTTTCAATCAGAGAATTGGCCGCTCTGAGAATCTGCGGCGTCGACCGGTAATTCTGCATCATCATAATCGTGCGCGCGTCAGGAAAATCCTCTTCAAAATCAAGGATATAACGGCCATTCGCTCCTCTCCAGGAATAAATCGTCTGATCCGGATCGCCGACCACGAACAGATTCCCGTGATACCCCTGCAGAACCTTCATCAGGCGGTACTGCAAATCATCGATGTCCTGAAACTCATCGATCATGATGTACTCCAGACGTTTCTGCCACTTCACCCGGATCTCATCATTCTTCTGAAAGATATACAGCGTGAACGTAATCAGATCGTTATAATCCAGTCCAAAACACTTCTTTTCCTGATACAGATAGCCGTAAAAAATGATGTCCATCGGATCTGCAGCGTCCATGTATTTCCTGTACAGCACATCCAGAGACATTTCAATCATGTCAATATAGTAATCTGGTCTCTCCTTCAGCTTCAGCATCTCAATCCGGTCCCGCGCATGCGAAAACGTCATATCGCGCAGCGTCAGTCCGCGCTCTTCATAAATTATGCCGAGCATCGCGTCAATATCGGAATTATCCAGGACCAGAAAACTCTTCGGATACTGCACCGCATGACTGTCCTCCTGCAGCACGCTTACACAGAACCCATGAAACGTATTGATGTATCCGGTGTCGTTATCCCCGGTCCGTGCGTGAATCCTCTGCCGCATTTCATTGGCTGCTTTGTTCGTGAACGTCACGCAGAGAATATTTCCGGGCAGAATCCCGATCTCATTAACCAGAAACGCGAACCGCTCCGTCAGCGCCCGTGTCTTTCCCGAACCGGCGCCTGCGATGACCCGCACCACACCTTCCGTCTGTGTTATCGCTTCTTTCTGCGCGTCATTGAATCCTTCTAAATCCAGCACGTTCCTAACCCCATCCCTTTTATTTTGTCACCCGTTATTGTTTAAATCCCATTATAGCATATCGCGAACATTTGTTCTATATCTTTTTGACAAAAATAACAGGCAAGAAAACACCGCGCTCTTTCCTCTCCGGAAGACCCCGTTTTCCGGTGCCTGTTCGTGGTAAACTATATACGGTCAGTATATTTTTTTCAACCTGTGACTCAGAAGCATAACTGCAGATGAAATAATAAAGAAAGAAGGACCTCTTATGGAAATCATTTCCTCCATCTGGCATACTGCCGCATACATACTGGGCGCCATATTTCTGATTACCGGAATGCTGTCCCTGATTCTGTACGGCATAGAAAAAGGACGGCTGCGAAGAACCCGGGTCCGGGAGGACGCCCGCCTGAAAACCAGAACTGGCTCCGGGACGGGGGAAGCGTCAGAAGAACCTTCCGTCAGGCGGCGCATCGCGCTGATCACCGGCGCTTCCAGCGGACTGGGCGCAGGTTTCACAAAAGCTGTTGATGCTCATCCGGAAAACTACGATGTTACGGAAATCTGGCTTCTGGCAAGAAGAGCGGACCGGCTGAATGCGCTCGCCGGCCAGATCCACTTGCCGGCTCGCGTTTTGTCCGTCGATATGACCGATGAACAGGCCCTGCAGAATCTGAACAAACAGCTAAAGACGGAATCGGATCACGGGAATTTCTCTATCTCCCTGCTGATGAACTGCGCGGGATTCGGAAAATCGGGAAATTCGGAAGATGTCGGTGAGAACTCTGAGGCCGGCATGGTCAGACTGAACGATGAAGCTGCGGTAAAGATCACACAGATCTGTCTGCCCTATATGAAAGCCGGAGCAAGAATCGGTGAAATCTGTTCAGTAGCCGGATTCCAGCCGATACCGGGACTCAATGCCTATTCCGCGTCAAAAGCATTTCTCTATTCCTACAGCCGCGCCCTCCGCATCGAACTCCTCAGGCGAGGAATTTCCGTTACGGCGATCTGCCCGTACTGGGTCAGTGATACAGAATTTATTTCTGTCGCCACCGGAGCGCCGAAACACCCGTTTATGTCCAAGACAACCAGAAGTGTGGTAAACTGGTCCCTTCGCGATGTCAGGAGATGCCACGCTGTGTCGACACCGGGTCTGGTGACCAGCCTGGACCGGTTCTTCCGGGGTCTGATTGCCGACTCTCTTCTGGCACGGATCTGCGGCCTGTTCAGTCTGAAATAAAGCATATGAAAACAGCCGTCTCTGAAGAAGGGATTCCCTTCGTCGCGGGACGGCTGTTTGGTGTTCTTCGGTTCTATCCTTTCAAGATTCTCATGGGAAAGATGTTCTCAATGCTACAGCGTAGCGCAGAGAACGGCTTTAATAGAATGCATCCGGTTCTCTGCCTCATCAAACACGACGGAGTTTTTACTGCGGAAAACTTCATCCGTGACTTCACGGATGTCATAGCCTTTTTCCATCTGCTCCGCGGCCATCTTGGTCTTGAAATCGTGGAAGGAAGGCAGGCAGTGCATAAACAGAACATCTGGATTTCCGGTGGACTGCATCATCTCTACCGTCACTTTAAACGGCGATAACAGCTTGACACGCGCCGGTATCTCGGCTTCCTCACCCATGGATGCCCAGATATCTGTGTAAATCACATCCGCGCCCTTTAAAGCCGCCGGATCTGACGTAATCTCAATCTGCGCGCCTGTTTCTTCAGCGGCCTCTTCTGCAGCTTTGACAAAATCCTGGTTGATCTGCTGCTTCAGCTCATCCGGACCGTACGCGGTAAAATGCATGCCCATCTTGACACAGCCGTACATCCATGCGTAGCTCATGTTATTGCGGATATCGCCGACAAAGACGACGTGAACCTCTTTCAGAGGCTTGCAGATATGTTCTTCAATCGTCATCAGATCTGCAAGAATCTGTGTCGGATGGTCATCATCCGTCAGTCCGTTCCATACCGGAACTCCGGAAAACTCCGCCAGTTCTTCGACTGTTTTCTGGCTGTACCCGCGGAATTCAATACCGTCGTAAATCCGGCCCAGGACCTTGGCACTGTCCTCAATGCTCTCCTTTTTTCCGACCTGAGAATTGTCCAGATAAACAGCATTTCCGCCTTCATCAGCGACAGCAACCTCAAACGAACTTCTGGTCCTGGTCGATGTCTTCTCAAAAAGCAGGCATATGTTTTTGCCTTCCAGCATATGACCCTGAATTCCCGCTCTCTTCTTCGCCTTCAGATCATGAGCCAGATCCAGCATATATCTGATTTCTTCCGGCGTAAAATCCATCAGCGTCAAAAAGCTTCTACCTTTTAAATTCAGAGCCATGTCAACCTCCTGCAGCAGTCCTGCTGTTTCTATTCTAGTACTATATGTTATCCTATCTGTTAAACAAATTTATTCTTATTCAATTTCCTGAATTGATTTTCATACGATGGAATAATTATAACTTTTTCCTTATACTTTTGCAAGCATATTTTCATGATATCAAAAAAAATATACGGTCGAGAGCTTGACTTCATCAATCTCTCGACCGTAATTTACATTCAACTCATTAATTAACGCAGTAATGCTTCCTTCTGCTCCAAATCACATCCTTGCAAGGCCGATTTTTGCCGCATGGCTCTGACCATCGGAATGTCAAACTGCGCAGAGAACTATGCCTCGTCGTCCATGATCGCGCCCTTGCTCGCCGGAGCTACCATCTTGGCGTAGCGGCGGAGCCAGCCTTTCTTTACATTCGGCTCGCGGACAACTGCTTTGGCCCTTCTTTTCTCGAGTTCTTCCTCGGAAACCTCGACATTCAGTGTTCCGTTCTCGATGTCGATATCGATCGTATCGCCCTCTTCAATCAGGCCGATATTTCCGCCCATTGCCGCCTCCGGGCAGACGTGTCCGATGGATGCGCCTCTGCTCGCTCCGGAGAATCTTCCGTCCGTGATCAGTGCAACCGTCTTGTCCAGGCCCATGCCTGCCAGTGCGCTGGTCGGGTTCAGCATCTCTCTCATCCCCGGTCCGCCTTTAGGTCCCTCATAGCGGATGACAACAACATCACCGTCTGAGATATGACCGGCATAGATTTCCGCAATCGCGTCGTCCTCAGAGTCAAATACTCTTGCCGGACCTGTATGATGCATCATCGCAGGATCTACCGCGCTCTTCTTGACCACGCAGCCGTCCGGTGCGACATTGCCCCAGAGTACAGCGAGCCCGCCGACTTTCATGAACGGATTCTCTAAAGGTCTGATCTCGTCCGTCAGACGCTCTTTTCCCTCGATGTTTTCACCGACTGTCTTTCCGGTTACCGTCAGGCAGGAAGTGTCCACATAACCGCCGCGGTTCAGTTCAGCTAATACGGCCTGAATTCCGCCGGCCTGGTCCAGATCATTCATATGTGTCGGGCCTGCCGGAGCAAGATGGCAGAGATTCGGAACCTTCTGGCTGATCTCATCGAATGTCCTGAGGCTCAGCTCCACGCCGGCTTCTCTTGCAATTGCAAGCAGATGCAGAACGGTGTTTGTCGAACAACCCAGAGCCATATCTGCAGTTACGGCATTTCTGATGGATCGTTCATTTACGATCTGACGGGCAGTAATATTCTTCTCTACCATATTCATGATTGCCATTCCGGAATGTTTCGCCAGCATGATTCTTCTTCCTGTAACAGCCGGAATTGTACCGTTTCCTGGGAGCGCGATGCCAATCGTCTCACAGAGGCAGTTCATGCTGTTCGCGGTATACATGCCTGAACAGGAGCCGCAGCCCGGGCAGACATTCTGCTCAAAGTCAAGCAGCTTTTCATCATCAATGAGTCCGGCCTTTCTTGCGCCGACTGCCTCAAACATCTTGGACAGGGACGTTTCCTCGCCGTGCACCAGACCGGCCATCATCGGTCCGCCGGAGCAGACAACTGCCGGAATATCCAGACGCAGCGCACCCATCAGCATGCCCGGGACGATCTTGTCACAGTTCGGAACCAGAACCAGTCCGTCAAACTGATGCGCGTTTGCCATTGTCTCTACGCTGTCTGCGATCAGCTCTCTGCTCGGAAGAGAGTAGCGCATTCCGCTGTGTCCCATGGCAATTCCGTCGCAGACTCCGATGGACGGGACCATGATCGGCGTTCCTCCCGCCATGCGAACACCAGCCTTTACAGCCTCCGTTATTTTATCCAGGTGCGCGTGTCCCGGAACGATATCACTGTATGCGGAAACGACTCCGATGAGCGGACGCTCAAGTTCTTCCTTAGTATATCCCATTGCGTAGAAAAGACTTCTTCCCGGGGCTCTTTCAACACCCTTTGTCACATTGTCACTTCTGCGTGCCATACTGTTTTTTTCCTTTCTGATTCACCCTTTGTCCGGACAAAACGCACATGCAAGAAGACTCCTGCACGGATAATCCAGACGCTTTCGATTTACAACTGTATCTTCTATATACGCAAACAGGCCGGAGGCGAAACCGCCACCGACCTTAAATTTCTTACTGATTCTATATGAATTAGTCGTTCAGCCAGCTCATCATACCGCGGAGCTCCTCTCCAACCTTGTTCAGAGGATGATCTGCCTGCATTCTTCTCATTGCGAGGAAGTTTGCCTTTCCGCCCGCGTTGAACTCCTTCTTGAAGTCGGATGCAAATGTTCCGTCCTGGATATCCTTCAGGATGGACTTCATTCCCTCACGGCTCTCCTTGGTGATGACCTTAGGTCCGCTGATATAGTCACCATACTCAGCAGTGTTTGAAATGGAGTATCTCATCATGCCGAATCCCTTAGCGTAAATCAGGTCGATGATCATCTTCATTTCGTGGATGCACTCGAAGTATGCCATCTCCGGAGCATATCCAGCCTCTGTCAGAGTCTCCCAGCCAGCCTTCATCAGCTCGCAGACACCTCCGCAGAGGATTGCCTGCTCACCAAACAGGTCAGTCTCAGTCTCTTCCTTAAATGTTGTCTCAATGATTCCAGATCTGCCAGCGCCGATTCCGGATGCATATGCCAGAGCGATGTCCTTAGCTTTTCCTGTTGCGTCCTGCTCAACTGCGATCAGGCACGGAACTCCGGAACCCTGTGTGTACTGCTCACGAACGATGTGGCCAGGTCCCTTAGGAGCAATCATGATGACATCGACATCCTCAGGCGGAACGATCTGCTTATAATGAATGTTGAAGCCGTGTGCAAATGCCAGAGCATTTCCAGCGTGCAGGTGCTTCTCAATCTTCTCTTTATACAGAGTATCCTGCAGTTCGTCCGGAGTCAAGATCATTACGATGTCTCCAGCCTCAGCTGCATCTTCAATACTCATAACCTCAAGACCGAACTTCTTAGCCTTCTCCTCATGCTTGGAACCAGGTCTCAGACCTACAACAACGTGAGCACCGCTCTCTGTCAAGTTCTCTGCATGAGCATGTCCCTGAGAACCGAATCCGATGATTGCGATTGTCTTTCCATCAAGTACGCTAAAGTTACAGTCCTGATCATAATACTTCTTGATTGCCATTGTTCTTCTCCTTTTTCCAATAAAGTTCAGTAAAACTCAATACCCCGAAGCACTGCCCGCAGCCAATCCCTAAGCTGCTGAATCCGGACTGCCGGACTCGATGCATATGCTCCGCGCACCCCTCTGTCAGTCATTCTTTCCCTTCCGGCTGACTGCCGAATGAGTAAGTGATGTTTGACTCACATCGCTGATGTGGTTTAAAGTATAACACCATTTTTCGGTGTGTCAACACTATTTTTTGTATCAATAACAAACTTTTTTAACATATTTTGATACGAGGCACAAGTGGATACAACCGTTCCTCTCATAATATAAGGCAAAAAAAGCGAGTCGGACGGCATCTCCGCAACACTTTATTCAATCCGCAATTTGCAGTATTTCCAATGCCGTCCGGCGGCGGCTCCGCCAACTCAGCTACACATGCCGGCGTACATATCTGCGTCCAAATGAGGATTACTGGGCATTTGGGTTTCAGTATACTGTATGCTTGCACTTTGGACGCAGTTTCCACCCGGTTTGCACGCTGCCGCGGCTTTGTTCTGCGTCCAATCTGGGGTATAGGTAATATTTACATGGGTATACTGTATCCTCGCACTTTGGACGCAGTTTCCATCCGGTTTGCCCCCTGCCGCGGCTCTGTTCTGCGTCCAATCTGGGGTATAGGCAATATTTACATGGGTATACTGTATCCTCGCACTTTGGACGCAGTTTCCATCCGGTTTGCCCCCTGCCGCGGCTCTGTTCTGCGTCCAATCTGGGTTTATTAGTCGTTTTGCATGGGTATACTGTATGCTTGCACTTTGGACGCAGTTTCCACCTTTAACGCTGACTTTTCTGCCGTTGAACTGCTTTTGGCTGAGATAACGCGAAAACCATCCTATCACAAAATTATCAAAGAATTTCTGTTGACAAAACCCAAATTACACGTTACTATACTTTTACGTTCAGTTCAGCAAGGCATTTGAAAACGTGCTGCGTCATTCAGGCTCAGCTGATACATGAGATGCCGGAGGCTAGATATAACTGGAGGCCGAAAGGACTGAACAGGATTGATAAGTGAATACGTTACGCTAAGTTCGCGATGACGGGAATAAATCGATGATCACCGGCAGTACAGAGAGCAGCCGTTTGCTGAGAGGCTGCAGCCAGGACTTCAGATGTCTCACCCCTGAGCGGCAGAATCAAGTGGACGCGAAGGCACATCTGCATTGTGCATCATAACAGCACCGGAAAACAACAGGTTCTCACAGGATTGGATGATCAGAACCGGGTTTCAGAAGTATATCCTGAAGCAGATTCTCATGAACAGGATCTCGAATGTGCTGAACGCGTCAAAAAGAGTGGTACCGCGGAAAAGAATGTTTTCGTCTCTTTGTAATCGGAGAATTGCAAAGAGACGTTTTTTTATAGCTGAAATGCTGTAAGACGTTCTGGACACGGCCATCGCAAAGAGGAGGCTCTGCAGATGCCTGTAAGGCCCGGCCCTGACGGGAAGGCCCGCGCGTCCGCTTGTTTGGTAAAGTTGATTGGTTGGTTTTACTTCACCGGAGAGGAGAATACATTATGATGGAGAAAAGCAGAAAGTACAAGCCAGGATATTATCCCGTCAGTGCCGAATATAATGACTGGGTGACCAAGGATCACATCGAGAAAGCGCCGATCTGGTGCAGTGTCGATCTTCGTGACGGAAATCAGGCACTGATTGTTCCAATGAACCTGCAGCAGAAGCTGGAGTTCTTCCAGTACCTGTGCGATATCGGATTCAAGGAAATCGAGGTCGGCTTCCCTGCTGCTTCGGACACAGAATATGAACTGGTCCGCACACTGATTGAGCGGGATCTGATTCCGGACGATGTGACCATTCAGGTTTTGACACAGTCCCGCCGCCACATTATTGAAAAGACATTCGATTCCCTGATCGGATGCAAAAACGCCATTGTACATCTGTACAATTCCACGTCCGTGGCACAGAGAGAGCAGGTCTTCCGCAAATCTAAGGAAGGTATTAAAAAAATCGCAACCGACGGCGCCAAGCTTCTGAAAGAGATCGCCGCGGATGAAAAATATAAAGACACGCATATCCGGTTTGAATATTCTCCGGAGAGTTTTACCGGAACGGAGCCGGAATACGCACTGGAAGTCTGCAACGCTGTTCTGGACATCTGGGAGCCGGATGCCGACCATAAGTCCATCATCAATCTCCCGGCAACAGTAGAAATGTCCATGCCGCATGTCTTTGCCAGCCAGATCAGTTATATGAACCACAATCTCCACCACAGAGAGAACACGGTTCTGTCCATCCATCCGCACAACGACAGAGGAACCGGCGTGGCAGACGCAGAGCTCGGCGTACTTGCCGGAGCCGACCGTGTAGAAGGAACGCTGTTTGGAAACGGCGAACGCACTGGAAACGTAGACATCATTACGGTAGCGATGAATATGTTCACACACGGTGTTGATCCGCAGCTGAACTTCTCTGACATGCCTGGCGCAGTCGAGAAATATGAGAACTGGACCGGCATGACTGTTGAACCTCGTCACCCGTACTGCGGTGAGCTCGTGTTTGCCGCATTCTCCGGATCCCACCAGGATGCCATCGCCAAGGGCATGCGTTACAGACAGGAGCACGATCCAAACCGCTGGACCGTTCCTTACCTGCCGATCGACCCGCATGATGTCGGAAGAGAGTACGACGGAGACGTCATCCGCATCAACAGTCAGTCCGGTAAGGGCGGCGTAGCCTACGTCATCGAGCGCGACCATGGATTCCAGATTCCTAAGCCGATGCGCGCAGAGGTCGGCTACCTGATGAAAGGCATTTCCGACCACACTCATGAAGAGCTGTCCGCAGCCAAGACATTTGACATCTTCAAGAAAGAGTACATCAACGACTTCAAGCCGCTGGACATTCAGACTGCTGTCTTTACTCACGATCAGAACACACATCGTCAGGGCAGCGACACCGTCAAGGTCGATATGCATGTCGACATCGCCGGCGATCAGTTCGACTGCGAAGCGTACGGAAACGGACGTCTGGACGCCGTCAGCAACGCACTGAAGAAGACGCCGTACAACTTCAATAATTACAAGTTCGTCACCTATTCCGAACACGCGCTGAGCCCGGATTCCAATTCCCAGGCAGCCGCATATGTCTGCATCGCGGATAAGGACGACCAGGAGTACTGGGGTGTCGGCACACATGACGACATTATTCTGGCATCCGTCAACGCACTCGTCAGCGCACTGAACCGGATGAACAAGGTGCACCCGTTCATGAAATAAGGGCAGGATGAGCCGCTGGGATTCTTCCCTGCGGCAGCCCTACATCTAATGCTGAATGCAAGTTTGATTTCTTCCTATATATAGTAGGTAGGAACTCGACAAAGATTACCCACCAAGAGCGCATGCTCTAGAAACGGAGAACGATCATGGGAATGACAATGACACAGAAAATCCTGGCGGCGCACGCCGGCCTCCCTGAGGTAAAGGCCGGTCAGCTCATCAACGCCAAGGTTGACATGGTACTGGCCAACGACATCACCGGCCCGGTATCCATTCATGAATTTGACAAGGCCGGTTTTGATCACGTTTTTGATAAATCCAGAGTTTCCCTTGTCATGGATCATTTTGCCCCGAATAAGGACATCAAGAGCGCAGAGCAGTGTAAAACCTGCCGGACGTTCGCGAAGAGATTCAACATTGAAAATTTCTACGATGCCGGAGATATGGGAATTGAACACGCCCTGCTCCCGGAAAAAGGACTGGTCGCAAGCGGTGAAGCCATTATCGGCGCGGATTCTCACACTTGCACCTATGGAGCGCTCGGCGCATTTTCCACCGGCGTAGGTTCTACAGACCTGTGCGCGGGCATGGCCAGCGGCATGGCATGGTTCAAAGTTCCTTCCGCTCTGAAGTTTGAGCTGAAGGGACAACTTCCTCCGTTTGTTTCCGGAAAGGATGTGATCCTGCACATCATCGGAGAAATCGGAGTTGACGGAGCGTTGTATAAATCCATGGAATTCACAGGAGAAGGTGTAGCAGCCCTCTCCATGGATGACCGCCTGACAATCTGCAACATGGCAATTGAAGCCGGCGCAAAGAACGGAATTTTCCCGGTTGATGACATCACCAGAGAATACATGAAGGGACGCGTGGACCGCCCGTATAAGGAGTACGCGGCAGATCCGGACGCAGAGTATGAGAAAACATACACGATTGATCTGTCTGAGCTCCGTCCGACAGTCGCCTTCCCTCACCTGCCGGAAAACACCAAAACGATTGACGAAGCAAAAGGCGTAGAGATCGACCAGGTTGTCATCGGATCCTGCACCAACGGAAGAATCTCCGACATGCGCGCAGCGGCCGAGATTCTGAAGGGGCATCGCAAAGCGGACGGCATCCGCGTCATCGTCATCCCTGCAACACAGGAAATCTATAAGCAGTGCATGCATGAAGGCCTCATCGATATCTTCATCGATGCCGGATGCGTCGTATCCACCCCGACCTGCGGCCCATGTCTCGGCGGATATATGGGCATCCTCGCGGACGGAGAAAAGTGCATCTCGACAACCAACCGCAACTTCATCGGACGTATGGGCGCCGTAACATCAGAAGTCTACCTTGCAAGTCCGCAGGTCGCCGCTGCGTCCGCTATCACCGGAAAAATCACCAGTCCGGAAGAGGTTTAATCCCTCTCCCGGATTTGCAGAAAGGAAACGATAAACATGCAAGAAGCAAGAGGAAGAGTACATAAGTACGGAGACAACATCGATACAGACGTCATTATTCCGGCAAGATACCTGAATTCATCGGATCCGGATGAACTGGCGTCACACTGCATGGTGGACATTGATCCGGAATTCAGCAGCAAAGTCAAAAGCGGCGATATCATTGTAGGCGGAGATAACTTCGGATGCGGATCTTCCAGAGAGCACGCTCCGATTGCGATCAAAGCCAGCGGCGTAAGCTGCGTCGTCGCGTCTACGTTTGCGCGTATTTTTTACCGCAACTCAATCAACATCGGCCTTCCGATTCTGGAATCTCCGGAAGCGAGCAAGGCAATCAAGAACGGCGATGAAGTCGAGATCGACTTCCAGTCGGGAACCATTCGCGACATAACCACCGGAGAAGAGTTCCAGGCGCATCCGTTCCCGGAATTCATCCGCCACATTATCGATGCCGGAGGACTCCTCGCTGCACTGAAGCAGGATCAGGAATAATATATCAGGGACCGGGACGGAAATGCGGGCTGCTGCCTTGCGCCGTTTCGATTTTGTCCAATCAGACATGATATGAATATAAACAAAGGAGCATAATTATGCATTATACGATTGCGGTCGTTCCTGGAGACGGAATCGGCCCTGAGGTTACCAGTCAGGCCATTGCGGCTATGAAAACGGCCGGCGAAAAATACGGCCTTACCTTTACGTTTAATACGGTTCTGGCAGGAGGCGCGGCAATTGATAAATATGGACAGTGCCTTCCGCAGAATACGATCGATGTCTGCAAATCAAGCGATGCCGTTCTTCTCGGCGCGGTGGGCGGACCAAAATGGGACGCTCTTCCGGGTGAACAGCGTCCGGAGAAAGCCCTGCTCGGACTGAGGAAATCACTTGGATTATATGCAAACCTGCGGCCGGCTATGGTATTCCCGGAACTTGCTGATGCTTCTCCGCTGAAGCCGGAAATTCTGAACCAGGGACTGGATCTCCTGATTGTGCGCGAACTGACCGGCGGCATTTATTTTGGTGAACGCGGGCACAAGGATACGGACATGGGTTACGCAGCGTATGACATCGAGCAGTACAGCGTCGGAGAAATTGAACGAATCGCAAAGACAGCCTTCACAATGGCGCAGAAGCGCCGCGGAAAGGTGTCCAGTGTCGACAAGGCCAATGTTCTGGATACGTCGCGTCTGTGGAGAAAGACGGTCACAGAAATGAGCAAGGACTATCCGGATGTGGAGCTGAACCATTTTTATGTGGATAATGCGAGCATGCAGCTCGTGCGCGACCCGTCCCAGTTTGATGTCATCCTGACCAGTAATTTGTTCGGCGACATCCTCTCTGACGAGGCAAGCCAGATCACCGGTTCCATCGGCATGCTGCCTTCTGCAAGTCTTGGCGAAGGTAATTTCGGCATGTATGAGCCGGTACACGGATCAGCACCGGACATCGCAGGCACAGGAAAAGCTAATCCGATGGCAGCAATTTTGTCTGCCGCTATGCTTCTGCGTTTCACACTGGATCAGAAAGAGGCAGCGGATGCAATCGAAGCTGCAGTCAGGCAGTTCCTGAAGGATGGCTACCGCACAGCTGATCTTTCCAGAATCGCAGATGTCTGCTCCACGGAAGAAGCCGGAAAACTGATCTGCGAGAGAATTTAACAGCCAGCTGAACAGCATTTATTCTGAAAGCTGAATACATATTCCCAAGAAACAGGACTGTCCTTTTACAGTCCTGTTTCTATATGAACGCATTTATGACAATCTATTGTCAACACAAAATATTCTTAATGATTCTTTATGTTTCTTACGCAAGATTTAAGGATTCAAGGCCTTGAAATATATAGCCCTTTTCTATATGATATTAGTCGTTGACACTTCCATTTGTTGACAGCATTGACCAGAAATCACCCACTGAAACATAGAAAGAGAATAAGCTTTGAGAAGTCATAATCATACTTTCCGGAAATCTGGACATCCCGCTTCACGGGATTTTAATCGTGATGATTTCCTGATGAATTTAAGAAGATTTATCCAAACACCGGCCGGAATCGTATGCGCGGTAATACTGATCCTGGTTCTGATCTTTATCTTCAACCTGCTGAAATTCAACCGCCGCGCTAAGCCTGACGATGCCGCCGTACAGAAGAACATCCAGACCATTCAATCGTACCCGTACTCTTCTGTCGCAAAGACAGAACGCAGAGTCGCCAGCCTGGACCAGAGCAATCCGACTAAGGGAAACACCTCTTCCTCCGGCAATTCCAGAGCGCAGTACATGAAACGCTTCAACGGTTCTGTTGTCGTCGGCGATTCGCTGACTGAAGGACTGACCGCATACGGCTATCTGTCTGACGATCAGGTCTTCTGTAAAATCGGCGCTTCCGTCATGCACGGACGCGATCTGTTCATGTCTTCTGCCAAGACATACCCGACACACGCGTTCTTTGCGTTCGGTATGAACGACATCGGCAACTATAACGGAAAACCAGAGGCGTTCATCCGTCAGTACACAGCGCTGCTGAAGGAATTCCACAAGATTTCTCCGCAGACCAAAATTTACGTATGCAGCATTTCCAAGCCGAGCAGCAAAACGCTGAAAAAACGCAAGGTGCTGAGAAACTACACCAAGTTTAACGCAGCAATCGCAAAGATGTGCGCGTCCTCCAGTCTGAAGGGCGTGAATCCGGTATTCATCGACATCACTGGAATCCTGGAAGAGCACAGCGATTTATACGCCGGAGACGGCATTCACGCCCAGCCTGCGTACTATCCGTACTGGCTGGATGAAATGGCAGAGAAAGCGGGGCTTTAATGAATACACTATATAAACACAGCAGTACGATCATTAAAGTCGTACTGACTGCCGTCCTGATCGGATTCCTGGTGATCGTTTACGGTCAGGCCAACGCAAAAGACGTTCCGATGAAAACCATCGATCACGCATTCCGCACACAGACGCAGATTACCAGAATGCATCGCTGCACGTCGCGCGAACTCATGGAGTTCATGGGAATTGACGCATCCCAGTACGAAGGATTTATGTACTATAAGAGTAAAAACGCACTCGGCGTTGCAGAAGTCCTCGTGCTGAAAGCGCATAAAGGCCAGGTGCTGAACGGCGCTGAAGACGCCGCAGAATCGAGAATTGACAGCCAGACACACACGTTTGAGAGTTACGGGCCGGCGCAGGTTGCCATGCTGAAAAACGCAATCGTCCTGAAGAAAGGGCAGTACCTGTTCTACTGCACCGCCAAGAACCCGGATACGTATGAGGAGGTGTTCAACCATGTTATTTAGCAGTATCATCTTCCTCTTTTACTTCCTTCCGATCGTGCTCGCCGTATATTTCGCGATTCCGAAGCGTTACTTAAGAGCGCGGAACGGAGTCCTGCTCATAGCCAGCCTGTTCTTCTACAGCTGGGGCGAGCCGGTCTACCTGTTCCTGATGGTCTACAGCATATTCTTCAACTACTTTATGGCCATCCAGATCTATAACGAACAGAAAAACGGCGGATCCGGAAAGCGCAATCTGGTCTTCACTCTGATCATCAACCTGTTCATCCTGGGATTCTTCAAGTATTTCGGGTTCCTCATGGACACGATCAACGGCGTGTTCGGACTGCACATTAAGTACACGGCTCTGTCCCTGCCGATCGGCATCTCCTTCTACACCTTCCAGGCGCTGTCCTACATCCTGGATGTCTATAAGAAGACGGTCCGTCCGCAGCCGAACCCGCTGAAATTCGGACTTTACCTGTCCCTGTTCCCGCAGCTGATCGCAGGACCGATCGTCAAGTACCGCGATGTAGCCGAACAGCTTCAGCACCGCGAGACGACAAAAGAGAAATTCGGCCAGGGGGCAGTCCGGTTCATGTTCGGCCTGGGCAAGAAGGTTATGCTCGCCAATTACTTTGGCGCGCTGAATTCAAGCATCACCGCACTTCCGGACAGCAAGTCCGCAGTCATCACGGCATGGATCGGCGCAATCGCTTATACCCTGCAGATTTACTTTGACTTCAGCGGATATTCTGATATGGCCATCGGACTGGGAAAAATGTTCGGATTTGATTTTCTGGAGAACTTCAACTATCCATATATTTCCAGAAGCGTAACCGATTTCTGGCGCCGCTGGCACATGTCTCTGAGCGGATGGTTCCGTGAATATGTTTACATTCCGCTCGGAGGAAACCGCGTCACTGTTCCGCGCCATATCCTGAATCTGATGATTGTCTGGGGTCTGACCGGACTGTGGCACGGCGCAGCATGGAACTTTGTGTTCTGGGGTCTGTACTACGGTGTACTTCTGATCCTGGAAAAATACGTCTGGGGCAAGTATATTGACCGAGCTCCGGTCTGGCTGCAGCATGTGTACGCCATGCTGATCGTCATCATCGGATGGGTGTTCTTCAGCAGTGCGACACTGGGAAAAGCGTTCGATATCATCGGAATGATGTTCGGCATCGGCGCTCCGGCGTTCATTAACATGCATACGCTGTACCTGCTCAGAACCAATATTCTGCTGCTGATCGGCGGAAGTCTGATGAGCAGCCCAAAGCCGATGAAAAAATTCAGAGAGCTGGAAGCTCGTTTCCCTGTACTCGGACTGATCTGCGTATTCAGCATTCTGGTTCTGAGCACAGCATGCCTGATCTACAGCTCTTACAATCCGTTCCTGTATTTCCGCTTCTAAGAACAAAAGAACGGAAACACAAACGGCCAGAATAAACACGATGCGAGGAACATACTAACACATGCAGCAGAATCGAAGTGAGAAGATACATGAATAAAAAAACTTACCATATTATAGCGGCAATGATCTTTGTTCTCTTCCTTGCGGTGGTATTCATCGGCAATCTCATTTTGCCGGATAAATCCTTCTCTCCGCAGGAGAACCGGATTCTCCAGCAGTGGCCGGGCGTTTCCCTGAGTAAATTCATGCAGGGACGCCTGGAAACCAAGATGGAGAATTACGCCAACGACCAGTTTATGATGCGAAACGGGTTCATCAAGGTGAAATCCGCCTATGACACCACGCTGGGCACACTGGAATCCAACGGCGTCATCCGCGCGCGGGATCATTACCTGATGGAAGATATCAGCAAGCCAAATAAGAAATATATGCAGAATACCCTGCAGGGCCTGAAAAAATTCAAGCATAAATACAAGAACCTGCATATGTACTTTCTGCTCGCGCCAAACGCGGCCAATATTCTGAGTGACAAGCTCCCGAGGACGTTCCGCACGCCGGATCAGAATGCCTATATGGATGAATTCTACCAGAACATCAAGGCAGACGGCATCCATCCGGTCGATGTCCGCCCGGCTCTGAAAAAGGCCGCGGCAGATCCTTCCAAACAGATCTATTACCGCACCGACCACCACTGGACCACACAGGGCGCTTACACCGCCTATGAAGCATCCAAGAAGAAGCTGAAGATCAGCGACCACACAAAATATAAGTCCTATGTCGTAAAGAATGACTTCTACGGCACGCTGTATTCCAAGAGCGGCTTTACCAACGGCCTCTGCGACCAGATCCGCCTTTACATGCCCGCCAGCAAAAAGGACTATATTCCATCAGTGATGTATTACGCGGACAGCAAGACCAAAACAACGCATTTCTATGAGATGAAAAATCTGAAGAAGAAAGACGCGTACACCGTGTTCGGCGGAAGCAACCACCCGATTTACACGATCAAGACACCTGTAAAATCGTCGCGGCGCCTGCTCCTGATTAAGGATTCTTACGCCAACAGTTTTCTGCCGTTCCTCGCCAGGAACTTCCGCGAAATCGTTGTTGTCGATCCGCGCTACTACTTTGGAAACATCGATAATACGATTACGACAGAGAATATTACAGACGTGCTGTTCCTGTATAATGCCAACACATTCTTTACAGACAGTTCTCTGTCCATGATGCTGAACAGCTGATTCTGATCACAGCATATCATACAGACCAATTGAAAAGAGGGAAGCCGCACACGGTGAAATGCCGTAATGTGCAGCTTCCCTCTTTTTCTTTTTCCCCTGTTTCCTGCAGCAGTCCGGCCTGTATGCGGCCGGACTGCAGAAGAGGATACTTAATCCCCTGTCCGCTTTAAAGAAAGTTCTTCAGGAACGTTCTCCTGTGAATCGGCGTCAGACCATGCGCCCGCAGACCTTCATAATGCTCACGAGTTCCATATCCCTTGTTTTTTTCAAAAGCATATCCCGGGTATTCGCGGCTGAACTGAATCATCATATCGTCCCTTCTGACCTTGGCGATAATACTGGCTGCAGCAATGGACGCGCTTCTGAAATCGCCCTTTACCGGAGAATCCTGCGGGATACCCGCTTCTTCCAGTTCTTCTAGATGGACGGCATCAATCAGTACCATGCCGACAGCCTCTCCAAGCATGGCCGACGCGGCTCTTATGGCATCGCCCATCGCTTCTTTAGTTGCATTCAGGATATTCACTTCATCAATGCGGCGATTGTCACGCATCCCAAATCCATAGGCGAGCGCTTTCTTCCGGATTTCCTGATCCAGCTCCCTGCGCTTTTTATCGCTGAGTTTCTTAGAATCATTGATCTCAAAGACATCAAAATCCTCGGGAAGGACGACTGCGGCCGAAACAACCGGCCCTGCAAGCGGTCCTCGCCCGACCTCGTCCACACCGGCTACATAAGCCGTATTCCTGCGGTAATGCGCATCAAACTCCATCAGCTCGCGGAAATGCTGTTTTTTCTGTTCCAAACGTTCTGCTTTAGTGGTCATTTACCTTCTCCAGTGTGATTCTGCCGATCTTTCCTGCCCGGAACTCATCCAAAACCGTTCTGGCGCAGCGATCGTAGTCAATACGTTTCCCCGGCATGATGAATCCGCGTTTTCTGCAGATCTCTTCCATTGTGTCGAGCGGGTTTTCTTCTGTCTGTTCCAGGCGATAGCGGTCACACAGGAGCTGCGGATACTCCGTCTGCATATACTTGATAAACTCAAGGCCGAGGTCTGCGATATCCAGAATCTCATCCTTGATTGATCCGCAGAACGCCAGCGACAGTCCGGTTTTCTGGTCTTCCAGCTTCGGCCACAGAATGCCCGGCGTGTCGAGCAGCTGCATGCCGTTTTTCAGCGTCAGCCACTGTTTTCCCCTTGTCACGCCCGGCTTGTTTCCGGTTCTCGCGCTCTTGCGGTTTGTCAGACGGTTGATCAGTGAAGATTTTCCCACGTTCGGAATGCCGACGATCATCACCCTGAGCGGTTTCTGTCGTTTAACCGCAGCGGCGTTGTCATGGTGTTTTTCCAGATCCTCATCCGTTCCGGCTTCTCTGCGGGCCTGCGCGGCCTCCTCCTGCCGTTTCTTCCTGGCTTCCGCCACATCCCTCTGCACACGTTCCAGCGTCTTCAGAAGCGGTTTCACGCTCCCTGAGGTGCAGTTCATCACAACCGTATACGTTCCGTCCTCGGAAAGTTTCTCCTTCCAGAGCTGATTCTGCTCCTCATCCGACAGATCGCTCTTATTCAGGACAATCACGCGCGGCTTGCCCTTCACGAGCTCATTAATCACCGGATTTCTGCTGGAGACCGGAATTCTGGCGTCGATTACTTCTATGGACGCGTCCACCATGCCCATATTGGTCAGGATCAGATCACGCGTTTTCTTCATATGTCCGGGATACCAGTTAATCGTTTCCACAGCTGCTCCTTTCCGTTTCCTGTTCTATGGAAAATAAAAAAGGCCATTGCACACAATCGGCAACGGCCCAAGCTCCCGCATTATGCGTTTGCTTCTGCATCTTTCTTTCTGATTTCCTTGGTTCTGACTCTTGCAGCCTTACCAGTTCTCTCACGCATGTAGTTGAGCTTTGCTCTTCTGACACGGCCTCTTCTAACCAGCTCGATGTGGTCGATCCAAGGGCTGTGAACCGGGAAAGTCTTCTCTACGCCGATACCGGAAGAGAATCTTCTTACGGTGAAAGTCTCGCTGATGCCGCCGTTCTGACGCTTCAGAACATAACCCTCGAACATCTGGATTCTTTCTCTGTTTCCCTCTTTGATCTTGATGTAAACACGAACCGTGTCACCGACTCTGAAGTCCGGAATATCCTTCTTCAGATACTCATTTGTGATGGAATCAATGATATTCATCTTTGCTTTCTCCTTTCAGCCTAGACGCTCTTACGATGATTGCGGTGCGGTCTCATGCCGCGCATCCAGAGGAACGCCCGTCATACCGGAATAGTATACCCCAGACAAAAGAGAATTGCAAGGAAAAAAGCTTGGTTTTCCCTGTAAAACCTGCGATATTCAGACGAAGCGCCTGGCACGTCTGAGCCTGAACAACCATTTCCTTTCACTTCTTTACTTCTCTTTACTCCGCACGGGGATGCGTCCGGTCATAGACATCCTTGATCCGTTTTCTCATGCTGCCAAAATATACCTGTGTCGCCGTGATATCCTCATGGCCCATCAATTCCTGCAGCGACTTGATGTCAATCCCGTTCTGCACCATGTGCATAGCAAAAGAATTGCGGATCGACTGAGGCGTTAGCTTCTCCTGCAGTCCGGCCATCTCTCCGTACCGGCGCAGCACTTTCCACATGCCCTGCCGCGAGAACGGCTTTCCCAGATAATTAACAAAAAGAATTCCGTTCTTATCCTCTGGATCACCATCCTTCATGAGGATTTTTCTGGATGTTTTCATATATTCTTTCAGCGCACGCTGCGCCGGTTTTCCCATCGGCACGATCCTCGCCCTGCCGTGCTGCCCGCTGCAGGCGACAAAACCCATGCGCAGGTCAACATCAGAGACTTTCAGTTCCACGGCTTCGCTTACGCGGATTCCCGTAGCATACAGGACTTCCAGAATAGCCCGGTCACGCTTTCCTTTCACGGACTCATCCGGCATATCCAGAAGTTTTTCGACCTCCGCCACAGAAAGATACTGAATCTGCTTATGCTCAATCCTCGGTGAACGGATGGATGCCGCCGGATTTTCTTTAATCATGCCTTTATCCAGGAGCCAGCGGTAGAATGAACGCAGCGATGCCAGCCTCCGATTGACCGTAGATTTAGATTTTCCCTCGTTTTTCATAGCGAGCATATACGCGACAACCGCTGTGTTGGTCGCGTCCTGCAGCTCTCCCATATTTCTTTCCTCCAGAAACGCGCTGAAGTGACGGAGATCCTGCCGGTATGCGTCAACTGTATTCCGGGATAAATTTTTCTTTTCTTTCAGATCCTCAATAAACTGTTCAATCATGTCCTTATTCTGCGCACCTCATTTTCATATTCCTTACGCTCTTCCGAATCTGCGGAGCACTTCCGGATCGAGCTGTTCATCCAGTTCTCCCCTGCGGATCAGCGCTGCTGTAAACAGAACGGCAGACTGCGTTTTGACATCCGGCACTTCACCCCGGAGAACGTGTTCTTCCATTTCATCGATCGGAATCTCCAGAACATCAATCGCTTCGTCTTCATCCAGATCTCGTTCTCCTTTATTCAGTCCCGTGCAAAGGAATATGTAACAGGTTTCATCCGTAAATCCCGCCGACGAGTAACATTTTGTCAAAAAACGAACCTGATCTGCCAGATATCCGGTCTCCTCACGGAGCTCTCTTACGCAGGATTCCTCGGGATTTTCTCCCTTTTCCATCAGGCCTGCAGGAATTTCAAAATTCACCTCGCCGATCGCATAGCGGAACTGATGCTCCATAAGAAACATGCCGTTCCTCTTAAGCGCCGCCATGCCGACCGCAGGAAGATGTTCGACAATTTCCCTCTCCGCAGTTCCATGTACAGCCTGAACGACGTCGTGGCGCAGGTTTAAGATATGGCCGCGGTAAATATATTCTGATTGCAGTTTCTTCTCTTCAAATACCATAATTATTCTCCGTACGCTCTATACTTCCATCCTTATTCCGTCAGTATAATAGATTAACCGTTTCATGTTATTGTAACTCATATTCTAGCACAAAATACCCCTGATTTCTATCATCAATAAATACAATTTATCCTTGTTAAAGATGACTGACTCATCGAAAGTTTATGTTTAAGTATGCAAGCGGCTTGCATTTAAGGGTTCAGAAGACTATAATAACAATTGTGGTTATCCCCCTGATAACCTCATTAATCTCTAATCCCAATACCCCTTTTGAACGATGGACTGCATTCCCTGCAGTCCATTTTCTTTTTTCCCGCCGCCGTCCCGGGGTATAAATAATTTAAATATATGTCTGTATATAATTGTGTGTAATAGAGAAGAAAGAGAACAAGCATGATCAGAAAAGATGATTATTTCCACGAGCAGCCTTACCGCAGCAAGGCTTTTGATATGTACGTCCAGTCGCAGCGATGGGCGGTGCTGGACATTGAAACGACAGGACTGCGCTCATTCAGAGATTACGTGATCCTGATCGGTCTGGTATTCCCGGAGCCGGATCCTGAGGGAGGCGAACGGATGCATGCGGTTCAACTTTTCACGGATTCGCCTGAGGAAGAGGCTGATCTGCTGCACGCCGCCGATGAGCTGCTGCAGACGTTCGACTGCGTCATCACCTATAACGGAAGGCGTTTTGATCTTCCATTCCTGAAAACAAGAGCAAAGAAAAACCACCTGACAATCTCTGATCCTTATGATCTGGATCTGTATCAGGTGATCCGGAATTATTCCCCGCTCCGCTCTGTTCTGCCGTCGCTCCGACAGAAGAGCATTGAATGGTATATGGGACTGTCTGACTCCCGCAGCGACGAGATTGACGGCGGCGAAAGCGTCCGCCTCTATTTCCGGTATCTGGACACACAGGATCCGGAACTCCGCAGGCAGATTCTCCTGCACAATCATGATGATATCCTGCAGCTTTCACGTCTGCTTCCGATCCTGGAAAGCTGCGACATCCACCGGGCCATGTTCAATCTGGGGCTTCCGGCGAACGACTTCACGGTTTCAGAGATCCGCGCTTCTGGACGAGGACTGACTGCGACGCTTCTGTCTTCCCGTCCGATTACTGACGCCGTCGTCTTCCCGTCCTCCGACCGTCCTTACCGTCTGAGTGCGTCTTCATCCTCCCGGAAAGCAGAACTGGAATTCATTCCAGAACATCCTGCCGATGGCATCGCGGTTCTTGATACAGCTTCCCTTATGGGCTGCACAGATATCCGGACATTTGAAAACCGCTTCCCATTCTCCAGACTCCCGGGAATAGAAAGCGGCTATCTCATCTACGATCATCACGGACACATTAATTATCTGGGGATAAACGGGTTTCTGCTCGCCTTTATCAGGACTCTGCGCCCGCTCCTTCATCCGGACTGCTGAGGTTCCCTGAAGCAGCCTCTTCATGGCCGGAAGACTCTGCTCTGACCGGCCTCTCCCGCTGCAGCGTGTCCGATGATGCAGAACCATTCTTTCCATCCCCGGCTTTTCCTGGACGGACATACGCGCGCGGATCCACGTCTCTCAGCTTCCATGCCTCATCCGCTTTGATTTCAATCGTCTCCTGATGTCCAAGCTCATGCTTGGTCATCTCTTTTCCGGCGATCCGCTCCTGCTCAAGCAGCTTTTCCGCCTCCTTCTGCGCTTTTGCCATTTTATCGCGTTCAATTCTCCAGCACATAATCATATATTCAATTCCATGCGCCTTAGGGAACAGGTGAATGGCATAATTACACCAAGGGAGCCGGTTATTCTCATAGTAGACCTGTGTCAGCCCTCCGGTCAGTCCTCTTCCGTGATGGACACGCTCCGACTCTTCATACGCCTGACTCCTGTCCATGCCTTCTCCGATCAGCGTGTCCATAACTTCGTCATAGAACGCCGGAACAACATCCAGAGAATATGCAAAATCTTTCAGCGTGTAAACAGTGTCGTCTTCGCCGCTTTCAAGTGTAACCGATTTCTGATTCACAATATTGGACCAGCTCCCGCGCGACAGTCCATACATCTTCAGGACGCCGAGAAAGGTCTGCGGCTTAACTTTTCCGTTATCCAGCTTCAGGATAGACTGGAAGTGAGAAACACAGTAATCGCGGATTCTGGACGCGTCCATCGGCAGGAACCATGTGTCGCTCTGGTCCGGAAGAATAATGCTGCTGATGACATGCAGGCATCCGCAGTAGAATCCGATTCCGTCACTCTCGCTCCTGCCTGCGTTCACCAGGGCAGGCTGATCCTTCAGGAAACGCTTGACGTCGCCGAAAGCCTTAACCGGAACACGCATAGAAATCTGCGGATAGGTCACCCGACCCATTTCCACCGGCTCATTTCCCCAGAAAAGCTCCGGCGCCAGATCATGACCGTCGCTGTCCCAGGTTCCCTCATGATCAAATCCTCTCTCCGGGAGATCATAACCGTCCCGGATCTTCAGCAGCGTGCGGTAGCGCTGTTCCGACCTTCCGAGGTCCGATGCAAATTCCACACTCTTTCTTTCCGGATCATAGTAGTGCGCCGGCAGCGGATTGGTTTCTGTAATGCCGAGGAGATAAAGGATCAGAGAATTTCCGCTTTCTCCGCCCATGGCATAAGGAATGTTCTTCACCTTCAGGTCCATGGCCAGATCATAGACAGCTTTCAGCTGATCCGCAAGATGATACATTTCCATCAGCCGAAGCTCCAGATCCGTCCTCTTTCGGATTCTCGGATCCGGGCTGTCCCCGTACTTCTCATGCAGTTTTGAATACACTAATTTCCTCATACTGTTTATATTCTGCCTTTCTGACAAAGATTAACGTACAGACTCATATAAATTATATTATACCATAAAACCAAGAGAAAAAAGCACTCCCGAATCGGTACAATCCGGAAAGTGCTTTCTGTGAGTTATTATATCAGTTTGTCGAATATGAAGAGCATCGTTCATTTACGCTGACTGCTGTCCTTTTGCCGGCGCAAACAGTCCGAACCTGGACAGGCGTTTTCTCAGCACCGGTCCGACAGCAGCGGCGGCTGCCATTTTTACCATATCTTCCAGGATGAACGGAAGTACCCCTGCCGCAAATGCCGCCGCAAACTTCATGTGCGCAGAATACGCCAGCCATACGGTTCCCAGCATATACGGAATCCAGGTTGCTGCAAACATGGACAAGAAACTGAGTACGCGTTTTTCATGGACGCGGTCAATCAGAAGTCCGGCAGCCAGAGTCATGAAAATGAAGCCGATCAGGTAGCCGCCGGTCGGCCCGACCAGTTTCGCCGGTCCTCCGGTGAATCCGGAAAATACCGGAATTCCAACCAGTCCGATCAAAAGATAAAGACCGCAGGCAATGACGGATCTTCTGGTTCCCAGAATATAGATCGTCAGATACAGAGCCAGGTTGGTCAGTGAAATCGGAACCGGTCCGATTGGAATGGACAGAGGTCCCAGGATGCAGATCACTGCAGTCATTACGGCAATAAATGTCATGTCCTTAATTTTACTTGTACGCATAGCGCTGTTCCTTTCTTACTAAAATTCCTGCATTATGCCTGTACCTGCTCCGGAACCTCATGGATCTGAAACCCCATGTCCTGAAGCATCGTTCGGTCTTCCTGAATATTATTACCTGTTGTCGTCAGCATATCGCCGGTGATCGTTGCATTAGCGCCGGATGTAAACAGTTCCGTCCCGCCGTCCGGAAAACGGTAGCGGCCTGCAGCGATCCGGATCTGTGCGTCCGGATTGATATACCGGAAAATTGCAACGGTCTTGAGAATATCCGTCTGTGACAGAACTTCCAGATCCTGAAACGGAGTCCCCGGAATCGGAATCAGAACATTCAGCGGAACAGAAGATGCTCCGATCTCTGCAATGGTCAGCGCCATATCCACACGGTCCTGCCAGGTCTCTCCCATGCCGATGATCCCGCCGCAGCAGATCCGAAGTCCGGCTTTCTGCGCGCGCTGAATCGTCTCCAGCTTATCCTCAAACGTATGGGTCGTACAGACCTCCGGGAAATACCGGCGCGAAGTTTCTATGTTGCAGTGCACCGTATCCACGCCTGCATCTTTCAGGCGGTCGAACGCTTCCTGGCTTTCCAGTCCGTGAGAAGCGCACAGCCCGATATCCGGATAGCGTTCATGCATCTTACGGAATACGCGGACCGCATCGTCCAGATCCTTATCGGACAGTTTTCTTCCCGCCGTCACGATGGAATACCGGTCTACACCTTTCCGGTAATGCCTGTCGCAGTCCTCCAGAAATACCTCATCCGGAAGGAATCCGTAATCTCCGATTCCGGTGCAGTTCGTTCCGGACTGCGCACAGAACTTGCAGTTTTCCGAGCATCCGCCCTTGCGTCCGTTGATAATGGAACACAGATCGACTTTATCGCCGCAGAGAGCCTTACGGATGCTGTCCGCTCCCTTTTTGAGCGCCGCCAGCTCTTCTTCTGTTTCTGCTTCCAGAAGCGGACGGCAGTCATCTCTGGACTTCAGCCGCCTTCCCTGAATGATTTCTTCCGCTAAATTCAGATAATCCATATTCTCCTCTTCTCTGTTCATCCGCACAGTGACACAGTTCATACTTGTTTTCACATTATTCTCAACCATCGATATCCTGTGAATATAAGCATAACCGTTTCTTTTCGGCATTTATGTCCATCATCGGTCAGCTTTACGGATTAAAAAAAGCTGTCTCATGCAGGGACGGATCTTGGATTCATCCTGCATGGAACAGCTTTAATATTACACGCTCTCCCCTTGATTGTCAACCTTTGTCAATCAAAATCAAGGTGACAATTATGAGAGATACTCATTAGAGCGTGTGATTACTGTGACTCACGTACAAATTCAAGGAGGAATTTACTGCCTGATTACTTTGTGAGCGGCTCGGTCTCCTTCATAACAAACTCAGCCTGCTCCTTATCCAGCAGCGGAACGAGCTTCTCACGCAGGTCCTTATTATAGTTGTTGACCCACTCCAGCTCTTCATCTGTCAGCAGCGCTGTGTTGATGCATTCTCTCTCATATGGGCAGTATGTAATGCTCTGGAATACGATGTTGCCCTTCTCATTCTGCTTCAGGAGAACTTCGTTCTCGATACGGACGCCGAAGTCTCCGTCGATGTACAGACCCGGCTCATCGGACATAACCATATTCGGTCTCAGTTCGATCGGTGTCGGCACTCTTCTCAGGATGTTCGGTCCCTCATGAACGCTCAGCAGATGGCCGATTCCGTGGCTCAGACCGTGCTTGAAGTCCAGTCCGGCAGCTCTCATCGGAGCGCGGGTAATTCTGTCGAGGTCGATTCCGTTCTGATCCGGTGTGAGCTCAGCAGTTGCCATAGCAATATGGGACTTCAGGACGTAAGTGTATCCGTCGATCATCTCCTGCGTAACAGGTCCGAGCTTGATGGTTCTGGTGATGTCGGTAGTTCCGTCCATGTAGTGCCCGCCGGAGTCCAGCAGCAGGAAGCCTTCCGGCTGCAGCTCTGTATCAGATTCCGGTGTCGGAGCATAGTGGATAATCGCTCCGTTCTTTCCGTATCCTGCGATTGTCTCAAAGGAGATATCAAAGAATCCCTCCTGTGCAGCGCGGAATCCTCTCAGCTTGGCAGCGACATCCAGCTCTGTGATCTTCTCTTTACCGACATGATTCTTCAGCCAGTAAATCAGGTTGACCATTGCAACGCCGTCCTTCAGATGCGCGTTCAGCGTGCTCTTGATCTCAACCTCGTTCTTCTGGGCCTTCATCATAGCAATCGGCGTCATCTCATTGACGATCTTCATACCGGATGGAATCTGCAGGCTCAGCAGGTAGTTGCATGTGCCCTCATCAACCCACAGCGTCTTGTCAGCAGGCAGAGCGGCTACTGCCTTGTCGATGTCGTAGTAGTCTTCCACTTTGACAAAATTTAACTGGTCAGAAGGAAGAACAGGCTTGCCGGACGCGTCTTTCTTCAGAGCGCCGTCCATGACGAACAGCTTGACCTCATCCTGGCTCACCAGAGTGTATCCGAAGAATACCGGAGTATAAGCAATGTCGTCCGCACGCAGGTTGAACAGCCATGCACTCTCCATCAGGTCTGTAATCAGAAGGTAATCTGTTCCCTTATCTGCCATAGCCTTGCGGACATCTGCCAGTTTTTCCTCGCAGGTCTTTCCGACTGTGGAGAGAGGAAGCTCGTAAATCTCTGTCGGCTTCAGCTCCGGTCTGTCCGTCCAGACCTCGCCGACCAGATCCTTGTCCAGCTTAAACTGAACATCGTACTTGCTCAGCAGTTCCTTCAGCTCGTTTCCGCGGTCCGCGTTCAGGACGCGTCCGTAATATCCGAATGTAAAGCCCTTATGCTTCTTTCCGAGATCCTCGAGGAACTCCTCAACCGTAGGAACACCAGGCTCAGCCATTCTCATCAGTTCAATTTCTGAACCGGCAAGCTGTGTCTCCGCCTGCAGAAAATATCTGCCGTCTGTCCACAGATAAGCGCCTTCGCTGTTTACGATCAGCTCTCCGGACTCGCCAGTCAGACCGGAAGCGAATTCACGCTCCTTGAAATAGTCATTTACATACTCAGAACTGTGATAATCTCCCGATGGAACAAAATAGACATCAATGCCATTTTCTTTCATTTTCTCGCGAAGCTCTACAATTTCTTTCTTCATTTGTTTCACCTCTTAACCTTTTACCAACCCCTGCGTGCAGGATTCTATAAAAGCATTATATAATATCAAGGACACAGAAAAATTACCCATGTCCCAACAATTCATTTTATCACAGTATTCCCATTGCCTCAATGTCGCTATATGGTTTTTCTGTGAGGATGGCAGAAAAGAGACCGCTTCGGCATGCTCTGCCTCTGCGGTCTCTAATTGTTATTCTGCTCTCATTTTATTTTTCAATCGCAAACGTATCCGGAGTAAACCAGCCGTCTCCTTTTGTTCTCGTAATCTTCAGCGTGACCTCTTCATATCCGTCCGCTTTGATTTTCACGGTGTTACCGCCGGTCTTCAGGGTATCTGAAGTCAGCGCCAGAGAAGACTCCCCGGCCACATAGGAGTCACTGACTCCGCAGGCATTTGCAGACCAGGTGTTCTTATCCGGCTTCAGTTCGGCATCATTGACAGAAACCGACTGAATCTTCTTCAACCAGGTCAGGAAATCCTGATTATAGCTCTTCAGCTGAAGATAATGCTGATTCTGATCGAAGTACAGCTCCGGCACAACGGTCATTTTCTTCCCGGCTGTTTCTCCCGCGCCGGCAGTTTTCAGATGCCCATTCTTATCGATTACAAACGTCAGCGTCTTATATCCATCAGCTTTCAGTTCTACCGTGGTATCTGAATCAGTTGAGAATCCGCTGGCTGAAAGCTCCAGAATGCTGCGTTTTCCGCCATAGACAGGATCATTGACGGCAATGTACTGTCTATCAGAAACGCCCAGAAGACCTTTCTGATACTGCATATTTCCGACCTTTACGGAAGTCAGTTTATCCAGATACTCTGCTACGGCATCATCCATTCCATTAAACTTGATACTCATACTGCTTCCGCTTTTTGTCACAGACTTTAATGCCGGTACTTCAGATGCATCCGGTGCATCTTCCTTCTCATCGACCTGAAAAGTAATCTGTTTCTCGTCATAGTGGCTCGCTTTCAGCTTCAGCGTATACGTTCCTTCCGCCTTGAACGCGCCGCCCTTAATGGTAAGTGTCTTGGAATCATCACTGATCTCATACCAGTCATTTCCGGATGTACCGCCTGCGGTCTGTGTATATAACGTTTTTTCACTGCCATTATACACAAGCTTTACTGCAGCCAGGTTTTTCAGAAAATCTCCGCTGGAATTGCCCACGCTGATAACGGCGTCATTTCCTGCTTTCATTCCTTCATTTTTCAGCGTCAAAGAAACCTTTTCAAGGGTTTTCTCATATGCTGCATGCACAGTCTGCTCCTTATATCCTTCTGCTTTTACAGTGAACGCGTTATCTTTTACGTTCCCAACCGGATCCAGAGACAGTGCAGATGCCTTGATGGTGAACGTTCCCTTTTTCAGGTCCACAGAGTACTTATCCCTGCTCAGCGGATAATAATTTCCTTTTTCATGAACAAATGATATGGCCTTCAGATAGTCCTTGTCTCTGCAGGTAAACACAGCATCTTGACCTTCCTTCACATTTTCGCTGATGGAAAGTTCCGGAGCTTTGAGTCCGAGGTAAGTTTCATCAATATCGCCCAGAAGATTATCTTCAAGAACCGCCTTTACCTTGGATGGACGGCTTTCTGACAGGGATGATATTCCCGAACTCAGATAATCAGCATAGCTTAAATATTTTCCCTCTTCCTTTGCATTCTGAACCGCATTGTAATAATCGGTCCAGTCTGCAAATTTTTTACCATCTGCTGTGCATGCATAATCTGCAACGACCTGTGTGAGCCAGCGGTCTGCGATCGCTTTTGCTGCCTTGTTTTGGGATATTTTGTCCATAATCAGCGCATTCACCAACAGGTCGGTATTAAACTTCAGATCTGCGGAGACGTTTGTTATTGAGGAACTGCCGGAAGAACCGCTGGAGGATCCCCCTCCGATGGAGGTTGCTCTGGTTACTGCGTCAACCTTGTACCTAGAGGCGCCTCTCTTTCCGCCTGCATACTTTCCGCCAACCACCTCAAAAGACTTCTTGATGGTCTTGAAACCTGCCGCATCAATGGTCAGGGTGTACTTACCGGAATATTCAGTGTGATTGGTGCCGTTCTCAGCCTTGACATCATTATACAGAACGAACAGTCCGGTACTTCCGTAAAGGAAATAATCGTTGACATTATCCAGTTCTTTACTTTCTCCTTTTGGATTTGTCAGAATGACACGCTCAACCGGATCGTTCAGTCCAGCAACCATGTTCGAAATATGAAAATGAATATTCTGTCCCGATTCAATTGGTCCATTTTCACTGATCTTGATAGTCGGTTTCTGCTCATTCACCAGATTGACAGAAGCCAGGCAGGTCTGTCGGCCAGATGATTTTATGCGAATCAGATATCTCCCATTCGTTTCAAAATTGGACTGTGGGAGATTGATTGTAATTGCTCCGACCTTTTTTCCGTAATGATCTTCTGTGGATTTGCTGTATTTCAGATGGTCGTTCAGCGTCGTCCTGTTTTCATTATTCTCAGCCAATGCCAGTGAACCGGTCTCTGCGATGCCGTCAAACCAGGTTTTATCCTTCTCGGTGCTGTAGTTGAAGAGGATAACAATCTTTCCTGTTCCATCATTTTTCAATTCTGCCTCAGAGACAAAGTACTTTACGGTTTCAGCCGGCACAGCGTTGTCTGCCCCAAAGGTTGTTTTGGACGGCTCCACTCTGATGCTTCCATTATCATCATAATTGGTCAGGTAAAAGTCAAACGTGGAAACCGGGCCGTGAGCGATCATATAGTCCGCGCTGGTGTGCTTTCTTACAACAGGCTTTTCCGGACTTTTGTTATCGCTTATTTTTACGGATTCCTTTTTGGACGGATCTTCTTCAGAAACCGCAGTGATTTCTGCTGGATTCAGGCTTGTAATTTCCCACTGTTAGGGCCGGGTGAAAAGGGCCAGCCTAGAGCCGAGTGAAAAGGGCCAGTTCCAGACTAATAGAAAGGGCCAATCTGAAAAAGAGAATACTTCCCCATCGCTGTCTGAAACGACTATACTTGGTGTTAGCTAATGCACCAATGTCATAGGAGTTTAA
>Ga0256406_1000737_pt1 | contig 57318 bp, 50 predicted proteins | sample RumenRJG_03DNA_FD_185986 | JGI IMG/M metagenome (GOLD analysis project Ga0256406, IMG submission 185986) | Bovine rumen microbial communities from Lethbridge, Alberta, Canada - RJG_03 | ecosystem: Host-associated > Mammals > Digestive system > Stomach > Rumen | place: Canada: Alberta | collected...
ACAGTACGACGAGATGAAGGGCTATGTAGATGCAGTCAAGGATAAGTTCGACTCCATCGAGATCGCAGAGCCCATGCTGGGACCCGTTGGCAAGGAACCCACCGACACCAACGAAGACAAGAAAGCAGCTCTGGAAGCAGTCGTGAACGAGACGGTCAAGGGCGCAAAGGCTGATTCCGCAGATGCTCTTGCAGATGAGAAGACGGCCATCGTCCTCATGGGACACGGTACCGGTCACGAGGCTGCTGTAACCTATTCTCAGATGCAGGCACAGGCTGAAGAGCTTGGATACAAGAACGTATTTATCGGAACAGTTGAAGGAATTCCCGAAGCAACAGCTCTTCCCGAGGTGAAGAAGGCAGTTGAGAAGGCCGGATACGAGAAGATCATCCTTCGTCCGCTGATGGTAGTTGCCGGTGATCATGCCAACAACGACATGGCTGGTGACGAGGAAGGAACCTGGTACTATGGATTCGTCAACGGCGGCGAGTTCGAGGTCGAGGGAGCCGAAGCACCTGTAGATACAGGCAAGGGATTCGGAGCAGACAACGTCAGCTGCCAGGTCGAAGGCATGGGCAGGATCGGCGACGTCCAGAAGATCTACATCGATCACTCCGGAGCGATCATCAACAAGTAATCCTTGACCAAAGGTGCGAGGATAGGGGTGTCGCTGACACCCGCAATAACAGAAGCAAAGTGCTGGAGAGGACAGTTTATGTCCCTCCAGTACTTCGTGGTATTATAGGGTATGTGTGAAATGAAGAACAGATACAGAAAATCATTCCTGTCGGCTCTGTTGGCCCTGTTCTTCGTTGCCTTTGCACTCGGACTGGCCGGATGCGGCTCGGATCCGGGTCTGGAGGACGGAGAATACACGGTTGACGTGACCACCGACAGCAATATGTTCCACATAAACGAGGCCAACAAAGGCAAGGGGTTGCTCACCGTCAAAGACGGGGAGATGACTGTCCACGTGAGCCTGGCTTCCAAGAAGATAGTCAACCTCTTCCCGGGAGCCAAGGAAGATGCCCAGAAGGAAGGTGCGGAGCTTATCGAGCCAACTGTGGACAGGATCGTCTATGACGATGGAATGGAGATGGATGTCTACGGATTCGATATCCCGGTGCCGGCCCTGGATGAGGAGATCCCGGTGGCCATAATCGGCACCCATGACAACTGGTACGATCATACTATCACCGTATCGAATCCGGTGGAGGGAAACAGTGTCCCGGGAAGGGCCGGCAGTGAAGCCTCCGGCGAGGCCGCCGAAAAGGCCGGCGATGAAGAAGACTCCGGCGGTCAGATCGATGAAGAGGCGAGACTGGATTCCCTCGAGGATGGAGAGTACAAAGTCAAACTGACCATGGAGGGCGGCACGGGCAGAGCCGAGGTGGAAAGCCCGGCCAAGCTGGTCGTCAAGGATAAAAAGGCAACTCTCACCGTTGCCTGGTCAAGTCCAAACTACGACTATATGATAGTAGATGGCGAGAAGTACGAGCCGGTGAACACATCGGGCAATTCTCAGTTCCAGATACCCCTCAAGGCTTTGGGAGAGGAGTTCGATGTGGTGGCCGACACCACGGCTATGAGCAAGCCCCACGAGATCGAATACAAATTCAAGTGCCAGCTGCTGAAGTGATCGCAGGGGGCAGCTTGGGACCGGCAGAAGGAGCAGCAGAAAAGCAGAAAGGAGCGCACGGACAACCTGTCTGTGCACCAGTAACCATGGAAAAAGGAATCGTATATGGAGTAGGGGTGGGTCCCGGGGATCCTGAGATGATGACCCTGAAGGCCTGCCGCCTGATCAGGGAAAACGATGTGATCGCAGTCCCGGGAAAAGACCCGAAGGAAGCTGTGGCATATCAGATCGCAGTACAGGCTGTGCCTGAACTTGCGGACAGGGAACTTGTACCCATCTACATGCCCATGGTCATGGACAGGGAAGTTCAGGCGGAGAACCACCGCAAGGGAGCGGACCTCATAGAGTCATATCTCAAGGAAGGCCGCAATGTGGTCTATCTGACTCTGGGCGATTCGACCATCTACTGCACTTTTTCCTATCTGCAGAAACTCATCGAAGAAGATGGCTACGAGACCGAGCTTGTCAGCGGGATCCCGTCTTTCTGTGCGGCTGCGGCCCGCCTGGGCATATCCATAGTGGAATGGAACGAGGTCATGCACGTAGTGCCTGCTGCCCATAAACTCCAGGACGAGCTCGGCCTGCCGGGCAACTACGTCCTCATGAAATCCGGAAGCCATATGGGGGAAGTCAAAGACATACTGAGGGCAAGCGGCAGGAAAGTCGAGATGGTAGAAAACTGCGGAATGGCCGATGAGAAGATATACCATGACGTTGAGGAGATCCCCGATGAAGCGGGATACTTTTCTCTCATCATCGCCAAGGAGCGGCAGGAATAGATCAGACACATGATAGAACTCAAAGGCCTTACAAAAGAATACGGTGACTTCACAGCGGTGGACGGCCTGGATCTTCGGATCGAGACCGGCGAATTTTTTGGCCTGCTCGGTCCCAACGGCGCAGGCAAAACCACTACCATAAGCATGCTGTCCACCGTACTCCTTCCAACCGGCGGTGAAGTCCTGATCGACGGGAAAAAACTCGACCGCAAGGCCTCGGCTGAGAAGAGCAAACTCTCAGTCATAACCCAGGAATACTCCATGCGTCAGGACATGACCATGGATGAGGTCATGGAGTATCAGGGCAGGCTCTACTATATGGCGAAGAAGGAGATCCGCCGCAAGACCGAGGAACTTCTCGAGTTTGCAGGTCTGGCAGACTACCACCACCGGGTGGTCAGACACCTGTCCGGAGGCATGAAGCGAAAGCTCATGATATGCAGAGCTCTTATGACTGAGCCCGAGATCCTGCTCCTGGACGAGCCGACCGCCGGCATGGACGCCATATCCAGAAGGCAGATGTGGACACTTCTCAGACAGCTCCACTCTCAGGGGATCACAATTCTCCTCACCACCCACTATATCGACGAGGCCCAATCTCTATGTCAGAGAGTGGCCCTCATCAACCAGGGAAAACTGGACATCATAGACACACCCGAGAACCTGATCGAAGGTCTCGGGGCTTTTGCCGTTGATGAAACTACAGAGGAAAAGATACATACTGTGTATTTTCATGAGCGGGAAGAAGCCATCAGACATCTGTCCGAACACGGCGATGATCTGGCCCTTCGAAACACGACTCTGGAGGATGTGTTTGTAGAGCGGATCGGCAGAAGGCTTTGAACAGAACGAAAAACTTATTGGCCGGTGACCGGCGGCAACGAACCCGGCGGCAGTGAACCCGGCGCCAGCGAACCCGGCGTCAGCGAACCCGGCGCCAGCGAACCCGGCGCCAGCGAGAAGACGAAACGATATGGGTATCCTAGCAGTACTTTGGGAAAAATGGAGAGAGTTCCGACGGGACTTCTACAAGATCACATTGGCGGCAGTCATAACTCCGCTGATGTATCTTATAGTGTTCGGTCTGGGCATCCAGACCACCTCCCACGGTGAGCCCTATCTCAACTTTCTCATTCCCGGCATCGTATCCCTGTCCACAATGACCGGAAGCTTCGGCGCCGTGGCTCAGAACATGAGCGTACAGAGGCTCTATGAAAAAGCCCTGGACCAGGTGATGGTCTCGCCCACACCTCTCTGGCAGTTCATCATCGGACAGGTCATCGGCGGCGCTCTTCGGGGCATGTACGCCGGAGGCATGATCCTCCTTTTGACCCTGCCCATCAGGACCGGGCTCATATTCAACGGCTGGTCGGTGCTGATCATGTTCCTCAACGGAACGGTCTTCGCGACCCTGGCTCTAGTCCTGTCATTTCTGGCAAAGAGCTACACCGACGCACCCAGATACAACGCATACATAATCACACCAATGTCATTTCTCTGTAACACCTTCTTCTCCACGGAGCAGATGCCCATGGGGATCAGGCAGGTGGTGGCAGCACTGCCCCTTTCCCAGACCAGCGAGATGATAAGAAGCATATCCGCAGGCCTCGGATTCAACTCAAAAGGCATGGTCATACTTGTTCTATATCTGATCGCCTTTTCCCTGATATCCGTTGCCTTTATATATAAAAAGAAGAACCTGTGACCCCTTCGTTTACGTAGACCGAGGAAAATCGAGAAATGAGTATACGCAAGACGCCGAAAAATGACCCGATACGTGAACAAGCCGACAGCAAGGGGTTGTTGGTTGTCAGCTTCGGCACCAGTCACAATGAGACCTGCGAGGAGACCATCACCGCTATAGAGAAGCATCTCGCAAAGGCAATGGCCGGCCGCAGACTCTATCGGGCCTGGACCAGCAGGTTCATAATCAGGAAGCTGCGGGAGCGTGACGGAGTCGAGATCGATACGGTAGAGGAAGCCCTGGTTCGCATGGCTGACGACGGGATCCGTGATGTACTGGTGGTGCCCACCCACATGCTGGGCGGCGCCGAGTACGACAAGGTGCTTGCGGCAGTAGATCAGGGCTGCAGATCCGGCGAGGGCGGAGCTACCACAGGCGATGGATCCGAAGCAGAGACATATACCTTCGACCGGATCTCCATAAGCAGGCCCCTGCTGGATAGTGACGAGGATATCCAAAAGCTTGCCGCCGTCATCGCCGATGAACTTCTGGAGTGCGAAAGGTGCGGTGTCGAGAGCCGAAGTTCCGACGAGCCTCCGGAGGGCGCCGATGCGGCACTGGTCCTCATGGGCCACGGCTCTGCAGACAGGCCGGAGGTCAACCGGGTCTACCATAAACTCGAAGAGGAGTTTCGCAGGGCCGGTCACGACAATGTATTCGTAGGCACCGTAGAAGGCAGCCCGACTATAGATGACGTTATCGGGAAGCTGGTTGTCTGGCGCAGCGGACACGTGGCCGGGGCCTATGACTCGGCGGCTCCCGGCCCGGCAGCCCATCCAGGCTCCCCGGCCGCTGAGGGTGCAGAGTTCCCGGCCGCGACCCTGCTACTGGCACCCCTTATGATCGTTGCCGGCGACCACGCCGTAAACGACATGGCCGGAGAGGGCCCCGACTCCTGGAAGAACAGGATCGCCGCCGCCCTGTGCGGCCAGGACCCGGCAGGCCAGTGCCCTGCCGCAGAGGTGATCCCCATCCTTCGCGGGCTGGGATCATATCCTGGAGTGCAGCAGATGTATGCGGATCACGCCGCGGTGACTGAGCTCCACCTCGGTGACAGAGCTCCGTCGCGGCGACTATGAAAAATCAGCGATTCAAAGCCAAAAAACACAGTTTTTGGCATGATCCGGGCTGTAAATGGCCCAAAACACAGGCTTTTAAGAAGGAAACTATGTTAAAACATCCTTTTGCAGGCAAAATTACACACGGAAACTATGAAAAACGGTCAGTGAACGGCGGATTTTTCATAGTTTCATTTGCCCTGGTCATGGTGTTGACGGTTGCGTTGCTTTTGCACGCCGAGACCGGCCTTGAGCCGGGTGCGCAGAAGACGACTTCCAGGATCTGCGCCTGGGCTCTGTTCGCCGAGGAGGCCTGCGCTGCCGAGGGATACGACAAGGTGGCGCCTTCTTCAGAGACGGCCAGGTCGGTGGATATCGGCAAGTACGGCATGGTGCCGGTCTACGGCAGAGACGTGAAGGACGGCAAGTACGATGTGCTTGGAGAGAGCAGCTCGACTTTCTTCCATATCGAGAAGGCGAGACTCACTGCGGAAAAGGGCAGGATGAAGGTGGAGATGACCCTTTCGAGTACCAGCTACAAGTTCGTCTACATGGGCACGGCCAGGGAAGCCGCCGCCGCACCGATCGAAGACTACATAGAACCCAGGAACAGAAATTACAGGAGCACATTCACCATCCCGGTGGAGGCCCTGGACAAGGAGATCGACTGTGCCGCCTACAGCAAGAGGAAGAAGCAGTGGTACGACAGGAAGCTGCTCTTCGTGGCCGGATCCCTGCCCGAGGGCGCGCTGAAGATCGAGCTGCCCGACTACGACAGGATCGAGGAGGCCCTTGCCCTTTACGATCAGGCCAAGGGAACGGATACCCTGAAGGAGGCCGAGGATGCAAAGGCAACGGATCCTTCTGAAGAGGTCGACGAGGGGACCATATCGGTGGAGCCGGTCGCCGTAGATAAAAAAGACGGAGAATACTCGATACAGGTCCACATGACGGGAGGAAGCGGCAGAGCTTCCGTGACCTCGCCCACCTGGTTCATCGTAAAGGACGGCAAGGCCTACGCCCGTCTCATGTGGAGCAGTACCTACTACGACTATATGATAGTCGGCGGGAAAAAATACATGAACGAATCGACAGATGGAGGAAACTCGACCTTCACCATTCCGGTCACGGTGATGGACGAAGCCATGCCCGTGGTGGCCGACACGACGGCAATGGGTCATCCTGTCGAAATAGAATACAAGCTGACTTTTTACGGGGATACCATCGGAGATAAGAGCCAGATCCCTCAGGAGGCAGCCATCGACGTGCTCATAATAGCACTGATCATAATACTTGCAGGTGGAGCGCTGAACCTCATAGTCAAGCGCCGCCGCAAACAGTAGAAAGGGAAATGGAGACAGACGATGAAAGTTGTGGCTACGAGCATAGACCACCATAGAGCAGACCTATCGGAGAGGGAGATCTTTGCGTGCAGTGAGGAGCAGGCGAAGAAGGTCTATGATATGGCCATGGCCGATCCCGCTATCTCGGCAGCCGTGCTCATAAACACCTGCAACAGAACGGAGCTTTATCTGTCCCTGGAAGGGGCGGGTCCTGATCCATTCGACCTGCTCTGCAGGACTCTCGACATCGAGCCGGAAGATCACCGCCACCTCCAGAGGACCATCGAAGACGAGGAAGCCCTGAGGCACCTTTGCCTTCTGACCGCAGGTGCGGAATCCCAGCTCTGGGGCGACAGTCAGATCATCACCCAGGTGGGAGAGGCCGTGGATGAGGCGAGGGAGATGGGCTTCACCGACGCCACTTTGAATACCATGTTCCGGCTCGCCATCACCGCAGGCAAGGAGATCAGAAGTCGGGTGGATCTTCACATACACGACGCCTCAACAGCTGACATGGCTGCAGAGAGGATCGCAGAGGAGACCGGAGTCGAAAAAGTCCTGGTCATCGGAAACGGTGCGATCGGCAGGATGGTGGCAGGAAGGCTGACCGGCGCAGGCCTGAAGACCCACATGACCCTTAGGAAGTACAACCACGGAGAGGCGGATATCCCCGATGGCGTGGAGCCGGTGCCCTATGCCGACAGATACCGGATCATGGAAGACTGCGACGCCGTGGTCAGCGCTACGGCGAGCCCTCACCTCGTCATAACCCGCAAGGAACTGGAGGGAGTAAAGGCAACGCCGGGCCTTTTCATCGACATGGCTGTCCCCAGAGACATAGAGGAAGGTGTCGGTGAAATGGATGGCGTCCGGTGTTATAATATCGATGACATAAGCAGGGGCCATCACAGTGAACTGAAGAAGGATCAGTTGGCCACACTCGAGGAATATATAGAGGATCACGTGAAGGAATTCCGCCGCTGGGAGAGATCCCGCACAAAGGTGGAAGACAAGATCAACAGGTTCACGGATCCGGAGAGGATGCCGGTCGTGCGCAAGCATTTCCCTCTGTTCATAAACACAGAAGACAGACCAGCGGTCGTCATCGGCGGCGGCAATATCGCCGAACGCAGGGTCATGACACTAGCCGAGTTCGGCTTTGCAATCACCATAGTCTCGGAAGATCTGACGGAGACCCTGGAGAGAATAGTCGAAGGCGGCGCTGCGACCTGGATCCGAAAACGTTACGACACAGGACTTCCGGATCAGTCAGGGGAACAAGGAAAGGACGACGGCGAGCTGACAAAACTTATGGATGAAGCCTGGATGATCCTGGCCTGCACCAACGACAGGGACACCAACAGATCCATAGGAGAATACTGCCGGAGCAAAGGCAAACTGGTCAACGTATGCGATGCCAGGAATGAATCCACATTCTGGTTCCCGGCGGTGGCCCTGAACGACGAGCTGACCGTAGGCCTTGTTGGCCGGGGCACGGATCATATGAATGTGAAGAAGGCGGCGTCAGCCCTGAGAAAAGTCGTTGAGAACAAGCAGTATAAATGACAGAGTCCTTGACAAGAGGTGCGAGACATGAAACTGAGAGTAGGCAGCAGAGAGAGCAGACTGGCAGTGATCCAGTCGGAGATGGTGATCGATGCGATCAGGAGATGGGACCCTTCTATCGAAATCGAACTGGTCACCATGACAACCAGGGGGGATCAGATCCTCGACCGCAATCTGGACAAGATCGGAGGCAAGGGGCTCTTCATCAAGGAACTTGAGCTGGCCCTCATGGAGGAAGAGGTGGACCTGACGGTCCACAGCCTCAAGGACATGCCCATGGACATCTCGGAGGAGCTCCCAATAGTGGCCATGTCCGAAAGGGAGGATCCAAGAGATGCGCTGATACTGCCTGTAGGCGCCCTGGAGATCGATTTCAGAAAACCCATAGGCTGTTCCTCCAACAGAAGGATGCTCCAGCTTTCCCAGATGTATCCCCAGGCTGCTTTCAAGCCGATAAGGGGCAACATCCAGACAAGGCTCGATAAGCTGGACAGCGGCGATTACGGGGCAACGGTCCTGGCGGTAGCCGGCCTTAAGAGAGCAGAACTTGAAAACAGGATAAGCAGGATATTCGAACCTGAAGAGATGCTGCCCGCAGCCTGCCAGGGAGTGCTGGCGGTCCAGGCGAAGAAGGGCTTCGACGCATCCTGCCTGAAGGGATTTGCAGACAGAAAGGCAACGGTAGAGGCTCTCTGCGAAAGAAGCTTCGTGAGAGCTTTGGACGGAGGGTGCACATCTCCGGTGGCGGCATACGCAAGGATAAAAGGAGACAGGATAAACCTTACAGGTCTGAACGTCGACAAGGACGGAAGGCCTTTCAGAGATGAAATAGAGGGACCATCTGAAGAGGGCGAAGCTCTGGGAGCGGAGCTTGCGGCCAGGATGGCTCGCTGAGTCGATCAGGAAAAATGTGTAGCGAAAGAAACAGAAAAAAAGAATACGGCAAGGTCTATCTCGTCGGCGCAGGCCCGGGAGATACGGGTCTTATGACCCTGAAGGGAGCCCGGCTCCTCCGGGAGGCCCAGGTGGTGGTACACGACAGACTCATCGGAGATGAGATCACCGCCATGATCCCGGCTGCTGCCGAGAAAATCAACGTAGGCAAATTTGCAGGAGATCATCCCTTCCCCCAGGAGGAGATAAGCCGGATCCTCGTGGACAAGGCCAAAGAAGGAAAGATGGTAGTCCGCCTGAAGGGAGGCGACCCCTTCATCTTCGGCCGTGGCGGAGAGGAACTGGAGCTTCTTGAAGAGGAAGGCATCGAATTTGAGGTAGTGCCCGGAATAACATCCGCTGTCGCGGCGGCTGCATACGCCGGCATCCCGGTGACCCACAGGGACTACTGCTCATCCCTCCACTTCATAACCGGCCACGCTCAAGCCGGCAGGCAGCTGGAGATAGATTTCAACGAACTTGCGGAGCTCGATGGAACTCTCGTTTTCTTCATGAGCATTTCCACCGCCGGCATGATAGCCGAGGGACTTCTGGGCACCGGCATGGATCCCGACATGCCGACGGCCATAATCGAAAATGGCACAAGGAGCGATCAGAGGACTTTTATCCAGCCCCTTTCGGAACTTGCCCGGGCCGTGGAAGACCACGAGATCATCTCGCCGGCCCTTATAATGGTAGGCAGGGTATGCAGTCTCCACGACAGGTTCGCATGGTTCGAAAAACTCCCCTTAAAGGGCCGCCACTTCCTGGTGACCCGTCCCGAGGAGGGCGCATCCAAGCTGGCCGAAGGCCTCAGACATCTCGGTGCAAAGGCAACGGTCAGACCTGCGATCAGAACCACGGCCATCAGGCCGATCAGCATCCCCCGGGGCGATAACGATGAAGGCCCTGCCGACTACGATGTGATAGTCTTCACCAGCGCAGCAGGGGTCAGGTCATTCTGCAACTGGCTCCTCGAAGAGGGAATGGATATGCGCTGGTTCGCCGGCAGGAAGATAGCCTGCATAGGAAGCGCAACAGCGGCTGCCCTCAAAGGATACGGTATGGCTTCGGACTTTGTTCCGAAAGTTTTCAGCGGACAGGCCCTTGGAGAGGAGATGATCGCATCGGGATTCATGAAGGCGGGCAGCAGGGTGCTTCTGCTCAGGACCGATATAGCCTCACGCGACGTGACGGATGTTCTGGATAAGGAAGGCGTTGCCTTTGCAGATATACCCGTATACAGGACGGAACTCATAGACTATGGCGCAGACGCCGGAGCCGACCATGGCTTCGACATCATCACCTTCACCAGCAGAAGCTGCGTGGAAGGATATGCTGCAGGTCTTAAGCAGAGCGAGGGAGGAAATGGCAAGGCTGAGGACCTGTGCAGGAGGGCCCTGTGCATAGGCGAGAAGACGGCCGAAGCGGCGAGGGCGAAGGGCTTCGACGTTACCGTATCGGATGAGGCGACCATCGAAAGCATGCTCGAGAAAGCTGTGGAGATGTGCAGATAGACCGTTTGTAAAAGGAGAAATAAAATGGACATGAAGAACCGGCCCAGGAGGCTAAGGAAGAATCCCATAATAAGAGGCATGGTCAGGGAGACCAGGGCGTCAAAGGACAGCCTTATCTACCCCATCTTTTTCGAAGAGGGAGAGAATATCAAGGCTCATATCGATGCCATGCCCGGCCAGTACCGCTACAGTCCCGACAGGGCCGAGGAGGCCATCGACGAGTGCCTTGACCACGGCATCGACAAGGTCATTCTCTTCGGTATCCCCAAGGATAAGGATGAGGTGGGCACCCAGGCATACCACGAACACGGCATAGTCCAGGAGGCGACCCGCGCTATAAGAGATAAATACGGAGACAGTATCTACATCGTCACCGACGTGTGCATGTGCGAGTACACCTCTCACGGCCACTGCGGCATCCTTCACGGAGACGAGGTTGACAACGACGAGACCGTGGCCCACCTGCAGAAGATAGCCGTCTCGCAGGCTGCGGCAGGGTCGGACATGGTAGCCCCCTCCGACATGATGGACGGCAGGGTGGGCATGATCAGAGAGGCTCTCGATGCCAATGGTTTCAAGGACATCCCCATAATGTCCTATGCTGCCAAGTTCGCATCATATTACTACGGTCCCTTCAGGGATGCTGCGGATTCGGCGCCGGCTTTTGGGGACAGAAGAGCCTATCAGATGGATCCCCACAACGGCAGGGAGGCCATGCATGAAGCGGCCCTGGACGAGGAGGAGGGGGCAGATATTCTCATGGTCAAGCCGGCTATCGCCTATCTTGATCTGATCAGGGAACTGTCCTACAGGACAGATCTGCCCATCGCCACATACAGCGTCAGCGGTGAATACTCCATGATCAAATCGGCGGGAGCAGCCGGGATGATCGACGAGTACGGGATCATGTGCGAGAGCACCGTGTCCATGTTCAGGGCCGGGGCAGACATAATAATCACATATTTTGCAAAGGAGATCGCCGATGCGATCGCGAAAGGAGACATCGGATGAACATTTCAAGATCCAGCGAACTGTTTGAACGGGCGAAGAAGGTGATGCCCGGCGGAGTCAACAGCCCCGTGCGTGCATACGGATCCGTAGGAATGGATCCCCTATACATCGACAGGGCCAAAGGCAACCGCATCTGGGATGCCGACGGAAACGAATACATCGACTTTGTGGGATCCTGGGGACCCATGATCCTGGGACATGCCGACGACGATGTGCTGGCAGCCATCGAGGAGTGCATGAAAAAGGGACTCAGTTTCGGTGCCTGCGCTCAGCTGGAAGTGGAGATGGCGGAACTGGTCGTCGGAAATATCCCCCACGTCGAGAGCATCCGAATGGTGAACTCCGGGACGGAAGCTACAATGAGCGCCCTCAGGATAGCCAGAGGATATACGGGTAGAAACAAGATAATCAAATTCGAAGGCTGCTATCACGGACACAGCGACGGACTCCTGGTCAAGGCCGGATCCGGCGCTATGACCTTTGGAAATCCGGACAGCGCCGGGGTAACGAAGGGGGCCGCCGAGGATACCCTCGTAGCTTCATACAATGACCTGGAAAGCGTGAAGGCTCTCTTTGCAAACAATCCGGCAGAGATAGCATGCATCATAGTCGAGCCGGTGGCGGCCAACATGGGAGTGGTCCTTCCCGAGGAAGGATTTCTCGCGGGGCTGCGCGCGATCTGCGATCAGGAGGGAGCCCTTCTCATAATCGACGAGGTCATTACAGGGTTCCGCCTTGCCTTTGGAGGAGCCTGCGAAAGACTCGGCCTGGAGCCGGATCTTGTGACCTACGGCAAGATCATCGGAGGAGGAATGCCCGTGGGAGCCTACGGCGGAAAGAAAAAGATAATGGAGACGGTCTCGCCTACGGGACCGGTCTATCAGGCAGGCACACTTTCGGGAAACCCGATAGCAATGACTGCGGGCATCGTGACCCTGAAGAAACTGCTGGCCGATCCGGGGATCTACAGGCACCTGGACGAGATGGGAAGCCGTCTTGCGGCCGGCCTGAGAGAAGCCACCGGCAACACGGTAAATCAGATCGGATCCCTTGTTGGCATGTATCTGACCGACCAGCCTGTAAGGAGCTACGCTGAGGCTGCCAAGGCCCATACGGAGAAATTCGCACCCATGTTCAAGGCGCTTCTCGAAGAGGGGATATACATCGCACCCTCCCCATTCGAGTCCATGTTCATCTCGAATCCCTTCACGGATGAGGATATTGACAGGGTCATCGCCGCATACGGCAAGGTGGCCGGTTGAGCGATCCGGTGATACTATCGAACGGTTCGAGGCGACATTGTTCTGACAAATGTCGCCTCTTTTTTAGATGCAGGGCTCTGAGGGGAGCTTTTGCCCCTAAGGTTCATATTTGGGTTGAGATTGTGGTATAATAAGCCCACGGAAAAACGTTTTGCGGAAATAAGAAGAAGCGGACGTTTTGTTTGCGTGTTGCCAAAATGAAGCCCAATGGCCCGGTGGCCGGCGGCGGAGGAATCAGGCGACACGGATCGGAGAAGAAGTATGTATGCAGGAAGAATAGAAAGACTGGTAAGCAGGTATTCGCCTATCCCCATGTGTTCCATAAACATGCAGGGCAAGGTCACCCGTGCCGGCGGCAAGATCGACGAGGTCTTCAAGTACGACGGGATAATCGAGGCGGACATTTACGTGCTTACGGGCATCAAGTTCCAGGATATAGCTGAAGCGGCTGAGAAGGGTGAATCCCTCTATCTTGAGAGAAACGACAGGGAGTTCAAGATCCTTACCAGCAAACTGGGAGAGGGCGAGACCGCGTCCATCTTCCTGTATTTCATGGATGTTACGGCATACCAGGAACTTAAAGGGCGCTACGAGGCGGAGAAGCCATGCATCGCTCTTCTGAGCGTCGACAACCTTGATGAGCTGACGGCAAGTGCAGGTGAGGACAGAGAATCCGAGCTCACCGGAGAGATAGACAGATTCATCAGAGGCTGGGCGACCGGGCTCGAGGCGGCCATATTCCACTATAGAGAGAACCTCTATGGTCTTGCCTTTACAAAAGGCAAACTCAAGGAGCTCATAGAAGATAATTTCTCAGTTCTGGACGAGGCGAAATCCATAGAATCCGAGGCGGAATTCCCGGTGACGCTGAGCATAGGCGTAGGCATAGGCGGAGAGAACCCCATGCAGCTGGATGAATTCGCTCAGGATGCTCTGGACATAGCTCTGGCAAGGGGCGGAGACCAGGCGGTCATCAAGGACGTGGATCTGCTTGAGTACTACGGAGGCAAGACCCAGGGCGGAGGCAAGAGCAACAAAGGCAAGTCGAGGATCATATCCCACGCTCTCACTGCACTCATGGATCAGTCCCACAAGGTTTTCATCATGGGACACAAGAGCCCGGACATGGACTGCTTCGGCGCATCTCTTGGAGTCAACAGGATAGCGGCAAGCAAGGGAAGAGAGGCCTATGTGGTCCTGGGCGACTACGACGTATCGATGAGCGATATGGTAGAGGATGCAAGAAGTACCGGAGACTGTCAGTTCATCTCTTCCGAAAAGGCAATATCCCTCTTCAGCCATGACGATCTGATAGTAGTCGTGGATACTCACAGACCCGGTCTGGTAGAGTGCAGCGAGATCGTAGAGAAGGCCGAGCGCCTGGTGGTGATCGATCACCACAGAAGAGCGGAGGACGTACTGCCCAACCAGACCCTCTCATATATGGAACCCTACGCTTCATCGGCATCCGAGCTGGTGACCGAGATAATCCAGTACGCCTGCGACAGGAAGGAGCTTACAGGCATGGAATGCAATGCTCTTCTGGCGGGGATAATGCTGGACACGAACAGGTTCGCAGTCAAGGCCGGCGTCAGGACTTTCGAGGCGGCATCCTGGCTCAGAAGAGCAGGGGCCGATCTTCAGTCCGTGCGCAGATACTTCCAGGCCAATGAAGATAACATCAGAGCCATAGCCACATGTATCGCAAACGCCAGGATACTCGAGGGCGGCATAGCCATGACGGTCAGGGAGGGCATGCACGTCAACAGCCAGATCATCAACTCACGGGTGGCCGACGAGCTGCTTAAGATAAAAGGGGTCGAGGCCAGCTTCGTCGCAGGCCAGGATCAGAGTGGTGCTACAGTTGTCAGCGCCAGGTCTCTGGGAGAGATCAACGTACAGGTAATAATGGAACGCTTCGGAGGAGGCGGCCACCTGAATACAGCCGGTGCCAGGGTGGATATGAAGCCCGGGGAGATACTGGCCGAAATAGAGGAATTCTTCAAAACTTCACAATAGGAGGATAGAATAATGATCGTGATACTGACACAGGATGTAAGAGGAACAGGCAAGGCGGGAGATGTTATCAAAGTCAACGACGGCTTTGCAAGAAACATGCTTATCCCCAAGGGTCTGGCCAAGGAGGCGACCCAGGGAAACATCAGGAGCCTTGAGAAGCAGAAGGCAATAGCAGACCAGAAGAGAGAAGAGAATAAGGCGGCCGCACAGGAGCAGGCAGAAAAGCTGGAAAAGATCACTCTGAACATGGTAAGCAAGGGCGGAGACAGCGGCAAACTCTTCGGTTCGATCACATCCAAGGATATCGCCGATGCTCTGGAGGAACAGGAAGGCGTCAAGATCGACAAGAAGAAGATCGAGATGGACGGTCCCATCAAGCAGGCGGGAGAGACCAAGGTGGTCCTGAAGCTGTTCCAGGATGTGTCCGCAGAGCTCAAAGTCAATGTGACGGTACAGTAAGGTTCGGATCAGAAGAACCGGGAGAATCGCAATGGAAGCAAACATGGAAGGAAGGATCCCTCCACACAGTATAGATGCAGAAAAATCCGTGCTCGGTGCAGCGCTGCTGTCTTCCGATGCCCTCTTTGACGTGATAGAGGCAGTAAAGGCAAAAGACTTTTACGACTCCAACCACAAGGAGATATTCCAGACCATCGTCGACCTGAGCAGGAAGAACGTGGCCGTAGATGCACTGACGGTCTCGGAGGAACTCAAGAGGAGAGGGACTCTGGAGATGGTGGGAGGCCGTGCATACATCGGATCCCTTTCGTCGGGAACACCCACGACGGCCAACGCTGCTGAGTACGCCAGGATAGTTGCTGAGAAGGCTTCGGTCAGGAGGCTCATAGAGACTGCCGACGACGTGGTGGTCAAGGGATATGAAGGCTCGATGGAAGCGGGGAATCTGCTGGACTATGCGGAGCAGGGGATATTCGAGATATCTCAGGCACGCCAGAGAGGTCAGTACACCCACATCAAGGACGTGCTCCTGGACAATATCGAGACCATCGACAAGGCCGCACAGCTGGACGGCGGACTCACCGGACTGACAACGGGCTTCAAGGAACTGGACGACAAGACATCCGGATTCCAGAAGTCGGACCTCATTATCCTGGCAGCAAGGCCTGCCATGGGTAAGACGGCATTCGCCCTTACCGTGGCTCTCAACTCCGCCATCCGCGGAGGTGCATCCGTGCTCATATTCAGCATGGAGATGGCCAAGGAGCAGCTGGGTCAGAGACTGCTGGCCATGGAGTCCAGAGTCGACATGCAGAACCTCAAGAAGGGTAATCTGCAGAGAAGCGACTGGGATGACATCAACGATGCTCTCGACATTCTTTCAAAGGCAAATATAAACATAGACGACACGGCGGGCATAAGCATCATGGAGATGAAGAGCAAATGCCGTCGGCTGAAGGCTGAACAGGGTCTGGACCTGGTCATCATCGACTATCTGCAGCTGATGAATCCTGAAGGCAGAGCTGACTCCAGGACTCAGGAGATCTCAGTCATCTCCAGGAATCTGAAACTGCTGGCAAGGGAACTGGATTGCCCCGTCCTGGTGCTGTCCCAGCTTTCCCGTGCGCCTGAGACCAGGACGGATCACAGACCCATGCTGTCGGATCTGAGAGAATCGGGATCCATCGAACAGGATGCGGACGTGGTCCTCTTCCTCTACAGAGATGAATACTATCATCAGGAAGAGGCTATACCCGGCGACTGTGAAGTCATCCTGGCAAAACAGAGGAGCGGTCCCACGGGTACGATCCACGTGGCATGGCTCAGCAAGATAACCAAATTCGTCGACAGTGCCGGAAACATACCGGGAATCTGATATGCGTTTTTACAGAGACAAGACTGAAGAATACTTCCTTCTGGATACGAAGGTCGAGAATATATTCATCCATGAGTTCATGGCTGCCGCGCCGGAGGGATACCTTAAGGTCTACCTGCTGGCCCTCATGCATGCGGATCTTGGGATATCCATCTCCCGCGATGAGATCGCAAGACACCTGAACATGGAAGAGGAAGACGTCCTGAAGGCCTGGAACTACTGGGAGAGGATGGGCGTAATAAGAAAGCGCAAGGAAGAAGCCGAAGATCAGTTCGATTACGATGTGGAATTCGTCACACTGCGCCAGCAGATGTACGGTCAGGGAGATACCGCCTCATCAGACGGAAGATATCAGATAGGCGAACAGATGGCCGACCCTGAGATACAGGGCATGATATCGGAGATCGAACAGATCACGGGAAGGGTGTTCAACAGCTCTGAGATCAGAGAGGTCATATCCTGGATAGAAGACTATCAGATCCTTCCCGAGGCTATTGCATACGGGTTCGCATATTCGAAGAAGAACAGGAGAAAGACCGACATAAGATACGTCGGCACCATCCTTCGTCAGTGGGCTTCCGATGGCATGAGGGACATCCCCGCTATCGAGGAGAACCTTGCCAGGATCGACAGGCAGAACACTATGCACAAGAGGGTCTTCAAGGCTCTCGGCTTTCCCAGGAATGCCACCGAGGAAGAAAAGCGCATAATGGACACCTGGTTCGAGGAGATGAAGATACCTCTCGAAACCGTACTGGCGGCCTGCAGGAAGACGGCGGGCATAAGCAGTCCCAACATAAACTATGTGGACCGCGTACTGAAAAACTGGAAAGCCGAAGGCAAGGTGGCTTCTGAGGCCAGAGCCGACGGCATAAGCCAGCAGGAGATAAGTGAATACTATGAAGCTCTCAGGATCGCTTCCGAAAGGAAGGCGGCCGAGAGAAGAAAGCAGGTCTATGAAAAGCTCCCGCGCATCCGAGAGATAGACGAGGAGATCGCCGGTATCGGACCGGAACTTTCAAGACTGACCATATCCGATGCTGTGGACAAGAAGTCTGTATCGGAGAAACTGAGACAGAAGGAAGAGCAGCTCAAGATGGAAAAGGCCTTCCTGATGACCGACAACGGCTACGAGCCGGACTACATGGAGATCGAATACAACTGCCCTCACTGTGAGGATACAGGCAGACTCGAAAACGGAGAGATATGTCAATGCACAAAGGAGATAACCAGGGAGAAGATAGATCAGCTATCATCCCTGAAGAAATAATAGAGACAGACAGGTCGAAGATCCTGGAAGAGATCCAGAGTATCAGGACCAGCGTCGAGAACCTGAAGAAGGAGATCGACGGGGTCGACCCTGCAAAGGAGACGGCACCTAAGCCTTCGGCCGGGATCCCGGCTCAGCCTGCGGTGGAGACTGTGGCTGAGCCTGCGGTGGAGACCGTGGCTGAGCCTGCCATAGAGGCCGCGCCGGATCCTGCCGTCGAAAAGGTTATCAAGGCTCTTGTCAGTGACGAGAGAGGAACTGACAAGACGGAGACCCGGGAAGAAGGATCCTCTAAGGCCGATGATTTTGCTGCAAAATACAGAGATCACATGAAGCGTCAGGTGACGGAAGCTTCGGCCGGTGATGACAGACGTGCAGAAAGGATCAGGCGCAGGGAGGAACACAGAAAAGAAAAGGAACAGCAGAGGGCGGCAAGAGCCGAAAAGAAGGCTGAAAGCAAGCGGAGAAAAAAAGAAGACGAGGAAGCCAGAAGACAGGAGCGTAAGGCCCGGGCCAAGGAGCTTCAACAGAAGCGTGAGATACGCGCTGAGGTCCGTCGCAGGAAGAAGATCGCTCACAGGACAGCCAAATACGGCGGAGGCGTCGTAGAGTATCACGATACACAGATAAGCACGGAGGTCCAGCCGGTCGCCAACTTCTCCCTCAGAGATCTTCTGGGAAGAGCACACAGCGGCAGGATCAAGGCGGCTCAGACCGAAGAAGAAAGAGAAAGCCTGAAGGCCGAACAGGAGGTCATCGCCGAGGATGCCAGACAGGCGGCATCCCATCTTTCGAAGATAAGAGCGACCCAGTACCACAACAGTCTGCCCGGCAGAGTGATCGACGGCATCAGGGATTATTCCGAGACACACAAGAAACTGCTCCTCAGCATATTGGGAACGGCTATCCTCATAGTCTTCGGTATAGCCGGATTCTTCAATTACTATACTCTGTACGAGTATTCATACAACGGACAGGCTCTGGGCTACGTCAAAAACAAGGACGACGTTCTCAGGATAACGGATATGGTCCAGAAGGCACTGACCACGGACAAGGATATACAGGTGGTCATCGACGACAGCGAGGACATCACCTTCAGGAAGGTGTCTGCCATGGACAAGGACATAGTCGCCGACACATCGGATCAGGTCCTCAGGAGACTCACCTACATGGGAGATCTGAACGTCAAGGCCTGGGGCATATATGTGAACGGAGAAAAGGTCGGGTCGGTCCAGAAGAAGGCCTACGCAGCCGACGTTCTGAAGAACCTCGAAGAGAGATATTCCAGCGACAAGGAAGGAGCCGTCATAGAGAAGGCCGAAGTCCAGGAGGATATCGAGGTAAAGAAAGGCAATACCGACCTGAGGAATGTGCTGTCATGCGATAAGATGACGGAAAAACTCTGTACCAGCGAGGATAGAGAGATCGTACACACCATCGTGGCGGGTCAGAGTGTAGCCGATATAGCCAAAGAGTATCAGGTCAGTGAAGAGGATATACTCCTGGCAAACGAGGATCTTGATCCCAGGAACCTTGTCGCAGGGGAGACAATACTGATCCGCAAGACCGGACCTCCGGTCACCGTCAGGATCACCGAAAAGCGCACATACGAACAGAAGATAAAGTACGAAACGGAAGAGAAGCGTACCGACGAGATGTACGAAGGTGACGTCGAAGTCAAGCAGGAAGGTAAAAACGGAAGAGAGAGGATAACCGAGAGGACCGTGTCCATAAACGGCGAGATCGCTCCCGAAGACGTGAAGATCCTCGATCGTAAATCCTTGAGAAAACCTGTGAAGAAGATAATGATAGTCGGAACCGCAGAGCGTCCGCCATCGGTGGGAGACGGCAAATACATCTGGCCCATGGCGGGCGGATACAACGTGTCATCATACTATGGACACAGATGGGGAAGACTCCACGCCGGAATCGATATGGCAACCAGTCCCGGTCACGATGTCCTTGCTGCAGATGGCGGTATAGTCACAAGGGCCGGATACTTCGGGGGATACGGACTCTGTGTCGACATAGACCATCAGAACGGACAAAGCAGCAGATACGCTCACCTGAGCAGCACCCTGGTGAGCCCGGGAGATGAGGTCTACGAAGGTATGCATATAGCAGAATCGGGCAACAGCGGAAACAGCACGGGCCCTCATCTGCACTTCGAGATACATGTAGGCGGGAACGCAGTGGATCCAATGCCTTATCTGCCATAGATCGTAGAGAGGAAAGCTATGGGAAGAAAGAAACGCCGCAGCAAGCAGTTCAAGGACAGCAGCAAAGTCATTGACATGCAGCAGGCGCGGGAGGAGAGACAACGCAGACGACAGGAGAGGACCGCAGGTCAGGGAGAGGACAACAGAGACATCTCTCCCCAGTCCAGCGCACGTCAGGCGAGCCGCAAGATGATGCTCAGACGAAGGAAGGAGTATCGCAGGATAGCGATCATTGCCGTCTGCGGCATCATACTGCTCATGTTTGTCGTATCCGTAGGTCGAATAGTAATGCTCAAACACGAGCTGTATCAGGCAGAAAAGCAGCAGAAGGAGTACAAGCAGGAAAAAGAACAGCTGGAAAAGGACATGGCCGAACTCAATGACCTGGACTATCTGGAGGAACAGGCTCGTGACCAGATGAGACTGATCAAGCCGGGAGAGACTCTCTACATCTTTCCGGAGGACATGACAAAAGAATGAAGCTTTATTCACTTGAGACCATACGATATCTGAAGGACAAGTATGGCTTCAAACTGAGCAAAAGCCTGGGTCAGAATTTCATGATCGACATGAACAAGCTCCGGGCCATAGTAGATGCTTCCGGCACCGGTGAGGAAGATCTGGTCATCGAGATAGGGCCGGGCATAGGCGCGCTGACTGCAGTGGCAGCCGATGCGGCTTCCCACGTGACCGCCATAGAGATAGACGAAGGTCTAAGGCCGATCCTGTCTGAGACTCTGGCGGACAAAGGCAACGTGGACGTTGTATTTGCAGACGTGTTGGACGTAGACCTGAAAAAGCTCATCGAAGATAAAAAAAGAGAATTCGACGTAGCGGGCAGGGTGAGGATAATGGGGAACCTTCCCTACTATATAACTACACCCATAGTCATGAAACTGCTGGAGAGCGATCTCGGCGTCGACAGCATCACCATCATGACCCAGAAGGAAGTGGCCGAAAGGATGGGCGCAGGACCGGGTGGCAAGGAGTACGGTGCCCTGAGCCTGATGGTCCAGTACCGCTGCAGGGTGGACCAGGTCACCAGGGTACCCAGGGAGTGCTTTTACCCGGTGCCCAAGGTGGATTCGGCGATCGTCAACTTCACCATGCTGGGAGAAAAATCGGTGGCAGTGGACGATGAGAAGGTTTTCTTCGACTGTATCAGAGCAGGATTTGGGCAGAGAAGGAAGACTCTGCTGAACGCACTCTCGGCAGGCCTTGGAAAACCCAGAGATCAGATCCGCACATGCCTTGAAAGGGCGGGGATCGATCCTTCAAGAAGAGCGGAGACCCTGACACAGGAAGAATTCGCAGGATTGGCAAATGAGATCACAAGAGGATGATCGATGCAGGAAGATAATATCAAAAAAGACAATCTGGCAAAAAGGATAGTGAAGAGTGATCTGTTAAAGCTGATCATCGGAGCTATCCTCATCGATTATATAGTCGAGTCTCTCTCCAGGCATTCGTGCATAGACAGCGCTATGTTCCTGTGGGAGCACCCCATCGTCAGCATATGCAACATCATGATCATACTGGCGGTGATTTCCCTTTCCCTCCTGTTCCGCAAGAGGGTATTCGCCATGTGCATGCTGTCCCTCATATGGATAGCGCTCGGCATCACGAACTGTGTCGTCCTTGCCAACAGGATGACCCCCTTCAACGTCAAAGACCTCTCCAATCTCAAGGAGGGGACACAGATACTCAGGAACTATTTCTCCGTAACCAATCTGGTAATAATATGTCTCGGCATAGCGGCCTTTGCCTTTGCGACTATCCTGCTCTACCGCAAAACGCCGAAGCGCAGGGAAAAGGTCAGGTACAGAAAAGCCGTGACGGCGGTCGTGATCATAATAGCCCTTGCTTTTGGAACCGTGCAGGCGGGCATGAAGGCGGGAGTGCTGGACACATTCTTCGGAAACCTGGCCTACGCGTACAGGGACAACGGCATGCCCTATTCCTTCATGATCACCTGGATCAAGACGGGTATAGACAAACCGGCCGACTATACGGCGACGAATATAGAGAGCATCTTCTCCAGGGGAGAGATGGGAGCCGACAGGATCTACACGCCGGGAGAGGACGACGACACCAACGTTGAGAAGAAGCCCAACATCATATATCTTCAGATGGAATCATTCATAGATCCGCTCATGGTGAAGGGGGTAGAGTATTCGAAGGATCCGGTGCCCTACTTCCGAAAACTCATGAAGGAACATTCCTCGGGCTACATAACGGTGCCCGCCGTCGGTGCAGGGACTGCCAATGTGGAATTCGAGGCCATAACCGGCATCAGTGCCAGGTTCTTCGGCCCCGGTGAATACCCTCACAAGAGCATACTTACGGAGCAGACATGCGAATCGGCGGCTTACGACATGAAGGTCCTGGGCTACAAATCTCATGCCATACACAATCACAGGGGAGCCTTCTACAACAGGAATACGGTATTCAAAAATCTCGGATTCGACACCTTCACCTGTCTTGAATATATGAACAACGTTGCCAAGACGCCCAAGAACTGGGCGAAGGACACGGTGCTTACCGAGAGCATAATCGATGCGCTCGACAGCAGCAAGGGACCGGACTACATTTACACCATATCCGTACAGGGCCACGGCAAATATCCATCCGAAGAGGTCCTCGAGGACCCTGAGATCCAGGTGACCGATGCGCCGGATGAAGAGACCCGGTGGTCCTACGAATACTTTGCCAATCAGATGTATGAGATGGATCAGTTCCTCGCCGAACTTACGGATACTCTGTCCAGGTATGAGGAAGATATAGTCCTGGTGATCTACGGCGATCACCTGCCGGCCCTCAACATGACGGCGGACATGATGGAGTCCGGAGATCTGTACAAGACACAGTACGTAGTATGGGACAACTTCGGTCTGAAGAAAAAGGACAGGGATACGACCACCTACAAGCTCCACGCTCAGATCATGAAAAAGCTTGGCATGTGCAGCGGGATGCTGACCAGATACCATCAGGATTATTCCGACAGCAAGACATATATGCGTGATTTCAAAGCCCTGTCCTATGACATGCTCTATGGAGAGAAATACATATACGGCGGCAAGAACATATTCAAACCGACGGATATGCAGATGGGCGTCAAGGAGATAAAGATCGACAGGATAGTCCAGATAGGAGACAGCTACTATATCAAAGGACAGAACTTCACCGAATTCAGCAGGATATCCCTGAATGGCGAGATCCTCAAGACCGTATACCTGGGACCGACCATACTGGCCTTGAACGAGGAAGTGGATCCCGAGGATGTGGCCAACATGAAGGTGAGCCAGGTGGAGAAGAACAAGGAAGTGCTCAGCACTACGGAATAGATCATGATAAAGAGGATCAGGGTCCCAAAACTTGAAACGGAACGTCTCATCCTGCGAGGCTGGGAGAAGAAGGACGCGAAACAGCTCTATGAATATGCCTGTAATCCCAACGTCGGACCTGCGGCAGGATGGAAACCCCATGAATCTGTCAGGGAGTCCAGGGAGATAATCGACCAGCTCTTTCGGGCGAACACGACCTGGGCCATAGTCCACAAGGCTACGGACAGGGTCATAGGAAGTATAGGCCTGGAGCCTGATAAGATCAGGACCGGGATAATGAGCCGGGAACTGGGATACTCTCTGGCGGAAGAATACTGGGGCGAAGGGATCATGACTGAAGCGGCGAAGAGAGTGATCGCCTATGCCTTCGGGGAAATGGGCCTTGCCGTCCTGATGATACGTACATCCGACAGCAACTCCAGGAGCCGGCGGGTCATAGAGAAGTGTGGCTTCGAATACGAAGGGACCTTGAGGAGGGCCTACAGGATATACGACGGTACATTGAGAGAAATCAGAGTGTATTCCATGCTGAAGGAGGAGTACTTCGCAAACCTTGAACGCTAAAGTCAAATGTGTTAGTATGGACAAGTCTGTAAACAGATACATGGAAGAGGCTCTGAAGGAGGCCCGTAAGGCCGCAGAGCTGGAAGAAGTGCCCGTAGGGGCCATCATCGTAAAGGATGATGAGATCATAGGACGAGGCTACAACAGGACCAGGACCGACGCCGATCCAACTGCTCACGCAGAGATGACAGCGATCAGAGAGGCGGCGGCTAAGCTGGGCAGCTGGAGGCTTACAGGCTGCAGCATGTATGTGACCCTGGAGCCATGCAGCATGTGCGCAGGAGCCATTGTCTGGTCAAGGATAGACAAGCTGATAATTGGAGCCATGGACCCCAAGGCGGGTGCATGCGGATCCGTGTTCAACATCCCACAGGAGAAGAGACTGAACCACTATGTGGAGATGGAGATCGGGATCAGAGGCGAGGAGTGCTCGTCTCTTCTGAGCGACTTTTTCAGGGAACTGCGAGAGAGCAGAAATACAGATAGACCGGAGGAAACAGAGTAATGAAAAGAATTATCGCAACGCTGGCAATCACGATCATGTGCCTGGCCATGACTGCGCCCGCAGCCTTTGCGGCGGAGGATAAGTCGGATGTGACCGTTCCCGGATTCGAGATAATGTCCACATCGCCGGAGGATGGAGACACAGGCGTTGCAGTGGATAACTTCAGTATCAAGATATACTTCAACAAGGAGATGACTCCCGAGAATGCGGAGGTGCGCAAAAGCAACGCAACTCAGTTCACACTGGTGGATGAGGAAGGCGAGAAGGTACCTCTCAAAGTATATTACAGCGAGAAGGAAAAGAAGCGGGGACTCATGATGGTCGCCGCAGACTACTCCGACAACAATAAGAAGGACGTCCAGATCAAGGGTGCATCTGAATACACCCTGACTATCGGAGACAAACTCCAGGCGGCCGACGGCAGCAGATACAACCAGACCACCAAGATCAAGGTCAAGACCCTGAACCAGCAGAGATCCATGGTAGTCTACATGGTCCTCATGTTCGCCATGATGGGAGGAATGGTCTTCTTCACCATCAGAAGCACCAAGAAGGCGGAAGAGAAGAAGAAGGAAGAGACCACGACAAAGGGAAGCAATCCATATAAGGAAGCCAAGCGTACGGGCAAGTCCGTAGACGAGATCGTAGCCCGTGACAATAAGGCGAAGCAGAAGAAGGAAGCTGCCGAAGCCAGGAAGCGGGAAGCTCAGGAAGCTCTTGAAGCTGAGATCCTGGAGAAGATGCGAAGGGAAAAGAACAAGAGAGTCTCAGGACCTGCGCCAATATCCAAGGCCGGAAGCACATACAGGGTCGAAGTGAAAAAGACCGGTTCAGCCGAGACCAAGGATGAAGTGAAGAAGTCCAATAAGGGCACTACCAATCCCAAGAATCAGTCGGGCAAGAAAAAGAACTCCGGCAAAAACAGGAAAAAGAAGAAATAAGACATCTTGAATGCAGGCAGGTCCGTGACCTGCCTGCATCTTTAGTTGATATGAGGTAGACAATGGAGAGCATAAGGATAAAGGCTTTTGCAAAGGTGAATCTCTGCCTGGATGTGAAGGGCCTGATGGAAGGCGGCTATCACGAAGTGGAGATGATACTCCAGCAGATCTCGCTCCACGATGAGATCGACCTGACCTGGGAGGATGATCCTGCATCCGACAAGGTGGAGATCTCTCTGACAGTCAGCAGAGATGATGTTCCTGCAGACGGGACCAACCTTGCCTGGAAGGCGGCTGAGGAGATGGCGGCTGAAGCGGGCGACATAAGAGGCAGACTGTCCATACATATAGACAAAAACATTCCCATGGCTGCAGGTCTGGCCGGAGGAAGCAGCGACTGCGGCGCGGTGATCCACGGCCTGAACATTCTCTGGGATCTGGACATGAACATAGAGCAGCTGTGCAGGATCGGTGCCCGACTGGGCTCCGACGTTCCCTTCTGCATAATGGGTCAGGCGGCGGCAGATCCAATACTGAAGGAGATCTTCAGAGACGACCCCGGTGCGGCCCACTGTGCCATCGCACGGGGCAGGGGGACAGACCTTGAACCCATAACAGGCCTTTCCAGTCACATCCTGCTGGCAAAACCGGACATTCCCGTATCGACCAGAGAGGTCTATGAAGGCATAGACAGGGTGGAGATAGAGGCTCGTCCCGACATAGATGAGATGCGACTTGGCCTTGAAAAAAAGGACATGGAACTGATAGAAAAAAATATGGTCAATGTACTTGAAAATTTCACTCTAAAAGGGTATCCTATGGTTGTGTATACAAAGAACAAAGTACAGAATACATGGAACGGACCTGTACTCATGAGCGGAAGTGGACCGACCATCTATTGCCTTTGCAACAGCGAAGATGAGGCGGCCTCGATCTGCGAAGCTGTGAGAGAGCCGGATATCCGATGCTTCTGTACTGATACCACGTCCTGAATTTTGAGTGAACGGAGGAGGACAATGCTGAATTTTGATATACAGAACCATAAGCCTCTCAGGGAGATGGTATACGAGGAACTGAAGATGCAGATCCTGACCGGAGGAATAATCCCGGGTACAAGGATGATGGAAGTGGAACTGGCCGAGGAGATGGGAGTCAGCAGGACCCCCATTCGTGAAGCTATACGTAAGCTGGAGAAGGAAGGCCTGGTCACTATCGAGCCCAGAAGAGGAGCCTATGCATCCCGCATATCCACCGACGATATGGTGGAGATCCTGGAAGTCAGACAGGACCTTGAGGGACTTGCTGCAGAGCTTGCCGCATCCCGCATGGACGAGGAGCGCAGGGCTCAGCTGGAGGACATCGCCAAAAACTACAATGAGGCGGTGGAAGCCGGTGACATGGACAGCATGATCAAGTACGATACTTCCTTCCACAGACTCATAGTGGATTCCTGCAACAACAAGATACTGGTCCACATGGTGGAACAGCTTCAGGAACTTGTGCTCAGATTCCGTTACATTTACTACGACAACTTCAAACGTGCGGAACATATGCCGGAAGAGCACAGAGCTATACTCGATGCCATAAGCGAGAAGGATGCTGCAAAGGCAAGGGAGGCCGCAGACGTACACATATACCGGCTCAAACAGCTGGTGATCGAAGAAGGCGTCCAGCAGAAGGAAGCCTAAGGCCAACAAATGATCAATAAAGCGGAGCGTTTGCCCCGCTTTTTTCTAAAGGACAGACTTTCTCGGGAGAGATGAATGATACTCGACATAATCACAGCGGCACTGATCGTCATACCCATGGCCATAGGAATGGCCAGGGGAGTGTTTTACGTTGCGGTCAGGACCCTTGGATGGGTAGGAGCCCTGGCAGTATCATTCCTTCTCAATCCCTTTGCCAGGGGAGTAGTTGAGAAGAGCCCCGTAGGAGATGCTGTATATGCAGCTCTGGAGGAGAAGATCGGAGGCTCGGTAGACAGCGTGGACAGCGCTACAGAAAGTCTCCCCCAGATACTGGTGGGAGGGATACACGATGCTGCCGAAGAAACGGCGGATATGCTGATCCAGGCCATCGGCGGTCTGATCATATCGGTCATAACATTCATCCTCATGGTTGTGATACTTCGGCTCCTCATGATCTTCGTGATCCGTGCATCCAAGAAGGGGAGAGGACAGAATATCCCGGTCATATCCAGGATGAACAAACTGGCGGGGATGCTGGTAGGAGGCGTAGAGGGACTGCTCTTCGCGTTCCTTTTCCTGGCGGCGCTGATACCGGTAATGAGTATGGCCTCGCCTCAGACGGCGGAAGCCATAGCTGATGGACTGAAATATTCACACCTGGCAGGACCGCTCTACGACGGCAACCTGCTGATGGCCATAGCGGCCATGAGGTAGGTATTCGATAACTGGAGGAACTTATGAAAGATTACAGTAAACTGCAGAATGGAAGCGACATAAGAGGCGTGGCCATAAGCGCCGAGAAGGGCGATGTGCCTAATCTGACGGCGGAAGCGGCGGCGGATATAGCAAGAGGATTCCTTGCATGGCTCAGCCTGAAAAAAGGCAGAACGCCGAAGGAACTCAAACTGGCAATAGGAAGGGACCCGAGGGTGACGGGAAGGACCCTGACCGACGGACTGATGCACGGATTCGGGCCCTACGGATGCAGAGTGCTGGACTGCTCTCTTGCCTCGACTCCGGCAATGTTCATGGCCACCCGGTTCCCGGAACTTGCATGCGACGGGGCCATCATGATCACCGCAAGTCATCTGCCATGGAACAGGAACGGCTTCAAGTTCTTCACTGCAGATGGAGGGCTGGAGAAGAAGGATATTTCGGAGATACTTGCCTTTGGGGCAGACGATGCAAAGGCAAAGGAAGTCCTTGGAGAGCCTACGGATCACGACAGCTTCATCCACAGAAGCGGTGAGAAGATATATCCTGCGGAGGAGGCCGACGTGATGGGACCCTACTGCAGACATCTGAGAGACATCATCATTTCAGGCTGCGACATGGGAGACAGACCTCTCGAAGGCCTGAAGATAACCGTGGATGCAGGCAACGGAGCGGGAGGTTTTTATGCCAGGGATGTGCTGGCGCCCCTGGGAGCCGATGTCTCCGCAAGCCAGTACCTGGATCCTGACGGCATGTTCATGAACCATGCACCAAACCCTGAGGACAGGGAGGCCATGCATTCCATATCCATGAAGACACTGACCTCATCCTCTGACCTCGGACTTATTTTCGATACGGATGTAGATCGCTCCGCCGCCGTAGACGAGAAGGGAAGAGAGATCGCAAGAAACGGTATAGTGGCTCTGGCTTCAGCTCTGGTAGCCGAGGATCATCCGGCAACCACAGTGGTCACAGACAGCATAACCAGCAGGCAGCTTACCTCATTCCTGGAAAAAGAACTGGGACTGAAGCACTTCAGATACCGCAGAGGATACAGGAACGTCATCAACAAAGCCATCGAGCTGAACGAGGAGGGGACCGACTGTCAGCTTGCCATAGAGACCTCGGGCCATGCAGCCCTGAAGGAGAACTTCTTTCTTGACGACGGAGCCTATCTTGCGGCGAAGATCGTGATCAAGACCGCCAGACTCAAGGCAGAGGGCAAGACCATAGGAAGCGTCATAGAAGATCTTGAGGAACCTGCAGACGAGAAGGAGATAAGGATCCCCATATTGGCTGATGACTTCGGAGCATACGGAGATCAGGTCCTGATGGATCTCGAGCAGTTCGTGGAGGAAAGCTCTGAGCTGGCCCTCGAAAAGCCCAACTACGAAGGAGTGAGGATCAACTTCCCCAAGGGCTGGTGCCTGCTCAGGAAGTCCCTCCACGATCCGATCATGCCCATGAACATCGCCTCGGATAAGGCCGGTGGATGCGGGGACATCCTGGAGGTGATGAAGGGATTCCTGGATGGATACGATGGACTGGACAGAAGGGTGCTGAAATGAGCGATATGAGAGGGGATATGAAAAAGAGAAAAGAAATGATAGAGGGCGAGCCTCACGATTTTAAGGATTTTGTCGAGGTGGTGGCGAGGTTGCGCTCACCTGACGGCGGCTGCGTCTGGGACAGGGCACAGACCCACGAGAGTCTGAAGAAGTATCTGATCGAGGAGACTCAGGAAGCGCTCGATGCCATAGATTCGGGCGATTTCGAGAACCTTTGTGAGGAGCTGGGAGACGTTCTGCTGCAGATCGTGCTCCATGCGCAGATCGCATCGGAGGAAGGTGCATTTACGATAGACGATGTGATCCAGGGAATATCGGACAAGATGATACACCGCCACCCCTGGGTGTTCGGTGACATGGAAATAGATACAATAGAAGACAACGTGGACATGTGGGAGAAGATCAAAGCTCAGGAGAAGGCGGACGTCAAACAGGACTAGGCTCCCTGGAGTTTTTCCGGCTCCTTCGCCGGAAGCTGTGCAACCAGGATCGCGGCGAACATGAGGACGCAACCTATGACTTCCCTTGCACCCATTCCTTCGCCAAGGATAACTGCCCCCGCAAGCACTGCGAAGACGGACTCGAGGCATAGGATCATGGACGAGAGCGTAGGATTGACATCGGCCTGAGCCACCACCTGCAGGGTGTAGGCTACAGAGCAGGACATGATACCTGCATAGCACAGCTGGAACCAGCCGGCCTGGAGGTCAGGAAAAGTCGGCAGTTCGAACCCGAGGGCCGGGTCGATGAAGAACATAAGGATGCAGGACAGCCCTCCGGCAACGAAGAACTGTATGCAGGACAGCTTGACGCCGTCGACTTTTGGCGAGAAGTAATCGATACACAGTATGTGCCCCGAGAAAAGGATGGCGCACACGAAGACTATGATGTCACCTTTGTTAACATCGCCGAAGCCCCCGCTTGCGGGGATGCACAGAAGGTATAAACCTATGGCTGAAGCGGCGACACACGCCCAGAAAATGGGGCGTATTTTTTTGCCCAGAAACAGTCCGATTATGGGAACCAGGATCACGTAGAGGGCGGTGATAAATCCGGTCTTGCCCGCAGTGGTCCAGTACATTCCTATCTGCTGGACGTTGCCTGCAGCCATCAGGAAAAGCCCGCAACAGATGCCGCCGATCCACAGCAGTTTCTTCTGCTTCTTTTCGTCGATGTCGGCCGCTTCGGGGTCTGCCCCATTCTCGGCGATCCCGCCTGCCGGTTCGCCTGCGCTTCCGTCAGCCAGCCTAGCCGCTTTAGCCTCACGCTTCCTGGCAAGAACATTCATCAGTGCGATGACTGGGAGCAGAGAAACGGCTCCTATCAGCGTTCTGATCCCATTAAAAGCAACAGGGCTTATGGTATCCATGCCACTCTTTTGTGCCACGAATGCCGTACCCCAGATAAATGCTGTCAGAAACAGCATCAGAGTTCCGCGAATCTCTCTCTTCCTGTTCATATATCGTCCTCTATCGAACTCGTTATCCCGGCATCAAAGTTACATTCATTCTAACAGAGCCAACATGAAAATAAAAGAATCAATCACACTCCGGCAGGTGATATAATAGCACGAAAGCAACGCTTACTACGGACAATATAAGTCGAATCACGAAAAACGGAGAGGAGACATGTTATGAGACGAATTATTTCAATCATCACGTGCCTGCTGCTGGCATTCACCATGGGCTTCGCGCTCGTGGGCTGCGGCGGAGCATCGGACGAAGAAGCCGGCGGGACAATGGGCGAAGTGACCCTGGATCCCGACAACACCCTGGAGACCTACGCGCTGACCATGGGAGCAGACAAGGACGGCAAGGTGAACTTCACGGAAATGGACGATGAGATCGCCTGCAAAGTCTGGGATCCGGAGAAATCGGATTTTGCGGAAGAGGAGTATTCCGACGATGCCATCAAAGGCAACTATGTCAGACTCTCGGACACCGACAAGGACAAAAAAGCCGACACGGTCGAAGTCGTAAAATTCGAGAACGGATCCGAATACTGGGACCCCGATATGGCCTGGGCCAAGGATGCGGGTGCAGGGATGGAGCCGCCTCTCGATGATGCTCTGGGTGAGGAAGTCTACTGCGACGAGTCGACACTGCCCTACGGCGAGAGATATCTTTCCAGCGGGCTTGTGGGTCTTGGCGGAACCAACGACTTCTCAAACCAGAAGGATATAACCTACTACAACGATACGGATTTCTTCAACATGCTTTCCAGCGAGACTCTGACGATCCTGCCCGGCTACAAGACATACCTGCAGCCCGACGGATGGTCCTGCGGATGCTGCTCTGCACTTTGCATGCTCGAATGGTATGGCAAGAGAGCTGACCTCAATCATCTGGATCTGGGAATGCTGAGGGAAAGCCCCGAACTTGAAATGGGGACAGAACTTGCCTTTGCGAAAAACATATTCAAGAACCTGACGAAGCTGGGAATAACCGACAAGTGGAAAGTGACCACATCCGACGACGACCCGGAGAAACTCCACGATTCAGAGTGGGTGCAAAAGCAACTGAAGGCCGGTCATCCCATCATGGTCATGTGGAATTCTTCGGGATGGCACTGGCAGACAATAATCGGCTACGATAACATGGGAACCGAGGACACCAATGATGATGTGCTCATCATGATGGACTCCTATGACACCACGGACCAAGACAACAACGGCTACTACATCGAGTCCTACGAGCGTCTGGCCTACGGCACATGCACCGACCCGGAGGGCAAGGTGACCGAGACCCAGTATCTGGTCGCAGTCCCCGAAGGATGGAAATATGAACAGGAAATGGGCGAGGGAGTCACCCCCGATGAGGCGAACGGCGGAGACTTCACCGACGACATGAAGATGTCCTACGGAAATGCCGCCAAGGATATCAAGAAGTACTATCCGGATACGGAGTATCTGGGCAAGAACGGACTTGCGGCAGCAGATACCGGCGGATACGAGAGAAGCGGCGACCATAAGGATTCGCCCTACTATATCCATAAGGACTTCTACAATATGGAGGATTCCGATTCGCTCCATATGCTGACCAACTTTAAGACCTATCAGCAGACCACCGAGTGGACCTGTGGCTGTGCATCGGCTCTGATGGTAGCCAACTTCTTCGGCAAGGCCGAAGACGAGACCGATGTATCTCTGGGCCACGTGCGTCAGAACGGCGAAGAGGGTGCTACATACCTGAAGGGCATGAAGGAGATCTTCAAGTACATGCACGACGAACACGGTCAGGACTGGGTATGGGTATCCACCACCGACCTTAAAGATGCCGAGGGCAAGAAGAACACCGACGGCGAGGAACTTTATGTCGGCGACTACTGCCTCCAGGCGGGCACCCACGAAGAGTGGTACGGACTGATCCCCTACCTTCTCGATAACGACATCCCGATCATGGTCGGTTGGGACGAGTGGGGTGGCCACTGGCAGGTGATCATCGGCTACGACGATCTGGGGACCAAAGACAACACCCAGGACGACGTGATCATCCTGGCGGATCCCTACGATACCACGGACCACAACCAGGACGGTTACTTCGTGGACGGATTCGAGAGGCTGGCCTACGGATGGTACTCCAGTTTCGAAGATAAACTGAAGCACAACGACTTCATAGCAGCCTTCCCGGCCAAGGGGCACGAGAAAGTCATCGAAGCGCTGGGAGCAGGCAATAACTGAGTTGCTTGTTCTCGCCCATGTAACTAAACAATACCGGCAAACTGACCATCAAGGTAAAGGTCAAATAAAACCAGCCCGCAAAAGTCTCTCGGGATTCATACAAACTCCCCGGAGTCTGCAGAAAGAACCGAAAAGAAGCGACACCGTCGCTTCTTTTTGTAGTACAATAGTAGGGTGTTTTCAACCCGAGCGAATTGACAATGAACAGCAGGAGATCTGACAATGGACTACTACAGCGAATCGCTTAAACTTCACGAAAGATACAAAGGCAAGTGGGAGATGAACAGCAAGGTCCCCATCGAGACACTGGAGGACCTGAGCCTGGCCTACACGCCGGGTGTGGCTCAGCCCTGTCTTGAGATCGAGAAGGATCCGGATGAAGTATATAAGTACACCAGCAAGTGGAACACGGTAGCCATAGCCACAGACGGTTCTGCCGCCCTGGGGCTTGGCAACATCGGAGGCATGGCCGCATTCCCCATCATGGAGGGCAAGGCGGTCCTGTTCAAGAAATTCGCCGATATCGATGCCATACCCATCTGTCTTGAGACACAGGATACGGACGAGATCGTAAACGTGCTAAGGAACATAGCCCCCACCTTCGGAGGGATCAATCTGGAGGATATCTCGGCCCCACGCTGTTTCGAAATAGAGAGAAAGCTCCAGGAACAGGTGGACATCCCCGTATTTCACGACGACCAGCACGGCACAGCCATAGTGGTCAGCGCCGGTGTCATAAACAGCAGCCGCTATCTCGGCAAAGCCATGAGCGATATGAAGATAGCCATGAGCGGAGCGGGAGCTGCAGGTACAGCCATAGCCGACATGCTCATGGGGTTCGGTGTTGGAGATATAGTGATCTGTGACAGCAAGGGGATCGTCTCAAAGGACAGGACCGATCTCACAGGCGAGAAACGCAGGCTGGCGGAAGTCACCAACGCCGATGGCCTGTCAGGTTCTCTGGCCGATGCCATGAAGGGCGCCGACGTATTCGTGGGCGTGTCCCAGCCGGGCATAGTCAGTCAGGATATGGTCAGATCCATGAAGAAGGATCCGGTCATCTTCGCCATGTCCAATCCGGAGCCCGAGATCCTGCCCGATGCGGCGAGGGAAGCAGGAGCTGTGATCATCGGTACGGGAAGATCCGACTTCGCCAATCAGGTGAACAATCTCCTGGCTTTTCCGGGAGTGTTCAGGGGAGCCCTGGACAGCAGAGCCAAGAGGGTGACAGAGGAGATGAAGATAGCTGCCGCAAAGGCGATCGCCGACTCGGTCAGCGATCCTGACCTGAGCCCCGGCAAGATAATCCCGTCCATCTTCGATGAGAATGTTGGTCCCAATGTGGCCGGCGCAGTTGCGCGGGCATGGGAGGATCAGAATATATAGAAGAGGATCGCGCCGGCGATCATGAGAAGGACGCCGAAGATGGATCTTAAGCTTACAGGCCGTCTGGCCGAACGGAAGAGACCGAACTGATCCACCAGAAGTCCCCCTATCATAAGGCCTGTGAGAAGCAGGACCACCGCCATACCTGTTCCTACGATCCGGGCGGCGACGATATTACCGATAACGAAGAGAACTCCGAAAAGGCCACCGCACCATATCCATAGCGGGGCTTTTTCTTTTGTGTTCCAGGGTTTTTTGGTCTTAAGAAGCACGATGTTCAAGATGATCAGCAGGCTCAGACCTACCGAGAAGTTTATCACTGATGCGAAGAGATGAGAATCCACCACGACGCTGAGATGACTGTTGATGGCTGTCTGGGCGGCCATGCTCATGCCGGCGATAAGACCGAAGGCACGCCAGGCCCAGACATTTCTGACGGCTGCTGCGGCCGGCGGTGTTTCTGCAGATCCGTTGCCTTTGCCCCCGGCTGAGTCTGCAGTTGCCTTTGCATGGATTATGATCACCACTCCGCAGAAAACCATGGCGACGCCCATGAGCCTGATGGGCCCGAGGGGTTTCTGGATGGACTCGAAGAATCCGAAGGTGTCGATGAGGGTGCCCATGATGATCTGGCCAAGAGCCGGAAGGATGGCCGTCTGCACACTGCCAAGGCGAGGCATGAGCAGGATGTTGGCCATGACGAAGAGAACGGCAAGGACGCCGCCTCCCAGGATCCAGGGAGGTGCAGCTGCGATGTTTCCGAAGGGGATAGCCAGCCCTCTTTCCCATATGCAGGTGATGATAAGCAGGGCGGATATGCCAACCATGAAGTTGATCATGGCGGCGGTGAATGGGGATCCGGCGCGTTTGCCGAGCTGGGTATTTATGCTGGTCTGCATGGGCATGCCGATGCCGCCGGCAAGCCCCAGTAGTGATAACAACATGGTATTCCTAACTGTTTATCATTCTCATAAAAAAGAATACCGTGAAAAATCCGCCGATGGCGATCATCGGATATCCCAGATCCGGGTTTCCGGTGTGGAAATAGCCTGTTTTGATACACAGGCCGACGATGGTGATCAGCATTGCGATAGCTGTCAAAACGATATTCATAAGAGTCTGTTTACTGTACATTTTACTGCCTCCGAAACTATTGTATCACATAACGAGTTACCCATTAACGGGATATGTTATACTGATATGGCAAAGGAGGAATGAAGATGGATTTCATATATGAAAAGAACAGGATATATGTTAATAATGAGGCAGGCGAGACCATCGCCGAGGTGACTTTTCCGGAGACGGCTCCGGGAGTGTTCACCATAGATCACACCATCGTAGACAGCTCTCTTCAGGGACAGGGTGTGGCAGGCAGACTGGTACAGGCCGCAGTGGATGAGATCAAGGGCCGAGGCGGCAGGGTAGAGGCGACCTGCTCCTACGCTGTCAGATGGCTGGAGAAGCATCAGTAGAACCGGGGAGACCTACGCCGGCACCGATGAAAGAGAAATTGCTGAAAAAGATAGAGATCATTGCGCCTGCAGACAGGGACGCGATGGTTCGTGCAAAGGCAAGGGAGGACTCTCTCGCCAAGCCGCCGGGAAGCCTGGGCGGCCTTGAAGATATGGCGATCAGGCTCGCCGGGATCTTCGGATGGGATCCGGATGGGACGAAAGATTCGCCACGGGACGTGAATCTCGACAGGGACTGCGTCCTGGTTTTCTGTGCCGACAATGGGGTGGCCGAGCAGGGAGTATCCTCTGCTCCTCAGAGCGTGACACGTGCCCAGACCATGAACTTCACCAGAAGGCTGACGGGAGTGGGCGCTCTGGCGGAAAGCTTCGGATCAGAGCTTCTCATCGTGGATGTGGGAGTGAAAGATCCTATCCCGCCCGAGTTGTACGACGACGTTCCGCTGAGGGACACACATAAGATAATGGATCGCAGGATCGGGCCGGGGACCCGGGATATCTCTCAGGGTCCGGCAATGACCTCCCGTGAGGCTCTTTCGGCCATGCTTGCCGGCGTAGAGATGGCTGAAGCGGCAGCTGAAGCTGGCTACGGCATCATCGGCATAGGCGAGATGGGTATTGGAAATACCACCACCAGCGCAGCGGTGCTCTCGGCTCTGACGGGAGAAGGAAGCGAGATCACCTGTGGCCGCGGTGGCGGGATAAACGATGAGAGCTTCGAGATAAAGCATCGTATCATCGACAGCTGTTCGGAGGAATGGCGAAGAGAAGGCGGACTGCTGAGGCAGTTCAATGCCTGTGGCGAACGTCACAGGATCGGTGAAGACAGCGGGACGAGCAGTCCGGAGGCGGGACCATCGCCCGGGAGGCGAGTTGAGGCTGTGATCGATGTCCTGGCCCGTTGCGGAGGCTTCGATATCTGCGCAATGACTGGGGCATATCTGGGAGCTGCAGCTTCCGGGATCCCGGTGGTGATAGACGGATACATCTCGGCCGTTGCCGCTCTGGCGGCAGCAGTCATAGAACCGAAAACTGTGGACTACATGTTCGCATCCCACAAGTCATTCGAGCCGGGCTACGACCTGGCCATGGAAAAGCTTGGGCTCAGACCCTTCCTGGATCTCGACATGAGACTGGGGGAGGGCAGCGGGTGTCCAATCGCTTTCGCTGTAATAAGAGGAGCCTGGGATCTCTTCGTCAAAATGGGGACCTTCCGGGAGGCCGAGATCGACGACGACTATCTGGAGGAGATCAGGGCAGGAGGATGCTTCTGATCGAAGAGCCGATAAAGAAACCATGAATATATTCGTAAGCGGTGGAGCGAAAAACGGCAAATCCATGTTTGCCCAGAAAACTGCCAGGGAGATGGCCGATAAGCAGGGTCTTCCCCTCTATTACATCGCAACTATGATACCGCGCGATGAGGAGGATGAGGCCCGCATAGCCCGCCACATCAGAGAGCGTGAAGGCTGGGGGTTTCAGACCATCGAGCGTGGCAGAGATCTCGGCGGCTTGCTGGAAGAGGACCAGTACCTGCTGCCGGCCATGAACGTGACCGGAGATAAGCTCGACGTCCGGGGAGTATTCCTGCTGGACTCGGTGACGGCTCTTCTCGGCAACGAGATGTTCCGGGAGGACGGCAGCGTCGACGGTGATGCTCACAGAAGGGTGGCCGAGGACTGCGTTGCCTTTGCAAAGGCAACGGGAAACACGATTTTCGTCTCCGACTACATATACGGGGACGGGATCGGCTACGACAAACTGACCGAGGACTACCGGCACGGCCTGGCCATGGTGGATCGCAGACTGGCCCGGGTATGCGACCGGGTGGTAGAGGTCTCGGCCGGGATCGCGGAGGATTGGAAGTAGGATGACCGCAGAGGGAAGAGACAGATGAGATACATAAGAGGATTTCTAATGGCATGGGGACAGTTCTGCTGGATTCCCTGTCCCTATAAAAAATGGAATGAGGACGACCGGCCGGCCGTACCGGCTATGTTGCCACTGGTGGGGATATTCATCGGGCTGATCGTCGGTCTGGCCTGGTGGGGGCTGATCGCTCTTGGGATCAGCAAAGTGCTTTGCGGAGCCATGATCACGGGACTCTATTTCATGCTGACAGGCTTCATCCATCTGGATGGATATATGGACTGCTGTGATGCGGTCCTTCCAAGGCATCCGGATATGGAACGCCGCAGAGAGATCCTCAAGGATCCACATACGGGAGCCTTCGGGGCCATAGGGCTGGCTCTGATGCTGGTACTCTTCACTGCATCGACCATAGAACTCTCCGGCAGGCATCCCCTGGAGCTCGTGGTGATTTCAGTTATTGTCTTCTCCGTGTCCAGAGCAGCCGCTGCTGTGGATGTGCTGACATCTGCACCAATGGGGACCAGCCAGTATGCGGAAATCAGGAAGAAGAATGCGAAGCTGGCCTCATGGATCCCGCTGATCGTCACGGTCCTGGTGATAGCTGCCGGGATCATTGTTCTTAAGGCTGCCGGAGGCAAGGGCCTGCATGGATCTATCGACATCATACTTCTTCCGACGATCATAACGCTCTTCGTGGCTCAGCTTGCGGGTAGGGTGGATCGCAGGGCCCTGGGCGGCATGAACGGAGATATAGCAGGTCACATGATAGTGACGGCAGAGATGTTCGGGATGCTGGCAACGGCAGTGATCGCATGACAGGACTGATCAACAAGAGGATGATATCAGGAGGCTCCTGAAATGATATTGATATTCGGTGGGGCATACCAGGGCAAGCTTGGCTATGCCAAAGACAACTTCAAAGTCCAGTCGGTTTATGACTGCAGGAGTGAAACGACCGGCAGGTCAATTTCCTGTGAGCCCGACTTAAGTGCCGATGCGATCTGCGGCCTCGATGCCTTTGTTTCAGAGTGCGAGAAGGCCGGTATCGAAGCTGCCGACTGGTTTGCCGAGCGCCTTGATCAGTGGCAGGATAAGGTGCTGATCATGGAAGACTGTTCCCAGGGCGTGGTCCCCGTAGATGCTCATCAGCGGGCGGCGCGGGAAATGAACGGAAGGCTCATGATATATCTGGCCGGTGAGGCCAATGAGGTCCATCGGGTCTTCTGCAGCATAGGAAAGAGGATAAAATGAAGTCTCAGATATGTCTGATAAGACATGGAATAACAGAAGGGAATGTCCGCAGACTCTACTATGGCAAGACTGACGTGCCCCTGGCTCAGGAGGGCATAGATGAGCTGTCCCGGCTGGTGCGGGAAAAGCGCTATCCTTTGAGCAGCAGGATCAAACTCTTCACTACGGGGATGACCCGTACGAACCAGACCAAGTATCTGATATATGGAGACAGACCCCATGAGACTATCGAATATCTCCAGGAGATCAACTTCGGGGAATTCGAGATGAAGAGCTACGAGCAGCTTCTTGAAAACGAAGATTACCGGGACTGGATCACTGCGGAGAACTATAAGAAGGCTCCTCCCGGAGGAGAAAGTCTGGATGAATTCAATGAACGTATCGTCAAGGGCTATGAGCAGCTTCGCACCCTCCACGACGAAATGGTCCGGGAGGCCTATTCTCAGGATCCGGATGGCGACGATGGCGATGAGGACTGGCCCCTCAGTGTGGTCATCTGCCACGGCGGGACCATCTCAGCTATCATGAACCATCTCTGGCCCGGAGTGGAGGATAACATGTACGGCTGGATCCCGGATCCGGGACACGGATATCTGTTGACTTTGGACGGAGACGAATTTGAAGATTTTGAACGCTTCTGAGGAAGCCGACCCCTTTTCAAAAATCGCCACAGGGGTTAAAATATAGAGGAATATAAGGAGTCTGAGCCTTGAGCCACAGATTCCATCAGGAGGATAGATATGAGTGAAGAGAAGAAAGTCATCACAATAAGCAGAGAGTTCGGAAGCGGCGGCCGTCTCATCGGAAGGCGCCTGGCTGAGAAGCTGGGAGTTCCCTACTACGACAAGGAACTTCTCGATAAGATCGCCGAAGACTCCGGATTCAGCAGGGAGATGATCGAAGGAGCGGAGAAGCGTGCAAAGAACAGCTTCCTCTACAGCCTGGCATCGGCCATGGGCACGGGAGAAGCGGGACCTGAGAGCCTTTCCCTCAACGAGAGATTCTTCCTTGCACAGTTCGATTCCATCAGAAAACTGGCTGAGGAAGAGGGCTCCTGCGTAATCGTCGGACGTTGCGCCGACTACATCCTTCGCGATCTGCCCTATGCGACCAATGTGTTCATCTACGCAGAGGAAGCGGACAAGATCAAGAGGGCCATCGAAGAATACGGCGTGCCTGAGGAGAGCGTAAAGAAGCTCATGAAGGATACGGACAAGGCGAGAGCCAATTACTACGCATATCACACGGGTCACAAATGGGGAGACCCGGTCAATTATCATATCGCACTGGACAGCGGATACCTGGAGATCGAGGACATCGTCGATCTCATCATCGAGTACTCCAACCGTCAGATCAGAAGAGGCACCACCATCTGGGATGAGTAACAGTCTGAACGTCCGGGCCATGTATTTCAGCGGCACCGGGACTACGGAGAAGATCACAGTCAGGATCGCCGATGAGCTGTGCCGACACATGAGGAAGGACGATGAAGCCCGTGAAGCATCATCGGTGGACCGTGAAGGGCTCGGATTGGATCATCGTGTCGATATCTGCCCGGGTGTCGACATCTGCCCGGGTGTCGATATCTGCCCGGCTGAACGCTGCGGGGACATTGACTTCACGCCACCTTCGGCGCGGGAGAAGCGCTGTTCATTTGGATCCGATGACGTCGTCGTCTTTGGCGTTCCCACGATAGCGGGCCGCGTACCAAACGTTCTGTTGCCTTTTCTCGAAACACTCGAGGGAGGGGGAGCCATGGCGGTGCCCGTTGTGCTCTATGGCAACCGGAACTTCGATGATTCCCTGATCGAACTGCGGAATATCCTGGAGTCCCGCGGCTTTCGCACCGTTGCTGCAGCGGCATTCATCGGAGAGCATTCGTTTTCCCGTCTGCTGGCGGCAGGAAGGCCCGATGAGGAAGACATGGAGGATGCGGACAGGTTCGCAGACTATGTGGCTGACAAGATCGGCAGCATAATGACCGCAGTCCACAAGATAGGCGACACCTTCGATCGGATCGATCACTACACGGATAAGGCAGGCGACAGTTCGGGCAGCACAGGCAGGCTGTTCGGAAAAAGCGGATTGCTTGAGGATATGAGCGGCCAATCTGTACGGGAAGGTCTTCTGGCCAGGATGTGTCCGGTACCTGTGGAGGGTCAGGACCCCCTTCGGCCATACTACAGACCCAGGGACCGCAAAGGCAACTTCATCGATATCCTGAAGGTCAAGCCCAAACTGGATGAGGACAAATGCACCGGCTGCGGTATCTGTGTCGAGGCCTGCCCCATGGGATCCATCAAGCCGGATGCTCCCGGCATCGTCGACGGCATATGCATCAAGTGCTGCGGCTGCGAGAAGAAGTGTCCCGAAGGAGCGCTCTACTTCGACGATCCGGGATACATATATCATAAAGAAGAACTTGAGGCTCAGTATACAGAGCGGAAGGAACCGGCATTCTTCCTGTGATGAGAGTCGAGACACAGGCACCATTGCCTTTGCATAAAACTTAAATCCCGGTGCCCATTCGCATCGGAGAAAAGAGAGGAAAAACACATGTCAAACAAAGGAACCTACTACATCACAACACCCATTTACTACCCCAGCTCCAACCTGCACGTGGGTCATACCTACTGCACGGTCATGGCCGATGCCATGGCAAGGTTCAAGAGACTGCAGGGCTACGATGTCATGTTCCTGACAGGGACCGACGAGCATGGTCAGAAGATCCAGACCCTGGCCGATGAAAAGGGGATAACGCCCCAGGAATACGTGGACGAAGTGGTCGCGGGCATCAAGGAGCTTTGGAAGACCATGGAGATATCCTACGATGATTTCATCAGGACCACTGAACCGCGCCACGTGAAGCGTGTTCAGGAAATGTTCATGAAGATATATGAGAACGGGGACATCTACAAAGGCGAATATGAAGGCTGGTACTGTACTCCATGCGAATCCTTCTGGACGGAGAACCAGCTGGTCGACGGCAAGTGCCCCGACTGTGGACGGCCCGTCACAAAGGCAAAGGAAGAGGCCTACTTCTTCAAGATGAGCAAGTATGCCGACAGGCTGCTCCAGCTTTTCAGGGAAACTCCCGAGTTCCTGGAGCCGGAGACCCGCCGCAACGAGATGATCGGATTCATCGAGCAGGGGATGGAGGATCTCTGCATCTCCCGTTCCTCATTTGACTGGGGCATCCCGGTACCGATCGACGAAGGACATGTTATCTACGTCTGGCTGGATGCGCTCACAAACTATATCACCGCTCTCGGCTGGCCCGATGAGCCGGAGAAGTACGAAAAATACTGGCCTGCAGATGTCCACCTGGTGGGCAAGGAGATCGTTCGTTTCCATACACTGATCTGGCCTGCCATGCTCATGAGCGCAGGGCTTCCCCTGCCAAAGCAGGTCCGTGGCCACGGCTGGCTCCTCCTGGGCGGAGAAAAAGTCTCCAAGTCCAAAGCGGCCAAGGGCCAGGATGTCATCGATCCCGTCGTCCTCATCGACCGCTATGGCATCGATGCACTGAAGTACTTCCTCCTTCGCGAATATACCTTCGGACAGGACGGTATCTTCACCAACGAAGTGATGCTCAAGAGACTGAACTACGACCTGGCCAACGACCTGGGCAACCTGGTTTCCCGTACAGTGGCCATGATCGAGAAATATAACGGCGGCTACGTGCCGGAACTGACCGAAGCCGGCCGCGCCGATGCTTCCAGCACCGCTGGGGTCGCCGCTGCCGATGCTTCCGGCACCGCCGGGGCCGCCGCTGCCGATGCTTCCGGCACCGACTTCGATGCCGACCTTCGTCAGATCGCCGTTGGCGCAGCCGGCAAGGTCGAGGCTCAGATGGACGAATTCAAATACAGCCAGGCACTTGAAGAGATCTGGATCCTGGTCCGTCGCGCTAACAAATACATCGACGAGACCATGCCCTGGGTCCTGGCCAAAGACGAGTCCCAGAAGGCCCGCCTGGACAACGTCCTCCACAACCTGGCCGAGGCCATCAGGATAATTTCCATCCTGATCTATCCCTTCATGCATACCACATCAGATGCCATCCGTAAGCAGATGGGCCTGTGGTATTCCGACGTGGCATGGGAGGACGCATTCCAGTTCGAAATGATGAATGGGGAGCAGGTCAAGAAGGGAGATGCCATCTTCCAGAGACTTGACATAGACAAAGAGCTTGAAGAATTGTATGAGCTTGGTGCCAGGCAGGCGGAAGTCCACCTCAAAGGCAGCGCAGGCAAGGCCGCCGAAAAGGCCGCCTCTGAAGCCGCCGCTGCAGGATCCGCCGCCGACGACACCGGTTCCACTGCCGACGACGCTGTAGGGTCCGCCGCCGGTGCAGCCTCCGGATCCGCCGCCGGTGCAGCCTCCGGATCCGCCGCCGACACCGGTTCCACTGCCGACGACGACCAGGCCTCCTCCGGAAAACCCCTGATCGAATACGATGACTTCGCCAAGCTGGAACTTCGCGTCGGTAAGATCATCGCAGCCGACAAGCACCCGGATGCGGATCGCCTCCTGGTATTCCAGGTCAAGATGGGCGATGAGACACGCCAGATAATCTCCGGCGTGGCCGACAGTTTCAAACCGGAACTCTGCGTAGGCCAGAAAGTAGTCGTAGTTGCCAACCTCAAACCCAGAAAACTCCGCGGCCTGGAATCCAAGGGAATGCTCCTCTTCGCCGACAACACAGTCGACGGAACCGAGCGCATGGAATTCGTCTCCACCATTGCCGAAGACGGCAACGTAGTGGAATAACACCGCACCTTTCTACCTGGGCGACCACACCTTTCTACCTGTTCGGTCGACCATGTCTGATAAAACACACGAATATATGAAAACAGCAGACATAATGATTCAATTTGTCTGCTGTTTTTATTGCTGAAGAACATTTATCAGACAAATAAGTCTGGACTGTCTGATAAATAACCCATATCTCTCAAATTATCAGAAAGAAAAATGCCGTCTGTCTGATAAATCTCAAATTACGCAGATTCATCAGACAGATGAATCGTCGTTGTCTGATAATAGTCTGAAATTGAGAATCTATCAGACAAGGCAGGGGTATCAGCCGATCCCGTAGAATCTCATTGCGTTGGCTTTGGTCGTTGCGGCGGCTTCTTCAAAGGCAACGCCTTTTATTTCGGCCACCTTGCGGCATGTGTGTTCCACGTTGGGGGGAGTGTTGGGTTTGCCGCGCATGGGTACCGGGCTCAGATAGGGGGAGTCGGTTTCGACGAGAAGGAAATCCAGGGGGATCTTCTCGACAACCTCCACTGTCTTCCTGTTGTTCTTATATGTCACCGGACCTGCGATGCTGATAGTCGCACCAAGCTTCACGTATTGCTTTGCAAGTTCTGCACTTCCTGAGTAGCAGTGTAACAGGACCCTGGCATCGGCGGTTTCAAGAGTGCGGCCGCAGAAACCTGTGGTGTCGGGCCGCTTGGGGAACCAGCTTTTTCTTTCGTCCGAAAAGGCTCCCTCATCTTTCAGGATATCCATGACCTCCTGATCGGCTTCTCTGGCGTGGATGCAGATGGGCATCTTCAGCTTGTTGGCCAGTTGGATCTGACGACGGAACCATTGCCTTTGCACGTCCCGCTCGCTATAGTCGTAGTGAAAATCCAGACCGATCTCTCCGATGGCCACCGCTTTCTTCTCGTCGGCGAGCATGCGGATCTTCAGAAGTTCGTCATCGTTCATTATTTTAGCGTCGTGAGGGTGACAGCCTACGGCCGCATAGCACCAGGGCCAGGTGTTGGCATGCTCTACCGCCAGGGCCGAGCTTGTCGGATCGAAACCGATGTCCATCACATAGTCGAGGTCCGAGTCCTCTATCTGCGAAACCATAGTCCGCAGTTTTTCCTCTGACATTCCCTCGTTATTCAGATGTGCGTGTGAATCGAAAAGCATAAATCCTCCCATAGGTGTTTAGACGTTTTTGTGATCGATCTCATGGACCAGTATATCACAATCGGAGGCCGGTGATTGTCCAACAGCTCTCTCCCATGATATCATTACATAGATGAATGGTTCTAATCGCATACTGACAAAACATTTTCGCAAGTTTCAACTGATCGGCTGGATAGTGCTGGCTTTGCCGGTAGTGTTTTCATTCCTGCTTCCCGTTGCCTTTGCATCAGACCTTCCCGAAATGCCTGTGACCCTGGTGTTCGTGATTTTCATGATCGCGGCGGGGCTGATCGCTATCGGAGATGCGTTGCAGTTGAATTCCAACAGGCGCAGGATCCGTCCTGTCGAAATAGTACAGGCACTGGCGCCTATGCCCATTGCCGTATTCTTCATCTATATCACCTTTGTGGCTGATGGCGGTAGCAGCAGTTTTGCGAAGGAACTGGTCTGCTTCGTGATGCTCATGCTGGTTGTCATGAATATGAAAGGAGTGTATACCTACGCTACTATGAACAGGGAAATCGTAACCTGCTCCGAGATGAAGGAGCTGGAGAGAAGCGCCGACGAGGTGGGCCTCTCCTATATCGAGATGATGGAACGTGCCGGCACCGAGGCTTTTGGGTATATCTGCGAGGAAGAAATCGATATGCTGAAGCGGATGCTGGTTTTCTGCGGAAGCGGCAATAACGGTGGTGACGGATTCGTCGTCGCCAGGTTGGCCCTCGAGTACGGATGCGACGTGACCGTAGTCCTGGCCTGCGGAATGCCAAAGACGCCCGACGCCATCACAAATTTTGAACTGATCCGCGACCGGGTCCACATCATAATCCCGGAGGAAGAGGATGTTCTGGCCGACCTGATCGACGGTGCTCTTTGGGGTGTCGGATCCGACGCATGCAAAGGCAACGGCGCTCAGCCGACAGAGGCCGGCGCTCAGCCGACAGAGGCCGGCGCTCACTCAAATGCAAACGGCGGCGACCTGGTCATAGTGGATGCCATCTTTGGGACCGGATTCCACGGCACGCCGGAGGGGTTCCCGCGCAGGGCCATAAACTACATAAATGATCATCGCGGTATCAATTCCATATACGCCCTCGATGTTCCCAGTGGACTTCCGGGCGATCTCGGTCGAATGGATGACGCTCAGGAAACCTCCGGATTCTATAGTGCTGTCTATGCCGACTGCGTGATCACTTTCCACGCCCGCAAGCCAGTCCATACAAATCCTGATCTGCAGGACCACATGAAAAAGATCATCGTTGCAGATATCGGGATCACAAAGGCGCTGGAGGACTACAAGCTGGGGATATAGAGCCATTTCCGTCATCCTGAAAAAATCTCTTGACGTGGCCACATATAAATGGTAATATTTTCCATATATCGGCCCCTGCCTTCGGGGGCGGCCTGATCGATGGAGATAGTACCATGGGAGCAAAAGTTCGATCCTTTACAGACAATCTCTCACATTATAGACAACAGACAGAAAACAAATTAGCGCGCATTGATAAGGAACTGTACCAGTTGCCGGAGAGCAATCTGACACTCAATCACAAGCGTGGCAAGACATATTTTATTGAGAACAGTCATGCAGGTCGACGTGGTATCAACGATGACATGGATCACGTGTACCTGCTGGCTCGAAAAAGATATCTGAAACTTCTGCGCAGACAAATAGACTCCAGCTTGAAAAGCCGCGGCAGCGAGTGCCGCACGAGTGGGCAGATCGCTGAGAGGCTTGATACCCTGCTGGATGAATATGTTCGGGCCGACCTCGATATATCCAGGATCACCCTTACCCCCAGTCAATACAAATGGATGCATGGGAATTATAAGAGCAATGGTTCTTATCGGGAAAACCTTCAGTATCTGACAAACTCCGGAGTACGGGTGCGATCCAAGTCCGAGCGCACTATAGCGGATAGATTATCCTATTATGCTATACCTTATCGCTATGAATCTGAGATAGAAATAGATGTATCATCCTTGCAGGGCATCAGAGGAACTCGAATGGGAAAGTACAAAGCCTATCATCCCGATTTTCTGATCAAGCTCTCGTCAGGAAAGCATGTGATATGGGAACATCTTGGACTTATCGACCTTGAAGACTACAGGGAGTCTTCTTTCGAGAAACTGTTCGTATATAGACAGGTGGGCCTGGTCAGTGAACAGTATATGATAACTACCTACGAGCAGGATCTATCCGATACACGAATCATAGATGATATAATCGTCCGGCGTATCATAATGAATGACTGATCAGATCACAGATTAGATCACAGATCAAGGAACTCTGTGTCTGAAATATTTATCAATCCGAGTCATTATCAGACAGTGATATGGCCATTGTCTGATAAAATCGGGGAGCGTGTGGGATTATCAGACAGAATTAGAATTCATGTCTGATAAATCGACGCACCAGGCGAAAACATCAGACAAGAATGACTGTGTTGTCTGATAATATAGAAAAACGTAAAAAACAGCAGACAGAGCGATATGATCTGTCTGCTGTTTGGTTTTTATTGCTTTTTTATCAGACAACTGATGTATCACTATCACCCTACGCACTGGGGTCTGACTTGCCTGAGCCCGAATGGTACCTGTTGCTGATGCTCTTGTTGCTGGTGAACAGGATCGAGACCAGGACTGCGATGAGCAGGAATCCCTGGTAGTAGAGGTAGGGAACGATGGTCACGCTGGCTATCTTGGCAAGGCCCGCTGCGATGAGCAGTTGTGCTCCGTAGGGGATGATGCCCTGCCAGATGCAGGAGAAGATGTCCAGGATCGAGGCCGCTCTTGCCGGTGGCACTTCGAATTCCTCGCTGATCTCTTTGGCCAGAGGGCCGGACATGACGATCGCAACGGTGTTGTTGGCTGTGGCAACGTCCATTATCGAGACCAGGATACCTACGCCCATTTCGCCGCCTCTGCGGGACTTGAAGTTTCTTCTTATGTGATGGAGGATGAATTCAAATCCGCCGAACTCCTTCATGAGAGCACCCAGGGAGGCCACAAGGATGGTGACAATCATGGTTTCGAACATTCCGGAAGTGCCTTCGCCCATGGCGCTGAAGGCCGCGCTCAGATCCAGGGCCCCGGTTGCGATGCCGGTGATCATGCTGAGTATGGTGCCGCATCCCAGAACGATGAACACGTTGATCCCGCAAAGGGCTGCGATCAGAACGACGAAGTAGGGCAGTGCCTGCCAGAAGTTGTAGTCGAGGTGATCGATCTGCCCCGGTGAATTCTTCATGCAGATCACGGTAAGCAGGATGAGGGTTGCGATCGCAGCAGGGAGTGCGATCCTGAAGTTGGCTTTGAACTTATCCTTCATCTCGATCCCCTGTGTTTTAGTCGCGGCGATGGTGGTGTCGCTGATGAATGACAGGTTGTCGCCGAACATAGCGCCGCCTACGATGGTGGCCACTGTCAGGGGAAGGTTGAGGTTTGCGGCCAGTGCGACCGAAACTGCGATGGGTGTAAGCACGGAGATCGTTCCCGTGGATGTTCCCATCGACATGGAAATGATACAGCCGATGACAAAGAGGCCGGGGATCACGAATCCCGAAGGCACTACGTTGAGAAGCATATGTGCTGTACTCTCTGCACCGCCGCCGGCTTTAGCCACACCGCTGAAAGCTCCTGCAAGCAGGAAGATGAACAGCATGATGGTGATGTTGTAGTCGCCGATACCCTTTGCGCAGGCGGTTATCTTGTCATCAAAGGAAAGTCCTCTGTTCTGTAAAAAGGCAACGGCCAACGCGATCATAAATGAAACGACTACGGACATGACGTAAAATCCCATGCCGCCCTCGACCGGGTTGATGTATTCGTAGTAGATGCCGCTTCCAAGGTAGACTACAAGGAAGACGATTATAGGCAGTAGCGCTGCTCCGTTTGGTTTTTTCTTTTCCATGTCGTGTGTGTTGATCCTGTCGGATCATGTTCTCCTTTCGGGTCGATTGTAATAGGGGTGACGGTGGCTATAGAGCCGAGGTCACTGCTGGTTGGTTTAGATGAAGACCATCTCCGTGTTATTGGAGTTGGTGATGTAGACCAGGGTCGCATATTTGATATCGAATTCAATGATGTCACCGACCTTGATATCCCTCTCCGCATCCTCGATATCCAGGATGGTGTGATCGCTGGATGCGCCCAGGACCTGTGCTCCCGGCTCACAGCAGATCAGCTCTTCGGGATCGCCGTAGTCGCACTTGCCGATGCCAAGAAGGGCGCGGCGACGCATGCCGCGATCCTCGTACTGGATCCTGTGTCCGAAGGCGTCGAAACCGATCTCGCCAACGGGATGGGAAGGCTTGGTCTTGACCTCCAGGACCTCAGTTCTCAGCTTGAAAGCGTCCTGATGCATGCCTTCGATCTCGTAACCGTAGAGGTGAGGAAGGTCATATCCAAGGAGGATGCCTTCGCCGATGCGAAGCATGTTGATCCTTTCGGGAAGATCCTTATCTATTACTCTCATGAGTGAGCTTGTTGCCCCCCCGGAGATTATTTCAAGTTCTCTGCCGATACGATCTTCGATCCTTTCGGCTATATCGACCAGTTCCTGAAGCTTCTCGGGCGTAGCCATGATGGATCCGTAGCAGCCGACGTTGACGCCGACACCGGCAAGATGCAGGTTCTTAAGATCGTTCTCGACCATAACGGCAACTTCGACCATCTCATCCTTGTCCCAGAATCCTTCTCTCAGATCACCGCAGTCGGCCATGAGGATGACATTGTGCTCCTTGTCCTGAGTCCTGGCCTGTCCGTTGAGAGCCTTGAGCACTTCAACTTCGCTGTTCAGCGAGTAGTCGCATATTCTGACTACATCCTCGACCTCACTCAGCATGGGTATACGGACCATCATCAGAGGAGTCTGGATGCCCATGTCACGCAGGGGTTCCAGCTGTTCGAGACGGGAGGAAGCGATGTAGGCGCAGCCCGCACGCTCGTACTGCATGGCGCAGGGGCCAAGACCCGTGCAGCCCTTGATGACACCGGCGATCTCCACTCCGAGATCCTCACAGGCGTTCTGTACCTTGTCGATATTCGTTCTCAGTTTATGAAGGTCGATGACCAGTTTAGGATATCCGGGTTTCTTGTACATGGTTCTCCTCACTTTCCATACTTATCAGCAAGTATCCTGGCGACGTACACTCCGCTGGCCGACGCCTGAGAGAGGGAATGGGTGACTCCCGATCCGTCTCCGATGGCATATAGCCCGGGGATCCTGGTCTCCAGATTCTCATTCACATCGACTTTGGAGTTATAGAATTTCACCTCTACTCCGTAGAGCAGAGTATCCTCGTTGGCGGTGCCCGGAGCGATCTTGTCCAGGGCATATATCATCTCGATGATATTGTCGAGCTGCCGCTTGGGAATGACCAGCGACAGATCTCCCGGCGTAGCCTGCAGGGTAGGCCGGGTAAAGCACTTCTTCATCCTGCGGTCACTGGATCTCCTCCCTTTGACCAGGTCGCCGAAACGCTGTAGGAGTACGCCCCCGCCAAGCATGTTGGACAGACGCGCTATGGACTCGCCGTACTCGTTGCTGTCCTCGAAAGGCTCGGTGAAGTTGTTGGAAACCAGCAGGGCGAAGTTGGTGTTCTCCGTATGAAGAGCCGGGTCGGCATAGCTGTGTCCGTTTACTGTAACGATGCCGTTGGTGTTCTCAGAAACCACTTCGCCGTAGGGGTTCATACAGAAGGTACGAACCATATCGTTGTATTTATCCGTCTTATAGACGATCTTGCTCTCGTAGACATCGTCGGTGATATGTTTGAACACCTCGGCTGGAAGCTCGACCCTGACGCCGATGTCCACGCGGGTCTTCTTCTGCTGGATGCCCATTTTATCGCAGATCTGAGCCACCCATTTCGACCCGGATCTTCCGGTAGCCATGACCAGGTCGCTGCAGGAGTAAGTGTCGCCTTTGTCCGTATGGACCACGAATTTTCCGCTGCTGTCTCTGGTCACATCCTGGATGGTGGTATTGAAGCGAGTCTCGATCTTCTCGCTGCTGTAATCGAACATCTGCCCGAGGATCTTTACGTTCCTGTCGGTGCCGAGATGTCTGACCTTAGCTTCCAGCAGGTGAAGGTCGTTCTTCAGACACTCGGTCTTGAGCTGAGAACTTGCGGTGGAATAGAGGCGCGCATCGGCTCCTCCCATACTGCAGAGGACCTCGTCCACGTACTCCATGAGAGCCATGGCTTCTTCGGTACCCACGTAGTTGTGCAGATCTCCTCCGAACTGTGTGGTTATGTTGTATTTGCCGTCGGACAGGGTGCCGGCCCCTCCGTATCCGTTCATGATATGGCAGGGGTCACACATGATACATGTCTTGGTTGCTCCGGCCTTGATAGGACAGACCCTATCCTCCAGCCGGCCGCCCTTGTCTATGACAAGAACGCTGGCATCGATATCCAGCTTAGCCAGCTCATAGGCGATGAATACTCCGCCTGCTCCGGCTCCGACGACGATAATGTCATAATGTTTCATTTCAGTAACAACTCCTTGTCGATCTTTGTCGCAAAGGCAACGGATCATCCGGCCTCAGACGACCCCATAATCATACTATATTTCCACCCTTATTTCAATTCACGAACTGATCTGTCATCGGCAAACACAGTATCGTCGCCCGTTGTAATTGAAGGGGATAAACGGGAATGCCAGGTAATAACGAAAGGATCACAGACGACACTCTGTACAGGGAGTTTCTAAGTGGGGACGGCTCATCCTACGACCAGCTCATGCTGCGTTACGGAGACAGCCTGACATTTTACCTGCACGGCATCACCCACGACTGGCATGATGCGGAGGACATGATGATCGAGGCTTTCGCCAGGATCATGGCCAGGAAGCTGAAGATAGGATAGAGCGGGAGAGATAAGAATAGAAGACAGGGCCATATGATCGAGATCATAGAAAATATCGTCACTTGTTCGTAATCGCCTTAGGGCGGTTATTTGATTGCCAGAAAGTTCCAGATAATTTTTTTGAAAAAAGTGTGGGAACTCCAGGGGGTCCATGTATCTATGTATATAAATAGCTAATTCAGAAGGGGAATTTATCTTTAGGTCAGAAGGGGAACTTATCTTTAGAAAGGAAGATGATACCCGTGAGAACAGCAGAGGAAAGGCTTGAAATACTGCACAACAGAGCGGATCAACTGATAAAGAAGAGGGAGACCGCTTGGAGAAGAGGGCTTGGCGGCGCCTCCGGTGCCCTGGCCATATGTCTGGTGGCACTGATCAGCGTATACGAAGAGGGCGGTCACAGGATCACAGGCTCAGGCTATGCCGGAACATCATTGCTCTCAGAGAGTGCAGGAGGTTATGTCATCATCGCAGTTATTGCCTTTGCAGTAGGAGTTGCCGTAACGGCAGCACTGATCAAGTACAGGAAGAACTGAAGATCATTATGGAGGTCGAAAATGAAACGTATTTGTATGCGACTAATGTCAATACTGACAATCTCGCTCATGCTTGTCACCCTTCTTCCAGCTGACGCTTATGCGTGGAAGAATCTTACTCATGTAAACAGTGCAGACCTTATACTGCTGGAACTGCAGCGCTCCGCCAAGCAGAATGACGGAAAGGCCAAGGTCACGGTGCATAGCCCATACGATGATAAATCGAAGGGCTATTCCTACGAGATCCCAAAGGAGTTTCAGGATGCGCTGTTCGCATATCCCGCAGCCTTCCGTGCCGGATCCATGGGGCCGGATTTTTACCCGGATATGCTGACCGGACAGGGATACATCCATCCTTATGACAGCGCAAAAAAAATGGGCTCGGGAGAATGGATCCCAGTGCTTTGCAATTCTGTGAACCGCCTGCCCAAAGACAGCAAAGAACGTAAAGAAGCCCTTGCCTTCACCCTGGGTTTCATGCTTCATTACTGTGGAGATATGTTCGGTCACGACTTCATCAACCAGTTTTCAGGTGGCACATATCCTGATCTTGCCCTTGCCTTGGATGAGGCCGGAAAAGGCAACACCAAGGGCAAGAATCTGAATATCATATTCAGCCACATGGCGACAGAAACCTATATGGACAGTAAGTTGTCCTGGGATCTATATTCCAAGAACGATCTGGAATATCTAAGCATCGCCGCTCCGATGAAGTTCGTAGCAAATACCCTGGTGTATGACGGTCACGTCAATAACGGCCACGCGAAAATCTTCAATAAGTACGGTAGTGTTCCAGCTCAGTACACCTATTTGATACAGGTGCGTCAGAGGATGTACGCGCTTGCCAATGAATCGCGTGAATCGACAGAGGTCTTCACCTCAGCCGTAGTGAAATATCTGGATGCATGGATCGAGGATCTGGATGCTGCGACCTTTGCTCTTGTGGAGAGTTTCGATAGAATGGCCAGTAGAATGGTGATGACTGAGCCCTCCAAGGTTTCCACGATGACCATCGTAAGAGAAGAACTGAATACGTGGGCGAAAGATTATGGTTCATACATCACCCCGGCACCGGATATATTGGTCGATGGCGTAAAGATACCGACCGAGATCGTACAGGAGATCGCAGACAAGCTCGGACTCACGTTTATAACAGATATACAGGCATGGATCGAAGGTCTGGCCATGGATATCGTACTCAGTGCCACGGGATTGGACAGTATGGTCGAAATGATAGAGGGAGCTACAGATCGTGTGGAAGATCCTTCGGTACAGTTGGATCATAAGGATAATCCTTTCAAACCTGCAGAGAACAACTTTGCGGAATTCGATGAATATATGAAGCGCTATGCCGATGAGCAGAAGCTGTTGCGTGAGAGTCAGTCAAGCTTGAGGGATTATAGCAACGGGAATAGTCCCGAGGTGCTGGATAAAGCGATCGATTCCGATCTGGAAGCGTTTTATAACACGATGGTCATGTTCAAACTCATTATCATGGGCCCTGACAACTTTGAGGATTTCATAGGCAAGCTAATGGGTGAGAGGGAATACTCCGACAAAGAGCCAAAGGATTATTATCATAATAATACGGCTCGTCTTGCTGCTACGAGCCTGCTTCTGAGTATCAAAACCAGCAATGTACAGGGCGCCGGCACGGACGATAACATATTTGCGGAAATTTACGACGCCAGAACAAATAAATTAGTAAAGAGGAAATTGCTTGATATATCAAATCACAATGATTTTGAGCGTAACCAGACCGACTATTATAGAGTCGAACTGGGTACCCCTGTACCATGTGATCAGATGGTGATCAAGATACTGCAGGAAACGCCTAAGGGTTTAGGTGCTGGTCTAGGTACTGCATGGGATTGTGACGACATCAACGTTATGCCCGTGCACGCCGAAACACCCTTACATAGTGGGATCTCTGTCGGCGGCAGAAGCATGGATACAGGTTCGGTGTGGAATCTGAACTACCAGGCAGAAGTCCAGAGCAGAATGCAACCCAGCAATAACTGGCCCGTAACCAGATTCGATCTTGAGATCAAGACTAAAAAGAACCAAGGTGCAACTAACTACGGTACCGATGCAAACGTTTATGTGGACGTATACGACGGCAATACCAAAAAGCTTGCACATAAGCTGGATGAGCATGGTAACGATTTTAACAACGGTGACCATGATACCTATAGGGTATACCTGTCCAATCCGATACAGGCCAACAGACTGAATCTCAAGTTCTACATCACCGGTCTGGATGACGACTGGACACCGGAATTTATCAAGCTGACGCCATATCATCGTGAGATCCAGCTTGCTAACCAGACGACTATCCTCGGAGAAACAAAAATTGTAAAAGGCAAGACCTATGACTGCGAAGTACAGAAGAAGATCAGTTTTAGAGAGATCACTCCCTTAAAGGATTTTAGTTATGATACTGCTCTGGACGATGGTCTGGCCATATATGTGGACAGTCTGGATGACAGTCGCCAGTGGATAAACAATAACAGTTTACTCTGGAATGATAAAGCTGTCAGAGAAGAGGTCTTCTTCAAGATCTTCAAAGGGTTCGGCCCTGAGGTGGAATACAGCGGAACAGAAAACGTTGCCGAGGGTGAACTAATAGACAACATGAAGATCACTTTTAAGGGGATGTGGAACGGTGTGCGAAAGGCCCGCAGGGAGGCGGTCGCAAACAGCGCTCCGATGCCGGCCGTCAAGGGCTCGGCAAGGATAGCATTTATCAATGAAGACGGCGTCGAAGTTTGCCATATCAAACGGGCAGTCAAGGGCGAGCCGCTATCCATAAATGATTACACCAACAGAAATCTGAAGAAGGGTGTCTATGACGTCAAGGTCACCTACACTGCAGACAGTGCTGATCCGCAGTATTCGAGCACAGAGAAGGTGTTTGAAAAAGCACTGACAATAACTGAACCCAAAAACATCGCAACACTGATCAGCCATCCTCAGGATCTGACATTGACCTATGGTGACACAACGGACAACATACTCACGGTTGAGGCCGAAGCGAAAGATGATCAGACGATCAGTTACCAGTGGTATATCATGGATGCGAAGGATGACGAAAACGGTGTGCCCATTCCCAATGCTACGGAGCCGTCATGCACAGTTCCGACGGATGAGAATGTGGGAACTACAAAATACTATTACTGTATCGTAACCACAACGGATAGCGAAGGTTCAAAGGCAAGGGTCGCAAGCGATACCGCCGCCGCCACGATCAACAAGGCCAGTCTGACCGTTACGGCTAAGGATCAGGGCTATGTCTACAACGGACAAATGCAGGGTCCGGGAGGGGAGACCTACGATGATCCTGCAGATATAGCCAGGTATGCCAGAGCCCATGGGTTGATCGGCGAAGACAGTCTGAGCAGCATCACCATCGATGGACAGGGACAGGATAAAGGCGATTACACCCTGACAGCTTCGGATGCACGGATCAGTGATCCCGACGGAAAGGATGTATCAGAAAATTACGAGATAAACTACATAGATGGCAATATGCTCATCGCTGATCAGACTAAGACAATAATCATGGTGAACGGTTCCAGTTCGAGGACGACTTACAACGCCACAGAGCAGAGCTATACAGGAGAGGTGACCGCAAGCTGCGATGATGCCAGCGTTGATCTTTCGAAGTTCAGCTACGATGGCCCTCTGACGGTCAATGGTAAAAATGCAGGTGAATATACTCTGGAACTTGACAAGGACAACTGCGTATATGACGATATGTGGTACGATGTCGAATGGATCATTGGGGATCCCGTCATCCTTACCGTCGACAAGGCAGAGATCATTATCCAGGCCCATGACAAAACCAGTAAAATAGGCGATGGGTTAAAGGATCTGACGCATACGGTAATCGGAGATTACTTCCATGGCGATGACCTTGGAATAAAACTCACCGCCAATGTCGCGAAACACAAGGCCGGAACTTATGCCATCAATATAAACTGGAATGATCACGACAACTATGAGGCGACTCTGCTACATGGCAAATATACTGTGACCGGTACGCATCCAATTCTTCTCCCAAAGGCAAAGGCAAAGGGCAAGACCAGCCTGAACATAAGCTGGAACAGGATCAATGGTGTATCAGGCTACGACATCTTCTTCTCGGAATGCAATCACGGCAAGAAGAACAATCCCTGCAAGCTGGTCAAGACCATCAATGGTAATAAGAACTTCTCCTGGACCAGGACCGGCCTGAAGAAGAAAGCGGACTACAAGGCCTATGTCAAAGCCTTCGTCTACAAGGATGGTCAGAAAACCTATGTCAAGGCCAGTCCCCAGATCCATGCTTTCACCGGCAATGGGACGAAGAACTACACCAATGCCAAGGCGGTCAAGGTGAATAAGACCAAGGTCTCTCTGAAGAAGGGCAAGACCTTCAAGGTCAAAGCCAAGGTAGTGAAGGTGAAGAAAAGCAAAAAGCTGATGTCAAAGCTTCACGCGCCAAAGGTCAGATACATGACGACAGACAGCAAGGTCGCTACAGTAAATGGCAGCGGCAAGATCACCGCCATAGGCAAGGGCACCTGCACCATCGTTGCCTTTGCGCACAACGGCGTATCCAAGAGCATCAAGGTCACGGTGAAATAACGGGAAGGGATCACACCGCTAAAGAGAATGAAAAAAGCCAGCTCATTGAGGTGACCCCCAAAAGTTAGACTTTTGCTCCAGCGAGAAATCGCTGGAGTTTTCCTATGCAGCAAGCATGAATTCTCGGTACTCAATGGGACTTCGGTATCCAAGAGAAGCCTTACTGCGCTTT